>SMTZ1_10000254_pt1 | contig 52736 bp, 72 predicted proteins | sample DeeMarSWOR136_30_FD_25667 | JGI IMG/M metagenome (IMG submission 25667) | reverse complement strand
TCAAACCCAAACAAACCCGACTCCCCAGAGGCTAAAATCAGCCCAAATATCTATTATACAAAGGGATATAGCAGTGAGACCGCCTTCAGGCGGGCGAAAAACAAACCCAATCTGGAAACAGCCAACGAGCTTCAAGAACTGGCTACGAAATGAACTCTTTATTGCTTTCCGGCGTACTGTGTGGTAAAATATAGACTGACTGCGAGCGGTAGATTGCATGGGGGCAAGAGATTTTTGAAAAGTGAATAAGGGGGCGAATGGCTTCGACCGGATGGCGGAGAGGCAAGTTGCATGTCCAGGACGCCGGTTGGCCTGGCTAATCATCCGGCAACAAATTTAACTGGCGATTACCAGTTACGCATGGCTGCTTAATTTGCAGCCCGTCCTGCTTGACCGCGCCTGTGGGTCGGGTAAGGGCGTCAGATAGCAGGCTGGCCAAGCCGGTTTTTCGGGCCGGCAAGGTAAGATTAATTCCGAAATAGCTGAACCGAGAGCCTGTCGTTTGGCGCTTGGCAAGGCGAAATGACAATAAAGCGACTAAGCATGTAGAAGCTTGTCTTGAAGGATCTCGGGACGGGGGTTCGAATCCCCCCGCCTCCAGTCATTACTGTTTCGCCTAAGTTGCCTTTCTGCAGCAGCTTAGGGTGCATCTCGGCAGACGGCACATACTTGCGGTGCACGCTCTTAGCACACTCTGGTTCAGAAAATACACTTTCACCGATCTTTTCCACCAGTTCTGCAAGCCGCTCGTCTCGCTTCTTGGCATAGACGTTGAGCGTCAGGTCGGGGGTGGAATGGCGCGCTAATGCCTGCAATTCCTTGACGTTCGCGCCTGCCTCTGCTGCCAAGGTAACATAGGAGTTCCGCAACGCCGCAAAATCAAGTTTGCCGTCTTTGGCTTGTTTGGGTATTCCCGCTGCCTGAAGGTCCACGTCTAACTCCCTGGCTGGATGACTCGGCACATACAGCAAGGCACCTTCCGGATAGGCAAACTCACTGAAGAAACGCCGATAAAGCTGGCTAACTACTCCGCTGTCCGCATAGGCCGCCAGGCGCTTAACCAATTTCGCAGGCAGTAGCTGAAACCCCTTCTTCCGGTTTTTCGTCCACGCAGCATCAAGTCTGAGGCCGCACTGCTCGGTGTCGAGATGGTCCCTCGTAAGCGATTGTAGCTCTCCCGCGCGCAGACCGCTCAGAATGGCAACTTCATAGAGCAGACGCCGGTACTCCGGAGCTACCCGCAAGAGCCTGCGAATTTCTTTGCCTGTCAGTGCTCGGCGTTCCCATACCGGAGTCGTATCGATCATGCCAAGCTCGGCAAGGGGATTTTCCAGCAGATACCCGCGCACCACACACCAGTTGCAGAAAGTCGTCAAAGCATCGGCTATGTTTCTCAGAGTCCGTCCAGCTTTGCCCTGTTCCTTCAGCGCTCTGAGTATGGCCTCAAAACGTGGAAGAATGCCGTCAAGGTCAGACAGCATCTCAAGTTCAAGTGTTTCCTGCCACAGTTGTAGGTGCCGCTCTTTCTTGCCTGCATGGACTTTGCCCCAGGGTCCGCCTCTGCGTCCGCCTTGCATCTTACCCCAGGCGATATACTCCGCCGCGGCCTCCTCAAAGGGCTTATTTCGATGCTTGTGGGCAGACTTCGGGACCGGCCTGTATCCAAGGCGGACCTGCTTATGTTCGTCCTCGAGCCGCTGCGCGATTCTGAGCGTCTCACTCTTGCGCTGTGTGCCCGTGAAGAACTTCCGCTTGCCCGTGTAATCTACAAAATAGCCCTGATATTTGCCGATTCTGTTCGGTTTCTTTCTTACGCCTGCCATGTCTATTTCCTCGCTTTCTGCCAGCACTCCTGGAGATAGGCGGATATGGACAGCCCCGCTGCATGGGCATCCTTCATTAGCCGTCTGTGGTCAGCGGGAGTCATCCTCAACGCAACGGGTCTACTGCGTTTATCTTTCGCCTTCTTTCGAGGCCGGCCCATTTTCTTCTTCCTTTTTACCATACAGGCATTATGCTTTTTGTATATGAAAAAGTCAAGGACTAAATTGAGAAATTCTTCTCTCTGCCTGCTCGGATTCCTTTCTGGCCTGCTCCAGACGCTTGCCCAGATGTTCCCGCAAAGCCCTAACCGTCCAGACTGGCTCACCAAACAGCCGTACGCTTGGGGGCAACTCTCCGCGTTGGATAGCCCGCTTGATGCTCACTTTGTGCCGATCGAAAATCTTCGCAAGGCCCTGCTCCGTTATGACCGCTTCAGGGGGCAGTTCTCCAAGCTCTCTTATTGTACCCAAGCTTGCGTTTTCCTTTTGATCCATTTCAGGTCCTTCAGCTAACCATTTTGCCTCTCTGATGCTGGGAGCGTGCCGGTCTCGCCGACTTCTTCGCCATAAAGTCACCGATAGCTCGCAGGGTTAAGCGCACTGGCTCAGACATATCACATTGCTCCGACATAATTCGGGGACAGGTCGGAGAACTTGCAGTAGTCGTGGACAAAAACGAGTTTCGCCTTGCCCACAGGCCCCCGCCGGTTCTTGGAAACAATTACCTCAGCCAAGCCGCTCGGCTGAAAGTCCGGTTCGTCTTTTTGGTAGTAGTCTGCGCGGTAAACGAACAACACCAAGTCTGCATCCTGTTCGATACTTCCGGATTCTCTTAGGTCACTCATCCTCGGACGATGATCCTCACGTGCATCCACTTGACGATTCAACTGGCTCAGGACCACCAAGGGGACGTCTTCTCGTAGTGCAATTGCCTTCAGCTTGCGTGAGATTGTCGTGACCTCTTGCTGACGTGATTCACTCTTTTTGCCGGTCGTCATCAATTGCAGATAGTCTATAAAGGCTATTTGAATGTTGTGAGTTTGCTTTAGCCGGTGAATTAGGCCGGCCACCTGCTCAGGCGTTCCGCCAACTTTGCTCAAGATTATATTAAGATTTCGTAACTCAAAGGCTTGCTTGTATATCTCATTCCAATCATCTTCTGCTGCTGTTCCAGACTGTGTCTTTGTAGCGTCAACACAGGCCAGATTACAGATTGCTCGTTCGATTAAAGCCCTCTCGGCCATTTCGAGGCTGAAAACCAAAACGCCGGTTCCAGCCTTAGCCATATTCAAGGCCATGTCCAGCATAAGTGCACTTTTCCCGATTGATGGCCGACCAGCGAGAATCGCAAATTCCCCTGCGTAGAATCCATGAATCAGTTCGTCCAAATCGTTGAATCCCGTTGCAACTGCACCGTCCCTGTGGTCCCGCATAGCACCGGCTATTTCGGTGGCAACCTTCGAGACCTCGACGAAGTCGGGTCCACTCTTCGTAGGTTCAAGTTCCAAGGCTATATCCTGTATTTGCCGAATCTTCTCATCCACGCCCCCCGGCTCATCGGGAATGCGCGCGACCGTCTCAACGGCAGACAGGACCTGGCGCTCTTTTTCTTTGGCTCTAACGATGCCGGCATAATAGACGGCGTTTGCCGATGACGGCACGCTCTCCATGATTTTGGCGATGTATTGCACGCCACCAATTTCATCCAGTTTGCCCTGCTCTTTTAGTTCTGTGCGAAGTGAGATCGCATCGATGGGTTTATTGGCAACATAGACCTTCACCAAAGCCTCGTAGATTGTCCGATGTTCCGGCAGATAAAGAGCATCCGAGCGCGGCAGCATCGGCAAAACTTTGGCGATACAGCCCGGGTCGATTATCATCGAACCGAGAACACCGGCTTCAGCCTCAAGCGAATAGAGTTTATCGATGTCAAGCCGTTTGCTGTGATTCATCTGGCTGACTCCTTGTTTTTTGAGATTGTTGCTTTGCCAATTCGTAAACACTCGGTCCCCGTGCTTGAACTGCCCGTTTCTTCTCGGCAGTGTTAGTCAAATAATTCCCCTCAACAAAATTGTCGGGGAGAAAGCGGTAGAATTTACGCGGTGCTTGCTTGTGGCGTTCCTCGCCAACAGTCAAGAAAGTCGATAATGCCCACACGTGCGTCCAGAAATAGTCGTTGCCCAGCAAGGCTCTTGCGTAGTTGTCAATCGCCACACATATTTCGTCCAGCGAATGCTTGCCTTTCAGAGTTTGCTCAATAGCCTTTTCGATGTCGGGCGCAATTGATCCATCAGGCCTAAGCCGGTGGCTATGCCAGGTTATTGTCTTGCCACCTTTGACCGTCGACTGGCCCCGGTATAAATTCCAATGGTCGAAGACCTGAAGAAGAGGACTCTTCTTCTTTTGTTCTTTTAATTCATTCAATTCATTGTTTGTAGTATCTGTAGTCTGTGGCTCTCTTGTGGCTCTCGTGTTGGTTTTCTTGTGGCACTCGTAGTTCTTTGGGTTCTGATAAAAGTCGTAGTTGAGGACAGTTATGATTATCCCACGTGCGGTTTTTTGTGTGGCTATCATTGTGGCTTTCTTTAGTAGCTTCAGCGCATTTTCGCATTGCCACTTAGAATATGTCATTTTCCGCCAGCCGACCTTCCAGTGAAGACCCCCTCGGATTTCCCTGTATGAGGTCAAGAGTTGGCCTCGTCGAATGACGCTATCACCACACTTTCGGTCCGTGTGATTCGCGTTGCGAATAAGCCAATCCCATATCTCACGGATGTGGGGCGGCTTGTGCGCAACTTCGCTGTCCTCGATCTTGCGGGCCTTGATATAGTAGCCTCTTGCTATTTTGGCCTTCTTTTCACTCATCGTAGCTTCCTATTCTGTATGGATGGCTTCGTCATGCGATCCTACTTCTTGCCGTTTCGACGCAGTGTCGATCTATGTCTATTCCTATCCACTGTCTACCTAAGTTTGGGTCAAGAACGACTGCATTTTTGAGTGTAAGATTCTTGATGAAGTGTTCGGCCTCTACCACTGGCTGCTGCCATTTATGGTCGGCCTTTTCGCGTCCGCCACTCACGACATCGGGAAACCAATCCCACCAAACACTTAACGGCGGTTTGTAGTAGCCAACGATAGGTTTCCAGCCAACCTGAATTTTATGTTTGCGGAAGCGCGAGTCCCCACCAGTATGACCCACTGCAAACGGCCATCCCCATTCAAGATATTCACCCATAAGGTTAATAACTTCAACGAGAAAACTGTGGCCGGCGTATGCAAGACACCAGCTGCCGGGTTTCAAGACGCGAGCAGCCAGCTTTTCCTTGTTATACGGCGGGTCGGTCAGAATAAGGTCGATGCTGTTGTCAGCGATTAGCTTGCCTGTAATCTTGCGGAAATCGCCGTGATGGATGTCTATAGTTTCTGTTCCAAGTTCTTTAAGCAGCTTTTTTCTTTCCTCTTTTTTCTGTTTTTCTTTGTTTTCCGCCGCCACAATCGATCTTACCTGCCGAGTGGTGATGCCGTAGTCGGCGGCAACTTGTTCTGTTTCTTCGCCTTTATTTACTCGTTTGGCAACTTTTGGTCGTTCTTTCGGCGGGATTTTGACACGGGCATCAGGTCGGTCGGAAGTATTGTGACGTTTCACATTGCTTCCGTTTTTTTTCAGCCATTTAGAAACAGTCGAACGGTCAACGCCGAGTTTGGCAGCAACTTTAGCATCTGTGTTTTTCTTCGCGTCCTCTTTTCGCAGCGCCCTGGCTATTTCTATTTGTTTCTTGCGCACTTCTTTCTTTTGTGTAGGCGAAAGTTAAGCCTCGGATTGTCCGTGTCGCTGCTGTTGGACAGAACTTGTAACGATGATGGCCGTCCAGGATGTTACCGACTTCGTCAATAATTATCGGGTCGCGGACACCATCGGCCTCAATGCTAAGACGAAGACTCTCTTGCTCTTCCGTGCTCAAGGGTGGCAACAAGCCTGAATAAGGTTTTTGTAGTTTCATAGAAGTTTCTGCTTTACATAAATTCGATACAGTGACCTTATCAGTTCTGCGACAGTTATGTTTAATTCTTTTGCTTCACGCCTTAGTATCTCGGCGTCTCTGGGCCGAAAGCGAACCTTTATTTGCTTCCAATTTATTGTTCGGCATTTCTCGCACGTCTTTCGCTGATAAGCGTGCTTAAGGCCTTTGAGGCGCCGGTATTTATGGCTCTCTACGCGATAAGCCAGCGGTCCCCAGGCCTTGCCGCACTTACGGCATATAATTTTATTAGTCGGCATAAGACTCGATCTTGATGATGCTCTGGTAATAGTATCTATCCGTATCCGTGTGGGCGCTGTGCATTATCACACCATAGCCACATTGCTTGCATTTGCGGCTGTGCTTGCATTGCTGGTTGTTAAGTTCCGTGAGGTTTATGCGGTGGCATCGAGGACACTTCCATCGTTTGCCTGCCCACTTTATTTTCGGGGGCCCTTTTTTTCGTCCCATCATTCACTCGACAATGCTAACTGCCCTGCTCTTTTTCGGCCCCTATTTGACGACCATTTTGGGTTTCCTTTAATTTCTGTCGTATTTCTGCACAGCGCTTTTGCCACGCTTGTTGTGGGTTCTGAAAGACAATAGCATAAAATTCTCCAGTGCACTCATCTGCTGCATCGTCCCAAGAGGGGCAATCCAAATTGTAATATGGGCAATATGACATTTATTTAGCCTTTTTCTTCACTATTTCATTTACTCCACAGTGCTAACTGCCCTGGGTCTATTCCGATTATTCGCATTACTTGTTCCATTTAGTCTCGTGTAGATGTAGAGCATTAACGATTTTCTTTGCCTCATTAAGGTCTCTCGTCTCTGCGAAAGGCTCTTTATTAAACCCAACACAGCGGCAGAGAACATATTTCACAGGCGTGACAACCTTCGCCACTTCGAGCGGCCCGCATTTGTAAACTACGTCTTTTTCTTTCTTCGCCATTTCATTCACTCCACAGTCCTAACTGCCCTGCCTTCTGCTTAAAATTCTGAACGCTTTTTCTGCCTGTTGGGGTACAACTCGGTTGCCTCGCAACTCGTCTTGTCCACTCGTTACGTCAAGTTCTATTCTCTTTTCATTGCTCTACGTCTCTTATCATCTCGTGACTTGTCATATCTTCACGGTATAAGACTCCACCTCTCTTGTCCTTAGACTACCGGTCTCAACAGCTGTCCCAAATATATAGGCTGGCGGGCAGGGGGGTCTGTATTATATGGCCTCGGCCAACAGACAGGATTTACCCAACAAAGCGAATCTAAGAACTCCTGCTGCCGCCAGCCCAAAAACAAAACTGGTTATCATGGTAGTTTATTTTTTCGTTATTCCAGAGAGTAATTCTCGGCAAACAAGCTGTACCGCTGGGTTAATTAACGCGATTAACTCATCACTTACTGCTGTTTCCAGTTTTTGTTGAAATATCTTAGTTTTAATCAGTTGCGCGGCTAATTGTGTCACTTTAGGACTGATTAGCGTCTTCAGTTTGTCCCGAACATCATACGATTGAACAGCCATCGTTAATGCCTGTTCAGCAAATGATTTCATTTTGTCTTCACTTGCAGTCGCGGCTATTAAAGCTGCAATTTTCTCATATTCTGTTTGTGTACTTTTATTCATGACATTGTTCTCCTTTCACGAAAGCTTAATCACGGCACCGAGAAACACCTGGTGTGCATCATCGGCAACGCCGGTCTTAAAATCGCCGCTATATCTGCTTCATTTACTCCACAGTCCTAATTGCCCTGCCCTCTGCGTCGCCACATACTATCCGGTTCACAAAGCGTTTTTCAAATTCATCGTGGGTCATGGCTTCGGTTTCTCCTGCAGGCTGGGACGCATTGTCTTAGTGAAAATAAAAGGCTGAAGTATACGTACAATCTCCTGGGTCTTCGACAAAGGCGGCTCTGGTAAGCCGGTCTTTTTTGAGTCGTAGCCGATCCAGACGGTTTCGGGATTGACCTGCCGAATCCAGTGGGCCATCACATCAAGGTCAAAGTCCATAATCGGTTCGATTGTTAGCATCTTTCGTGGATGCTTAACTTCCAGAAACTCTGCGAACCGCTGACTTGGCGGTGGGGCCTTTGAGATTTTGTCGTAACCTTTATCGCGGTTGGTCTCGATGGTGGTGCCGAGAATGACGTTGTCGGGCAAACGTAACTGACGGTCCGAAAAACACGATGGGTTCTTTGATTGAAGTAAGAAGGTCCGGTCGGGCCACGCCCATATCAGTGAATTTATGTGGTACAAATTCGACCTCTCAGCAAAGGCAACATCGCCCATCGCGCACGCAAAGATAAATTCTCCCGGCTTCGTTCTTGGTAGCCACTGAGTTAATCGTTCAGGGTGAAAGTGCGGCTCAAAATTATAGCACTTCTGGCAGTGCTTCTTGCCCCACCGCCTTATCTGTCGGCGGAAAGATGCAAAGCAGTAGCTACAATCAAAACGACACCCAACAAACGGGTTCCACTGCTTCACGGATTTGGTATACATATTACTTTTGCCAGTCATGGTTTCGGTTTCCGCGTGAATGTTATTGCCCAGACGTAGGGGTTTGTTTCCCATCCATACGAGGCGAAAATATTATTGGTTTCTCAGTGATGGCTTCTCCTTTCTATCCCCCACAGGGACTTATTTATTGAATATTATTTTTTTGCCGTCCCACGGACAATCTGGGCATTCTTTAGCGTGCAGGACTTCTAATTCGGGTAAATAATTTTCCAGCACTCTATCGTAGATGAGTTCTGCGTTGTCGTAGGCTCGCTGTGCTTTGTCGTAGGCTTGCCGTGCTTTGTTGTAGGCTTGCCACGCTTTGTTGCAGGCTTGCTCCGCTTTGACGTAGGCTTGCCCTGCTTTGACGCAGGGTTGCCGTGCTTTGACGCAGGCTTGCCCTGCTTTGGCGTAGGCTTGCAGTGCGTTGGTTAATTTTGCTGGCAGTTTGCCTTTTACCGGCTTGATCAGCCTTTTGCGCAATTTGCGCTCATTTCTTGGTTTGGTAGTATTGATGGTGTTCAGCCGGCGCTTATAATCATAGCAGTATTCAAGCAGCTGATTATGGTGCACATGCCAGAACATGCCTTTGTTTTTCATTGTTCCACCCTTTCAATTAGCATAGTAATTTAGGCCAATTCCAAATAGCCGTTATGCTATTGATTTCCTTGCCTGCTTTTTCTAACTGCTTGCACCTGAATTGAATATTATTTTTTTGCCATCCCAAGGACAATCTGGGCATTCTTTAGCGTGCAGGACTTCTAATATGGGTAAATAGTTTTCCAGCACTTCATTGTAGGTTGGTCGTGCGTTGTCGTAGGCTCGTCGTGCTTTGTCGTAGGCTTGCTCCGCTTTGGCGCAGGCTTGCTGTGCTTTGTCCGAGGCTTGGCCCGCTTTGTCGTACGCTTGCCACGCTTTGTTGCAGGCTTGCCGTGCTTTGTCGTAGGATTGCTCCGCTTTGTCGTAGGCTTGCCGTGCTTTGGCGAAGGCTTGCGGTGCTTTGACGCAGGCTTGCTCCGCTTTGACGCAGGCTCCCTGTGCTTTATCGTAGGATTGCCCTGTGTTGACATAGGCTTGCCACGCTTTGTTGCAGGCTTGCCGTGCTTTGTCGTAGGCTTGCCACGCTTTGTTGCAGGCTTGCCGTGCTTTGTCGGAGGCTTGGTCCGCTTTGTCGTACGCTTGCTCCGCTTTGAGGTAGGCTTGCCGTGCTTTGGCGTAGGCTTGCCACGCTTTGGTTAATTTTGCTGGCAGTTTGCCTTTTACCGGCTTGATCAGCCTTTTGCGCAATTTGCGCTCAGCTTTTGGTTTGGTAGTATTGATGGTGTTCAGCCGGCCCCGATAGTCATAGCAGTATTCAAGTAGCCGATTGTGGTGCACATGCCAGAACATGCCTTTATTCTTCATGTTTCTACCCTTTCAATTTTCCTTTCGTTTGTAATTGTGGTCTATTCGGAGGTGAAATTTTAGAATCAGCCAAAAGACAATCAACATGAAGGTTTGTATGGAGTCTATAATGATTAGAGGAATAAAGTAAATGGCGACTGAAAGCTGTATTGTGTCCATGTCCTTTCTCCTTTCATCCGGACTATATCAACCCCCACAAGGTCCTATCACTGGCGGTTTGTTCAGTTTCACCAGAACAGCAACCGTCATTTTATCAGTCGCGTTGTGCGGGTCGACAGCGATGAAACTGAGGTAATGAACACCAACTTGCGCCTCGGTTGGCGTCCATGTCCATTGATATGCTCGTGTTACCGCGCCGGTGTTCGGGTCTGTGACCGTATCTATCGCTGCCAGATCCAAGTTCACACCTGGCGGTACATTTACAGTAGCAACAATGACAGCTTCGCCGTCCGGTTCACACGCTGTCAGACAGCCTGTGTACTGTTCGTTGACCCAGACTTGCAAGCATTGTCGTACCTCACTGCCGTCCACGATCGGTGCAAAGTCAAAGGCACATTGATTTGGATCCACAGGTGTAGCGGGCGGGCAATTTGCCGCGAAGGCCCCTATGAACATCGTGGCGTTTAAGCTGATCGGTAAGAGAATTATCACTGCAATCCCAATTAAAGTTTCAATCACATTTTGCGCAAATATCACAAATTTCTTCCACCTTTTGAGTCCCGACATTTCTTTTCTCATTTTTTAACCTTTCCAAAACAGGCTGGCCGGTGACGAATGCGAGTCTAAGCCCGGCCAGCCGATACCTGGTGCGGACCACCCACGCGAGGGGTCCTTGACCACCAGTCGCCACTTATTTTATTCCCCTGGCGTTTCTGCTATTACCAATAATCTCATACAGCGCCTTCGCCGCCTCTGGGTTTTCCAGATTGAACTTTATCTGGCCATCTTTATGTGCGGCGTACTTGTTGGCTACTGTCTTTTTGGTCCAGGTCTGGTACCCGAGCGCACCTACGCTTGCTATTAGCGCCGCAAGCCACTGCTGCCAGTCGCCTCGCGTGTCTGCGTCTGGCTTAGGCATGGCCAGCAGGCTCTTGACGGTTACAAGTGCCGACTCATTGGCGAGTTGCATGTCCTGTACGGCTTCCAGTTTCTTGCGCGCCATCGCCAGTGCGTTAGGATCTGGTGCCGCCTCAATCTCGGCTAATACCGCGTTGTAGCGGCTCTGCAGCTCTGCCTGTTTGGCTTCCAGGTTCTGCTGCCAGGCGTGTAATGTTTCGGTCGTGGCTGCACCGCCGGTCACACCGGCCACGAACTCACTGCAGCCGGCACAAAATAAGATAATACTGCATAGTGTAAATGTTTTCATGGTTTCTCCTTTTCTAATGCGCTGGGCCGCGTCACGGTTCAAAAAAGACGGTGGGGATGCTACGGCAAGCCGGATGACGATGCGATAGCCTAACAGTTGTGCGTCTCCGGCGCTTCTCCGTAAGCAAGCATCCCTGCGGGGTATTCGGCAGAACATCCCTGTCCACCCCACCGTCCTTAGTTCGTGCGTGGCTTGTCAATAACCATACTTCCTATCTAATTCTTCGCGTTCAGCTAAGTATTGGCCATGCATGTCGCGTGCATCTTGCTCCAAGTCAGCTATGCGTTGAGATTTTTCTTCATCCGTTAGATTTGGGTTGTTTTCGATACGCTCACATTCTCTATCGATGTTCATTATTTTTCCATTCAAATAAGTCGCTTTTGTTATTCTCCATATTGTTTCTCCTTATAGTGTAAATGTTTTCATGGTTTCTCCTTTTCTAATGCAACTTCCATTTCTCTTGGAAATGCCTCGCCAAAATGTTTGACAAATGCCTCTCGCTTGAGTTTCAATGTGTGCAGTTCTTCTTCTTTCTCGAAAATTTTACGGTCCATCTTTTCTAAGACATCCGCACGGGTAAAAACAATCTCGTAATCATTGAAGGGCGCGAGTTCAGCATCTGCCTTTTCGCTAAAGGCCATTAAACATATATCGCCATCGTTTTTGAGATAGAGAATTTCGATAGCAGGTTGGTGTGCAAAGCCGCAAAAGCCAACGATAACACCAGGATATGTGGAGTAAGAACTGCTGTAACTATGTTCTTTTATTAATAGTTTAACAGCATCTCCGACACGATAGGTGTCTATGCGCTTGGCGTAGCGCAAATCTACTTCCATCTTGATGCCATGGATTTCTACAATTCTTTTTTCACTATCCATATCAATTCTCCTTTCTAAATAAGCCAGGGGCAGGTGCTTTCGATGTCAGATATCGTCCATGCCTTTATTTTCCCGTACATCTCCTGCCCCTGGCACATTTTGTATGACTTTTAGTTTCAGTTCGCCGTTCAATATTTTGTCACACGCTTTCGCAAAGCCCAGCATGTACCCGAAGGTTATCTCGCCGGCAAGTTTGGTTCCGTGGAGTTTCTGCCAGACGTAGATCAGTGTGTCCGGCCTGAGTTCATGCTGGCCGTGTAGCTCTTGTGCCATTGCCTTGACCACAGCCGAGACAACTTGGGCGTATTGCATTGTTATGGTTGTATTTCGCAGATCTATTGTGAGTGTGGTCATACTGTATCCTTTTTGAATGGCAATATACCATCATCTACTAACTCGCAGGCGAATTCGACCCCTGTGGCAAAACCGGCAAGAAAAACATTAAGTCCTGCGTTCTCATATTCCTTTCCAAGGTCGGCAAGAAGTTGGAGAAGTTCGTGGCTTTCCATGACTATCGCCATGACTTTTGTTTCTGTTTCACCCTGGTTTTTTCCCCTACTTCTACGCGACATAGCTCACCTCAAAAAATTGGGGCCGGCACAGAGATGGTTGTCATCGATGCGAAAGCATGCGCCGGCCCCACAACGCAGGCTTGCTGTGCTTTGTCGAAGGTTCAAAAGAGCCAAACAGAATGATACAAATGACAACCATAATTACAAACTTACTCTTTCATCGGCGGAAGGCAAGCTAAAACTTGAGAATTTGTAAAAAAATTTTGGCCTTCGCAGAGTTTAAGGTTACGAAATTTCGTTTTGGCGTGGGTAATCAAGTTTTTGGCAAAAAACGAAAATATTGAGTATATTGTTAGCTGTTTACCAAACAAAAGGCGGGGGAATGGGACAGAATAATTTTTCAAGATTTTGAATTTTTTCCTTGACGGCAGCAGTATTCTTTTGTAGTTATGTTGATGTGCCAAAGGAGCATGAATTAGATGTCTGGATAGGCCGATGGTTACTGCATGAACCTCTCAAGGCTTAATAAGTAGATGCAGGCTCCGAAAGGATGCTTCGGCCTATCCACTATCGTTTTTGCTTTTTTGGTCGATAGACATTTAATTTAGGCTCGTGACTTTCGAGTCTGGCGCTGCGGCGCAGGAAGTCATGCAAAGCTATCGGCAGCAGGAAAGGATAGCGTGTGTCACAAAGGATAGCGTGTATCACAGCGGAGCATTCAAGTCAGTAAGAGGGTTGCCGGACACTTACTGCCACCTTTTTGGTGTACTCGGACTGTATCTTGCGAAGTAGCTTACTGCTGGGCATAATGGTTAGACGATACAGGGCGATCGATGAACTCAGCCGACAGCTGGTTCATACACGAAGCCTCCTGGAAACGGGGGGCTTCTCTCCGAATCTTGCCTCTACCTGGCTCGCAACGACCTCCTTCGAATGTTATTTCAGTTTCCCTGGTTGCTTGTATGCTAAGGAAATTAGATGTTTACTCTTTACAAGCTTAATTAGGCTTTTGCTATATCTTGGAGACATGGAGAAATTGCGCGAAAAGTGGGGAAATAGCGAGATAGTGTCAAAAAAAAGGTCAGGACAGCGTAAGTTGGATGCTTGGAAGCCGAAGGTGAAGCGTCAGGCATGGTGGCGTGGTTTAACTGAGGCCGAGCGGTCTGAGCAGCTTGACCGCTGGCGGGATGAGAAGGCGTATGACCGTCGGTTGCGGAGTTTGGAGATAATGGCTGACGTTGACGGTTTTTCATGTTCTGACTGTTATCACAGGTTAGTTCGCTGTTGTTTGGATGATTTGCCGAGGGGCTGCGAGTATTGGTTTTCACCTGGTTCTGACCGGATAGGTTTGGCTTATGACGAATGATTTTTTGGAGCGCAGTCGTCGCTGTCAGGACTTAGGCCGTCAGGTTATGTCTTTACTTGCCGACCTGGCTGATCTGCAGAAGCGTGCCGTTCGGCTTGGTGAGGAGCTTCGGTCTCTTTATTCTGAGAGTAGCGACCTGCTTGACGCCACACACAAGGCCCGTGAGACGTCCTGACGCGCCGCAGGATGGTCAAACGGGCCTTGGTTGGTGGTTTATCCCCGCATTTCGACAATTTGCCGCTTTCTGGCCGGCAGTTTATCGGTTATCAGTAGTATCGGTCCTTAAAAAGGGCTATGGTTTGGGGTTAGTCATCTATCCTATTTGCTCACACAAAATCGCTTGCCGTCCGCTAATCGGTCTACTTTATAGCCTTGTTGGGTTAAGCACTTTTCAACTATGTCGGCATTGTCAAGCCAACGGGCATCGTCTGTTTCTATTTCAAAATGGTTCTTGACTCTGGAGAATTTGATATTTGCGGCTGGCCCGTGTCTGCGAATTAGCAAGGTATAATAATTATATATTTGCGCCTGAAGTGTCGGCGGGGTTCGCAGGTCCAATAAGTTATTCAGCAAAAAACAGTATTTTTCCGAATAAGACCGAGACACTGTGGTGTACTGTGAGCCACACCATAAATCGGTTATAATATCATCATTTGCAGAATCGTTATACTTGCCGCAAAAAAGCCTGACTGCCTCTTGTGTTGGTCCATCCGTCCATCGAACCGAAATCCAATGGTGGGCGGTCCCGCGTCCTTGCCGCACTGAGAATTTATAGTCAAAGTGCGATTGCAATGCTTGTTTTATCTGCTTTGTCGTTGCTTTTTCATAACTCATTTTTCCATCCTTTCAAAGTTAGGCCATCCCTGGCCGGTTCGCGGTCCCTCAATACGTTAATTGAAGTTGGTAAAACTCGAACCAATTCGCTATCGATTCTTCAAGGTAGATATATTCTTGCACTGTGGCAAGTACATATTTGTAGCCGTCTGTCGTTAGCTGGTTTTCGAGAAAAACTCCGCATCCATAACAGTGTTGTGGAGCATCGGCTTCGCCGCCGCCATCGGCATACGGACCTTTAGGATAGTCGTCGCTGTCGTATGTATTTTTATGTTTTGGGTCGGCTGGCGGTGTCAGTTCAGCCTTGATTTTCTCAATACAATCCTCGCAGTACAACGCAGCTTTATATATGTATGCGTCCATGTTTCCAGCCTTTCAATTTAGTTGTTCGATAGCACTAATAGCGTACAGGTCCGACCAGATTTTAACCTGGCCGGTGATGTAGGCTATCCCTTGTTGTATGGCATAAACACGGCTTTCAGTTGGTTTCTGCCGTTCTGGCCGTAAAGCGTTACGGGTCTATCGGTGGCAATTTTGCCTTCTACATCGACAGCAAAAGCCAACTGATAAAACCAGTCTAATTTCTCAATAGCTTTTAGGATTTTTTCGTATAGCCACAAATTGAGAAAATATTGCTGTCTGATTATCGCCGTCAAAACAGCTCGTAGAAACGGGTAGCCGACCGATTGTGGCTCTTCGTGGTCCGGGAAAATTTCCCGGTACTTTGGGAATATGTCACCGTTATCCGCTGATCGGAAAAGTACGTTATCTTTTAGGTTGTATAGTCCATCGGCCAGATTGTGTTGGACTTCGACCGATAGTAAACACCGTCCGTCCGTGACTGTTAGTAGGCTTGCGTCCCGTATCCGTCCATAACGATAGACGTGCACTTGTTCAGCATAAACTTGATTACATGCATACCGACTGCTTTCCTTTGGTAATACTGCTTTTAGTACCTTTGCTACCCTTTTGTCGATTTCTGTCGTGTTTTCTCGTTCTGTTAGCATTTTTCCACCCTTTCAATTAGTCGATAACCACGAAATTTGCACCTCGGATTCGCTTTTGTAGTATGCCGTCTTTTCTCCAACCGGGCTCATGGATGTCATGGTATTTTATGAGCCCCGCGACTATCGCAGATTCTCGTTGCGGCTTGATTGTCAACGGGAACCGGGTAATTTCTCCGTTCGGTTCGATGCGGAAACTACCCGCGCGTTTGCACCAATCATTTCCGAAGACGTAAACACTGCCAGTTATAGCGCCGTCCTCTTGTTCTTGGCCAATCTCATAAAATGCTTGTGTGCCGCTATATTGGCCTGTTGTAATAGTCCAAGTATTACTGGAATTTTCACCCGATACTTGGAGCTGAACTAAGAGTTCTTTTAATACATAATGTGCTTTTACTGTGCATGAATAACCCATTTTTCCACCCTTTCAATTTAGTTGTTCGTTTTTTTGCCTTTGGCTATTTTGCCGATTGTCTTGGTCAGCTGTTGCAAATCGAAAAAACTCATCTTGTCCAGCATCCTTGCCAGCTGGGCAAGGTATGGGTCCGTCCAAGTCGGCGTTTCATCCAGCAAAATATCCAATTTCTCTTGAAATGTGTAATGTTTAATAGCTTTCATGGTTCTATACCTCCAAACAGGTTAGTGATTGTCTTTCATCAGCCTTCTTGTGTTTCATCCGGAACGAAATCGAATTCTGCCTGGCAGCGTACGCAGTACCATCTGTCGGCGATTTCTCTGTCCGGGACGAGTACGTAGCCGCATTCGGGGCAGCGCTGGTGCATTTCTTCGGTTTTCATAGTCAGACTCCTTGAAAGTGGGACCGTCCCGGCATGAGACTGACAGGGACAAAAGCGAGGGACGGCCCCGAAGTTGATAACAGATTGCAGCAAGTCAGTCTCATAATCGCAATTCTACTCTTCTATCGGCGAAACACAAGGGAAAACTTGAATATTTGTAAACTTTTTTCAGCTATAAACCGCGTAGAAATAAAGACTTACAGCAAGAAGGAAAGTTTTTTCCGCTTTGCCCTTGACACTAAGACCGGTTTGCCGTATTTGCGAGACGGTTATGGCGTTATCAAGGCGCACAATCCGGACCGATTTACTCCAGAACAGGCAAGGTAAACTCTTTGGCAAGTTAATTGAATTCTCAGCGGTTCCGCGAAAAACACGGCTTTTACCGATATGCTCGAACTGACAGCACTATGAATGCAAACCACATAGAACAGATTACCATAAAAACAAATCACAAAGCCAAACCTAAAACAGAAACACCATTAACAATATACCAAAATAAAGCATAAGTTAGGTAATCATCTAACACGCGGGAAAACAAGAGAGATCAAGGAAATGCTGACAGAAAAAGAACAAGAAAGACTACAATACCTGGAAACCAGAATAAGTAAGCAAAAACTACTCTTCGCATACTTAATAAATCGAGGATATAAACCACAACAAGCATACGTTACAGCTGGTTATAAGCCAGACTCCAAGCAAGTGGCAAGTTATGTTTTACGTAAGGAAAAGCGTTGTGCGGAGCTGATAAATCTACTCAAAAAGGCCGATATTGTCGAATCTGGTCACAATCGTGCCAAGTTGGAGGATTATGCCTGGGACACTTTGGCTGATGCTATTAAGAAGCGTCAAAACGGTACGGTAGCCAAGATGCTGGAGTTCCTGCAGAAGTGGTATCCAAGCCACAAGGATCCGGGTTTTGAGACGATAGATGAGGATAAGGGTGATATTGAGGACGAATTTCGGCAGCTGATAGCCGAGACGGACGCATCCGAGCTGATTTTGGCCGAATAAATTGTGGATAACTTTGGCTTATCGGCCATAAATCATGCACTCATAAGCACTTGCCAGCCTTGTTCATTGTGGATAACTTTGGCGGCGGCGGCAAACTCTCTTCTTTTCTACTTCATTCTTAGCACAGGACACATCCTTACCCCTACCCATCCCTGCCTACCTGAAAGAATATAATGTAGCTAACTCTCTCGCCCAAAATTTCCCTCTGGAATCCGTTAATTTAGGTAATTTCTTTGTGATATATTGTTACTTTTTGTATAGTTTTTGAATTTCTCGTAGGATTGGCATTTTGGTTACGAATTTGGGGGTTTAGTAATTTAGGTAAGTTATTTTTAGTTATGTTTTTAGTTGGATGTGTATTTTTGGTTTATTTTGGTGGTTTTTGTTTATTGCTGGAATTTTTTTCTCGTACGATTGGCATTTTGATGCATTCTGTTGGGGTTTTAGAATTTACGTAGTTTAGGGGTTTTGGATATGGCTACGAAGCGGATATTATCTTATGACAAGGCTCGGATTGTTGATGTAACTGCGGATGATACTGCTGTTGATGGCACTACGAGTGGTTACAAGTACACTGAGATAACCAAGCGTGACATTTACGAATTTTCACCTGGTGTTGAGGGTTGTGTTTTGGTTTTTAGTGGTGAGGCGGACGATACTGACTACGGTGAATGTCGGATTTGGGGTGTTAGTAATGACGGGGTTGGCAGTTTCATATGCGATTTGACGTTGAAGACAGGCACTGCGTTTGCGGACATGACGAATGCCGACAGTTCTGCGAGGCTTTGGGTGGACACTATTACGGTTGACTCTCAGGCTTGGTTGGGTGATGTTAGTGTGGTTGATACTGGTGGCAATCGGATGGCGAGTGTTCATTTCAAGACTTTTGGTTTACGGGGTATTTTCTGTCAGTTTAGTGATATTGGTGACGTCACGGAGATTTCGAGGATAGTACCTTGGGTAAGAAGTTGGGACTGAGTCAGGACGAGGTTATCAGGGGTCAGTTGCTTCGGTACATGAAGCGTTTGAAGATTGTCACTATGCAGGCGACTGTCGAGAGTTTGTCGTTGAATTTCAGTCAGAAGTGCATTGACAGGACCTTATTTGAGCAGCATAAGCGTGGTTATCCGATGCGTGTTTTGGTTTTAAAGGCCCGTCGTGAGGGGGTATCTACCTACTTTGCCGCTCGTTTTTTTGCCGAGATAAACTTACGTCCCAACCGTTTTGCGACTATTAGCAGTGTCGATTTGGACGCTTCACAGAAGGTTTTTGCGATGAGCAGGATGTTCCAATCGGAGCTTGACACAAGGCGTCCGACGGATTTTTCCTCTCGCAAGGAGATAATTTATAGTGCTCCTCACAGGAGTCAGTTACTCGTTCAGACTGCCGGCAAGGACGTTTTGGGAAGGGGTGGTCTTACGCACTATTTTCACGCCTCGGAGGCCGCGTTTTGGTCGAGTTTCAAGGAGCAGTTCGGCGGTGCTGCCCAGGAGGTCCCGGACGACAAGGGCACGATAATAGCCTTGGAGTCTACTGGTAATGGGATTGGCGGCGCCTTTTACGATATGTATATGGACGCCAAGGACCAGTACAGGAGGTTCAAGGACTACAGTAATTATCTTGCCTTATTCTTACCGTGGTACATTTTCAGCGATTACGTAATGGATGTTCCCAAGAAGTTCCGGTTCAAGTACGACGAGTATGAGCAGTCTCTCAGGGCCAAGTTCAATCTTACGGACGAGCAGTTATACTGGCGGCGCTGGGCTATCAGGAACAAGTGTCAGAACGATCTTCACCTATTTCAGCAGGAGTATCCCGCAACTGTCGATGAGGCCTTCCAGGCGGGTGGCCGGACGGTATTTGCAGGGCCGGTATTGGATGCGCACCAGCGGAAAGTCACGGAAGGCAGGACCTGCCTGTTCGATAAAATCGACGACATCAGGCCGGTCAATGTCGATAAGAGCTTCGAATGCTGGCAGATATGGAAACTTCCGCGGGACCATCAATATACGATAGGCTTCGACGTTGCCGAGGGCAAGCTTTCCAACCCTGCCAGTGCCAGTTCGATACCCGACTGCCATGCCGGTGTCATCTACGACAGGAACACTAGTGAGGTGGTCGGCATTTACAGGGGCCGGTGCGAGCATAAGGACCTGGCCCGCCAGGCGCTGTTGGCCGGCCGGTTCTATAATAACGCCTGGATAGCGCCGGAACTGCCGCACGGCATGGCAATGCTGCAGTATTTGAAGGACGCCGATTACGAGAATATTTATAACCGCCAGGTCCACGATGACAGGTACGATATAGACGAGTCGGAGGCCTTAGGCTGGCGAACGACCACTCTTACCAGGCCGATAATGACGCAGACCTTGGTAGATGCGGTCCATAACTTCAATATTACCATCTACTCGGCAGACATTCTCTCGGAGATGCGCAGTTTTATTATAGATAAGAACGGCAAGCAAATCCACCGTAAGGGCCGCAATGACGATCTTCTATTCGCACTGATGATAGCGCTTCAGCTGCATATCAGGTGCGAGTTCGAGTCGGAGCCGTATCCCGACGACTTCGTGGCCGACGGTGAGACTGTCGAGGACGAGGAGGAGATATTCGCATGATCTATATCGGCTTGTACCTTTTGGGTGTCGCTACCGGCGTTGCCGTCTATCGGTTGGGGTTCGGACTGGGCGTCAGGATAACCTACCAGATCCAGGAGAAGGTTCCCTTAATCGAGGAGTCGCATACAAGCCAGGAGAGCACGGAGGACTATGGACCAGAGTAATCAGGAGCTAAATGAAAAACTGGACGACCTGATAGCTGCCGGTATGAATATCACAAATTCATGGTCCGGCTTATGGTCGGACTCGCTGAGATGGTTCTTTAGCGACCAGATATCGCATAAGAAGGCGCGTAAGAACTGGGACTGGGTGGTCTTAAACTATATCTGGCCGTCGGCAATGGCCGAGGTTAGCAAGCTTGCCCGGTACCATCCGCAGATAGTTGGCGAGCCGTGGGAGCCCACGGACCAGGAGGCCGCGGACGTCTGGATAGGCAATATCCGCTGGCTCTGGCAGAAGGGAATTAACAAGCACGGCATGATGCTGGAGCATCTGGGGGCCATTCTCGATAAGAAATTGTATGGCTATTGCGTTAGTAAGTTCTACTGGGAGCCGAAGGCCCGCTGGGACCCTGGCAAGAAGCGATGGGAGGGCTCTGTCAGACACAAATTATGGCATCCTGCATTCTTCTGGACCGACCCGGCAGCTGAGACTATCGACGAGTGCCGGTCGATAGGCACCCAGAGATGGGTCGAACTCGACTGGGCCATATCCCGCTGGCCGAAGCATGCCAAGAAGCTGCGCGACTCCGCCACAAGGTACAAGGACCTGCCAGCTGGCCCGCACGGCGGCCCGCACATCAGGGCGGCCAAGACTACCAGCGTCTACGTAAGCGCCCAGGGCGGCACGGATCCTGGAACATCTTTATATAAACCGACCCGCCTGCTAAGCCATATCCTGCGTCAGGATAAGACCTCGACAACCTTAGACTTTAGAAGCGATAAGGAATATATCAAGCTGGAGGAGATATACTTCGAGGACCTTGAGGAGACCAAGGTCAAGGACCAGAGGCCGGTCGCTGCGCAGGACTTGGTTGCCAGCGGTAGGCTAATTAACGTCGACGGCAGGTATATCGACCCGGTGACCACCGAGCCGCTATCGCCCGAACAGTGGCCTATCGAGACGGTCAGGGAATATTCCGAGCCGAAGTACCCCAACGGCAGAATGGTGCTGCGCGCCTGCGGCGAGATTATACTGAGAAACGAGCCCTGGCGGTATTACGAATGGCCGTTTGTCGTCTCTCAGCATTACCTGCTTCCGCACATGTGGCAGGGTTCGGATGCCGTGCAGCTCTATCAGTCCACTCAGGACATGATAAACGTCAGCGTCTCGCACCTGTTCAATAATATGAAACTCTACGGCGACCCGAAGGTGATGATGGAGACGGGCGCCGTTGCCAGGAACCCAAGGACCAAGGAGTATTACAAGGTAGGTGCCGGTGCGGGCAGTGTTATCCGACTGGCGCGAAACGCGCTCAACAGGGGCAGTTTCAGGTTCGCCGACCCGCCGAACATATCGGCAGGCGCACTCAGTCTGTACGGACTGTTCGTGCAGGAGTTCAAGAATATCACCGGGCTTCAGAGTATCGCCAAGGGCGAGCGAGAGCCCGGCAGGAAGACCGCCACCGAGGCCAACTGGCTGGCATTATCGAGCCAGGACAGGATCAAGCTGCAGGCAATGCTGGACGATGAATGGGTCAGGAGGTCCTGTGAACTGATAGCCCAGATAATTCAGGCCAACTACGATCTTGACCAGATGGTAAGAATAGTCGGTGACGATGGCGTTACCGGCGCCCAGCAGATACTCCAGGGCGCCAAGAGCGTCCGGTTCGATATCTCTATCGTGCCAAGGTCAATGCTGCCCTACGACCAGGACAAGAAGATACAGAAGCTGATAATGGCCGACAATCTACTCAAGCAGCCTGTGGCCAGTCCGCTGCTGCCGAGCATTCTGAGAGAATTGGACGTGCCGAACGTCAAGGGCATCTTGAAGGCCGTACCCGCCTTCCAGAAATGGCTGAGGTTCCTTCAGGTCTACCAGGCGACGGCGGAAGGCCGGATAGATGCCGGGCAGGCGACCCAGATAGTCACCCGACAGATAATGGGCGGATTGCCGACGGTGCCAGAGAAGGAGAGTCAAAATGCCACCTGAAGCCTTTGATAGATGCGTAAGAAACAACGGAAGAGTAAGAACGAAGAAACTGTCAAAGGGCAGGTATATAAGGATATGCTTCGACAAGCAGGGTAAGTCCCACGCCGGGCATGTGAAAAAGGCAAAATGGTCTGATAATGTAGGATAAGAAGATGAAAAAGAAAAAGAAGCCTGCACCGAGTATTCAGCCGGTTGTAATACCGCAGGATACGCAGGGGCCAACGGATATGGACGTAATGCTGCGACAACTACAGATTGCCGAGTCCGAGTGCATGGCCTCGCCAGACGCCAAGCAGAAGGCAAGGAATAAGCAGCATATACTGGAACTCAGAGAGAGAATTGCGAAACTGAACGCCGGCGGAGGCTGAAAGCGCCACGAGCGAAATCAGCTAAATGCCGCGTATAGCCCCGTGACATTGTGTCATGGAACGTGATATATGCACAAATCCGAATGGGGGTAATATATGGAACCAGAAGACCAGAAGCAGCAAGACCAAGAGTCTAAAGAAAAGCCTGAATGGGACAAGCAGCGCCAGCGGGCCGACCAGGCCGAGGCCAATTTGAGAAAGGCACTCGCCGATAAGGAGTCGCTTCAATCGGATGTCAGTAGTTTTACCGAACAGATTCAAGCGCTCCAATCGCAGCTTGCCGAACTCAAGAAGGCGCCGGAGACGGAGCTCGATCCGCGAACAGCCGATATCCCCGATATTGTTCAGGAGATAAAGGCGCTCAAGGGCGAGCTGGCGGCGGCGAAGGGCCAGATGGCGGAGCAGGATGCCATGATAAAGGGCTATAAGTCCAAGGCCGATAAGGACGCCGCTGAAAAGGCAGCCAGCGAGCGGATCGAGAAGGTGCTTAGCCCGTTAGATACGAAATATGGTGCCAAGTACCGCAACGCCGCCCAGAAGCGGGCCAATGAATTGATAACCTCCGGCGAGGTTGATGCTCCCGGGTCGAATGATCCGGGCGATCCGGTAATTGCGGCGCTTGAGGCCAGGGCCTTGCTTACACGCTGCTACGAGGAACTCTGGCAGAAGGACCAGCAGAAGACCGAAGATACGCCAACGGACAGCGGCCAGGGGTCCGTACCAATCGACTCGCACGAGGTAAAGCCCGCTGCGAGCCGGGCCGAGGCCCTCGCCGACCTCAAGAAACGGGGTCATCCGCTGGCAATACAATAAGAAAGGATGAATAATGTCGGATTTAACGCTTGCAACACGCGAGCTGTTCGTCCGCGCGCTCATAAATGAGGTTCACATGAAGACTCCGGTAGTCGAGGAGCTTCAGCGCAGGAACCAGGTAATGTACCGCGGCGGTAAGTATCTCGAACAGCTTGTAGTCAAAGGGACAATGGAAGGACTTGTCCAAGAGTATACGGTCAATCAGGCACTAACGGACGAGAAGACCGAAATGCTTGAGAAGCCGAGATGGCAGTGGAAATATGCACAGCTTCCGCTTCGCTACGATGCCGATGAGGCCACGCAGAATATCTCCGCCGGTAAAGAGGAGCAGCTTCTGGACCTGGCGGACTTTTTGGCCTCTCAAGGGCACGATGGCATGAGAAGGTGGCTGTGTAAGATGATCTTCAATTCCGGGTCAACTACAGCCGTCGCCGATGGTGGCACCAAGTTCCAAAGCGCTATCAGCGCACTGGACCACGATACCACTTACGGGACCTTGAGCCGTTCGATCTCCGGCGGCACTAACGACTGGTGGCAGGGTGCGGACCCCGCGGACCTGACGCAGAGTATAACGTCAAGCTCGCAGGATACGTCCTACAACCTTACCATTTATAACCTGCGAAAATGGGTGCATGAGAGTGACATCGCGCACTACATGGAGTCGGACGACGACCTTTACGTCTGCATGTGCCCGACGCTTTTCAATAAGCTCAGGGCCGAGGCCGAGAGTAAAATCGAGTATAATCCCGGCCAGACGCAGAATAATTTCGTCACAAAAGCCAAGATTGACAATCTTACCTGCGTGTCTGTACCATATCTGCAAACGTCCAGCACAATGAAGACGTGGCTGTTCATACTGAATATGAAGTATTGGTTCCTGTACCTTCACAGGGACCGTAACTTCAAGGTCACCGACTTCAAATGGCAGGGCGACCAGGCAAACGGGTACGATCGATGGCTGGCCAGAATTATGGTGAAAGGCAATTTGGTCTGCAACAAGCCAAATTCATCTATGTGGCTTTCGGCCATAAGCTAAGTTAAGCCAGAACAATGATTTAGGATAATGGGAAGAAGATAAGGAGAAATTGAGATGGCTAATATATGTATGAGAAACGTGATACTTTACGATAAGTGGCCGGGCGTGCCCGACCCCAATCTCGGTATTCCTACCGATGGTTTCGATGCCTCCGGTACGCACTCCTGCGTGACGACGGCGGTCTATCCTCCGGGCACGAAGATAATGGCCTACAACGACGGGACGTATAACCCCGGTTGGTACACCATGTGCTACATGCAGTTCTGCGAGGGCTCGGATCTTGCCTATGATGCCGACTCCGACCTCAGTACCGGATACGGCTTATGTTTCCATTACGAGGGCACAAACCATCCGACCGATGCGCTCGGAAGCCCTCAGCAGGCATGGTGGGGTGTTACTTCGGACCTGACAAACTCGGACGGCTCGCAAGGCGGGGCCCTCGCCGTGGCTGTTCGTGACCTTTCCGGCACGGATGACGCCGGTGGTAACGAGTTTGGCTGGTTCTGGGTAGGCGGTGTATGTCCGTGCAATACCACCACCCAGGATATGACTAAGTGCGGCAACTCCGGTCCTTTAACGGACGGTAATGTAGCTGCGGGCCAACCATTCTATGCGCAGGATGACGGCTCAAACGCTGCCGAACTTGCGCTATACCAGATCGACTCCACTAAGTCGACGGAGTACGCATCGGCGTTGGGATGGTCGCTTGCGGCAGATGCGTAGCAGAACATTATAAAGGCTTGTATGAAGGAGTTTTGTAATGGCGATAGATTTGGCTAATCAGCATTATTTTGGCCTGCGCGGCATGCGCGGCGAGTGCGGCGAGGTTACCGTATCGGCAGATGCGACCTCGGGCGCAATTACCGTGGCGACCGCACTGTCCAAGATACAATATGCCGAGGGGCATGTGGATAATACTACCATCCATTCATGCCAGAAATGCTATTGGGACAATGCCATCGACAGCGCCGGCTCGATAACGCTAAGAAGGATTGGCTGCTTCGATAAGGCCGGCACGCTGAGGTATATTGTCCTGGGACATTAAGCTTCTTGGACGGCCGGGCGCAAGGAAGCGCTTGGCTGTCTTAGAATAGACCGGGCCCGGCCAAAGAGTCAGGCACTCAAAACCGGCCGGGCCTGTATATAGGAGCCTGTCATGCAGCATGAGCTGGAACTTACAGACGTCAAGCAGAGGCGTCCGGGGATAGTCAATCTTGTACTGACAGTAAAACTCTGGGAAGATCCGCAGAATCCAGCTACCGACCCGCCCGTTTATACCGAACAGTTCAGCCAGCAGTCCAAGACCGTTATTAGCGGTCTGACTTTGGCACAACTGCTGGCAAGGGTCCGGGACGAGATGCTGCAGAACGCGCAGAATATCATAGATAAGTACAAATACGAGCAGCAGATAAAGACCAAAGCAGCAGTAATATCACTCATAAATGATGTGAATACCAACCTGGTGAGCTAATGGCATCTACACTTGAAAAAGAACGGACGACTACCGAGCTTCTGAACTGGACCCTGCTCGATGATAACGCTTCAGGCACACCGTGGTTAGAGACCTCTCAGGTGGATATTAGTTCAGAGGTCGTTTGCATGCTGCATATAGACATGGCGGCCTGTACGACCGCCACTATCGGGACAAGCGCCGAAGCGATAGTCTGGGGCAAGTCAGGCGCTACGGACGATGACTGGCACGAGATACGAAGAATGTCCTACGGCCTGGTCGAGAACGGCAAGATTGATTTTTCGAACGGCATGACCAGCGGAGAGGTCTCTGTTTCAATGGGCGATACAACAGGCGTGGAGACATACGGTCAGAAGGTGTTTATTAAACATTCAACCCTGGCAAACTCGATGGTAAATACGCTCGTTGACTACTCTAATGACGTTGACCTGTTCATGCTGGATGCCGCGACCGTAGACTTCACCAACACTACTGATGTATATTGCCCTACGGGTACACTTGGGCATGGCGTTCAGCAGTGGTATGTTGAAGTCCCCGACGGTATGTGGGCCGCGAAGGTCAGCTTTCATAACCCCGACGACGATGTGAACTACGCCTGCCGAGTGCAGTATTCAATGGTAACCGACTGGACAGCTACGTGATAGTAAGCAAAACATTCCTGCGCGCTATAGACTATAAGCACGAGATATCAAGGCACATTCGTGCCTGCTGGCTGTTCAATGAGGCCGGCGCCCATGACATCTCCGGCTTCGGCAATGACGGCACCTTGGTGAATAAGACATTCCTGCCACAAATCAGTTTTCCTACCAAGTTTGGTTCGGCGATGTACTTCGATAGTGCCGCCGCTTATATTGATTTCGGCGAGCAGAGTAAAGGCCAGCTCGACTTTCCCACGCAATCTTTTAGTGTTCTTATCTGGTTCAGGGCTTTTGATAACGGCAACGTCCAAAGGCTTATATCGAAAAATTACGGCGGGGCCGGGGTCGAATGGTGGGCGATTAGTCTTGATGAGGGCGCCACTACGCTTGTTTTCGACGTTGATGACGGCGTTACCAAAAGCTCGGTGTCAGTAACGACTCCCGATTTCACCAATCTCACCTGGTACCAGGTGGTCGCCGTCAGGGATACGGCAGCGGATCTTCTTCGCTTGTACGGTAACGGGCTCTTACTGGCCAGTGCAAGCGATGGTAGCGGCGATATTGGTAATACTTATCAGGTCAAAATCGGACAGTTGGGCAGCTTTGGCGACCAATACTACCTTGGCTACGTTGACCACTGTATAATCTTTGAATGCGCACTTACCCCCGACGATGTTATGCAGTTCTATGTCGATCCGTTCTTTTTCCTGCTGAAGCCGCGAACGTATATAACCTACTCACCGCCCGCTGCTGCGCCCGGACTATCTATCCCCATAGCCATGCACCATTACAAGATGATGGAGGCCAGCTAATGCAGATACTCAAGGCCGATACCCAGGTGGATGTCAGAATGGGTCCGTTTGTTGATGTGGGTGACGGTTTCACGCCGGAGACGGCAGTTACACTGGCCGGCGGTGGCGATAACGCCGATGAGGCCGAGATGTTGGAGCATAACGGGGCCGCTACGGTCGATATATCAGGAAATGCCTGGGACCCTATACCAGGTTGCGACGGCTGGTACGACCTTACTCTTACCGCCGCACAGCTTGATACCGAAGGCCTTCTCGATATTGTCATTCAGAACGACTCCGTTCACCTGCCGGTCCATGCACGGTTCATGGTGGTTAATGCGAATGTGTATGACTCTCTGTTTGCGGCAGCGACAACGGACTACCTCCAGACTGATGTTACCCAGATAGCTGCTGCGGCAGTCGCTACGGGTACCGCGCAGCTTGGTGTGAACGTGGTCAACTGGAACGCGCAGGCAGTTACCCTCAGTACGGGAAATAAGCCGGACGTCAATGTCGATGAGATAAGCGACGACTCGGCAGCGTCCGGCAAGCTTGAGCTTCTGGTAGAGAACGTCCTCGGCGCCGATAATAAGGCACTTATATCTACCGATGCACAGGATCTGTCCGGCACTCTTGACGTCAATACCAAGACAATGACCGCCGGCGTTATCGATGCCAATGCTATAGCAAACGCGGCGATAGACAATGCCACCTTCGCCGCCGATGTCGGCGCCACTGCCTATGCCACCAATATCATAGCACTGGCCGTTCGAAAGGCGCTTGATGAACTGAACCTGGACCATCTGATGAAGGTTGCCGTTAGCGATAGAGATACAATGCCGGAAGTTGTCGACGATACGGTACTTGCCAATATCATGACCAAAACGGACGGTGATACCTCCGACTTTGACCATGCGACCGACTCACTTGAGGCGCTGCGAGACGAAGTTGACGGCCTCCAGGGCACCGATGGCAAAGCGCTTATCTCGACCGATGCGCAGGACCTGTCAGCTACTCTCGATGTGAATACCAAGACGATAACCGCCGGGGCCGTTAATGCCGGTGCTATCGCTACGGACGCTATCGACGCAGATGCCCTGAATTCCGATGCCGTTACCGAGATTTGGAATAAGGCAATGGTGGACATAGCAGCGGGAGCGCCGAGCGCTACTTGCAGTGTGCTTACGGCGATAAACTATCTCTACGAGGCCTGGCGGAATAAGACAGTAACAAGCGGCAGTGCCGGCGATAGCGAGATACATCTTTATAAGAACGGCGGCGCAGTAAAACTCTGCGAGGCGCCTATCGCCGATGACGGGACGAGCTTTACCAAGGGTGAATATGAGGCCGCCGACTAATGGCACTTGATACGCGATATAACCGAACGGGCGCAATAACCTTCCATTGCTGGCCGATGCACCCGGACGCCGATGGCGCGGCCTTTAGCCAGGGCGACAGGCAGATGGTGATTGGTGTTTATCCGGGAGTCCTGGCCGCTGCGCCGGCTGCGGTGACCGGCCTTCTGTTTAGGCGCCCGCGATACAGGTTCGACTCCGGCAGGGTATACGGACGAACGAGGCAGTCACCTGCGTTAATAGGTATCTAATGTGGAATACCAAAATTACATGGCCGAAACCTGTTATCTGGCTGAGAAAGTTGCGAGAGTCGAGAAAGGCCCGACGGATTGATATGGAGACCTACCAGTTCCATTACAAGCAGGTGCATAAGATAAAGGCCCAGGACCCTGTGCGCTTCACGGATATGACATGGCGCAATCTTCCGAAGGACTCGTACACTATCAGGCCGAAGGATCGTGCCATTGAGATACGGATAGCCTCGAACATCCCGAACCGCTGGTCTTCGGCCTACCTTTACATGGCACGCAGGGACGATGATATCGTGCTTGCCGGTGTCGCAAATGTCCATATCGGCAATCAGCCTGCCAGGCGTGAGGAGTTGTGCCGGTACGCAGATGATATACGTTTCGTCCAGAACTGCTGGCTGACTCCGATAACAACGGCAGGTGTCCATATAGACCAGGTGGCACGGTTTATGATGGAGACGCACGGCTATAACCAGTTCTTCTTGAGAATGGCCGGCATGTCCGACCAGACGTGGTATATTGATGTAGCGGGGATAGCATGACGGTTCTGCATACATTTCAAAAGTCGTATGAGAAGATGCGAGCGGATGACGTCACATCGGACGATACGGCCTTAGACGGCTCGACATCAGGCGCTCGTTATACCGATATAACATCGCGGGGCTATTACGAGTTCGGTACGGAGGTTAACGGAGCCGAGGTTGTCTTTTCCGGCGAGGCGGATAATAGCGACTCCGGCAGTTGCGAACTCTGGGGTGTGACAACTAACGGAATTGGCGAACTAATAGCGGACCTTAGCCTGATCACAGGCACTGCCTGGGCCGATATGACGGACCCTGACAGTACGGCACGGCTCTTTGTGGACAGCATTACCATAATAACGGAGAATCATGTCAAGGACGTTACCGTCGCCGACTCCGGCAATAACAGGTTCGCAAAGGTCGGCTTTGACACGATAGGCTATAAGGGTATATACTGCCGCTGTACCGTTGGTGATGCGACTGAAATATCACGCTTAACACCTTGGATAAGGACGTTCTAAAATGACACTTGGCTGCGCCAGTATGATAACGGAAGTTCAGGAACTCGCCGGAAGGTCCGGCGATACGGTCCTGATAACGTCCGACAGGTGCATGAGGTGGCTGAACGATGCGCAGGACGAGATCGTCAGGAGATGTCCCGGCCTGCCCGATACGGAGACGGACGACAGGACGTCGCTGACCTGCGTTTCCGATGATGTTACGTATTCCCTTGCATCGTTCGACCCGACAGTATGCCACTGTCTTGAGGTCTGGTACATGGACGGTGACCAGAGTAAGAAACTCAAGTACCTTCCGCCCGACGAATTTGAGACTAAATACCCTGACCCTACATCCGGTGATTATACGCCGGATAAGCCTGTCTATTGGACGGTTCAAGGCAAGGACCTGTTGAAGATAGTGCCGAGACCGTCTTCCGATGAGGCAGGAGACACACTAAGGGTGCTTTACACCGGCTACGCCGATGACTTTAGTGCCGCCGATGCGACACGCGCCTCCGACATCAACCACGTACACCAGATGCTTGTAGACTATGGCCTGTGGCAGGCCTGGGGCGCTATCGGTGACGAAGGCAAGAGTACGTATCATAACGCAAAATTTGAGGCCGGCTTAATAAAGTTCCAGGAGTATTATGGCCTGATGCCGGCGTGGATACCGAATATCTATGACTTTGACTCTATCGAGTGATTACGTTTGTGATATGGACTGCCCGAACAAGGAAGGTCGGCCTTTCTGCTGCCAGAACTGCGCGCAGGGCCATTCGGACGCACTTACGGATGACAATAAAAGTCTTTGGAGCAAAGCTGACGGTTTCTGGTCGGAGAAAGGCTGTAAGCTGCCAAGAGAGGAAAGGCCCGAAGCCTGCCGGACCTACGACTGCCGGCGGGATACGGTCTATGTTGAGAAACGATGGTTCGGCGGCAGGTGGCATGACCTTCATACCATAAGCGTGCCGTCCGGCCATGAGCTTAAGGTTGTACCTATTGGATGATTACCAGTGCAACGGCAACTGTCCGGCCAATGTGCTTGTTGCACACTGCTGTCGGAAATGTGCCGAAAGCCATAAAGATGTGCTGAATGATGAAAATAGGAACCTCTGGCATGATAAACGTGGTTTTTGGTCCGTTGACGGCTGCAAGCTGGAACGTGACAAGATGCCGCAAGAGTGTAAACAGTACGATTGTCGTCACTATGCTTTCATTGTAATCAGGGTCTGGGCCAATGGCAAGTGGCGAGATCTTGAATGCTGGACACTGCCGAAAGGGACTGATGGAATATGAAAATAGCCGGTAGAGAGATAGGTAAACCTGTTTATATCGTGGCAGATATGGGCGCTTCGCACTGCCGACGATACGACTGGGCGCAGCGGATCATTCGCAAGGCCAAGATGGCGGGCGCCGATGCAGTCAAGATACAACTCTACGAGCCGGAAGATATGACGGTCGATGCCGAGGGTCCGAGGTTCGATATTCCCGATGGTCCGTGGAAAGGCTGGAACCTTTGGAAACTATACAATAAAGCGGCAATGCCTTTAGGCTGGGTGTCGGCTTTGATTGAATATGCCAAGAAGATAGATATTACGCTGTTTCCGACAATTTACAGCGTTAAAAGAATACGCTTTGCGGAAAAGTTTAACTTTCCGGCCTACAAGGTGGCCAGTTTCGAGAATACCGAAGAGCCGTTAGTCAAGAAACTGGCCGAGACAGGCAAGCCCTTGATAATCTCTACGGGCGGGCTGGACTATTTCGGCATTGTCAAGATCAGGCGATGGTGCAAGAAGTTCAATACTATATGGCTGAAATGCGTTAGCAACTATCCCACCAAGGCCGAAGATCTGAACCTTAGAACCATCCTGCAGATGAACAGGACATTCTCAAGGTTCGTTGGTCTGTCCGACCACAGTCTTGGCACGATTGCGCCTGTCATTGCCACTGCGCTTGGCGTTGTAATGATAGAGAAGCACATCTCGTTAGGCGAAGGTTTCGATAAGTCTTTTGCGCTAACGCCGGAACGGTTTATGCAAATGGTCAAGGCCGTGCGGTTCACCGAGGCCGCATTGGGGTCTGTGAAATACGATACTGAGCGATGGCTTCAAAGAGTTGATTATGGCACTACAAAGCGACCACGGGCAATATGCCGAGAAACTGCACAGCAAGAATGTGCTGATAACGGGCGGGACGGGAAGTCTCGGCACGAGGTTGGTACAGAGGCTGCAAGAGTATGAACTTAGAAAGATAATTGTATACAGTCGTGACGAGTACAAGCAGTCCGAGCAGAAACGGCTGTTAGGGTATGGTAATGTCAGATACTTTTTAGGAGATGTTCGTGACCAAAGCAGACTTCTAAGAGCGCTTGCCGGTGTAGACTTTGTGGTCCACGCCGCTGCGCTCAAGAGGATACCGGAGCTTGAGTATAACCCCGGCGAGGCGATAAAGACGAATGTTCTCGGCTCTATGAACGTGGTTGAATGCTGCTGCAAGGCCGAGATTGACTCTGCGGTCCTGGTATCGACCGATAAAGCGTGCGAGCCGGTCAACCTTTACGGTGCCACTAAGCTCTGTGCCGAGAAGTATTTCCTGGCGGCTAACGCATACGCCAAGACGCAGTTTAACGTTGTCAGATACGGCAACGTGCTGGCCTCCAGGGGCTCCGTTATCCGGCTATTTGACAAGTTAATGGAGGACAGCGTTCCGATAACAGATACTCGCATGACGCGTTTCTGGATTACTATCGACGAAGCGGTGGACTTGGTATTCTTTGCCTTACTGTGCGGCGAAGCGGCCATTTATGTGCCGAAGGCCCGCGCAGGCCGGTTGGTGGATATAGCAAGGGCCGTATGTCCTGGAAAGGGTATACGGGAGATAGGCATACGGCCTGGGGAAAAGTTGCATGAGACGCTTATCTCAAAAAATGAGAAAAACGGGGTTTTTTTGGTTGACCACGGCCGGCTGGTGGACTACGATAGGCCGTATCACAGCAATGAAAACCTGTTGAATAGTAGGCAGATACGGGATTTGATTGAAGGGATTAGAAATGCCGAATTTCAGCATTTTCAAGAGACTCGCCATAGGGACAGCTAACTGGGGCAAGCCTTACGGGCTGAGTAACGTACAGGTGCCGGAGAGCGAATGCCTTAAGATTCTTGATGAATGTCAGAGGGTCGGAATTGACACCTTGCACAGCTCAAAGGAGTATGCTTGTAATGAATTTCTTGTTGAACATGCCAAGCGCTTCAGGATAGTATGGAAAGAGGATATTTTTACTATATATCAAGAGCCTGGCATGATAGCATCATATTTGCCTATAATCTGCGTACCTTACAGTGTGTTTGACCGGCGATTTGAGCCTTATTTCCCAGAATGGCATACGAAAAACCTGATTTACGTTCGCAGCATATTCCTGCAAGGTGCGGTATTTCTGAAGGATATTCCCGACTACCTCAGGCCAATTGCGCCAATTATCAGGCGATTGCAGATGACGATAGGCTCAGGCTTATTTTGCCTGCTGTTTGTTTTAATGAACCCTTATGTTAATAAGGTTATTCTCGGCGTTGACAGCGCCGAGCAGCTAAGGCAATACACCGTCTGGCTTGAGAAGTTCGACCAGTACGTTTGTGATGATATTAACATTCTGGACCCCCGAAGATGGCCCAAACAGACTTAGTACTCTACCGGCGCGCCTGTAAGGTAATTCCCACCGGAGTTGGCACATACAGCAAGATGCCGGATCGCTTTGGCAACGGCTTTCCAATATACTCGCGCTGGAGTGAAGGTCCCTATGTTTGGGACAGCAGAGGTGAAGGATACATCGATATGGCCAGCGCGCTCGGTGCAGTAATTCTCGGCCATAATAACAAGTATATCCGGCAGAAAATTCGCCAGTTCGCAGGTGATGGCGAGATAATGAGTCTGACGCATCCGAAAGTTGTCGAATTGGCCGAGAGGCTGGTCAGTCTAATTCCATGCGCAGAGCAGGTAAGGTTCCTTACCAGCGGCTCGGAGGCGACTACCGCGGCGGTCAAGATTGCACGCGCGTATACTAACAGGGACTTGATAATAACCTTTAAGGACCATTATCACGGCTGGCATCCGTGGTTTTCCTACACGCAGCCGAAGTCGGCAGGCTCAGGCTTGGCGCATACGGTTTCATGTATCGAAGTTGATAAACTGTTTACTTTAAGAGCGGCACCTGCCGCTGTCATAATGGAACCGGCAAGGTTTGAGGCGCTTCCGCTTGAAGCCATTCGCAAATGGTGTACGCAGTGGGCAGTCGTTCTTATCTTTGATGAGGTTGTTACGGGCTTTAGGTATCCGGGCGGTTCTGCACAGAAGCATTTTGGCGTAACGCCGGACCTGGCATGTTTCGGCAAGGCGCTTACCAACGGAATGGCGCCTTTTTCCTTCGTCTGCGGCAAGAAGGAACTCATGCAGGTAATTGAGAAGGACTGTTTCATATCAAGCACCTACGCAGAGTCGCTGACGGCAATAACGGCGGCAATGGCGACTCTGGATGTTCTTGAAAGCGAAAAATGGCCTATCTGGGATATTGGTCGGGAAATTCTCAAGGACCTGCCGGTTAAGCACAAAGGCTTTCCCTGCCGTTTCATGCTGGATGTCAGGCGTGAGTTCCTGGTTGAATGCTGTAAGCGAGGACTCTTAATAGGTCCTCATCTGAGTATCTTTCCCACACTTGCACATCGTGGGATTATCGACAAAATTAAGGAGATAATCAATAAAGTTGCAAGCACCAACTGCTGAAGATTGTGAGTTGTACCGCCAGTGGCGAAACGAGTCGATGGAAGTCTGGCGAACGGCATATATGCTAACCGAAGGCATGCAGGCCGAGTTTTACCAAGATGTCGTCTGCGATAGACATTGGCCGGCGCGGTATTATTCGGTAGTTTCAACAGATGAAGTTGGATACAAGGATGAAAATTTGCTTGCGTTCGGCGGTTTTGATCCTATCCAGTGGGAGAACTCGCTTGGCGAGATAACATTGACTGTCAACCCGCAATATCAGGGGAAAGGATATGGCACGAAAGCGCTGGATTTACTCTTGGAAGAGGCATTCAATCGCCTTAATTTGGATATGATCTGCGGCGAAGTTTATGAATGCAACATCAGGGGCTGGAGGTTCTGGAAAAAGGCTTTCGGTGCAGGCGAATGGATTATACTGCCTGCCAGGAAGTTCTATAAGGGCAGGTATTGGGACTCTGCTTACTTTTGTATGGACGTAGAGACATGGCAAACCCGGTATACATCATCGTCACCAACAGGGGTGACGGAGACATAACAAGTCACGCAGATATGACTGCTGCGCGACTTGGCCAGATTAACTGCCAGTGGGTATTTGTTCCCTTCTGGTCGTGGTATATACCACCGGAAATTTACGAGCGATACCGGGTGGTTATCTTTCACATGACCGATGTTCCCTACGGAAGGGGCGGAAGTCCATTGCAGAACCTTTTGTATTTGGGCCATGAGACGACCATGATCTCGGCCATTCGCTGCTGCGAGATAACAGATGGTGGCGATGTGTATATGAAGTGCGCCTTCGATATTAGTTACGGCACGGCGGACGAAATTTATGACCGTGCAGACGTCATAATTCGCAATTATATGGTACCTTTTATTGTGCAGACGAACCCCAAGCCGGTCCCGCAGAGAGGCAAATCTGTCCGGTTCAAGCGATGGGACAAGAATAAAACATCACGCATTTTCAGGGCAATGAGTACGGATTATGAAAATCTTGGCAGTGGCAAGTCACCCTGACGATATTGAACTCGGATGCTGGGCTACTCTTAAGAAGCTTGAGCCGGAGGTATCCTGTATTGAAAGGTTTGTTTACGGCCAGGGCAGAGGAACGCCTTCCGACCAGAAATTTGACCGGATTGCACTCAAGGACGTAATTCAGGAGATAGAAACCAGGATTTACTCTATCAAGCCTGACGTGGTTTTCACTCATTACGCATACGACTTGAACCGTGACCACAGAATAATTTCTGAGGCGACAATGGCAGCTTGCAGGCCGGTACCCGGATGTCCGGTCAAGGAGATTTATCAATACGAGGTACCTTCCTCAACGGAATGGTCCGAGAAGACATTTACGCCAAATACATGGGTTGAAGTAACAGACTTTATTGATAAGAAGGTAAATGTGCTACTCGCATTTTACACAGAGATGAGGCCGCCTCCGCATCCCAGGTCCTATGATGGGGTTCGTGCATTGTCGGTCTATCGTGGCCAGCAGGTCGGAGTTTTGCATGCCGAGGCATTTATTTGTGTGAGGCGAATATGGACCTGACCAATCATACATCACCGTTATACAGCCCGTTGGGCATAGAGTATCAGCAGGCCTACTCAGGGCCTTACGAGGGTATCTCTACGAATAATATGGTCGCAGCCTTAAAGCAGGGCGAGATAAGCGGTTTTGGCAGGCCTGTAATAGATAACGGCAATGTGCAGACAGATGAAATTCATCAACTCTGGCATGTGTCTGACAGGATATGGTATCGTGACTATCTGATAAAAGGCCTGTCCAGGGCCAGCATGTTCCTGATGCGAAACGGTCTTGTCCCTACTCCGTATTACAGGCAGATGATTGACCTGTCACAGGACAATACGGTACTATTCAGCAAGATACGCAGGAGCTACAAGCAGCTTGTCAAGCAGTGGAAGGACTATGAGATTGTCGTTGTAAATTCATCTTATAATGAGCTTGAAAGGCTCAAGCACCTGACGGCGTTCAAGGAGTTGCATACGAAATGTGCCGGCAGGCAGACGCGGGACCCGAAGACCTGGCGAGTTCAGAGCCGGATGATAGCACAGAAAGAGGCCTTTTTAGTGCTGGCCTATCAGGATGGCCTGAAGGCCGGCGCATTTTTCGTGTTCAACAAAAAGACATCATACTATTTTTGCAGCGCCTGTGAGGATAACAGCCACTTCATCATCTGGCGCGGCATTCTGCATTCCAAGAAGATAGGTGTCCGGTGGGTTGATATGGGCGAGAGGATCTTCGACCAGAGCCATAAGCAGTACGGTATCAGCCAGTTCAAAGGCGGCTTCGGCGGCAAAGTGCAAGTTTGTTTGGAGTTCAAGTTGTGAAGAAGATACTTATTCTGTCGGCCAGTCCCCAGCGTGACGCCGTTGTTGACAGTCTGCTTGCCGAACATTTACGGAAAATGGGCAATAAGGTCTGGGTCCGCAAATGCCTGCGCGAAGGTCGGCAGTCGGTCTTGAAATTTCAGCCGGATGTTTGTGTCGTGCCGCCGGTAAGGAACCCTTACGCAGCGGATTTTGCCGAGCAGCTTAAGAAATGGGGTATTGCCGTTGCCTCACGGCACACCGAGGCAAGCTGCGACTGGAAGGACTTCAGGTCAATAACGGAGAAGGAGAGGACGCACATTCTCAGTCAGGTCCGCTATCAGGTTGATGTTGAACTGGTCTGGGGCAGAGAAGAGGCCGAAATATTGACTAAGCGCAAAGGTTGCACCTTTAAGGTCGTTCCATGCGGTTCTTTTATGACGGATATTTACAAGCAGCGCAGCTTCGAGAAGAAGTTTCTGACACGCCAGGAGTTCTGCAGGAAGTTGAACCTCGCCGAGGACAAAAAGACCATTCTGGTAGGCGCGCCTTGGGGATTCGTAGATATGGCACCGGACCTTGTAATAGACGAGATGAGGACATTCGCCTCGGAAGAGAAACTGCGAGAATGCCATATTGCAATGATCCGAATACTGAAGGCGGCAGTCAAGGGCAGGATGAATATTCTCGTAAGGCCGCATCCCGGCGTGGATGTAAAGCCATACCGCGATGCGCTTGACGTTGGTATAGACAACCAGTCAAGTGCCACGGAGGCCCTGCTAAATTGTGACTATCTCATTCATGGCGGCTCGACTATGGCCGTTGAGATGCACCTTCTAAATAAGCCCGCCTTCAGGTTCATTGACCATGATGCGCCCGAGAAGGCGGACGAAGACTGGTGGTGGACTCGCAATACGCCACTTAATAGGGTCTCACCCACCTACGATAACGCCTACTCGCTGATACGGGCGATAATTACGGCCAAGCCAAAGTCGAATGCCAATTTGAAGACTATCGAGAGACTGGAGAAGGGCAGGTTCGGCCTCATGGACGGCAGGGCCACTCAGCGGGCAGCGAACATTATCAACCAGTTGAAAGGCAAGTTTACCTTGTGCTGGCCGGAGGCGCACAAGAACTACGGCACGGAGTTTGTGCATCGAAGTCCGATTGACGTCCTGCATCGGGGATGGTGCAATATCTGTAAGAAGGAATTTTATATAGACAAGTCATACGAGAAAGAGTCCGTGAACTGTCCGTGGTGCGCATCGAGGATATACCGAAAATGACAGGTGCAATTATTCAGGCCAGAATGGCAAGTACAAGACTGCCGGGCAAGACGCTGAAATTATTGAACGGCAAGCCCGTCCTTGAGTATGTGATAGATGCGGCCAAGAAGGCTGATGTAGACACGGTAATTCTGGCGACTCCGATACAGGATATGATCCTTGCCGCATACGCAAAAGAACATGACATAAAATGGTATGGCGGCCAGGAGAATGATGTTCTTGCACGGGTTTACGAAGCATCTGAGCAGGCAAAACTTGATGTTATTGTCAGACTGACGGGTGATTGTCCATGCGTGAAACCAGGTATAATAAATTGGTGCATTCCAGGCATTGGCACAGACAAGTCGGAACTTGTCTATAATTCCTGGCTTAATCATAATGATGGTGTAGATGTGGAAGTCTTCACCATGCAACTTCTCCGGTGGACTTTTGAAGAAGCCGTGCGGGACGAAGATCGCGAGCACGTAACACCATTTATGAGACGCTGTCCTTTCATTAACAGAATAGAAATATACAAGAAGTACATTGACCAGAAACTCAGCATAGACACCGAAGACGACTTTAAGAGAGTCGAAAAGTATTTAAGGGAAGGCAAAAATGGCAGTACATCCAGCAGGAGACGGGATAGCATGGGAAAGTGACGTTGACGTAGACCAGCCTCACGGCCTCGACTATCGCTACATTAACCATGTAGCCAAGGCCGTCCAGAAACGTTCCGATAAGGAGCATGTGGGATATGCCGATGCCACGGTAGGCGGCGAGCATATACCGGGCGGCTGTGCCGTTGTGGGAATTGAAGATGCCACGGCAGATATATCCACAGGCTGTAACGACGGCACGTATATCGGCAGAGACATCATCTACGACCAGACGAGGAACATTCTCTGCGGCTATACGGGCGAAGGCACTGCAGCAGCGTTAGATGACTTATACGAGTTCGTCTGGGGTTCCGGCAGTTTCTGCAAGGGCGATGATATCACATGGTCCGGCAACTGGCAATTTGACGGGTCCGTTGACTTTACTTCCGTGGAGATCACCGGCCCTCTTATCTGCGATGACTCTGTGAATATCAGCGGTCAGCTTCACTGCGCAAGTGCCATTCTCTGTGATGATAGTATGGACGTTCAGGACCAGGCAGACTTCTCAGATGTAGTCATATCAGGTTCATTCTGTACGGGAAGCACCGCAATTACGGACGCCAGTTCCGGGCATGTCACTTTGCAAGGCGGCCTTATTCTACAATGGGGCGAAATGAGCGTAAGCGGCACAGCTACTACCGATGTAACCTACGATATTGCCTTTCCCAACGATGGCATGCAGGTAGTTACATCTCCGAGAAAGTTTGAATCGGACCGTGACATGAACCTTGCAGTTACTGATGTCAGCGAGGAAAAGTTTGTGCATCAAGGCGGGGATATCGGAGACCTTACAATTCGATGGATTGCGATAGGTAGATAAATGCTGACGATAAAGGTTGCTAACAAATTGGAACGACATGGAAATTCCTGGTATTTCCGTGCGAAGGCTACCGACGGTATTACCGAATTGAATCTTTCGGAAAGTGTGCCGATGCTGCGTACGGACGGGATGATAAAGAACGCTATTATTGAAAAAGTCCTGCAGATCTGGCAACGAGGACAGCCTGCAAAAAAACCGGAAAAGATACTGGCAACGGACGATGTGTTTGTGGAGAACTTGAATGTTAGTCCAATCGCCTGACATGGGACTCAATGCGCTGATGTCAACGCAGGCGCTCGATCCACGCGCGGCTGCCAAGGGTACCCAGAACATCCTGTACGAGTATGGCATTCTCCGCACGCCGCAGGGCTTTACCAAGGTTGATCTTACAACGACAGGCTTGAACAGCGGCGATATTGTTCTCTGCGTCTTTCAGTGGAAGGAACTGGACGAATACGGTCACGTAATGGCTGTAACCACCGAGAAAATATACGAGCATGACAGGGTAAACTCCCGATGGGATGACAAAAGTCAATCTGGAGTTACCTACAATTCTGCAATAGACCACCCGATAAGTTACGCCGTTGTCGGCCATGATGATACGGCCATTTACCTGGACGATGACAGTTCTCGGTCCAATGCCTACCATCACGTAGTAGTCTGTGACGGCGGGCTTTCCAATATCCAGCGATGGGCCGGCAGATATGAGGACGACTTCGCCGATCTTGTCGGCGCGGGCGGCTATCACGATGGCACCACGCACAGGGCGCTTCAGGTCAGCCAGTCGGCGCCTAACAGACTAATTTTACTGAGTCCTCAGACCTACAGCTCATCCAGCAAAGTCTGGACGGAAAACAACCAGACGGTGCGGTGGCCGGTAATTCGCAAGATAGAGACCTGGACGGGGACAGGCTCCGGCGCTGCCAATCTCTACGAGACTGCGGGAGCCAACGTCTGGAGCGCCCCGCTCGGTGCAGACCATATTATCTACCAGACCCAGGGGATATGGTCCTTGAAATATGTCGGCGGCAAGATGGTGTTCGATCCGAGGCCGGTGGAGTCGCATTTGGGCCTGCTATCCTATCATCTTTTATGCTGGAAACGGAATATTCATTACTTCGTAGGGACCGACTACAATATCTATTCATATTATGGCGGCAGCTTAATTAAACCGATAGGCGACGCCATTCACAAATACCTTCAGGACGAGTTGGACCCGACCTATAATGCGAGATGCTGGATGCTGATAGGCCCGGAGCATAAAAGGCTCTGGCTGTTCATTGTCCCCAGCGGATCAACGTATATCACCAAGGCATACTGCATGAACATGCTGACTAATGCCTGGACCATTCGGGATTTTGCGTCGAAGTATAGCAGCGCCGAAGGGATAACTGCCGTAACTCTTGCAGGCGCCGAAAGTTATACAAGCGGCGACAGCTACAGTGAGGCGCTTGACACATTGAGTCCCTACGATGCCAACGATGGCACAGGCACCGCTGCGGATCTAACTATCAGGTATGGCGACAAGCTGCTTGATACTTCACGAACGCTTGCCTTTGACCCGACAAACGCATCATTTTGTGCGGGTGGCCTGAGATTTGACGGCTCTGTCGGTGCCAATTACAAGGCCGACTTTACTATCAATGATATCATGGTGATTGAGGACGGCTCAATTTATACAACTGATGGTACTTATACGAACCAGTTCGGAACCCACTTTTACGCCATCGAGGACGTTTCAACGGACAAGGCCTGGGTCCGGGCCTGGGACGATAGCATAGGAGCCTGTATTACCGCTGATATTACGGTTGATGATACATTGAGTTTCGGCCTGTACAACCCTAACGGTGACACTTATAACGAGGTCGTCGAGGTCAGAGAACTCAAGGAGCGCATCCTGCTCGGCGATGCTACGGGCATGATATTTCAGGTCGATGAAACATATACCCAAGATGACAGCAATCTTATTGCCTGTCGGCATGTGACCGGGGAGTTTGACTGGGGCCTGCCGGATACAATGAAACGATGGCCGGGGCTATCGGTCGTGGCCGAAGGCTCCGATGACGGTGCTATGTATGTCGGCTATCGTATCTCAGACTTCGATACTTCCGACACCGGCTGGACCGATGTAAGTTTCGATTTGACCAGTAATTACGAAGAGAAAACGTTCTGGATAAACAAGTCCAGCACCAACATTCAATTTGCCATGAAGGACTTTTCGGGCAAGGCGTTTAGCGTGAGAAGCTACAAGGTTCTGGAACCTCTGGTTGAGGAGAACAGGTAATGGAAGTACCGGACCATATAGCGCCCTTGCAGGCTGAAAACGTGGAAGAGTTGAGAGTGGAGTTGGAACGAACCTTGAACCTTATGCAGAGACAGATATACCTTCTTCGCCAGTTCATAGAGCCTGGCGTTGTCAGGGTTAAGAATACGCCGGACAAACTATTTGAAACGCTGGAGTAGCAAGATGGCTTTTTTAGATTATTTCAGTCCGCAGGTTATTAAGGAACAGACGACAGTCAGTAAGCCTTCGAAAGAAGCACAGCCTTATTATGAGGAGCTTTGGGAGAAGTATGGGCCGGCAATAGGCCGGGGCCAGCCGATGCCTTCCTTTGCAATGACTGCGCCATTGACACCATGGCAGGAGTCTCTTCTTGCTACAGGCCAGGGGCTGGAAGGCCAGGTAACGCCGTTTACCGAGTCGCCATTATGGCAGCCAATGGTTACAGGCTTAATGTCGGCAATGGGAGGCGAGATGGGTGCTCAGCCAATAACCCCTGAAGAGACGGAACAATACTTTGGTCGTGCTATTTACGACCCATCCAAAAAGATGCTTGAGAGGGACGTCCTTCCGGCGGTTAGTGAAGCATGGGGCGGTCGTGGCTTTACCCATACCGAGGAGCTTGGCCAGAGGCAGGAGGTAATTCAGGACTGGGCCGATTATATCAATGCGCAAAGGGCGCAGACCGAATGGGACGTTGCCGCCGTCAATCGTGCCATCGAAGAGGCGCGGGCCGAACGCGCTCTTGGCGCGGGCAGCCAGGCGTTGACCGCCATAGGCGCCCCGGCGGCGGGGACAACCGCACAGGCACAGACGCTTGCCGCACTTTCAGGCTTGGCTGGTATTCCACAGGCCCAGCAGCAGGCAGAGATAAACGAGCAGGTCCAGCGATTTGCCGCCGCCAACAGGATTACCGACCCAGAAACACTCCAAGTCATTCAATGGCTTATGGGGCTTCCATTTGGTTCAAATGTCGTCAGCGGCACAACTACCGTACAACCTTCGATGGCTTCTGTTATTGGTGGCCTTGGGACAGCTGCCTTAACTGGGGGACAATCCTTCGGGCAAGATAAGAATATCTGGGATGCTTTATTAGCCGGACTTACCGCTTAAGGAAACTATCATGTGGGAAAACGTATTGGCAGGATTGAGAGCAGCGCCATTAACAACCATCAGACCGGCAGCCGGGCGAGTAACTACGCCACCATCGCCCACGCCGAAACGAGCGGGATGGGCAGGCAACTTGCTTGGCGGCTTAGCGGGTGCGGCGGGTGGTATGATGGGCCGGGCGGCATTTGGCTTCGAGCCGGGCGCGCATGCGCAGTGGATGGAGTCCCGCAGGCGCGAGGCGCTATTGCCCTATGAACAGCAGGCAGTTACCACTCGAAGCGCCTATTACGACGCCTTGTGGAATGAAAAAGACTGGGTGGTAAACGACTGGCTGCCGCGATGGAAGGCTGCAGGGACAGAGGCCGAGAAGAAGCAACTGGCGCTTGAGTACAATTACCGCCTTGGCAAGCAGATAGCGAAGGTTAGCGGTGATGACCTGTACGAGCGACTGGGCGATTTGAACTACGGCTTGAGTTTGTTGGATAAGGATGATCCAAATCGCGCATGGTACAGGCAACAGATAGGCGAAATTCAGAAACAGATTGACGCAGAAATGCCGGTGCTGATAGACCCGAATAACTTAGGTACGGGGCCGGGCGTTACCTCTCCCTCCCCTCCTCCGCCGTCCGGCCCCACTACTGTAGCAGCTAAGCCTCCGGCAGCGGTTCCGAAGGCCGGCGTTACGGCAGCACCTGGCAAGTTGCCTGCACCCAACGAAATGACCGACCAATTCGCCAGGCAGATACTTGTTGCAGTCACTCCGTACCTGCCACAGGCGCTAAAAACCAAGCTTCGCACGGCCTCGCGAGGCATTGGCTTTACAACTACGTGGAAAGAGCTTTTGTACGACGCTGATATTTATCCTCACGTTCTCAAGAACCTTGGCAGGATAACGGCAGCGCAGAAGAAATAATGTCACTTGACGAGATAATAGCGAGACAAGAACAGCAGGACTACAAGCTTCCTGCCGAGGGTCCGTTTGCGCCTTCCCCGGTGAATGTTCCTGCCGGGGCCTTTGGTGGCGCCTACGCAGTTCCGCGAAAGGGACCGTCTTTGCATCTTAAAAAGACGGCGGCAGAGGTTCCCAGAGGCCTGGTGCGCGGCATTGAGGCAGGGATTGGCGCACTCGGTGGTCAGCTCCAATGGGCGATTGAGAGGTCTACGATTGGCAACATTCTGACCAAGCACATTAACCTGCCGGGCGCTGATGTTATGGCGGAGCATTTAGTCAGAAAGTATGGACCTTCCAAGCCGCTGGAGTTTTACGACAAGCAGATGGGCCGCTTTGCCGGGGCTGGCAAGAAGTGGAACGACTGGTGGCAAGAGCAGGCAGCTAAAGGATGGGAAGCGCCTGACCCTCAAGTCATACAGGCCAAGTGGCGACAGATGCCACTACCGAAGGCTGCTGCCGTTTCTGCCGAAGCGTTACCGCCGATGATGATGGCGATAGGACTGGGTGCGGCCACTCAGCCTGGGGTCGGACTTGCCTGGCTTTCCACAATGGCCGGTGCAGGCGCGTATCGTGAGCAGCGGAGAAGGGGAGCGCCTATTCCCATTGCCGATAAGGTGGCGGTTGCGACTGCTGCATGGGAGGCGACAACGGAAAGCATACCGTTCCAGGAGATATTCAAGCCTTTGACAAAGTCGAAGTTTCATCGAATGCTGAAGGTTGGTACGATGGAGTCGGCGCAGGAGTTTCTGGCGGGTGTGGGTGAAAACTTCTTAGCACATTTCGGCTACAATTACCGTAAGCCGGAGGATATTCCAGCCGCCGTTATGGAAGGTATGCAGCATGCGCTTGACGAATTCCAATCTAATCTTGTTGCTGGCGGAGTTTTGGGTCTTGCTGGCGGTGCAGTCAGTCCATACGTGGCTAAAGGTGAGGTTTCGACTGAGCAAAGAGAAATAATGACTCGCTATGGAAGGGAACTTGACCGGATACGCACCGAAGGCGGGCCCCAGGCACTAAATAGGTTCAGGGAAAAGATACGCGAGGGGATTGACGAGCTCGGCAAGCTGGAAAGTCGAGAACAGCCGCCTGCCGTTTCCGAGCTTGCCAAAGAGACCGAGCGCTTAGGGCCAGTGCCGGAAGAGGAAGTCCCGCCACTGCTGTCCGAGGTTGCCAAGGCTGCCGAACCACCAATTTCAACCGAAGATATTGCGAAGAAAACACATGAATTTGTAAGTGAATTTGTTGGTGTCGACCCGGACTGGAAGCCTTTGGAACTTGTTGTTCCGGAAGAGTGGCGTCAAGGTTTCATGTATATGGGGCGGGCCCAAGACAATCCGAATATTCGTATCTACAAACATGGTATCACTCGCCGCAGTTTTGGTATAGGGGCAGAAGGCGAAACGTACAATTATATGGGCGCTTATATCCTTCATCGAGTATTGGAGGGTCCGCGCAAGGGCCAGATTGGCCACCAAGTCCGGGCTTCGGAAGCCGGGATAAGATTGCTTTTCGAGGACGGGTCAACCGAATTGTTTCCACTGAACCAACGCGAACTTGCAACCGAGGAAATGATAAAACAAAAAGCACAATGGCAAGCCGTTCCTGCTGCCGAAGTTCTGAACTATGTTTTTGCTGGTCTTGAAGGTATGGGCTGGACACGGGAAACACCCTATGATGAGAACTTTAAGCAGCAGAAACACAGGGCGTTGGCCGAAGCCGGTTTCACCACAATCAGTGCGCAACCAGGCTTTACAAGTATTACAAGGGGAGTTGAACCACCTGCTAAGCCACCTGCACCGCCTGAAGTGCCGCCTGTGCCACCGGAACCTGCCGGTCCGCAGTTTGAAAAGCCAAAGCCTGAGTCGGTCAACACAAGGCGAAAGATGCTGGAGGCGGGCAAGAAGATAGCCAGTGGCTTAGCACGGCCATTTGAGCGTGTCTTTCAGCCTATCAGTATAGCGGAGCGCAAGCATGGCAAGGAGATTGTCACCGAGGTTCTCAAGGCCATTCACCTGCCGGAAGTTAAGCGTCTTGAGTACATGAACACCGAGGTGCGCAACAGCGACCAGACCATGCGGGATGTTCACGATTGGCTTGACCAGTACCATCCTGACACGCTGAACGACCTTACACTGGCGATGCAGGAGGACCGTCGGCCTAAGTATCGGGAGCTACAGAAACAGGCATACGACAGACTCCCTGAAGAACTGAAGGACCCCGACCTCTGGCGGGCAATCCAGCAGGCAAGGGACATTCCCTACGATTATATCTCCAAGACAACAGGTTGGGATGAGGGGTACTTGTGGGAAGACTTTCACAAGATGGCCGACTACCATTACGGCAGGTACAAGCCTCGCAAGAAGGGTATTAGCGTTGCCAATTTCACGGAGCATTATCGCACCACCGAGCGCTGGCGGCAGCACAAGAAGATGGAGACCTACGCAGAGGCATGGGCCTACGGATTGGAACTGAGGGACCCTAATCCTATTGCCAATCTCGGCTCCGAGATGGTTGACATTGCGCAGCGATTTGGCATGGAAGGGTTGCGGGAGACGCTAATTGACCAGGGCAGGCTTGGCGATGAGAACATTTACATCATGCCATCCGAAAAGGCAGACCCGACATGGCAGCACATTGGCGATCCCGTGTTAGGCGAACCGGCCTTCAAAGGCTATCGTCTTGAGCCTGAACTTGCACGTCTTATCAACGGCCTAATTTCTACTAATAAAGTCACTCGCGGCAAGGTTACAGGTCCGGCTCGCAAGGCCGCGCAGCTTGTCCAGATGGCCAAGTTTATAGGATCCATGCACCATCACAAGAACATTGTCAAGAACACCTTGGCCGATACAGGCTATTTTCAAGTCCTTCATCCGAAGGCTGTTAAGAGGGTCTTGACGACTGGTTTCACGAAGAACGATCCTGTCTTTAACGAGCCGTGGTATAAAGAGTACGTCCATTTAGGCGGCGAACACAAGTACAGCTTACAGTATGAGGCCTTGCAAATGATGCGCCGCTTGGCGCCTCAGTATCAGAAGCTTGGCAAGTACATGATACCTTTGAGTTACGTTGACTGGCTGTTCAGTAAATACATTCCTCACGTCAAGGCAATGGCCTATCAGGACAGGGTCTTGCAGCTGGAACGGCAAAGAGGTGACTCGCTGACTCAGACGGAGAAGCGTGAGATCATAACGGAGCTGCAGAACTTCTACGGCATGATGAACGAGAGACTGTTCGGCAGGACCGGGACGGTGACCTCGGCCATGAGACTGTTCCTGCTGGCACCTGGTTACTTCGAAGGCAACCTGCGGACGCAGGTGAAGGCTTTAAGTCAACTGAGGGCCAGTCGATCCAGGCAGCAGATAGCGAACAGTATCTTCCTGACTACGGCTGTCGCCACTATTGGCAGTGCATTATTGGGCGGCAAATGGCCGGAGCCGCCGAAGGATGTTGACGATATTCGGGACTTCGGCAAGATACGCACCGGCAAGATGGACGAGAAGGGTCGCGAGGTCGTATGGGACCTGTACTCTTACGAAAAGGACTATTGGGGCATCATGGTAAACGCCTTTCTTGGCGACCCGAAGGCCAAGGACATTGGCGAACAGATAAAGAGCCATTACAGGTTACCGCTGGACTATCTTGGCAAGCGCCAGCAGTATATGCAAGCTCCGCTGTTCAAGCTGGGCGCAGACCTGCTAAACATAACGACTGGCAACGCCGTATACGATTACAAAGAGGACAAGGTATTCTATCCCAAAGATCCGACAACGATAAAAGTCTTAAAGCTGCTGGCCTATGAGGTCAAGCAACTGGCTCCTATTTCCGTGAGTACATACACCCAGTCAAGGCGCAGGAACATTGACCATGCCTATACTGCCGTTGGGACCATTTTGGGTATCCGGCCAGGCTATACCGAGGCGGACAATCGGCAGCGAAAATTTGAGAAAGATATGTACCAGTTGCGGGACCAGTCTGACGATACGACTTTCCTGCAGTTAGGTAAGCACAGCAGCCCGCGCAGCAGCTTGGAAAACTACAACCAGGCAGTCCAGAACTTGCACGACAACCCCTTACTGAATGAAGACTTAAAGAAAAGGGTGGCGAAGCTCCTGCGTGACCCTGATAAGATGCTCTCAAATGCCGTTTACTATTACACTAACCCGGAGATGGATGACGATCTTGTCAGGGCCTACAATCGCAGTTTCAAAGGCTGGGACATTGACGAGGACACGGCACGGAACTACTTGAATATGTACTGGCGATACCATCCGGTAAAGGACATACGCAGCGAGACACACGAAGCTAACCGAAAGAGAAGACAGATGCGATTACGTCAGCGATGGAGAGTTAAATGAGCGAAAACAATTTTGCCAGCAGATTAAAGGACCCGCGTTTTTTGATTGTCGTAATAATTATGTGTGCTACAGGCCTTGTTGGCTATACCAATTTGCGCAATGATGTCAACCATGTAAGGCAGAAATTTAACAACCATGAAAATGAGTGCCTGCCGGTTATAGACCGACTCCGATTCGATGTGCCTCTTATCCGGCGGGATGTTGCCGATGTGAAAACCGATATTTCGGAGATGAAACATAATCTGGAGAAATGCCAGCTCGAGATAAAGGGCCAGACCGAGCTTATAATGAAGATGCTTAGTGACCCCAACGGCAGATAACTCGTATGCTACGGTGGGTAGCTTGGTAGGATTGGGCCTGTCTATTTTCCTGGGGGTTCTTGGGCAGGCCCTCTTTTTTTGCGCGGTGTGTGCGAGCCTCTATTATGCGTGAGTGCCGACTCTCGCAGTTTTGTACTCATGTTCAGACAGCATGTATTTGACAGCCATTTGTGAAACTCACGAACTGCATCATCGTCCATATATATTGCGATATCATCGTCTTTATCGCCTGACAGGCTTAGTATAAGACCTGGCGTACCTAAGTCCTCTGCCTCCAAGGTTCTGCCGCATGTGTATGTATAAATCAGTTTGGGTTCATTCATAATAAAATGGATGAGGCGCCCGGCTGCTGTACGCCCCATCCACGGACAGAAAAATGAAACTACAATTTCGCCAATAGCTTGCGAACTTCAATATTTACGTTCTTGGGCTTTGGTAGAGGCTTGCCAATCCCTTCACACATTTTGCTTATTTCGGGAGATGTCGTCTCTGTCTGTTTTTGGTAGCCAGGTTCTTTATGCTCATAGTCCATAAACCTTTTATCTCTCAGCCAGCGGAAGGCATCCGGTACATACTTGCCGCTCTGCAAAGACTTGGCGGTATTGGTTGACCACTGCTGCTCGTGTTTTGTCAGTCTTTTCCAGCATTGGAAGGCCTTGAACTTATTCAGCTTGACCCACCTGCCGGCTTCCGTCCATCGCTTCGGCCATGCGCTCCAGAACTCAAGAAATTCCTCTGTAAATTCCATCTCAAATTCCTTTCACAAGCTCATTATACAGCACTCTGTAGTGAAGTTCTATTGCCTTGTAGTCGTTGCTGCCAGGCATTCGGTGCCTGCGTTCAAGTTCGTCTATAGTTTTCTGGCCGTATTTGTCCACCATGAACTGATGATACTTCGGGTCGTTCTGCTTGAACTGGTTACATCGTTTGGCCTGCGCGTGGATATTGCGCTCATCGAAGTAGGCCCCGGACCCGCCGCCCAGGCCGCGGCCTATGAAGTGGCCGGCGTCCATACGTATCCACGACTTTATCGTTTTGCAGTCGCAGCACTGGACCGGCAGGTCCTCTACGCGGTTGAATTGGCTCGGATCAATCTTGTGCAGTCGGCAGAAGTCTATTGCATCTCGCAGCCGGATGTATTTACTGCACGCCTTCCACGCTTTTTGCTTCGGCCCCATTGGGTTCCGGTATCCTGCAATTTAACATATCATTTGCCCAGCGAATGCAGTTGTCGAGGAAATGACTTGCATGCTTGACAGACATATCCCGTTTATTCATTATCTTGCCCCAGTCGAACTGAGCGCACTGATGCTTGAGAATTTTGTCCGTCATATCCTCGGAAATTGGCACGCCCATAACCTCATGACCATCGGCTACCAGTTGCTTGTGAACCGTTGGCAGCACAACTGCATGGTAATATCCCATCTGTTGTGACGTTTTTGGCTTATGATCTTCTCTGATATCATCGACCACTTTTTTGCCTTCAAGGCTGCGCAAGTGCCGGTTGCGCAACCGCCATTGCCAGGCAGGAAAGAGAAGCTTGCCATCTTGTATTTCACCGTGAAATTTCATTAGAATGGTATATCGTCGTCTGCTGGCGGCACATCCACGTCTTCAACTGGCGCTGGGTCTATCGAGCCATCCTTGGTTTCCATAAGAGGATGGTTGCCGGTCCTGAGATAGCGCTGAATTTCGTCCGTAACAATATACATACTTTCAAGCTCTATCTTGCCGGCCACGACAAGGTCCTTTGCCGTCATTATCGCGCATCGGGCCGTGGTCTTAGCATCCCGTTCCATGTCGTTCATGGCCCCGGTTGGTGGCTGGCGTAGGGATTCTGGCCCTGGCAGCGTGGTGGTTGGTGTTGTCGGCAGTGCTTGCGGCGGTGCCGTATAGGCTGCGCCTACCATTGGCGACGCCGGTTCGACCTTTGCGTAACTCATAAATGCTTTGCCTAAATATTCGCTAAGCAGACCACTTCCCTTGACTCGTGTGCTCATAACAAACACTTGGGTTACTTCGGCCCACATGCCGATACTGCTTGTATTGTCCGTAACGGTAAGTTTCTGGACGATGTACGGCTGGCCGGGCCTGTTGGATTGGTCGCTTCCTATCCGCTGTTTGATCTCGCCGATCTTTGTGATTGTGCCTGTAAATTCGTACCAGTTTCCTACTGGGCAGTTCTTTATTTCTGCAATAGTCATAATCAACCCCTTTTCATTAGCTTGGCGACTTCCTTTTTGCGCTCGTAGATACTCAGACAGTCGAAGAACATTTCCATACTGAGATCAATCATTTTACCACTTAGTGTTATCTGCTGGAAACTTTCATCCGGTGACCGGGGGATATTCAGAATGCGGATTTGGTCGAAAGTATATTCGTTCTCTCTTAGAAGAATAGCATATCCACCGAGCTGATAGTAATGCTCCTCCCATATTCCGCTGCCGGTCTTAAGGTCCAGCAGTTCTCTTGTCTTATTGACAATCCCGTAGATATCGAACTGGCCGCCGAACTTCCAGGTTTCGCTTACAAGCTGCTGTTCGGCCAGCAGAACGGTCAGTTCGTGTTCTTTCTGCCATTCATAGAAGGACAGACACGCGTTCTCTGCTGCATCTATCTGCTGCTTACTGTACTCGCTTGTATCGACCAGCTGGTTTGTAAGCTTGCCAATAATCATGGCGTGTGCAAGCACTCCTATATCGGCCTTGTCGTCCACGTATCGCTTGACGTCTATACCCTGTAGACCCATTTTGTTGGCCCAGGGTACGAGTGCCGGCTTATTCAGCACCCCGACAATCGTTGTCACACCAGGGACTATCTGGCCCTTGGGGCAGTCTTGCGTCGGCTTCAGGCGGTATCTCTGATGGGCTGAGGTTCTGGGCATGTAGTTCTCCTTTCATTGCGTGGCGGATGCACCTGCGGCGTTTTTGTGCAGCGACTACCCGCGAGCTTGTGTCATTTACCATTTGTGCTAACAGACTCTGCTCCAGTGGTGTCAGTTGATTTATGTAGGGTGGTTTCATCGTTCTGTCCTTTCAAAATATGTTCGGATACGGCAGTAACGGCATTGGCTTTTCTTTATGGTGGCGCCGCCAACTAATCGGTCGCATGGTATCCGGGTCGGTCTCGAAACGCAGCAGCTTAATCAGTTCGGACTGTGTAATCAGGTGCATTCCGTCCCATCGCATCCAGTTGCTGTCGTCAGGGTCATTATTGCTGAGCTCGAGGAGGTGGCCGCCAAATCCTCGCAGCCAGACATTTTTCTTGTTAAGACTTGAATAGACTTTGTTCGGGCAATAGGTCACTTGCCTTCGGCGTAATGATTTGTAGATGTTTCTTCGCCGATTTCGCAGAAGCTGGTTCAGGATACCGAGAGTATCACGCTGGCTATCCGACATACGAACTTCATGATTCGCATGGCTTTTCGCCTCAATAAACATCAACGCTTGCACATCTCGCGTTCCCTTTTTGTCTGTGTGTGTCAAGTATTTGTGTACGAGGATGTCACTATCAAAACACACAATAGCTGCACCCTTACTGGAACTATCAAGCTTAGGACAGGTTCGTATCCAGTGCCTTATAGGAGTTTCTGCCGGCACATGAGTTCCGCAATTAGGGCATTTTGCTGTTTGTATAAAATCTCTCGTCACGCAAGTCTACTCCTTGCTATTTCAACACTTTTTTGGTCTATGTCTATTCCTATCGACTGTCTACCTAAGTTTTTTGCAGCAAGACAAACGGTGCCGCTACCGCACATGGGGTCAAGAACGACTGCATTTTTGAGTGTAAGATTCTTGATGAAGTGTTCGGCCTCTACCACTGGCTGCTGCCATTTATGGTCGGCCTTTTCGC
>SMTZ1_10000292_pt1 | contig 52739 bp, 41 predicted proteins | sample DeeMarSWOR136_30_FD_25667 | JGI IMG/M metagenome (IMG submission 25667) | reverse complement strand
GACCAAACGCTGATGCTCAACAAGTTTTGCGATGACCACACTAATCTCTTCAGGATTGAATGGTTTTACGATGTAATCAGCTGCTCCAGATTTTATTGCCATTACTGCCGTATCTACCGTTGCATAAGCAGTAATAATAACAACAGGAAGTTTTGGTCTTATTTTGCTGATTTTCTTCAAGACCTCGAGTCCATCGATCTTGGGCATTTTAAGGTCAACTATAGCTAAATCCCAATCTTCCTCTTCAACTTTTTCAATTGCTTTATAGCCATCTTCGACTGCTAAGACATAGTAACCATCTTCCCTTAGCCAGTCGCTGAGCGAGCTTCTCATTATTTCTTCATCATCAACTATCAAAATTTTGTTTCTACCCACAATTCTCCTTTCTGTTTCTTTTATTGAAAAAATCTGCACACCTTACACAGAAAGTTCTTTTTTTACTATCAATACCCAAAATGTTGTTTGAAAGGTGCATTACACATTTAGGGTCGTTGCAATGAAATAACCCATAGCAATGACCAAGTTCATGCGTGCATACCTTTACAAGTCTTTCAACTAATAACTCGTTGTTGGATGGCAAATCATAATACTCTTGTCTTAACCTATTTAATGAGACAAGTGCTACCCTACCATCAAACTGCGCTTCACCGTATACAAAGGTCAAAACTGGTGTGCAAAGGTCAATGTCTGTGACACCTATTAATTTTTCGCAATCGGGCGGCAATCCACAGACTAATCTTTCAATAATTTTCCTTGCATAATACTGATTTCTTTTGGGTTCAAACGCAAATAGTGGATATTCGTGATCTTTGATAATCCTGCATGGAGATATCGAACTCAATGATTTGACTGCATCTTCTAATATAGATGGTTCAACTGACCCGATCGCCTTGAGATATATGTATTTTTTTGCCATTGTATAATTATAATGATTTTTTAAACAATGTCAATTTTTTAAACATTATGCTTAGTAAATTCTGACTATTTCCTGCATCCTTATCTTGACAGCACCCATCTGCTGCACTATAATTGCTCATGAAAAGGGTCAAATCAGTAGGTCTTGATGCTACTGCAATGAATGCGCTTTTTGATGGGTTGCTTAAAAACATGAATGGCGGTGTTTTTGTGATCGATCGGAATAAGAAAATCCAGTTTTTTTCAAAGGCGGCAGAATGGATCACCGGCTACTCGCGTGAGGAGGCTCTTGGCAAAGCTTGCTATAAAATATTTAGGGCTGAGGCATGCAATGATTCTTGTCCATTTGACAAAGTCGTTAAGAAGGGCGTTCCCATTAAGAGGATGAGTACGGGTATTTTGGGCAAATATGGGAGCCAAATATCGATCTCGCGAACAGCTTTTCGCCTTGAGGAATCCGATGGAACTACTATAGGCATGGCGGTTGTCTTTCGTGACACTACGGAAGTACAGAATTTAAGACAACAGTTGCTGCAGTCTGAGAAAATGGCCGTTATGGGACAATTAGCCGCAGGCGTGGCTCATGAAATTAACAATCCTATTAATGGCATAATTACCTATATTCAATTATTGCTAAAAAAGCTTGATAAAAATGACGTTGATCCTGTGGTATGGAAGAAGAAATTAAATCTTGTAGAAAGAGAGACAAAGAGAATTGGGCAATTAGTAAAAAATCTTCTTAATTTCTCTCGGAAGACAGAACCCGAATTCAGTGCTGTATCGCTTATACAGCTGATTGACGCAACTTTGCCACTTTTGAATGAGCAGTTGCTGTTAAAAAATATCAAACTAACAAAGGACTGTAAAGGAGATATGCCTGATCTCCTTGGTGATTTCAATCAGCTTCAGCAAGTAATACTGAATATTGTCATGAATGCTGTACAGGCCGTGGATAAAGAGGGTGAGATAAAAATAGCATGCCGTGCTGAGGGTACGAGTTTTGTCTATTTTGAAGTATCAGATAATGGTGTCGGTATACCAAAAGAAGATTTGGATAAACTCTTTGATCCTTTTTTCACTACAAAAACTGGTAAACAGACCGGTGTTGGACTTGGGCTTTCTATAGCCGACAAGATTGTAAAGGCACACCATGGTCGTATTAGAATACAGAGTGAAGTAAATAAAGGCACTACTGTATCGGTTCGTTTGCCAACATTGTGATTTGATACTTATATAGTTGCCAGTAGAGTCCACGTTTTTTGAGTAAGCCGTTATGCGAACCTTCTTCAACAACTCTACCCCTATCTAAGATATAGATGTGATCGCAGATTGAAAGAATTGAAAGTCGGTGGGAGATTATCACCATTGTTGTGGCTGTAGTTTTAGAAAGTTGGGTTACCAGTTCTTTTTCGGTTTCAGCATCAAGGTTTGATGTTGCGTCATCAAGGATCAGCATTTTGGGTTGAGCCAAGAGAGCGCGAGCAATGGCAAGCCTTTGTTTTTCACCACCTGATAATTTCAAACCACGTTCACCGATCAGTTCATTCATTCCCTCGGGTGCATTTTTTACGAAATCATCCAGCTGAGCAAATTTTATTGAATCATTAATTCTTTTGTCATTGAACGTTCTACCACAAATTACATTATTACATATGGTGTCAGAAAACAGTATCGGTTCTTGTGGAATATAGCCAAAGAGAGATCTGAGTTCTGAAAGAGGTATATCTTTAATATTGGTCTTGCCGATTTCAATACTTCCTTTCGTTGGATCAGCAATTCTCATGAGCAATTTGACAAGCGTTGTTTTTCCTGATCCCACAGTGCCGGCAAAGCCAATTTTCTTGCCAAAGGGTATTTTCACGTTAATATTCTCAAGTACCAAAGCAGAGTCTTTTGAATATTGGAAAGACACATTCTTCAAACTAATAGTGTCGTCAGAAATTCCGCCTGATGTACCTGTATCCAATACATCAGGTAGAGCGTTCTTTATTTCTTCGGTACGCTCATGCTGGACCTGCGCGCGTTTTTTTGCAACAAAGAAATTGCCGATTCTTATCATAGGATCCAGAAGCATCAAAATATAAGCATTGAAAGCGACAAACTCACCGATAGTCAAATAACCTTTAATAATAAACATCCCGCCAAAGAGTAGTATCAAAATAATGCCGATTTCTTCAATTGAGATAAATAATGTGTTTACTAACGCTTCCACTTTGATCACTTTAACAGCAGTCCCTATCCTCTTCTTTAATATATCATTGAACCGGTCGTGGGTTTTTTCTTCGATTGTATAAGATTTTATTAATCTGATACCAGAGAAGCTTGATTGGAGATGATTATTCGCCTTTGATATCATCTCTCTCCAGGCATAATAGTATTTATACATAACCGGTCCTATTTTCATCCAACCGAAAGTTGCCAGGCTCATCGGAAGCATTGAGATGAGTGTAAGCAGGGGGTTGATTTTGATGAGAAAGAATAGTGCGATTGCGATCATTACAATTCCCTGGATTGGTCTAAAAATACCAGAACAGGTAAACCAGCACAATTCGTTCAGATCATGATCGAGCCGTTGCAATATATCGCCGGCAGGATACGTGTTGGTGAACGAATGTCCTTTGCGCAGGATTTTAGAAAAGATGTTAGTTCGTTCTGTCAGAAGGAATTGTTCATTTGTACGCCCCCTACAGTATGGAAGTAAAGTGCTAAATAGAGCTCTTAGTACGCCGATTCCACCAAGAATGAACACATATGTAAGCAAATCTTCGCGTGCGAATTGGATCTTTATACCGTCGATCATGTCCTTCAATATAAAAGGAAAGATCATCATGATGACTGTTGTGAGGATGGTAAAACCAATTAGAAATATAAGCCACGGTATTCTATTTTTCCAGAAACAGATTAGTGCTCTCATATCACACCAGTTAAATATTGAAGGCGATACATTGCATAGTAATATCCCCTGTTGAGTAATAATTCTTCGTGCTTACCTTGCTCAATCAGTTTTCCATGGTGGATTACTAAGACTCTGTCAGCAAGCCGCGTGGTTGTGAGTCGATGGGCGATGATGATTGCGGTGCGATCTTTTAGAAGCTCTTTCATCCCTTGTTGAACCAATCGCTCACTTTCCGGATCAACTGATGAGGTCGCTTCATCAAGTATTAGGATTTCTGGATCAAACACCAATGCTCTGGTATATGAAAGCAGCTGCCGTTCACCAAATGAAAGATTTATGCCCTGCTCAACAATGTTTGTGTCATAACCATTAGGCAGGTTTAGAACGCGAGTATGAATTTTTGCCCTTTTTGCTGCCTCAAAAACCACGTCTTTTGTGATGGTACCATCGAATAATCGTAAATTTTCTAAGATTGAACCTGGAAAGAGAATTACATCCTGGGGCACAAATCCGATTTTTGAACGAAGCGAATGTTTCTCTATATCAAATATGCATTTTTCATCGATGAAAATCTTGCCCTCTTGAGGAATATAGAATTTTAATAGCAAAGAGACGATTGATGTCTTGCCGCCGCCCGTTTCTCCGACAAGTGCAATACGTTCGCCTTTTTTAATCCCGAAATTAATATCCTTTAAAATCCATTTGCCGTTATCGTAATAGTGACCGATGTTTCTGAATCTGATTTCGTGATGAAAGCTTTCGATTGATTTTTTATCTTCTTCTTTTTCTTCTCGGTCAGTCGACAATACTTTGAAGACCCGTTCTGCTGATGCAAAAGATCTTTCAAGGAGATTTATCTGATCCGATAGGGCACGGAGCGGAACGAATAATTGCGTGATGTAACTTAAGAATAAATAAAGTACGCCAATTGTTATCATCCCTTTTAATGCCCACATACCACCAATGCCTAAGACAAGTAGTAGACCAATAATCTCTCCCAGTTCGACGAAGAACCAAACTCGATACCAGTAGGAGAGAGATTTCAGTTCAAAGTCATATTTTTCCTTACCCAATCTGTTGATATTCATGATGAAATCGTTTTCGCACACAAATGATTGGATAATGCTTAATCCTTTTATCGCTTCGATAATAAAACCGTTTATCTCAGAGACTTTTCTTCTCAGATTTAAATAGACCGGACGGACGCATCGTTCAAACCACCAAAAGCAAGAGAGAAAGATCGGTAGCAAAATTAGGATTAAGAGATAGAGTTTGTAATTCACTACTATCATTACTACAGACATGCCCAAAAGCAATGACATATTTCTGATCAGAACAACTCCGGTTGAAGAAAAGAGATACTTTAATGTTTCTGTATCACTCTCGACGCGTGATATCAATCTACCAACAGCATTTTTATCAAAATATGATAGGGGCAAGTCCATTAGTTGCCCGAAAATATCAGATTTCAAATCGGCGATTGCTTTTTCACCGACAGTCATAATTTCGATTTGTTGGAAATATCTGACCAGAAGAATGAAAACTTGGGTCGTCAAATAGATGAGTGCAATGATGATTACACCTTGAATACTCTTGTTCGGGATTTCGACATCGATTGCATGTTTGATCAATATTGGTCCGAGGAGGGCAAGTAATGTCGAGGAAAGCAATAAGGCAGAAGCAATGATTATTTTCTTTGTGTATTTCTTGAAATAGGGCATCAGTCTCTTAATGAGACGCCAATTTCTCTTTTTTGTTTTTTCTTCCTCTTCGGGAAGGAACTCATCTTCGTAAAACCAATGCATGAACAGTATTATCCTTATAAATTGTTCTTCGTCAACTTCCAGACCAAATATTACCAGAAATGTTCATCTGCTCTATCCTTATGTGCCCAACCAATTCGTTCATCAACTTGACGGACCAGGGAAAAGCATGTTGGCCGAAAATGTCTTAGCCAGAAGGCGCTGGCCAAGATGTTTTCTCCCTCAAAATCAACCGCACATTTCTCATAACCCTGTGCCTGAGCCCAGTCCAAAGCGCATTTCAACAACGCTGCTCCGAATCCTTTGCCACGCAAGTGCTCTTTTGTGTATGCACCTTGTATCCAGACAGTTTTTTCATCAGTAATCACATAATCCTCATTGAGCGAGCCAATTTCCATATACGCAACAGCCTCTTTCTTGTACAAACCTAACCACAATGCGTTTGCAGGATTTGATAACCATTTTTCATTATATTTCTTACTACTTTTCTCAACCAATGGCATGAAGATAGGGGGTCCAGCCATGTATCGTCTGAACTCCTGGCTTAATAGTAAAATTATTTCCAGATCATCAAGACTAGCTCGTCGAACCTCAATATCCGCAAGGGGACTTTGTAGATCACTAAAATCACGTATACTGTCAATCACTGCCATACCAAAGCCAAACCAGAATAGCGTATCGAGCATTTCCTTGTCATTAGCTAGAACACTGATTAGATGAGTGAAGCAACCATTGGCAGTCCAGTTAGAAGAGAGATGTGCGTACATGTATTGAAGAATCATTCTTCGTTTCTTGCCGGTCACAGCATGTGCCCAAAAAGGAACGAACGTACTCCGTCTTCCTCTCCAGGCGGGAAGCAATTGTCCAATTAAGTAACCAGAAAGATTTCCATTCTTCAGCGCAACAACACCAGGTGCTTTTTGAATCAACTTACCAAGCAAAGGCAGGACAGTATTATGGTTTTCGTATCTTGGAGGCAAAATAGGCATGCGTCCCCGCTCTGTTCTGTAATTGTCCGCAAAAAGCCTGGCGGCATCTTCTAGATGCTCTTTCTTCATCGATTTTAATTCATAATGATTCATTTTTTTCTCTCCTTGTCTATCCCGTTAGAGCACACTGCAGAGCTCTGAGAACGATATTTTCTGTTACCCATCAGATTTGTTCTAACGGGATTAATAAAAAGGCCGCGAGAGAAGATCGTGCCCGCGGCTCTATATAATAAAAACAGCCGCCATGCAGGCGGCCGCAATTTGCTCAAAGATGAATGTTCAATAGCTAGTCCGCCTGAGGCATGACCGTACAAAAACTTCTCGCCCAAAGACTTTCATGGATCATACCTCCTTTCAAGGCGGATTAACAAATGTGCCTTTGACTGCACACATTATAATGATGATTGGCTGATTGTCAAGGGGTAAAATGGAGATTTTGACTTAGGACTTCTGCAGTAGAAAAACCAAATATCTTGCTGTTTTTTCAAAAATACTGCTATTGAGGTGCTCATACAGATAATTCTGCAAGGAAAAAAGTCGCTTGATATCTTTTGCAAAAATCAATTCAATTATTTTTGCCCTTGCAGGACTTGATTTCTTAAAATAGACATCTATTATTTCTCCAATAGGTGCCAGATATTTCTTATACATTTCTTCTCCAAAAACCAAGGTCGGTAGAACATTTTTTGTAATATCCCTTCTCTGGATAATGTTGAAACCATATTTCTCTGCACAGTTTACCCATTCTGATTCAATATGTGTTTCACCAAATTCTTTGCTCTGTTTTTTCCTAAAGATATTAGCGACCAGTAGATATCCATTTCTTACCAATAGATCCTTTGATTTTTTTAATCCAACATCCATATCGAAATAATGTGATGATTCACTCATTAAAATACAGTCAAATTTCTTGTCTGTTTTTAGATTTTCAAATTTAGTTAGCTCAAGACTTATATTGTCATTGTTCATGCTTTTTAGTATTTCATATTGATATTTGTCTGGTGTGACACCGGTGACGCTGTATCCTTTCTTTTCTAGGACCATCGCGTTGTCACCGACACCACAGCCTACGTCCAAGATATTCTTCGTGCCACGTGGGATAAAGTCAAGTAGATGTTTGGTATATCTTGCCTGTGCTTTTCTTAAGTTGTTAATATCTATTTTATCAGATGGTCGCCAATAACCATAGTGCAGGGAATTCAGTTTTAGGATTTTGTGACAAAATATAAGTTCTAATTCGAAATAATTAATTGAAGTCAGTTTATGTTTCATGAAAACTTAGACAGATCCTTTCCGTTCTTTGCATAAATAGCATGCTATTCTACTCTTATTTTCCTCAAAGTCAAGCAAAAGTTGCACCGCAACTGTTGCATCAATACAACAAGAGTTTTATTTGTATTCATAGACTACTATACATTAAAAGAGATCGATATGAAACATAGAAACAAAGTGGCTGAGAGCGTTTTCTACGTGAAATATACATCCATTTTTTTGACGTTATGACATTATTGGACAGGCTACGCAATTTTTAACATGGTCCTGTCAATTGTGGGAGAGATCATTCAGTTGAGTGAATGATGCGTGAATATTTTTTTGAGTGTTTTGATAATACCTGCCGTCGAGAAGATGTTTTTGTCCAAAACATCCTTCTTATATGTGCTTCACTATTGAGGTATCAGGAGGCAGTATTTAGTCTCTTTTGCGCTCCCACGTTACTCGGAATTCCTTTGTTGTCATATCGACAAGGGTATTGATCAGTTTACCATAAGCTTCCTCAGGATCTTTGGCGTCAAAGGCGAAAGTCCTACCACCAAAAAGGCTTACATGACCGACGTTTTCTGTAGCACTGGCAATATTATTCCAGATTGATGCGCCATTCCCGGTTTCGATCATCTCCACGCTGAGCGTGGCATCCACCTCAGCCTTGAAACTTACATAACCGCCTCCTGGTTTTATGGTAACATCCGGCCTGACATCAGAGACGACGAGTTTGCCGGTAAGGATAGTGCTGACCTTATGTCTCTCACCCAGTGCCATGAATGCAGCTTGGGTTAGCCAGTTCTCATCAACTGATTTAAGAAGATCAGCTTCACTTCCTAAATGGACGATCCGGATCATGCCCTGATCCATTCGCATCGCTTCGGTAAATTTCTTTGTCGCATAAGGTCCGAGTTCGCCTTCACTTGTAGACTTAAACTCAATAACACCGATGACTTCGTATTGTTTAAGGTCAATCCTCGGCGGTACCATCACCTTTTTACCACAGCTCAAGACTACAGCCATAATTAATATGGCGATACCTAGAATCAATGTTCGCTTCATATGATAGCTCCTTTCAAATAGATTAGCTTTCATTAAATACACGATAGTATATAGCAAAAACATACAAAGTCAAGCCGTAGATCGAGATTGTCGGGAAATTGTGATTGACAAAACATATTTAGTCCATTATCATATTTCGTGGTGGAATTTAAGTTATGGGAGATTTGCAGACAGTAGTTTTGAATATGGAGAAATTGTGGATCATCGTGCGATAAACAATACAAGATTTATGAATATCATGGTGATTAATATATGAAGAAAACGGTACTGGCACCGATTATACTTATGGGTTTGTTTCTGATAATTTTTATAATTGGCGGCATGCCGTTTTTTCATAGCTTTGTGAAAGGAAAACTTGAAGGTGTAATCGAAGACGAGATCAACGTTCTTGCGCACATTGGGTCAATCAGAGGGAATATATTCTATTCCGTAGAATTGGTCGATGTTAATATTGATAGTACAGTGACACTTGAGAGACTAAAAATTTCCTATAATATTCTGAAACTACTATTCAAAGAAATAGATATAAACACTCTGTTGATCGATGGACTCAAGGTTAATGTGAGACAGATGCAGACACTTATCCATAGCATAGAAAAACAAGAAGCCAAACCAGAAAGGGAAAAGGCTACTCCGTTTAAAATCCGTATCAGGCAACTATCCGTAATGAATAGTGGTATTTTTGATTTTCTAGATAGTCGAGATATTAATGCAATGTTTGATATTAAAGGTGAGTTGTTAGCGAGCACATTGGTTATCGACACGCTCACAGTCAGAATAGATGAATCATACGTTTTCGTGCGAGGAGAGGTTCCGTTGGGTGAGGACGGAGAATTGGACCTCTATTATAATATGCGTATAATGCTCGAAGAATTACCTGTTGATGATCTACAGGGTGCTGTTGTAGGTCATGGTAATCTAAGGGGAAAAACATCTTCGCCACGGATTGAAAATTATTCAAACATTGACATCATATATCGAGAAAATAAGATAGGCGGAATAGTTGAATTGCAGTGGCAAACGCCGATGCTTGATAGCATTAGGCTGAATGCAAAAATTGATGCCATGATGCCTTCTATTCAAGACGATACTAATCATAAAGATAGATGGAAGGCAGTTCTTAATATAAGAGAGCAAGACCTGTTATTCAATGTTAATTCGTCGTACGGAAACATCGAATTGACCGGTTCTTTGTCAGGGCATATGGAAAATCCTGATTTAAATACGACAATCACAGGAAAAATCAGATACATGGATTTTCGCCCTCAGATGAAAGGTAAGATAATATACGAAAATTCTCAACTTGTTCTCAAGGATTTCAGCATCAGCAGTCCTGATTTACTGATGCAATGTGATGCATCACTGTCTGTAGTGCAACCTCAGGATATAAGTGGGAGTTTTCTAATACGCTGTGATGATTTAGAACTTATTAATAATCTCGTCAAAACTCCACAACCAATCGATGGTAAGCTAACCATTGGAGCAGAAGTTAAAGGTACAGTGTCAAGACCTGTTATCACAAGCAAGGCAAAAATAGAAAATGCGCATGTGTACACAGAAACGATTACTGATGCTGAGTTTAGTGTTGTATTTAAAGATTCTATTATTTATCTTGAACCCAGTGTAGTTAGTAGCTCCCGCGGTACGATTAATCTCACTGGCCAATATGGACTTGCTGACAGCCTTTTTTCTGTACATATCTTTACTGATGATCTTGTGATAATATCTCCTGAAATCTTTAACGGAGATACATTCTGCATTGACGGTCATATTGGATTCGATATAAATTTTTCAGGCAGCATTCTAAATCCGTCTGGTAAAGGTGCTGTGTTGTTTAAGAATTTTGTCTTTGATACTGTGGTATTTGATGACTACTCTCTTGAATATGTATTCAAAGATAGCATTGTTAATGCCAATTTTTCTAATGATAGCAGGACTTTCGATCTTGCCGTTGAAGCCGGACTTTACACACCATTCATTTTTAGAACGGAACTTACTTTGCATCACTTTGATCTCAAGAGATATATCCCCGTTGATGAGGGTCATATAACTGCGAGAATGTCTGCATATGGTTACGCCGAAATGCTTGAGAGCATTAATGGTGATTTACGAATTGATACCATTTATTTATCAATGCAGCAAAGTAACATACAAAATGAAGATGTTGTAAGAATTAGTGTTGATCAGGGTTTTGTAAATATTGTCTCGTGCGTATTTATGATTCATGACCAAAGGTTAGTGTTGCAAGGTAAATTACCAATAGAACCGGAAAACAACCAGGTGGATCTCTCCTTAAGAATACCGAAAGCTGATATATCCCATCTGGTCATGGCACTGCCAGATGCTCCTCAAATCAATGGTTTTCTTTTTGCAGATGTGGATCTCAAAGGTTCCTTTAAGAAACCGCAAATAAATGGTCAGTTGATTTTAGAAAATATAGGGTACTCGATGCCCGACATCAAACTGGATTCAGTTTATAGTATCATACAATTTCAGAACAGTCACATTTCAATCGAACATTTCAAGGGTAGAGTGAATCAAGGATCTTTCAACATAGGTGGTTTTGCCGATGTATCTGGGGGCAAAATTAGTTCCTTGAACCTTGATGTTGCGTGCGAAAATATCCATATAAAACATAAAGACTTTGGTTCGGCAGTTCTAAGTAGTGCGATCCATACTGCTGCGCAAAGAGATTCCTTCAAGATTAATGGAGAAGTCGTAATTAATAAAGCAGTTTATGATATCCCTTTTGATCTGGAAATGATTTTAAAAATGTTGACTCAGGTGAATCGAGAACCGCCTGAGCAGAGCGAGATTGTAAAAAGAATCTATTGCGACATAGGTATTACTTCACCTCGTGGCGTAAAAGTTATAAATAATGTTGCTGATGTAAATATTGATCTGGATTTACAGATTAAAGGATATCTTTCAAAAATCAATGTTTATGGTACGGCTACGACCTCAGAAAAGGGAACCATAAAGTATCTTGGGAAGCAGTTTGAAATAATACATGCAGTTATTCAGTTTGATGACCCGTACAAGATAAATCCCATATTGGACATTGAAGCATCCAGTATTGTCTCCACTGCTGATGGTGACTATGAGATATTCATGTATGTACAGGGTCCGGTAGATAGATGGCGTCTCGAGCTGACATCAAACCCACCGATACCTGAACAAGATATAATAAGCCTGCTGGTACTTGGCAGGAGAAGGCCGGTTTCAGGAGTTATGATTCAAGTCAAAGATCTTGGTTTGGATGGTGCTGCAAGAGACTATGCAGAGGGGTTAGTGAGGGGTACGATTGAGAGAACCGCTGAGCAGACACTTGGATTAGAGAAATTCACTATTACCGGCGATCTGCTTGATTCAAAAAGTCTTGATATTAATATTGAAAAAAGAGTCGCCAAGAAATTGACTTTGATTTATGGCTCAGGCATAGAATCTTGGGAACTACGCAGGGTTGGGATCAACTATGACGTAACAGATAATATATCGATCTTCACTCTCCACGATCAAGAAAATATGAATTCAAGCATGGATTTAGATTTTCATTTCAATATAAAATGATTGTTATAATTATAATGCTACTCAATGCTGTTCAATTCAAAGTTGGAAACATAAATATCTATGGGAATCAATATTTTAAAGAATCTGCGATCAGGAGAATGATGCTGACTAAAACGGCGGGGCTTTTTAATAGAGGAGAGTTTATACAAGAGATATTCGATGGCGATATAATAGCTATAGAAGATCACTATAACTATAACGGTTTTCTTGAGGCAAAGATTGCGCATGACCTGACTTTTGACAGCACGCAAAAAAAGGTGAATATAGAAATCAATGTAGCAGAAGGGAAACAGACATTAGTTGAGAATATTATTTTTGCAGGGAATACTTTATTTACTGAAGATTTTTTGAGACAGAAAATGTCTATGATTCCAGGTGAGCCTTTTGACAGTAGAAAAATTGATATTGATAACTACGTAATTACCTCTTTATATGATGATATCGGATATTCAGAGGCACAGATAAAATCAGATTATACTATCGCTGGCAATGGAGCAGATGTTACTCATAATATCATTGAGAGTACTAAGCAGTTTATTGGCGGAATAGAATTCGAGGGATTAAAGAACACGCAAGAAGATGTTTTAAGAAGAGAAATCACTCTCAAACTTGGTGATCCATTTCGTTACGCAAATATCTTGAAAAGCCAGCGTAATTTATATACCTTGGGAATATTTCGGTCAATAAGAGTTCAAACTAAAAAATCGGATAGGCAAAATGCAAAAATTATACAGTTTATTCTAACTGAAAAAGCACCTATGGTTATAAATTTTCGCGTCGGGTATGGTACTCAAGACTATTTACGACTTGGTGCTGGATTTACTCACATTAATATGTTCGGTCGCGCATGGCGCGGTCAAGTTGAAAGCAAGGTTAGTTTAGCTGAATACAGGATGAGTACGAGTGTTACTTTTCCACGACTCTTGATGATACCAGCAAAATATAGCATTGGAGTTTTTTATCAGTTCAAAAGAGCAATTCATTTTGAGACACGTTCTATTGGTGGCTACAATGAAATTCACTTTGATGTTGCAGGCGGCAAGCTTTCAACAAAATATGATATTGAAAATATTCGAACATACTTCGCTATTTCCTCTACCGCGGAAGATGATTGGTTGCACAGATTGATATTGAATTGGTCAAGAGATAATAGAGATGATTTTCTTTTTCCGGAGCGAGGTAGTTACTTGAACATTAACTTGGAGACAAGCGGTATAATACTACCATCAGACGTCGATTATATTCGTCCCACTATTGAATATCGCATTTTTGTTCCTCTTTCCATATTAGTCGGTGCGTCTTCACTAAAGCTGGGTCTTGTACAAGAGGTAGCGCCCTCCACCGATGTACCTGTTCATAAAAGATACTATTGTGGCGGTGCAACTTCTGTAAGGGGATATGAGGAGTGGGGGATTGGACCAAGGGACAATAATGGTGATCCTCTGGGTGGCAGAGTATTGTTTGAGTGGTCTGGTGAGGTTCGTTTTCCCATCTATAAGATCTTTGGTGGTGCATTTTTCATTGATGCAGGTAATGTATGGCGGGAATATAGAGATATCAATGGAACATTAAGGTGGGGTATTGGTTGTGGATTGCGTGTAAAAACTCCTTTAGGTAGTATTAGACTCGATTATGGCTTGAAAGTTGATCGACAACCTGAAGAATCTCAAGGTGCGCTACATTTTGCAATAGGAGAGGCATTTTAATTTTTCGCTAATGTTGATTGATTTAAGTGAAATAATAAGAATGAATGTGATAGTAAGATCTATACTTACATCAAAATTTAATGAAAAACTGATAATAAAACCCCGTTTTTGTTATTAAAAGAGCGGGATACTGATTTTTATAATTAAAGCAGGTTTTAGTAAACTTACGAAGAAAAAGCTTATCATCTTACCAATGATGCTTTTACTCTACGGTCGCAAATAGAATATTTGAGAACGAATCATCAAGATGAAATGCGCTGGATCATTGCCAGCGTTACCCCAGATGGTTCATTGAAAAGACAGATCTTTGTCCCCCGGGCTATTTCAAATGGCGGTATGACAATAAAACCACCAAGTTCTTCGATCTTTTTCGCTTTTGCATCTATGTCGTCAACCTTGAAATAGACAGTAAGAAATGGTAATTTTGCTTTCTTTAATGTAAAGACACCTCCGCCTGCGAATTCTTTGCGCGAATCACCTGCAGGAACTTCGTAGATTCCCGATTTCTTGTCGAATTCAACGTGTAGGTTAAAAATTTTTTCCAGAAAATCGATTGTTTCTTCTGCATCATGAGATGCAATTTCCCAATAAACAACTGGATTTTTTTGCATGTTTATGCCTTATCTTTTTTTCTTATATCTTCTAACATTGCCTTGGCCTGTTTACTGTGTTCACCTATTATCGTCCAGAGCTTGTTCAGTTTGTCGCAGATATACTCCTCACAATAAGCACAATTTTTTACCTTTTTCTGCTGTCCGCATTGTCTTACTTTACAGTCCGCACAGAACGCCATAAGGTCTTTATCGGTTGCCAAACAGCCATAGCAATTAACATCTTCTGGTTTCAACGGATACTTATCAGACGACCACTGTGCAGCAACTTCCTTTCTTTTAATCTCATCGTTGTTCTGAGTCGCCAGATATGCTGGGCACTCAGTGCAAATGATTCCACAAAAGGCTATCATTTTTTCCATAATGTTACTCTCCTTTCTTTGATGACTACCGTTATACAATCCTTCTTCATTTTTTTTCAAGATTATTTTCTTTTGATGAATGATTCATTAGATTATTCTTTTTTTGTGTTAAGCTAATAATTGCTGGAATGAAAAGAACCGTGGTGACAAAGCAGGCTGCCACACCCACGGCAAGTAGGGTTCCAAGGCTTTGATACGCAGGATATTCGCCAAATGATAGTGTACCAAAACCTGCCATCGTGGTAAGTGATGTGAGTAGGATCGCTTTTCCTGTGCTGCGCAGCACAAGAGGTGTTTTATTGAATCCTTCGTATCTATATCGGTGGAGAATATGAACACCATCATCAATACCGATACCTACGATCATGGGGATGCCCATCACATTGATAAAGTCGAGGAGCATGCCAAACGATTTCATGATTCCCATCATCAGAATACCTCCAGTGATCAAAGGGATCATAGCAAGGAACGCCAATTTCAGACTACGGAAATCGATCCACAAAAGGAAAGCAACGATGCAGAGCGTGAGTATCGTTGCCCATAATCCATCTTTACCGATTAGGCTTATAAGGTGCATGAACATTGGCGGTGTGCCGGTGGCTCTGGGGCTAACAAGTTCGAGCTGCTTGGTGAAACGGGTGAGGATTTGCCAATCCCATATTTGCTGACGGGCATAGATCGTGACCAGAAAGTTGTCCCGGTCTTCATTCACATAGCGTTCGCGTATGTGATCGGGCAGCATTTCCAGTGTGATGAACTCTGGGTTTGCCATTTTATACACTCTATTATGAAGATTAGGAAAATAGTATTTTTGGAATGTGTTGAGTTGGCGCAGTGCGATCTGGGGATTCTTTTCTATCAGTTCAGCAACCTGGAGAATATAACTTTCTGAATTTTCCTTTTCTGGGTCACCGATAAGTTGTTTGCATTTATCATCGATTTTGTCCTGCCCGCCAATAAAGGCGAGTTGTGCAAGTTCGTACATGTTCAGATCAAGGCGCTTAAGCTGCTCGACGAGCCGGTCAAGGTCCTTGTATGTCATTGGCTGTTGTGTTTGGTAACGGACAAGCGATTTTCGTATACTTTTCACATATGGTTGCCGTGCTCTTTGAACAGATTCAGGAGGACAGACATCACCAATGCCTTCGACCATGCTCAGTGCGGGCATGGATTTGGCTTTCTGTTCAAGTTCCCATGATTCTTCTATTGATGATCCGGTGATCATGGCAAAATCCGGACTTATATCAAAGGCTGCGATTATCGTATCCTGCAAATGCACAGTCTCGATATCAGGTTCGATTTCGAGCATATTGTAATTGAACTTAAGCTTCATTGCTTGATACAGGCAGAATGCAGTAATCACCACCGCGATGATAAGGTAAATCAGCGGACGGTTCATAATACTCTGACCGATCTTACCAAGGATTTTAAACTCCAGTATTTTGGGTTTTACAGGCTGTTTTTTAATCCTCGAGAGTACACGCTCACGCACAATAAGGACCGCAGGTAATCCTGCTAATGATGTAATCATTGCACTAAGGATGCCGATGCCTAGGACAATGCCCATCTCTTTGATGCCACGGGTTGAGGAGATTGCGAGCGCGAAAAATGCCGCCGCAGTGGTCAATGCTCCGGTCACGATACCGGAACCGGACCGTGCAAATGTTTCTTCCATGGCTATTACCCGGTCAGGATCAATATTGCGCCGTTCATTATAGACCGAAATGAGATGAATCGAATAATCGATGCCCAATCCAATAAGAATGACTGCAAACACTGAAGTCATCATATTAAGACGCCCGATCGTGATGCCTACGATACCGAGGGTTATGATTATCGCTATCACCAGGTTAAGTCCGGCAAGGATCGGCGCGCTCCACATGCGGAAACCGATAATGAACAAAGCGATCACCAGGAGGAGAGCGAGAACCGAGCTTATGACCATGGTTTTTTCCATATATTCCATTTCCATTTTCTGGAGTGGGATGACACCGGTAAGGCCGATGCGGACATTGGGATACTCTTTTTTTACCTCGTCGAGTATTTGTTCTATTGCAATTGTTGACGCAACATCTTTATCTATCTCAATCGACGAAAAGGTCGGTTTGCATGAGAGTAGTAAGGTCTTTTTATCGTAGGAGATAAAATATGGGTCACCGTACAGGAATTGCTCGACTGCAGCATCGACAAGTGCTTGATTTGCCTGCTGTGGTTCAGTAATGAACTTATCCATGGTCTGGAGCCAGGATAAGAATCCGTCGATTGAACGCGCAGCTTCATCCTCTTTAGTTTTTGTGCTCAGTGCATTTTCGTTGCCGACATACTCTTTTTCAAAATTATCATTGATGTTGTCAAAAAACGGTACTAGGTTGAGATTGCCAAACATCTCCTGCATTGTTTCAAGGTCCTGAGTTTCAGCAAGCATGAATCCGTGATTGCTGAAGAATTCCTTGTCGAGTTTATAATCAACCCGTTCAACATATTCCTTTAATTTTTGGATCTCAGGTGCGATACGATCAGCAACTCTTTTGATTTCCTGTTCATCACCCTGAACAACGATAAGGATCGTTGACGCACTTTTGTATTCATTTATTATCCGTTCAAATTCCTGGGCCATAGGATCACCCTCAGGCAGCATATCTGACCAGCGCATATCCATTTGTAGATCTGAAGCGGAAATTAAGGACAGAATTACCAGCACAAATAAGCCACCGATCACCCACCAGGCATGAGTTGCTGCAAAGCGTGCCCATTTTCGTAAAATTCGTTCTTTCATATATCCTCCGATTTAAAAATATACGGTTGTGCGCGCAAAGCCGCCAGCGCCCAGCTTATTGCTGAATGTCTCGCCTTCATTACCAGTACAGAGATTGAACATGAGCGTGATATCTACGTTCTCGAACATACTGTAGTTCACCATGGGAATGATCGCAGCACTTTGATCCGATACGCTGAATAGCCCCATGCTACCGATGATTATGAAATCGGTAAGGGGATATTGGATGAGCCCATACAATTGATTCTGCGCAAGGCTTTTTGATTCACCGGTAAAATGGTGCATCCAGTCATTAAGGTCATAGTTCTGAGGATCAGTCTTGCCCAGCGAGTTATGATGGTATTCGAGCATGGTATATAACCCGCCTTCAAACGTATAATCAAAACCAGTAAGAAATTCGTAAGAATTATCATCGCTTTCCATTATGTTATAAATACCTTCTCCCCAAACGCCGAAACCCAATAATTCGCCAACAATATCACCGCCGATGATTACGCGCTCCTGGGCGGTTTGTTGAAATGTGTAGTAATCAGTTGAGCGATACTGAAACTGATATCCAATCAGCGAGATATCGAAGTGACCGAGGCCAACCTTGATACGACCGAGTTTTCCTGAATTCTTCCAACCATCGGCAATCGGGGTATAGAGTGCAGTAATACTGACACGTGGGATCGGATAGACCTCAAGTCTCAAGGCGTTGTGCCCCGGCTGTTCGTAAGTCGGGTCGAACGCGTCTTTCATATTGAAAACATCGGTCGGGTTGGAAAAGTAGCCGGTGCCGAATGATATCTGCTGCTTGCCGACCATAATTGCCACACGGTGCGTACTGAGGCGGACATAAGCATTGTCCAGATAGAACGTATCCGTAAGAGAAAACTCGTAGTATGGTTGTTGTTCTGGAGGGATAGAGGATACGATATCACCAGGTAGGAATTCAAGAAAGTTCCATGATGTTTTTCCAAAGTAATTAAGGTAAACGATATCCGCACCAAAACGTACGTTCTTGATTGCGGTGCTTGCTAAATCGAGCCTGAGCTTTCCGTAGGATGATTGATAGTATGTTGAATTAAGTGCGAGCCCAGCATACTCAGGTTCGAAATAGCCGTATAGATCTACCTGGCCATAACTTAGGTTGATAATGCCAAAGGTCAAATTACATATGATGAGTAAAAATGACGGTATTATTTTCATTGTTTCATCCCCTCTTCAGTGAACAAGTTGTCGGGCAGATCGACTTGATAATCAACTTCAATAATCTCCATATGCGTTTTTGTGTCGTCGAGTTTATTGTACATTGTGTACTGCATCGGAGTGTGGATTCCGTCAATGAGTTGGATGTCCCGCAGGATCAGCTGTTTTTCACGCATGTCAGGATCGTCTTCATGGAAATAGTCGATCACGATCGGGACAAGCGTCTCCTTATCCACCCACAGCACGAGGCGTGAATAGCCGGCGTCGCTTTCTGGTTTGCGATTAAGTTCGAGCTTATAGCAGTTATAACCTTCTTTTTTCTCGTCCTCCAGGCGCACTGATGTGTACTCTTCGATGAACGTATTAGAACCGCCCATATCCTCGTATGAGAAATCGCTGCCCTCGACCTTCTGTTTTTTCGCATGGGAAGCGAGTTTCCTGATATGGTTTCTTTTCGGAAAATACATCCAGATATCATCCCCATCATTGAGCATCAGGATTGTCTGTCCTTTCACGCGCGATGGCTCGATGTATTTCATCAGGCTTTTTTCACCGCCGTTCTTTGAGTAGGCATGATAGACGAAAGTACGCTCCTCGCCCGAGGTTGTCATGATCGTCATCTTCATCTTGCCTTCAGATTGATCAGGGTTCAAGGTTTCGGTCATGGTCTGAATGATATCTGCCGCAGTCATTTCTGTTTGAGCAAACAGCGTAGTAGCATAAAGAAAAACTGTTATTCCGATAACATAAAAATTGCATATCGAATGGCTAAACATAATTCCTCCTTTTAGTCAATAAATTTCATATCATTCTTTTGTAGCTTTGTCAGCATTACTGTTTTTCTGTATTGCATTGAGGAAGTGTTCGACGATTCGGTCAAAGTCTCGGCCATCATATATTTTGATCGAACCCTTGGGCGCGCCAAGGATGCGTTCGATCATGTCCTGATACATTTCCATACTTCTCTTCATGTGGGCAGACATTGTCTTGGCGTCGATTTTTTCATTAAGGAGTGTGTTGCAGATCGTTTCATTGATGCTTCTGCCTAAATTGATCATAACTTCTCCCATATATTCAGGATATGAGGTGTTGAAAACACCCTCTTTTATACCCTGGTTGACGATCTTGGCAATGGTCGGCGAATTCTTCTGTATGGATTTTTGAAACATCCTATCTCTTATGATCTGATTTTCGTCACGGTAGAGCGTTTTAACGATAACAACAAAGGCATCCAGATTTTCTATTTTATATGCGGCGCCGAGCTGGAACACATTGTTGATCTTTTCAACCGCGCTTTTCTTTGCCGTAACCAGGGGCTTAAAGAGTTGGGACATGTCGGTCATGATGTGGTCAACCAGAGCATCAAGCAGTTCATCTTTGGATTTAAAATAGTGATAAAATGTTCCTTTGGCAATAGCCAGTTTATCGATTATATCCTGGATTGTCGTCGCCTCATATCCCTTTTGGAAAAAGAAGATACGCGCAGTTTCAAGTATCTCGTTTTCTCTTATATGATGTTCTTTGATCTCTCGGGTCATTATTTATCCTCCTTTAGACCGACGGTCGGTCATAAGTAGGCCTAATAAATAGACCGACGGTCGGTCTATCATATAATAATGATCTTTTTCGATTTGTCAAGGGATGAAATAGACGCATTGCATAATTACCTCGATATTTCGAACCTTAAAAATATAGCAGATATTTTGCTTTAATGGCACCGATCGAATACTGCGGCTGCATGAGGCCTTGGTCATCTTGTGCTCGGTAATCATTCAGTGCAATAATAAAAATCCACGATTTAGGACGGAAGTTCCATGAAAAGAGCAGGCCGGGGCGCATTGAGTATAATTCGGTTTCATCAATTGAGAATCTGGTGTTTGTGCTGAGAGAATACGCAAACCTATTCCAAAAAAGGTGGTTATTAAATGTGTTTTGCATAAAAGGTAATTCATATATGCTCCTTGCTATTCAGTTACAAACATTTTTTTGATTTGAGAGTATCTTCTCATAAATTTTCTCAGGCATCATCGTACCTTTATTATTTTTTGCAATGCGACACTGTTTATTGTTATAAAATAGACGCCCGGCGCAGGATTCATTTGTTGGATTTCCTGACCGGCTATGTTGTAGACTTTACACGCGCTGCCCGCAGGCAGGGGGAGCGGTCCAGAAATAACCGTTGCACAACATGGTGGATGGCCAATGTCCCTTCCGGTTTTCACCTTGATACGCATATCCGGTAATGTTTTGATCACGTACACATCCGCGTTGCCAGCGCCTGAAGACCTCGTATGACCTACAATCGCATAACTGCCATCATTGTCAATACAAAAACCAAGGCTTGCATCGCGCGCTGATCCACCATAAGTTTGTGTCCAAGCAGTATCACCCAATTCATCAGTACGCATGAGCCAGACATCAACCTGACCAGCTCCGAATGATGTTTCTCCAGCAATAATGAATCCACAATCCGGAGTCTCATAGACTTCAAAGCCGAAATCTTCACCCGTGCCTCCATACATGCGGGTCCAAACAGAGTCTCCGAATGCATTGGTTTTAATAAGCCAGAGATCACCAGCCGTCCATGGCGGTATCCCATTAATATAGCCGGTGATGATATAACCGCTATCAGACGTCGTGTTGACACCATAACCAATATCCTCGAGTGATCCTCCATACGTCTTGGTCCAGATCGTATCACCAGAGGTATTTACTTTGAGGAGCCAGACATCCTTTCCTCCCGCACTCTGATAGCTGTTAACGCCGGATATGATGTAATTGCCATCCAAAGTATGGCGTAGTGATATGCCATAATCTTCTCCGGAACCGCCATAGGTTTTTGACCAGACCGTGTCACCACTCTCGTCCATTTTTAGCAGCCATAGATCACCTTTTGTCCATGCTGCAGGACCATTTCGGTAGCCAACTGCCAGGTAGCCTGTATCATTGGCTATGCAAAGAGCATAGGCACAGTCTTGAAGAACACCTCCATAGGTTCTCGTCCAGATCGTATCCCCAAACTGATTCAATTTTAGGAAGTACATATCTTTTCCTCCGGCACCAAAAGATTCGGTATATCCCGCAACAAGAAAACAAGTATCAGGGGTGGTCAGTACATAGTGTGCCCCATCCCATGATGTCCCGCCGTAGGCACGTGTCCAGACGGTATCACCCGCGTTGTTGATTCTCACCACATAGGCACTTTGCGGTCCACTGCCCAGAGATGATGTGTAGCCAGCAACTAGATAACCGCCTGCCAGACAGGCGCAAATCGAATATCCTATGTCGTTATTACTACCACCGTAGGTTCGAATCCAGGCGGTATCTGGCGGTATTGCCTGCACGACGAGTGGTGTGAGGATGGCTAGTATCAGATAATTGTGTCTTCGTACAGATTTCATTGTTCCTCCTACTAAAAGAAAAGCAAATATTTCGCCTTAATGGCACCGATCGAATACTGCGGCTGCATGAGGCCTTGGTCATCTTGTGCTCGGTAATCATTCAGTGCAATATAGATCCACGATTTAGGACGGAAGTTCCATGAAAAGAGCAGGCCGGGGCGCATTGAGTATAATTCTGTTTCTCCGAAATCAGTATCGGGTGTGACCATAACGAATTCATTGAAAATCGTGAGACTGATATCCGCAGTGAATCGGAAAAAGAAATTTGGACTAATACGTGGAACCATTTGTATAATTGTGTTCGTGGTATCCCATTCTATCCAGTGATTTATGTTTATGCCGGTACTCCACCATGGAAGTATGGAGTAACTCAATACGAACCAGTTCGAACCCTGATATGCCAAAAATCCCCGCGCGTAGTTATACGTATACCCGTACCAGCACCCACAATTAAAATGCTGGCTGAATAGAGGACCCCATGTGTTTAGATTAAATGAACGGTATGTATAATTCGTATCAGCCTCATGTCGCTTTCCATAACTTACTCCGAGGTAGTTACCCCAGCGGTTCCTGTATTCAGGGATTATTTCGATCACACCTTCATATGAGTAACTAGTCTCTCCTGGTTCCTTGGTTAAACCCCCGCCAATATTCGCGCTGAATTGACGAAGGAATCCTTGAGTGATTGATAAGACAGGGCCAGTGAACAAGCAGTAGCGTTCGATTCCTATCCACGGTACGAAGCCGATGTTACTTACATCAAACGAATCCTGGACTACTCCTGCAGAGCCAAAAACCCGAAATTTATTTGCCAGGATGTGGAATCCTGAGGTAAATGCAAAACCGCGTTTTTCATTCTTTTCGCTCATGGCTCCTTGGATGATAAGTTGGTTCGCGGCTTTGCGGTACACTCCATCGATACCGAGTGCATAATTGTAATTATCTGTATCAACCATCGTCCCACTGAGCAGAAATCCGATATTGGAACTGCCTAGGATATTCCGTTTCACTCGGAATACTCCAAAGCCCCTTTTTGGTTCAATGATCGAGTCGTATTCTTCATGCTGACTTGTATACGCACCCAGCAGACCCATGTTCCAATCATGGGATGTGTGGGTGACTTTTATTCCGCCAATTATTGGAATCGCCTCTCCATTCAGTGATTTTCCGATCCTACGGGAATAGAACAGCTCTAACTCCTGAAAGAATCCCCAGTCGCCGAAGTCTGACATGTGAAAGATGTCAGTACCTTCAATGAAGAATGGTCTGCGTTCGTTCAGATACGTCGGATACCTGCTTAGGTTCAGTGTGAACGGATCAGATTCGATTTGTGCAAAATCTGGATACACTGTACCATTAATCGTGGTCTGGGGCGTAACATCCCATTTTAGATTCAAGGATACACTGGGTTTTATGTCGACACTATCTGTATTCTCATACCAGTTTCGATCGACTCGCAAATACGTTTCCGGATAGAGCTCAAAATAATATCCTGAAGATTGTGGATTAATACCTTTCAGTGTTCCCCACTTGGAGACAAGCTCGCCCTCTGCATGAGTAACTCCTGTCCAGAAATCGGTTTCTCGCGTTTCGGCTGTATAACGCATAAATTGGACACCCCATTCGTCCGAACCTTTTTTGTAGCGAATTGACTTGAAAGGAATTTTGATTTCAACTTCAAGTCGGTTATCATAGACACGAACTGCTCGGTACCACACTCCTTCCCATGAATCGTCCCAGCTTCTTCCATCATCGAGCACCCAGCCATCCCAGAATATGTTACTCGCGTAGACCAAGAAATAGTAACCTGTGTGCTGACTGCCGAGGGGATCAATACTGACCCGCACATTATCTTCATCTTTTGTTAAGCAAGCGATGGGTGGATGTTTATCAGCATAACAGCGAAATGCGAAGTAAATGTTATCGTTATCTTGTAATACATAAACAGAGGTTTTCTGCTTAGGCTCTGCATTCTCATATGGTTCATATTGCACGAAATTATGGGCTGAATCTGCTTGCATCCAAATATCTTCTATCACACCATCAATTTTTGGGGCTATCTCCGTGAACCTTACTTCTACAGTTTTTTCACTGTTTGATATTAACACAAATAAAAGTATTAACTGCATATATATTCTTCCTTATATGTATATGTTAGTCTAATAATTGATAATATCACTTAGTGTTCCTTATATATGTGTCGCATTCCCTTTAACATGTCGCTATTTTAAAATCAGTTGTACTGATCTCTTGCTATAGAATAGTAAATCCACAATGTTATGACTCATTATTTATTTTTCTATTCATAGATCTCTTGGTCATGCATGTAAACACCGTCCTTGGGATGGGTTCCGAGTGGTTCGTCCCAATAACAATTGTCTGGTTCAGTATGGAATGGTTCAGTTTCTGGATCGGTCTTGCGTGATTTATTATTGGCTATTATATTTTCGTCGTATGCTTCATTTTTCTCATTGCGTGGCGCTATAACAACAACGGTATCCATCAAACCGCTCCAGGCATCATCCTCGTATTCATACCGTGGTGCAGTGACCACAATTTCCCGCATCTGTCCAATATATTCACCCTGTTCCGCAGCAGTGTTACCTGCCATTTGCATCATCAAAAAGAATATAGTATTGAACGCCAACATGATTACCTCCTTCATTTTATTTCATATTTTCTTAGTTTCTTTATTTGCTGTCTCTTTACCCACTCGTGCAATTGTGTCATGTCAATTTTCCCTTTTGTCGCTTCATGGTGTAGGTGGAATATTTTTGTAAGAGCAATTATTCCCCAGGTTAGAGTGATTATTGCCATTAAGATGTACACTGCGTATTTTTGAAGATATGATGAGAGCGATTGAAACGAACTTCTGTAATTTGTGTAAGTATCGAATAGAACGTGTTCATTCTGCGGGGCATACCTTTCTCCGAATACAACAATCCCAGGCATCAAACCGATAGAATCAGCCTTTTCACTATGGTATCGTGGCGCATTGATTTCAATCTCTGGCATTTGTCCAATATCGTCATAGGAGTTACCTGCAGTCGCACTGCTCACAATGTACGCAAACAGAGATGACGCTAAAATGATGATTTGCATTTCAAGCCTCCTTATTTTTGAACTTCTTACTTATATTTGTAATACCGTAGAGATAAACCTTTGTGAGCATTTTGGCATACTTGTCAAAGAATGCATCATTGAGCTGAACTGCATGATCGTCATGTTTAAAATGCTCCTTGACATATTCTGATTTTTTTGACTCCTGCGCGATTCGATCGCAGCAGTAGCGGGCTCTAAAGAAGCCGCTGATAATTTTGTCTAGAAAATCTCTTAAAACAGACATCTGAACAGCATCCCCTGGATCAAAGCCGAGCAATCTGAACCAATTGTTCGCTGCCTCACGTCCACTCTCAAACCACTTTATTCGATAATCAATGATTTCAGGAATATCAACTGGTATCGCACCGAACGCTGCATTCGCGAGTTCAGTATTCTCTCTATAAAATGTGATGAGATTATAAATCAGCCTATATACTAGATCTTCCAGAGAACTATTCTCATCACCAACATCTCTGATAGCCTCACCGTATCTGGTGTAGCACTCACCCATTATTGCCTTCAGTACGCCAACCTTACCTTCATAGTAATAATTGACCATTGATATTTGAACATCAGCTGCCTTTGCGATTTCTCTGATTCCTACGCCTGTATAGCCTTTTTGCGCAAAGAGAGAAGTCGCGGCATCAAATATTTTTTGTTTTGCATCTATTTTTGTCGCTTGTTTCATGACAGACCTCCTGTTAAAATCGAACGATTGTTTATTTCATACGTTCGCTTAGGTCAATCGTCCGATTAATTATAATGAAAATTATGGTTTTGTCAAGGGGTTAAATTTTCCTTTATTTACAACGGTTTACTCGTATATCCTCAGGAAATCATTGCAAGACAATGATTTATAGATGCTATTTCATTAAATGCTTGATATATATATCTTCTAGAAGCGATAATCAGCAAACCATTGTAATATAAGGATAAAAATGATGGCGCGAATCTTTTTAAATTTCGAGCTTTATACGATGCTGAGTTCATGCAAATAGAAAAAGATGATAGCTTGGGACCTATTCTTTCTTTCTCTTCTTTGGGATTACTCCCCTCACGCCATCGAAATAGAATCTTGTCAGTGTTTCTGTATAACGCGCATAGAATGCGTCATCATATACCGATGCAACCTTGCCAGTCGCCTGCTCCAATGAATACCTACCTCGGAAATGCGTAAGAATAATATTGCTTAAAAAGCCGTTAAAAATACTGACTTGCACTTTGTTCTCTATATTCAGACCTATACCCGCGAAGAGTTTTCTCACAAGATTCATCTTACTTTCTTCCCATTTTTGCCTGAGCGCGATGATTTCAGGATTATCATACGGAATTGTATCAAATGCTACCAAGGCAAGTTCAGTATTGTTTCTGAAAAATTCGATGAAATTCCTGATAACTGCCCGAATGTGTTTTTCCGGCTCCTGAAGCATGTCAGCATTGGTTATTGCAGCCGTATGTTTTTCATATGCCATGTTAATTATTGTTTTAAGTATACCAGCTTTTCCTCCGTAGTAGTAATTAATCATCGCTATATTTACTTTTGCTTTTTTTGCTATTTCTCTTGTGCCAACCGCATTATAGCCCTTTTGCGCAAAGAGAGAAAGCGCGGCATCATATAGTCTTTGCCTTGCACCTTTTTCCTTTTCTGCTACCATATCCACTACTCCATAAATTGTGTTAGAGCATGTATATTAATCACTTGTTTAATTATAATGAAAATAGTGCTTTTATCAAGAGGTGAGTGTGGAAGGGGTTAGTAGATTTCTTCTAAGGCCTCTCTTGTTATCCAACCACCCATGCCACCAGGTAACTGAATCAAGGTGTAGTCGCCTCTTTCCTCTCTGATGAAGACCTCTGAACCATCATGGATCACGAGGATTTCTTTGTAATCTTCTCCAGGGCCACTTAAGGCCTTTACCTCTGGCGCTATTATGACGGCATGGTGAGAAGTGAGTTCATGAATCCAAATCTGCCAATTAACAAAGAAAATCACACAAAACAGAACGCCGATAATTGCAATATAACCGAAAAGATTCCTTCTTTTAATAACATATAATGACACAGAAATTGCATTTAGGAGGAATAGAATGGTGCAAAGAAACTGAGCTTCATATAATGATAAATAGTGAAAAATGCGTGACAGGATATTTGCTATTGGACTCTGGGCTATTTGAATTTTGTCAACGCGATAGTTGCGAGCAAACATGAGATTATGGTTTATATCAACATCTCTTGGCCTAAGGGATCGTGCCCTTCGATAATTGAGTATTGCCTTGCCGATTTTGCTTACTTTGAAATAACTGTTACCGATATTGTAAAAGAGTTGCGCATTTGTTACCTGCTTTATCGCTTCTTCATAAGCATCAATCGCATCGTAGTAGTTACCGGCTTCGTAATGGCGATTACCTTCGTTGTATAATTCGGCTGGTGTCAAGGTGAGTTGGACAGTTGCGAAGAGAGTGATAATAATATTCATCACAACTCTTTCAGAATATCTTTTGTCTTCTTATACAATTCTTTTAGTTCCTGACCTTCCATGCCTGGCGAAAAACGCACAATATCACACTGGTTGAGAAACTCCATTATTCTATCAACGATTTCTTTCTTTATTTTCTTTGCATGCAGTTCCTCAATCAATTGTCCCTTGGTGAGAGCACCAATATCGAGGTTATATTGGTCACCCACATACCCAAGAATTATCTTTGGCAACGAGGCATAAAATTCTTTTTCATTATTTTTCTTCAGATAACCTTCTGCTTCTCTTAGCCGTTTCCTTAACAGGCTGTTGGCTCTTAGTTTTCGCGCATACGCCTGGTCTGTGAGTAGGCGTGCTTGGTGTCTATTATACAAGACAGATGTAGCAATTACGATGACAGAGCCTATATAGAAAATAATTATCCACCATCCGGCAGAGATATTTTGAGATTTAAGTTGAGCAATATTTGGTTTGATATAGTGGATATCGGTTCCCAGAACTTTAATGCCGCTTGTTTGTGCTACTTCAGTTGCTGATGTTCGTGTTGCGGTAAATTTTAATTCTTTTGTTCTAATAAGATGATACTTCTTTTCCTGTGGATTAAAATATGCCATTTCAATTTGTGGTATCAGGTGTTCGCCGTCAGTCTGTGGTATGAGCGGATAATGAAATTCTTTACTGCCTTTAACTCGGTTATCAACAGTCCTAACATCATCTTTTGTTTCCGGGGCAAGGATTTTCACTCCTGGGATGGTTGGGATAGTTGGTTTTTCAATCAGTCTGATATTTCCAGTTCCACTAATCTTCACAATAAGATTTATTGGTTCTGCCGCTTCTGATGTTGTTCTGTCAACTGATGCATCGATGCTGAATGTACCTACACCACCAGTAAACTCTGCAGGTTTCCCTTCCATCGGTAATGGTTTGACGTTAATATGTAGTGGGTCAGACTCGATACGTACTCTTTTACTTCGGCCGAAAAAATCGAAGAAATCTCGAGGTGGTTGAATCAAGGACGCGTCGATTTTCATTGAACCTATAGTCTGCCGCCCGGCTGACATGGGGAATAACGCAGCCTTTTTCAGCAAACAAACGTCATATGATTTTCCTTGAATTGACTTTCTCCTAAAATCCCATGCTTTTGCATCAAAGATCGGTTCTATCCAAAACCCGCTGAAAGTAGGCATCTCGGCTACTCCGAGATTCCCTATTCTGAGTCTGTTGTAAACAGCACACTCCACTATTAGGTATTCGCCAACATAGACATCCTTACGATTCACGCTAACAACCGATTTTAGATCTTCTTTAATAGGAACACTCGGTTCTGATGGTGTCATATCTGGTGCGGAGGGCGGTTGCTGTGGGGGAGGTTTCGCTTTTCCCTCTACAACAGTGATCTCGATCGGTTGAGTTTCATACGTTGCGCCTTTAAATTCTAATTTGCAGGATCCGACAGTTAGTGAACCAATTTTCTTTGGATAGAGAGTATAGATAAATTGAATGGTTTGCTGTTGGGTGAGTTTGCCATTTATCAGTTGTATATTCGTTGACTGAGAAGAAGACGTACCACCTATATCAAAATCTGGCAGATCGGGTAATTGTGGGGATGGGACTCTGCCAATGTTTTCTCCAATGACTGAGACAGTAAGTATTACAGCTTCATTAAGACCGACTTCAGTGCGGTTCACCGAGGCATCAAAATTCAGCTCGCCAGCAAAAATGAATGCAGGCAGTAGAATCAAGAACTTACCAATCTTTTTCCACACGTTCTTTTCTTTCCTTCTTTTTCGATTTTTCTAAGTTCTCTTTTTCTTTGTTCTTTAGGGCCTGAAGAATACGTGCGGCCTCTTCGCGGCTGACTTCGCTTTTTCTTGGCTGGGGTTGAGGCTGGGGCTGTGGTTGTTGCTGCTGGCTCAGCGAATCACCTTGTGGTTGGTTCTCTAAATGTTCTTTTACTTTGAGACAGAATTCCAGGTTCTGCTTTGCATCAGTATCTTCAGGATTCAGCAATAGTGTTGTCTTGTATGATTCAATCGCCGCATTGAGTTGTCCTTTCTTGAACTGACAATTTCCTATATTATAAAAAGTATTTGCGTGAAAGTTTTTATCTTTTTCTAAAAGTCCTAACTGGAACTCACTAATCGCCTCGTCATACTGTTCCATCTTGTATAGTGCACGCGCAATATTGTAGTGTATTTTTGGGTTGTCAGGTTCTTGGACAAGTGCTTCCTGGTACTTTTTAAGTGCCTCTTCATACTTACCCTTACGGTACAGGTAATTTCCCCTGCGCATACTTGAGCCGATATCGGCATTGGTTAATTGCACAAATAGCGTACAGATAATGGAAATGTATAAAATTATGTTGGCCTTTCCAAGTCGCGATCCGATACGGGCTTCATTACCTCTGGGCACTCTACGATCCTTTATCATATCCACTTCCCTTTTCTGTCAGTTAAAGCGACACCGAGGATAATGAGAGCGAAGGCGGGTATTAAGAAATATTGATATCTTTCTTCATATTCAATATATTCCCCTCCACCGATCTCTTTTTTCTTGATTCTGCTGAGTTCATCTACCAATCTATTCATATATAACCCTTCAGTCCTAAAATATCGACCATTAGCGGCCTTGGCAAGAATAATGAGTGACCTTTCTGACATTCTGGACATGACGATCTTATCTTCTTTGTCTTTTTTATAAGCCAATAGATTACCTGCTTCATCGGTCTCTGGGATTGGTGAACCCTCGATCGTGCCAATACCGATAGTAAACAGCTTCACACCTTCAGTTCTTATCCTGTCGACCGCAAGCGTTGGATTGCCTTCCAGATTATCACCATCAGTAAAAAGTATCAATGCCTTATAGGTGTCCTCTTCCGGATCAAACAAAGCACTGGAGACTGTCATGGCTTTCTCAAGGTTAGTTCCGGGTTTCGGGACTACGTCTGGCGAGATTATATCCAGGAAAAGCTTGGCTGCCTCAATATCTGTGGTTAAAGGACACATTACATAGCAATCTCCAGCAAATGCAGTGATACCGACACGGTCAGTTGTGAGATTGCCGAGCAGCAAGGCTATTTCTGTTTTTGCCCTGCTTAATCTATTTGGTTTGATATCCTGAGCAAGCATACTCTTTGATGCATCCAATGCAATAACGACATCTATTCCCTTGCCCTTATAGATCTGCAGTTTTTCACCCCATTTTGGTCTGGCTAGTCCAATGATCAACAAGAATAAACCAAAGATGAGTAAAGTGGCTTTTAATACTTGAAGACGTTGGCTCACGCTATCAGTGATTCTTGGAATGACATTTTCATCTATATGTTTTTTTAATGTGCTTTTTTTACGAATAATGTAAACAATTGTAACGGTGATAAAAAAAGGTATGATTAAAAGTAAATATAGAAATTGAGGTGCCACCCACTTAATCATGGTAATTTTCTTAAAAAGGTGAACCCCAGTAGAAAGTTCGTAATGAGCACTATTAATGCAGGGAGCATAAAAGCACTGGCTTTTTCAGAATAGACCGTGTGCTGCGAGACCTTGAATTTTGTTGGTTCCATTCGGTCAATTTCTTCATATATTATCTTCAAGGCCTCAGCGTCTGTAGCAAGAAAAGCTTTGCCTTCAGTGAGCGCAGAGATTTCATTTAAGGTATTCATATCAATCGGTTCGGCTCTCATGCGACCCCTGCCGACTGCTGGATGATTGGCGAAAAAGATAAATGGTTCCTTCTTGCCTACGCCAATACAATAGACTTTAATGTGATATGTCTGGCAAAGTTTTGCAGAACTGGTCGGATCGAGTTCACCCGTGTTGTTTACTCCATCTGTAAGCAGGATTATCATTTTTTCCTTTGCCTTTGAATCTTTTAGTCGTGTCACCGCAGTTGCCAATCCTACGCCAATTGCTGTACCATCCTCCAGGATTCCAAAGTTTACATAGTCAATAAGATCGCGAAGGATTTTATGATCAAAGGTCAAAGGACATTGGGTGAGTGCATCTGCCGCAAAGACAACAAGACCAATTCTGTCACCTTTGCGTTTAGAAATGAATTCTTTTGCTTGCTCTTTCGCGACAAAAAGGCGATTTTTTGGTGTAAAATCAGGGGCTATCATTGATGTGGAGATATCAAGGCAGAGCATAATATCTACACCTTTTGTTTCAACTTCTTCATAAACCCGTCCCCTCTGGGGTCTTGCAAGTGCAAAACTTATTAGGGTTAATACGGCGATATTCAATATAATAGGCACATATCTCAATATTTTTGCTCGATTGGGTATGGTTTTGAAAAAAGAGAGATCAGAAAATCTAACTGCCCCCTTTTTCTTTCTAAATTCAAAATATACGAGCGGTACGATGAGCAGAAGCAATAGAAAATAGAATGGTTGAGCAAATCTCATTTCTTCTCCAATAGTTCTTCTTCAGGTTTTGTTTTATTCACCAGGTCTTTCACCTTTTGAACTGCCATGTGTAGTTCATCTTGAGGCGGCATGAATTTGGCGTACTTTACCAAATCTGCACGCGTGAAAAATCTATTAAAATCATCACTCAAAGGTATCTTTTGCAGTTTTAGATTCGCCATTATTTCTGTTGTTGTCTGTTCGGCAGCGTTGAATTCAAAGCGGCGTTCAATGTATCGTTTCAAAATCTCTGACAGCGCATAGTAATACTTCTTAATCAATCCTTTTTCAATCCATTCTTTAATAGGGATGTTCTCAATTGCAATAATTGCCTCAATCCAGGGTGGTACGACCGGCTTAGCGATTGCGCGGGCCTTTTTTAATTTTTTTAGGTATTTGTAACCAAAATATCCGGCGATTGCACAGATTAAGGTTATTCCAGCGACTATGAGCGGTAGATAGTTAGGAAACTCTACGGCCTTCTTTAGATCATTGATATCACTCATATCCTCAGGCATGACACTTGTTATTGCTACTGGCACAGTATTGCTCTTCAGTGTATCAATGGTATTATCATGGGTGTGCAGAAATAAGAACGCAGGCATTTCGAGTTCACCGGCATTAAACGCGACTACTCGCATTTCATACGTATTTGTAATAAAACCTTTCTCTTGCACTATCTTATTTTTTTGATCCAGTATGCCGAACGGTTCGATTGAATCGACGAAAGGCTCTGATATATCTGTGTTTTGCGGATAGGTGAGGGTTAAGATAATCTCAAAGGGATCGCCGATTGTGAGCTTCTTATTTAGATATTGTTTATTCAATTCTGCTTCTATTTCAATTTGAGATATTATAAAAAATACTAGTAACATAAGTCTTACCGATACCTCCTGGCACGCTCCCGGAAAAATTTGTGAAGTTTAGGGGTAAAATCTTCTGAAGTGAGGAAGTCAATGCTGTCTATGCCCAAAGATTTTAACAATCTTTTTCTTATATCGATATTCTGCAGCCGGTGAGCGCGATAATTATTTGAAAGATTCCTGTCTGATGTATCTATAGTGATTATTTCTCCTGTTTCCGCATCTTCGAGTTCAATGAACCCCAATTTTGGTAATGTTTCTTCTGTAGGATCAGTAATCGTTATTACAACAAGGTCGTGTCGTCGTGCAACAACACCAAGGGGTATGCGTAACACCTCTGGATCAAAGCTCTTACCAATGAAATCGCTAATAAAAAAGACGATCGCACGATGCTTTAGAAGGTGCATGAGAAACTCGAGAGCAAGTACTGGACTGGTGCCTTTATGTTGCGGTGTGAAGTAGAGAATGTCACGTATTAGACGCAGAACGTGAAACCTCCCTTTTTTCGGAGGTATATATTTTTCCACATGATCAGTGAAGAACAAGAGACCGACTTTGTCGTTATTCTTTACTGCCGAGAATGCCAGTGTTGCTGCTATTTCAGCAGCTTGTTCCAGTTTAAACTGGTTGCGTGTGCTGAAATGTCCTGAACCTGATGCATCAACGCACAGGATTACGGTTAACTCACGATCCTCAGCGAACTTCTTGACATACGGTTTCGCCATGCGTGCAGTGACCTTCCAGTCAATGGTTCGTACATCATCACCCGGGAGATATTCCCGCACATCGAGAAATTCGACACCAGTTCCTTTGAATGTTGATTTATACTCGCCAGCAAACATGGTGTTAACCAGTTTTTTGGTTCGGATCTCAACCTGTCTTATCTTTTTTAGAAATTCAGTCGATAACATGGTAAATGCGAATTGCTCGAATTGAAGCAAATTTCTCGAATATAGTTATAGTATTTGCGGCATTCGTTGTCATTTGTGTTATTCGTATTCTACGGTACTTCTACACCGCCGAGGACCTTCTGAATAATATCATCGGTCGTTACCTCTTCTGCTTCGGCTTCGTACGTAAGTATGATTCTGTGTCTTAAGATATCAGGCGCCAATTCTTTTATATCCTCTGGTATTACAAACCCGCGGCGTTTTAGAAATGCGAGCGCACGCGCAGTGCTCGTTAGGTAGATAGAAGCACGCGGTGAGGCACCATAGCGAATAAGTCCAGAGAGCTCATCAAGGCCGAACTTACCGGGTTCTCTTGTCGCAAAAACAAGTTCGATTACGTAATCTTTAATTTTATCATCTATATATATTTTCTTACAGAGTTCGCGTGCCTTGATTATTGCTTTGGGATCAACGACTGCCTTGATCTTTGGTTCGCCAGCAACAGCAATACGTTCAACTATTTCCTTCTCCTCTTCTTTATTTGGATAGGTAATCTTAATCTTCAATAAAAACCTATCTATCTGTGCTTCAGGTAAAGGATATGTACCTTCCTGCTCAATTGGATTCTGAGTCGCAAGCACCATAAACGGATTATCCAGTTTAAAGGTCTCATCGCCGATTGTGACTTGTCTTTCCTGCATGGCCTCGAGCATCGCACTCTGCACCTTTGGTGGTGTGCGGTTTATTTCATCTGCAAGTATTAGGTTTGCAAAGATTGGACCTTTGCTAACACTAAATTCATTTGTGCGTTGATTAAAGATCATCGTACCGATAATATCAGCAGGAAGAAGGTCTGGGGTAAATTGGATGCGGTGGAATTTCGTTTTTATCGCATCTGCAAGGGTTCGCACTGCGTATGTTTTTGCTAATCCTGGAACCCCTTCAATTAGAATGTGGCCATCTGCAAGCAACCCAACCAGGAGTCTTGATATAAGATATTTCTGTCCAACAATGGCTCTATTAATTTCATTGGTTATAGTCTGTACTATAATGCTCTCTTTCTCGATTTCTTCGTGGATTCTTTTAATTTCGTCCTTTATTTCTGCCATACCTACCTCCTTATGCCAATAATATGCAATAGTTTTAGTTCATACTGAGGAAAAGTTCCTAAAAATCGACCAGTCCTTTCTTATTTGACAAACAAAAAATAGCAATGGTTTAGCCTATTTTTTCATCAAAAACACGAATTTATTCAGGTTTCTGACTTAAAATTGAGTCTAATCGAGCAACTATTTCTCCTGGTAGCAAATGCAATTCTCCATTCTTAGAGGCGGATGTGATGACATCGATATCATAATCTTTTGTTTTCCATTCTCCAGAACCTGATGTTGTCACAAAAATAACTTTGTTCAAATTTTCTGCTCTATCAATGTATTTTTTTACATCGGGCTGTAATTCCCATTTTTCAGTCGTGTGAATGATAACCATAGCATCCCATTCTTCCTCGTTGACCTCATGCAAGGTTGTGACGTCTATGACCTTGATATAGACGGCTTTCTTTTTCAGATAAAGAGTGAGACTTTCCACTAATGCATTCTTAAACTTACTCCCCTGGCTTGCAATTAACACTTTCTGCTCTACATCGGGGCTACTAATCTCAAAAGACTCTATCACCCCTTGTTTGTTGACTAGCAAAAAAATTCCAAAAGCAATAACGAATAAAATGACAAGAGATCCTAACACAATTAGTACTGATTTAAGTATTTTCATTTATACCTCCAAAGTAGATTTTATCTATTTAAACGGCAAAGTCTATACTGTTCTGATACTCGAATGAGACTTAATCCTTAATGTTGGCAACTGCATTTTAAATTCTAATAGCATAAGAATTCTTTTGCATCCAAACATGGAGTTTATCATTATACCGGCGTGAAAGTGAGTAATTTATGATTTAATGTGTTGCCTTTAATCTCAATTTCTGTATAACATAAGCAAAACCATAGACCGCGATTCCAATGAAGTACATATAGTATCTTAAATTATGATTAAGATCGAAAATGCGCGTTATAATTGCAGGGTAGAAAAAAATTACCGATGCGATCAGAAATATTGGCATTTCGTACCATTTATTTTTTACTAAGAACCATCCTTGTACTGCATTCGCAAAAGCAAATGCACCAAATATCGCCATCACGAAAATGAGTAGCGCCTGTGCGAAACTGTGAACGCCAAAGACGACAAGTTCTGCATTGAAGACAAACATAAAAGGAATAACAGCAGTACGCAGGTCATACATGAACCCTTTTATGCCTGTGGGTATGGGATCAGATTTGGCAATGGCGGCAGCGCTGTAGGCAGCTAAACCTACAGGAGGTGTATCATCAGCAAGGATGCCAAAATAGAAGCAGAACAGGTGCGCAGCGATTGCCGGAATAAATCCTATGACACCTCGTGCACCGAGTGTGATGATGACTGGGACCGTTATTGAGGCCATGACAATGTAGGTTGCGGTTGTTGGCAGTCCCATACCAATTATTAAACTTGCGATTGCAGTTATTACCAACAAAAGAAAAATGTTACCGGCAGATAGTATTTCGACAATCTGAACGATCAGACTTCCAATACCCATGGTTACAATTCCCACAACAATACCCGCACAGGCAGTGGCCAGGGCCACAGTGAGCATATTGCGTGATCCTGCAATGAATCCATTGCCGATCGTTTTGAACGCTTCGATTGCGCCTTTTATGACTCCAGTATTGCTCTTCACCGCCTTGACAATCTCACGTACGAAGATCATGATCGCAAGAATAATGATCGCATTGAAGGCAGCAAGTTTTGGTGTATGTCGGAGTACCATTAGTTCGTATATCAATGTGAAAAGTGGAATAAGATAATAAAACCCATTTTTCACGACCGTAATAAATCGAGGGATATCTGGTTTTGAGAGACCTCTCATGCCAAGTTTTGAGGCCTCGAGATGGGTAATATAAAAGAGGGCAAAGTACGACACAAATGCAGGGATGGCTGCTGCCTTTACAACATCAAGATACGGTATGCTGAGATACTCGGCAATGATAAAGGCGGCGGCACCCATTATCGGTGGCATGAGCTGTCCGTTTGTGCTCGCCGCAACCTCAGTTGCTGCCGCAATTTTCCCCGGATAGCCGACTTTTTTCATCAGTGGGATAGTGAAGGTCCCAGTTGTGACAACGTTCGCAATGCTTGACCCTGAGACGAGTCCAGTGAGTCCGCTTGCGACAACCGCGGCCTTTGCTGGACCACCCTTGAACTTACCGAGAAGCGAGATGGCAAGGTCATTAAAGAAATGAACTGCTCCGGCGCGTTCAAGCATTGCGCCCAGCAGCACAAACAGGAAGACCGTATTTGCAGAGACATCAAGAGGAATACCGTATATGCCTTCAAGCGAGAGGGCAACCTGGCTCAGATACTTTTCGAGTGAAACTCCGCGTAGGGCAAAGACCGATGGCATGTATGGAGCAACAAATGAATAGATAGTGAACAGGAGCGCAATGATGACGAGGGGCAGACCGATGACACGGCGTGATGCCTCAAATACAAAGATGATTACAAGAATACTCATTACGATATCACGGGTATTAGGAATGCCTGCACGCATGGAAATGCCAGTCCAGTCAATAACAATGTATAATACTGCAAGGCACGAGATAATCGCAAGAATGTAATCGAGGAGTGGAATATAGTTTCTTGCATTAATAAATTTTATCTCTTTCCTGCGTTTCAAAAAAGGAAAAGAGAGAAAAACGAGTGCAATCGCGAAGGCAAGATGGATTGCTCTTATTGTGACACTATCAAGTATGACAAAACGGGGCAGGGTCAGTTGGAAAAGTGCCCAGGAGATAGAGACAACAGCAGTGGCAGTTCTGTCTACTTTTTTCTTGTTGCGTATGTGACCGGTTTCCTCTTTGAGAAACTCTTGCGCTAATTCAAGCTCTGTGTTTTTGCTTATTGGTTTCACAAATTTTCTTTAAAATATTGTCTGGTGTTTAATCAATTATGAGCTTCGGATCGATGAGACTATCCAGACCGACTTCTTTATAGTATTTCAAGGCACCCTTGTGAATTGGAGCCGAGAGTCCTCTTAGCATATTCTCTTTTGTCAATACCTGGTATGCAGGATGAAGTGATTTAAATTCTTCAAAATTTTCAAATACTACTTTTGTAATTGCATATACAACATTTTGATCGACATTTTTTGATGTGACAAAGGTTGCTTTAACACCGATTGTCTCAATATCTTCTTTGTTAAGTGAGCGAGGATAAAATTTTTGGGGTATGATTGCGTCCGCATAGTAGGGATACTTCTCAAGCATTGCCTCTATGGCATCAGCTTTAATCGATACAATAAGAACTTTTATTCTTCCTGATGTTGCTTCCTTAATATTGCCATTAGGGTGTCCAACAGTATAGAAGAAGCCGTCAAGCCTTTCGTCCTGCAGCAGACTTGGTGCTTCAACCGCCTTAACATATTCTGCTGAAAGATCATCTTCAGTAAGTCCTGCTGCGGCAATAACATCCCTTGAGTTTTGCAGTTGCCCAGATCCAGGATTCCCTAGATTTATTCTCTTATCTTTAAGATCTTTAATGCCTTTAATGCCGCTTCTTTCTGACACAACCAGAGTGATCGGCTCTGGATGAATTGAGAATATCGATCTTAAGTTATTTTGCGCACCCGTTTCAGACCATTCAGCCAAGCCATTATATGCTTGATACTGTCTGTCTGATTGTGCAACTCCAAATTCCATATCTCCTTTTAATACTGCATTGATATTGAATACAGACCCACTTGTTGATTCAACAGTCGCCTTAATCTTGAATTCGTCGAATTTCTTATTCAACATCCTACTGATTGCTCCACCAGTGGGATAATACAATCCTGTCACTCCACCTGTGCCGATTGTAACAAAAGTGATTTTCTTTGCTTCACATCCGACCGAAAGGCAAGCAATACCGATTAGTGCAAACGTCAAGAAGAACATTCTTTTCATCTATGCCTCCTCTTTCAGTATAATAATATGCAATCTATTGTCAAGTAAAGGAGGCATAAATCGCTGCGCGTACACAGGACTATCATTGTAATCTCCATAATCTTTTCGTAATTGCTGTAATTGAACTAAACCAATAAACCAATTCTTTGTCTAAAAGGTAGAAAAAGGAGGTGCTAAAATGAAAGAAAGATATTTAGCCCCGTGGCAACCTTTAAGAGATATGGTGAGTTTAAGAGACGATTTTGATCGTCTTTTCGAAAGTTTCTTTGGTACGAATCTTATTGAAAAGGAAGGCTTTTGGTCACCGATTCTGGATATTGAAGAAAATAATGGCAATATTGTTGTGAAAGCGGAACTGCCTGGTATGAAAAAGGAAGATATTAAGGTGACTGTAAAAGACAATATGCTTTCTGTTTCTGGTGAACGAAAGCAGGAAAAGGAAACAAAGGATAAGATGTACCACCGCATTGAGCGTTGTTATGGTAAATTCAATCGCACTGTCATGCTGCCGTCAGAGGTTGATGCTGATAAGGTCAAAGCAGCCTACAAAGATGGTATCCTTAACATAACTCTACCGAAACCAGAATCTGCCAAGCCAAAACAGATCGAAGTCGATATTAAGTAAGACGCCTATCATATCCCTCAGACAGGGCCGGTTTGATCCGGCCCTGTCTTTTTTTATCCCTCTTGCTTGACGGAAAAGGGACATGGTGAAGGTGATTAACTCAGGTCGCTGTGCTTTCAAGAACTGTTTTTAAAACAGATTGAGACGGCGTTGACTTTTTTTTGTATGTTGGTATAATGGTACATGAAAAATAGAGTAAGAACAACCCAATTTTTATTTGTACTGTTATTAACTTCACTGGCTTTTAGTGACCGTGGTATGATACCGGTGAATCCCCATGTTCAAATATTCGAGCCTAATCAGCGTGCAATGATTGCCTGGAATGGCACTGAGGAAATTCTTCTGTTGAGTACAGATGTGCGTGCTTCAGATTCGACAACTGTGTTGGAGGTACTGCCTCTTACAGCAGAACCAGAGGTGAAAAAGGGTGATCTCGAGACATTTCGTAAGGCTACTGATTTAATAAATAGCAAAATGCGCGTAGTTTTTAGCAAGAAGAACGGTGGTGATGATAGAGCAGAGACACCTGGCGGAGAGATAACCTTCCATGAGAAAATAGGTGCACACGATATTTCTGTAACACATCTTCTTAATGCGAACGCATTTGTTGACTGGGTCAAAGATTATTTAAAATCTATTGGTGTTGAAGCGGATGTGATCTCTGACGAAATGAAAGAGTTAATTGAGGAATATGTTGATGAAGATTTTGAGTGGTTTGTTTTTGATGTTATCTCTTTAGGTGAAGAGACGGTTACCAATGAGCCAATTCAATACCGTTTTGAAACTAAATCTTTGTTCTATCCTCTAAAGATTACACGAACTGGTGAAGGGCATACATCTATTGAGCTTCTAATTTTAACGCCGCGTTTACTACAGAAATTTCCTGGATTGCCGATTAAACGTGTGAGACTAAAACACGAGCCGATTACAATTACGAATGATGAACTAAGAGATTTGAACGAAGATATGTTTGACCTATTGGGTGAACGTAAAGAGATGAGATTGCGTATCTGGAGTATCGAAGGAGATCTGAAGTTATTTAATGAGGATCTGATCGCGTATTGAATAACACAATAAGCGTAAGAAGGCTACGGTTACGATACCCGTTTCGTAAAGAGGTTACGGTTACGTAAAAAGACGTTGCCAAAAGACGAAAGACGATACGGGCGTCGATGCCCTTTAACGATATACATGGACTCTGGCTTTTGAATTGAGGAGTGTGCAATGAAAAAGAAAAAGAAACGCAAACCATACAAGACTTATGGTCTTGTCCCACATTGGTTAAAAGGGAAAAAGGCTCCGCGCCATGATCAATACCTTTCAGGTAAAAGAATCTTACCAGGTCCTTTGACTGGCAAGGAGAAGGCAGCAGACCTTATTGACGATGTGTTTCTTGCCTACAATGCTGCGCGCATAAGAGAGGCAAGTCAATTGTACGTGAAAAAAATGCTCAGATCTAATGTGTTTGTTGGCATGAGTCTTTCTGGCGCACTCACACCTGCAGGTCTTGGCAAATCTGTGATCGTGCCGCTCATCAATGCCGGTTTTATAGACTGGATCGTGTCGACAGGGGCGAACTTGTATCATGATTTGCACTTTGCATTTGATCTTGAATTACATGTTGGATCTCATTATGTGAACGATGCTGATTTGAGGGACAATAATGTTGTGCGTATTTACGATATTCTCCTGAGTTATACTGATTGCTTATTGGCAACAGACAAAATTATCCGAGAGATTCTTAGCAAAGATGAATTTCAAAGAGAAATGGGTACCGCAGAATTTCATTATAAATTAGGGAAATATGCTGCGAGAGAAGAGGGGAAATTACGTATCAAAAATTCTTCGATACTTGCTGCCGCATACCGTGCAGAAGTACCAGTTTATTCAAGCGCGCCAGGTGATTCAGGCCTCGGCATGCATATTGCTGAAAATTCATTGCGCGATTTTGGTACGCGACTCATTCCATCAATAGATATAAACGAAACTGCAGCTATTGTGTACGCTGCAAAACAATCAAAGGGGAAATCAGCTGTTGTTCTTATCGGTGGCGGAAGTCCGAAAAACTTCATGCTCCAAACTGAGCCTCATATTCAGGAAATTTTGCATATTCCTGATGTTGGTCATGATTACTTTTTGCAGATTACTGATGCCCGTCCTGATACGGGTGGACTCTCCGGTGCCACGCCACATGAGGCAGTATCCTGGGGTAAGGTTAATCCCAACCGTATCCCTGATGCTGTTGTGTGTTACTTAGATGCCACCGTAGGATTACCGTTGCTTGCCCATTATGCACTGGCAAAACATAAAAAGCGTCCTTTGAGAAGATTGTATGCCAAGCGTGAAGAATTCATGGAACGTCTTGAGCAGAGGTACTGGAAATACAACGAGTGAAGCGTAGTGTGTCCCGCAGATTTCTGTGCTTGGCTTGCGAAATCTGCAAGGATCCTCGATTTTGCAGTTGCATCGAAGATGCAATCAAAATCGGGATAGAACGAAAACATTACCCAATACAATCCTTACTTCAATAAAATCAACTTCTTTGTTTCTTTGTAGTCACCTGCTTCAAATTCTAAGAAATAAACACCACCTGGAAGTTTTTTGCCTGTGTTATCGCTACCATCCCAAGTAATGACCGTAGGGTGTAAGGCGTTGGGTGTAGAGCGCGAAAAATCTCTCACCAATTGACCTGCCGCATCGAAGATCTTTAGTGAATAACCATTCATCATGTATCTTGTATCCTGTATCATGTATCTGATTTGTGTTTTATCTCGGAATGGATTCGGATAAACATCCAGCATTGGTGTAGTGTATTCCGTTTTCAGTGGATTCTTTTCTTTAATGCCTGGAATTAGATCTTTATGAAACACCCAACATCGGACTGGATTTTCAGTCAAAATGCCCTCACCTTGAACATAACCACCAGCATCCTTGTCTTCAATGAAGGTAATATAGATAGAGTCATTAACAACATATGGATATGCAGTCATGTAATCCTCATCCATACATGCACCTGGTCCAGCACCTGGTGATCTTGTGTTGGTCAAATTCACATAGTCTGACCAGGTTAAACCGCTATCCATTGAGACCGACCCATAAAGTTCTCCATTAAAATATCTCCCTGCTGAGCAATCATTATAATCATCATTACCTTGCCAAAGACAGTACAACCAATTGGAGGTTGTATCCACTATTAACTGTGGATCCATTGCTGGCATATGATATGCACCCGGGCTGCCAGAGGTCGCGGTGGCAATCCACCAACCATCAGGTTCATAGTAGTATATGCTCGGACTATTCACCACGCTGAAGACATCATGCACTTCATCCCAGTGGAATATCTTGGACGCCTCGTACATGTAGTCTGTTACTTTTCTTCCAGACCACGCAATATGTAGATTGTCATTTGCATCATAGACAGCATTGGTGCCCACATATACTCTAGCACTGTCAATTGGATATGGTTGATAATTCGTGAGATCAATTCTGTCGCTCCATGTCATACCATTGTCACCCGTGGTCATGTACCACACATCCTGATCGCGACATCCACACCCCGAGGTATCACAAAAGTATTGTGTATAGACAAAAACTGCTTTCTGAGAACCTGGAAAATGTGACGCTCTGAGGAAATGACCCATTTTATGAATCGAATCAAAGTCCGCAATCAAATCCCATGAATCACCAAAATCGGTTGATCGGTATAAGTGGTTGCGTTCGTAGTTATTGTCACCTGTTGCGAGTAAAATAGTGTTGTTTTGAGTAACTGCTATCCGTGGCCATATATGATCATTTATCGGTAAATCTTTTGGATTATTAGGCCAGGAGCCAGCTAAGTTTGCTGAATCAATATCAATCCAAGACCGATAATTACCTCCAGGCCAATAATGATAGCAAATAACCGTTCTTTGACTGTCAGGATTTACATGTCGTGTGATATCGAGGTTAGGCATGCCACTCCAAGACAAAGATGCTTGTGTTTCACCAAAGTATATTCCATCTACATATCGTGCATTCCAAGCACAATAGCGTGATGTCTGTGTAGCATCCATCCACATCCAATCCACATGTACTTGATGTCTGGAATCAACTACGAGGCGTTGACCATAACAACCATTTGCCTGATATTCATTCCATGTCATTCCGATACTATCACCAGGGCTTTGTCTGCCTCCAATGTAGGGTACAACCTTGCTAAATGGTAATGCTTCATCACCCCTTAGCTTTGGCACCGGGTCTAACCTCACTCTCGCAGGTTCAAGAGCGAAGATGAATGAAATGACTGCTAATATACAACAAGAGAACCTTATACTTTTCATAATCCATCCTCCTATGGTATTATAAGAGTTATTGAGGGTTTTGTCAAGGTCGATTCAGTCACAAACCTGACACACTAAAAAAGAGGGTGAGTGAGGGGACTTGAACCCCCAACCATTGGAGCCACAGACCAATGCTCTGCCAATTGAGCTACACTCACCATTACAAGGGGGACACCCCCCTTGGTTAGTACCTACTAAGAACAAGATACTAAGTACTAAAATTATAGTTAAAAAACTTACGCACGCAATACGCAATTCGCTTTACGCTGCCTCTGCAGGTGGGCAAATACCCCGCGCAGGATTTGAACCTGCAACCCGCTGATTAAGAATCAGCTGCTCTTCCAAGTTGAGCTAGCGGGGCAATACCTAGCATACAGCATACCCACAGCACCTTGTTCAGACTTATTTAATACACAATTCCATACACATATTCCTCAAGCCGCACAAATGTCATACGCATGACAAACACCGTACGCACAACAAGATGCTGGGTGCTGAATTTTACAGTTACATCAAAAAACAGCTGTAAGCAAAATTCGCACGCGCCTGGAGGGATTCGAACCCCCGACCTACGGATTAGAAATCCGTTGCTCTATCCAACTGAGCTACAGGCGCCAGTACTCTCAATTATATCAGATTTTTAAATGAAGTCAATCAGTTAACTAATAACTTAATGACATAATTACTCAATGACCAAATACGAAAACAATGATGCTCGTCCATGATCGTAATTTGGTTTTTCTAATGCAAAATGCGAAGATCTGACCCCAAGCATAGCCCAAGCATAGTCCAGTACGTTCATTAAAGAAACAGTTACTGAAAAGATAAATGTCTAATGTCAAGACCTGCCACCTCCGACTTATCGTCATTGTCTCAAATATGTATCATATTTAGGCTAAAAAGCCAGATCTGCAACAAAAGCTGCTTGCATTAGACCTCTTTGCAGTCTTGACATACTTGAGACTAACAGTATAATTACAGTGGAGCAAGGGATGAAAAAAATTGTTTACTTACTACTATTTTGTTTTCTAACCGCTAATTTATACGGACAAGCAGATTGGAGCCAGGATACAGTTTTGGTTGATATGATTGATGGTAGTTGGGATCCCCGAGCTGTATGCTGTGGTGATACGATTCATCTTGTCTGGCATCAAAGGTATGCGCATGATGAAACCTACTATAAACGATCAACGGATTGTGGTTTTACCTGGTCTGATCATGTGATGTTAAGTATTGAGGATGACATTGAGTCCACATGTCCCGATGTGGCTGCTAAAGGAGATACAGTGATTGTAGTGTGGAACGAGTATAATCAGGCAATGGTGGTATACCGTATAAGCGAAGACGGCGGTGAGACCTTTGGCCTTGCTGACAGCATTACAGGGCCTGGTATGGGTTTTCCATCAATTGCTATGATCGAAGATTCAGTTTATATGTGCATGCAGAGTTATGCTGCTGGTGGCAATCCAGGGGTCTATTACACTTCAAGCTCGGATGGTGGACGGACATGGGGTCCTTTGCGTCGCATCTATACGGATACTATCTCCCAACAACCTCGCATATCAGTTGCATTGCCTGATGTGCACATTGTCTTCAGTGCAGATGATACTTCATATGCTGGCACAGAGATATTTTGTCTTTCTTCTCATGATGGTGGACGCACCTGGGAAGTCCCAGCCATTATTTCCCATCGTGATAGCATACCTTCGCAAATGCCCTCTAACACATCTTGGTCTGGAGGCACTGCTACTACATGGTATGACTACAAGTACTCTCCTTATATGTGGACTGGTGATATCTTTTTCCGAAGAAATGTTGATAGTCTTACTAATAATTGGGATGAAATCGATTCTTTGACTACTGCACATCGGGCAGTTCAATCAGACATTTTGGCAGAGAGAACTCACCTACATGTGATGTGGGAAGATGAAAGGAACGATCCGAGTAATAATTTTGAGATTTATTACAGAGAATCGACAGATTATGGTGAAACTTGGCAACCTGAGGTTAGACTTACTGACGCGCCGTGGTATTCTATTTGTCCATCTTTGGCATGTGGTGGTGGCTATCTGCATCTTTTTTGGCAGGATAGGCGAGATTATGGCAACCCTGGAAACGCACCGCTTTATTATAAACGCAAAGATCTAACACCAGGTATAGTTGAAAAAAATCAGAAACAAATGCAAATTTTCTTATCTGTTTTTCCTAACCCGAGTAAAAATAACGTTACGATTTCTTTTGTTTCGACAAAACCTTCTACATTCATTGAAATTTTTGACGTCGTAGGACGGAGAGTGTTCAGCAAACCTACTGTTGTTAGAGGTTATAACGAGGTTATTTGGGATGGGAAAGACCAACAAGGAAAGGAGGTGAGAACAGGCATATACTTTATTCAGCTAAAGGCTGAGGATCAGACTATTACTGAGAAAGTAATAGTAGTAAAATAAGATCTTATAGGAGATCTTAAAAACTCACTTATAGGCCTTTGAACCAATATGTATTATGTATAAAGGAGGAATAGAATGTTACGAAGTAAAAAATTAACCACAGTCGTTATCATCGTGTTGCCAGTATTAGTCTTTGCAGGCTGGCAATCACTTAATGGTCCTCCTGCAGGAAGGGCTGATGACCTAAGTATAGGTAAACACGGTAGTACCTATTATCTTTATGCTGCCGACAAAACTCATAGATCATACCGTTCAGATAACCTAGGAACAGAATGGGATTCCATCTATGCTGCAAACACTGATAAGCCCACCTGTGTGGTAACTGCAGAAGACAATGGATGGATTGTCTATATTGGGAGACAAGATAGCGACGAAAAAAAGAGAATAATGAAGAGCACAGATTGGGGACAAAACTGGAATGAAGCAGGCGGTACAAATCCTAATTGGATAACCAATCCTTACCCACAATATGTCTAATGTCAAGACCCGCCACCTTTAACCTTTAATATTATCAATGCTTTGCCATACGTACGGTTTTACCAATCGTCATTGTCTCAAATATGTATCATATTTAGGCTAAAAAGCCAGATCTGCAACAAAAGCTGCTTGCATTAGACCTCTTTGCAGTCCTTGACATCCTTGAGACTAACAGTATAATTATAGTGGAGCGAGGAATGAAAAAAGCTGTCTTCCTACTTCTTTTATGTTTGCTATTCACCAATGCATACGCCCAATGGAGTGCAGATAGAAGGTTGAGCAACATACAGGGATCTTCATTTGGTCCTCGTGCTGCGTGCTGGGGTGACACGATTCATGTTGTATGGTGGGAAACTTACCAGAATCCCCAACACCACGAGGAAGTCTTCAGCAAACGCAGTCTTGATGGCGGTGATAATTGGGAAGCAGAGACGATACTGAGTGTCGAAGATAGTATACACGGTGTGGGACCAAATATTGCTGTTTGGCAAAATAGTGTGCATGTCACTTGGAACGAAATGTACGCTAGTTATTATGCTATATGCTACAAAAAAAGTACTGATGGTGGTACTACCTGGTATGCAACTGATACGCTGAGGAAAGAAGGAATTGGTGGTTGGGGAGCCCATTGGATTGCGGCGAAAGATAGCAATGTCTATGTTGTATACATATATGAAGATGGCACTTTGAACTTCACCAAGAGCACTGATAATGGTGAGACCTGGTCCAACCATCAAATAATAGGGAACGGCGGTGCCCGTCCGCGCATCTGTACATTTCCCAACATAGACTCTTCTTTGGTTGTGTCCGTTAATAATACAATATTCAATCGAGAAGTGTATTGTTATCTTAGCACTGATGTGGGTGCAACATGGTCTGATAGTATCGTCATCTCTGATTTTGATACAATTTCTTCACAAAGACCAGCAATGGCTACCGACGACAGTGGAGGTATACATATTACATGGTACGATTATAAGTATTCACCTTATCCTTGGACAGGCGATATTTTTTACAGAGCAAGCAGAGACAGTGGTAATTCGTGGCAAAATATTGATTCGCTGACTGTAACTCATAGAGCACATGCTTGTGATATTCTTGCTGAGAATAGTAATGTGCATGTAGTCTGGCAAGACGATAGACATGATTTTGATGAAAACTTTGAGATTTACTACCGCATGAGCTCAGACTTGGGACAAACCTGGGAGCAAGAGGTGAGGCTAACAGACACACTCGGTCATTCCAGAGCCCCGGCACTGACTTGTGATAGTCAGTATGTGCACTTATTCTGGTCTGATAATCGTGATGATCTAACGAACAGACAAGGCGAAATATATTACAAGCGCAAGGATCTTTCCCCCTCAATTACTGAGGCCCAAAGGCCCGTGGTTATTTCAAAGTTTAAGTGTGAAGTGTATCCAAATCCATTCAGTCAGGCTTTGGAAATTCGATTCTGGTCATACGCGAAAGATCCAATAATGAAAATCTTTGATATTTCAGGAAAAGAGGTGATAGCTTATGAGATGAAAGAAGAAATCGGAGGACTTAAGGTAGATACGAAAAACCTGTCTTGCGGAGTATACTTTGTGCAAATAGAGGCAGGTGGTGAAAGGGTGTCGAAGAAGGTAGTAAAATTGAGATAGCGGTGTAGACTATTAACACAAATCGATCGATTGATTTGTGTTAAGTCTGTAACAGGTTCATGCAAATAGAGGAGGATATTATGCGTGGTAGAAAAACAACATTGTTACTGATTCTTCCCTTATTATTATTCGCAACATGGTCTCAACTATATGTCCCGTATGCGGGAAGAGCAGATGACATGACAATAGGTAAATCTGGTTTGCAGTATTATATATATGCTGCTGATCGTACCTATAAAATATATAAAACAATTAATGATGGGGTCTCGTGGACTGTACCGACGATTGACCTTTCAGTAGATAATCCCGTATGCGTAGTTACTTGCCCGAATAATGCCGATGTTGTCTATCTCGGTAAAACCGGTTCACCACCAGTCTACTGGTCTACAGATGCGGGTGTCAACTGGGATGACCGCAGTGGCCAATCTCCAAACGACATTACAAACGAAAATCCCTTATGTTTTGTCATGGATCCAGACAATGAGAGCATTATTTATCTCGGATGTAAAGGAGGCGGTAGTGTTGACAACATATATAAAACCACGAATAACGGCGCGGATTGGGATGAAAAATCATTGCCAAATACAGGCCCGGATGTGCACGATTTTGCAGTCATAACAACAGGCGAGCAAACTTTGGTTTTTGCCGGATGTGCAGCTTTTAATAAGAAAAGAGGTATCTATCGCTCCACAAATGGTGGAGATGATTGGGATCAAGTGATGTATGAAAATTCAGTCTATTCTATCGAATTCTATGACCAGGGGATTGGTTATGCTGGTACAGATTGCGGTGTGTATAAAACTACCAATAACGGCACTACATGGGTACCACTTGGAAATTCTCCAGAACTTCAAATCTATGATCTTGCAGTAATCAATTCAAACACCGTGTATGCAGCAACAGCTGATAAAATATACAAAACAACTGATGGAGGTTCAAATTGGATTTCAATGAGCACTGACTACCGATGTAATCATGCATTATGTATATTAAGTCACCCAGACGATAATCAAAAATTATTCTCAGGTGCGGATTGGTGTGTTTACAAAACGACCAACAGCGGTAATAATTGGTCCGAGATCACCACAGGCTTTCGGCCCGCCAAACTACTGAGAACTACTCCTAATCTGCCAACGATATATGCATTAGGCCCTGAGTTTGGCTACCTAAATACAGGAAGCACAATCTTCAGGAGTAATGATTATGGGAATAATTGGACAACAATCGCAGGTGCGTCTCTTTTTCCTTGTGTTGACGAAACGCCTCTTGCTATCACCGTGAGTCCAGACAATTCAGATGTCGTCTTATTTGGAGGACAGAATTTAACTCTTGAGTCTGAGAATCAGCTAGACATTTACCGCAGCACGGACGCTGGTGACAATTGGCAATGGTGTGCAACAACTAGTCAAGGGGACCAACCCAGTACAATGGTAATAGAATTCTGCCCCTTAAAGCCCGATACTGTTTTTGCAGCATTCAGTGAATTAAACGACAATGAAACTGTTTTTCGGAGCACTAATGCTGGTAATACTTGGCAAGAAAAGAACACACCAGCGTATCATGTCTATGATCTGACCATCAACCCTCACTATAATGACACTCTATACGCAGGGACCCGGCTTTATGGCGTATATAGAAATACAGATGCTGGTGATAACTGGACACAAACTTCATTTAATAATTTGCGCGTAAATGCATTAGCGACTGATTTTGATTTTCCTGACACAATGTATGCAGGCGCAGAAATTCACGGAGGGGCTCCCCAAGGTGTTTACAAAACATTAGACGGTTTTACAAGTTACCCATCTCAAAAGAATGATGGGCTCGATTATCTTTATGTTACTGACCTAGAAGTAGATCCATCAGAGCCTACAATTGTATACGCTCTCTGCAAAGCAAGTGCAAGTGCAACGCAAACTTATGTTTACTGCACGGTTGATAGAGGTGGCAAGTGGTTCAACTCTAGTATTGGTTTACCTTCAGATTCTATCTATAACCTTGAGATCGACGTCGATAACGCTGATCCTGTGTTTGCAGCTACAAAAGATGGCGTATATGCATTTACACCCGACTTCGAAAAGTCGCTCGTAAGCAGCTCTGGCGAGGCGACATGCTCGAATAATCAAAGACACATGATACGCATTCATGGTACCAATGAATTCTGGATCACGTATGAATCTGGTGGAGTAATCTATGCGGTCCATTCGACCGACGCAGGGCAAAGTTGGTCAAAGAAAATGGAAATTGGTCAAGGGTACAATCCGACGATAAGCATAAGAGATGTTCCTGAATTTCCGCCATGTGTGGTCTGGCGGGCAGATGGCAATCAAGACACTGTATACTTTTCAAAATATGTAGCAGGGATAAAGTGGGATGATCCAACGCCAATAGTGGTATCATGGCCAGGGGTCGAATTCAGCCCTCCATCATTTGTCATCAGTGATAACAATTATGGCCATGTGGTGTATTCGGACGGTTCCACTGTTTTTTATTGCGAATTCGAGATTTATAATCCTGGCATTGCTGCGCCTGATCCCTTTGATATTGGTGTTGACCCAAGTATTGCATATATGACGCCTGGTCAAAATAATCCTGAAATTCATGTGACTTGGGAACTTGACGAGCGGTTATGCTACCGAGGAAAGTACATCGGGGCATCGTGGACAAATAGAGAAATAGTCGCCAACGAAACTTTTCATCCTTGCATTGAAATAGTAGGTAACACAGCCCATATTGTCTTTGAATGGGAACATTACTTTATAAAAGACATTATAGAAGTAAAAGCAACTTATATTGCCGGAGGCAGTCACAGTCCGTGGACAAATCATATGGTATGCAATACTACCAATAATTCCACATATCCAGAAATTAGCGGCGGTTCGCTATGCGCTTGGGTTGAGGAAATGTCTGGGAATTACGAAATTTATTACTGTTGGCGCTCTCCAGGTCAGTGGTGGGGTCCCTTCAACATCAGTAACAGTCCGCAAATGTCCACCTATCCACACGTTGTTTACAAGCAGACTGCGACAGAAGAAATTTGGTACTTCAACTGGACTGAAAACGATAATGCTCCTTATGATATTGAATTCGTGCAACTCTATCCTGAGGAAGGTATTGAACTTATGTTCTATCTTGCTAATGGTGGTGAAGAAGAGGCTGCGCCATTTAATGTGCATCGCGAAGGGTACATACAGTACGGTCCTAATTTTCATGAAAGAATTGACTATGACTCTGAATATCTTGAGTATGAATTTATGAAACTAAATCCATATAGAGACTATGCACTCGCTGCATATGCATATCAGCAGGGTAGTAGTAATCTACCAATCATAATCAAAATCGACAACATTGCGATCGGCGGAATTAACCTTCCACCAGAGACATTGATTGTGTGTAAAGAGATGATACCAGAGAATCTATATGCTGATAGGGCTGTTAATGTGAAGATATATGGAAATAACGCTGTGACTGCGGCTTTAGTGCTATATGAATATGAAAGAGACCCAGACGGAGACGGTGGAGGACCACAGGATGCCGGAGCTACACCGCTTAACATCGCTCAACTGTCATTGAGTGTTTTCCCAAATCCAGTTCGTAAAGATATCAGTATTCAGTATACGATACCTCAACCTATCAAAGTGAATCTGTCAATCTACGATGTTGCTGGAAGATTGGTCAACACGCTAATTAACTCCATCCAAAATCCAGGGTCATATCAGCAGACTTTCAACACTCAGAATTTATCGCAGGGTGTTTATTTTGTGAGGTTGCATACCAGCGATAAATCGATCGTGAAGAAGGTGATATTCCTAAGATAGCCAAAATGAGAGGGGATGGTTAACAATACGTGTAACCATCCCCTCTTTACCTTGTGACATTTTTGTGCCAGAACGTAATGGGTGCAAAGGGGATACCCCTTTTCCCCACTCGATTTTTGTGGCAGAGACAAAAACACTCGTGGAG
>SMTZ1_10000278_pt1 | contig 52769 bp, 48 predicted proteins | sample DeeMarSWOR136_30_FD_25667 | JGI IMG/M metagenome (IMG submission 25667) | reverse complement strand
GAGCTCATGTCGAGTCGCTCAGTCGAGGGCTAAATATGTTCGTAATCGAACTTATGAACCGAAGGACTTAGTGAAGCGAAACGGCCGCAAATCTGATGTTTGAGCCCGAAGGGCGAGTTTTAGATTTGCAGTGAAACGAACCTTAGAATGGTCAAGAATTCTTTTCGGAGAGCGAAAGGGGGTTTGGGCAACAAGCCGTAAAGGGATTAGTGACAAAGCTGATCTACGGCCAGATTTCTCATCTCATGGAAAGTGCCTATTTGCGGGTAATCAAGGTCAATTCTTACCTGTTGACATACCTGGCTCGTTATGATAGGCAGGACTGTAAAAAAATGGGAAGTCTTTAGGGAGGGATTATGATGGATATTCTGAAAGTCGGCGTAGTAGGTGCAGGCGCTATGGGCAGCGGGATTGCCCAACTGGCAGCTGAAAGTGGATCTGAAGTGTTCATGCAGGATGTAGCGGAGGAGTTCATAAAAAAAGGGCTGGATTCTATCGACAAATTTCTTACAAAGGGAATAGAAAGGGGAAAAGTCACCGAGGAGCAGAAGAATGAGGTGTTGAGCAGAATCAAAGGGACGACCCGGATCGAGGAGTTGGGGGATGCTGATTTCATCATTGAGGCCGTCTTCGAGGATTTGAAGGTTAAACAAGGGGTTTTTGAGAAGATCGATGGTCTGGTTGCCCCTGAGGTTATCCTCTGTACAAATACCTCCTCCATCTCCATCACCGAAATAGCCGCGGCCACCAAACGTCCGGATAAAGTTGCCGGAATGCATTTCTTCAATCCAGCTCAGATCATGAGGCTCGTAGAGGTTATTCGAGGCCACTACAGCTCCGATGAAACCATTGAGACCGTTATCGATTTGGCGAAAAGGATGGGAAAGGAGCCAATTGAGGTTAAGAGGGACTCTCCAGGCTTCGTGGTTAATCGCATCCTAATGCCGCACTTCATCGAGGCCATTAGGATCGTGGAGGAGGGAATTGCCTCCATTGAGGATGTGGATAAAGCGGTCAGGTTGGGGTTAAACTATCCCATGGGGCCCTTTGAACTGATGGATTTTACCGGCAACGATATCGGATACCATGTGATGGAATACCTTCATAACGAGCTAAATAAGGAATTGAAATTTTCCCCACCGAATTTGCTTAAGACCCTCGTCAGAGCGGGCCGTTTGGGGAAGAAAACGGCAGGTGGGTGGTACAACTCATAAAAACAAAATGACTCATCTCATGAGGACGAGAACTTGTGCCTGAGGAATTGACCCGTATGGGATTGTCCGCAAGCCATCACCTCATCTATCCCTCCACAGACCACAACCTTCCCTCCATTATCTCCCCCCTCGGGTCCAAGATCAATAATATAGTCCGCATAGAAGACCAAATCTAGATTGTGTTCGATGACGACCAGTGAGTGGCCTTGATCCAACATCTTGTTGAAGGTTTTGAGTAACGAATCAATATCCGCGAGATGGAGCCCAGTTGTTGGCTCGTCAAAGATAAATAGTCTCTGGGATCCACGGGCATTGGCGATATGATGGGCCAATTTTAGTCTCTGTGCCTCACCGCCGCTCAGGGTGCTGGTAGGTTGTCCAAGGGTGAGGTATCCCAATCCCACGTCGGAAAAAACCCGAAGCTTCGAAGTAATCCTCTCATTATCTCGGAAGAATTCGAGGGCCTCATCGAGGGTCAGATTGAGGATGTCATAAATGGTTTTATCTCGATAGCGAATTTTGAGGATATCAGGGTGGAAACGCTTCCCCTGGCACTGCTCACACGTTACGGCAACGTCCTCCAAGAATTGCATATCCAAGATCCCCATTCCCGCTCCCTGGCAGCTTTCACACCTGCCCCCTGGGACGTTGAAGGAAAAATGCCCCGCTTTGAATCCGGCCCTTCTGGCCTCCCTGGTATTGGCAAATAGGTTTCGGATTTCCCCGAAGGCACCGATGTAGGTTGCGGAATTGGACCTGAGGCTCTTGCCAATAGGGGATTGGTCTACCATGATGATATCCTTGATCTGTTGGAGCCCCTCGATGGCGTCAAAGGCTCCCCTTTCGTACTTGCCGTCATTGAGGCCCTTGCCTCCCGCATACAGGACGTTATTGACCAAGGTTGTCTTGCCCGCGCCCGAGACCCCCGTTACACAGACCATCACTCCCAGGGGAATCGTGACATCTATATTCTTCAAATTATTTTCCCTGGCGTTTCGGATACGGATAAACTCCCTGGGTTTTCGAACGCTCGGTTTATTTGAGAGGCTTTTTGTCCGCCTCAAATAGTGGGCGGTTCTCGACTTCTCCTGCCTCAAGAGTTTCCGATAATTCCCTTGAAAAATCAGTCTTCCTCCATCCCTTCCGGCTCCAGGGCCCAAGTCAAGGATTTCATCGGCTTCCTGGATGATATCCGATTCGTGTTCCACGACAACGATAGTATTACCCCCATCCCGCAGGCTTTTGAGAACTTCCAAGAGCCTTCGATTATCCCGGGCATGAAGCCCGATGCTCGGTTCATCAAGGACATAGAGTGTATCCGTAAGGGCGCTCCCAAGGGCCCTGGCCAGGCTAATCCTTTGGAACTCCCCGCTGCTGAGGGTTCGGGTCTGGCGGTGAAGGGTGACATAGCCCAATCCTACATGGCAGAGGTATTGGATTCGGTTCCGAATCTCCGTGAGTATTCTTCCCGCGACCTCCTCCTTGAATGGATCCAATTTCAGCGTGGTGAAGAACCGGTGAAGGTCTCCAATGCTCATCTGACAGAGTCCCGCAATGTTCTTATCGGCAATTCGGACATTCAGGGCGTCCTCCCTAAGGCGGGTCCCGTGGCATACTTCACAGATCGTGTAGGCCCGGTATTTGCTGAGAAAAACCCTCACATGAACCTTATACCGTTTGGTCTCCAGCCACTGGAAGAAATCCTCGATTTCAGATATGACCACATCCTGTTGTTCCCGGGATAACTGGTTGAAGGACCTTCCCATGGGAATACGATTTTTACGACAGATATCCCACAAGTAGTCATAGATCTCAAAGTATGCAGGGGAGTTCCACGGAATAATGGGCCTCTCCTTGAGGGACTTCCCCTTGTCGGGGATAACCTTATCCAAATCAACGCCGATAACCCTGCCGAACCCCTGACAGGCAGGGCATGCCCCCAAGGGGTTATTGAAGGAAAAGAGCAACGGCTCCGGCTTGGGAAACTTCCTGTTGCATCGATTGCAGACGAATGCCTGGTTGAATCTGACTTCTAACCCCTGTGGTCCAACCACCTCAGCCACTCCCTTGCCCTGCACAAAGGCGCTCTGTAAAGCCTCACTCAACCGCCGCTCATCACCTTTCTTGACCTCAATTCGATCAATTAGAAGGCGAACAGATCCCATGGCCTTCACTTCATCGAGGGGTACTGAGGTAATGTCCCTCACCCCACCTTCATCCAAGATCCTGAAAAAGCCCGCCCTGGCCAATTGCCTCACTTCAGGTGCGGGGTCGAGGGGCTTTTGGATTTCCCGAGGGGAGACGATGTGTACTCGTTCACCCTCGAATCGCTCCATAATCCGCTGAACCGCCGCTGGGATGGTGTCGGAAGAAATCGTCTCCCGACAATCGGGGCACACGGTATTGCCTATTTTAGCAAAAAGGAGCCGAAGGTAGTCGTACAGTTCGGATGCCGTACCAACCGTTGACCGGGCGTTTTTGACCGTATTCCGCTGTTCGATGGCAATTGCTGGTGGGACCCCAAGGATGGTGTCCACATCGGGGCGATCCATCCTCTCCAGAAATTGTCTGGCGTAAGTCGAGAGGGATTCGATATATCTCCTTTGGCCCTCGGCGAAAAGGGTATCAAAGGCCAAGGTGGACTTTCCCGACCCCGAGACTCCTGTTATTACCGTTATCTTCCCCCGAGGGATATCGCAATCAATGTCCTGTAAATTGTGGGACCGGGCCCCGATGACCCGAATGGACTTCTCCACAACGACCTTCCCCCGATGTGAATCTCTCAATGAGCGCTGAGACGCCTTTCTTGCCGACATTAAATTATTATACCACGGAATAGCTCCTGGTCCATTTTCTCCTTGATCTCCGAATCCATTAATAATACCTTAACGGTGGCCAATTGAAGAATTAATCTCCCCCGATCCCCCTTGGGAAGGAGCTCATTTCCAAAACCTCTCTCTCCTAAGATTAAGATGAAGCGAGAACCCATCGACTCAACTCTCCTCGCCTGTCGGATTTGGGCGAAATGCTGAGCACATCGAAAGCTGCGGGTTGCATCTGTATCTGGGCGGGAACCTACGCGGTCCCTAAGGCCGACTTTAGGGAGTTGGATGAATCATCAGCAGGGGAAGAGGATGAGCTGCTTTCTCCTTTGAACCCGACCAGGTATGGCTTCTCGTATCCTTGCGGGCACGCAGATTTCTCCTTTTAGATCCGGGTTTTTGCAGCTACAGATAACCGCCGAAATACCGTGTGCTTCGGCGATTGTCTTTATCCATCTATATCCATTCTCCCTCACCCTCTTTGGGAGGAGCTTCGTCTTCGTTGACAATCCTACCTCAACCCAGTTTTGATTTCGGAAGCAGCTTTCCAAAAGTTTCCGGTGAAGAGTCGGAAACTCTGCCCTGACCTGTCTTTGGATGGCCGGACGAAGGTGGAGGTAGCTAAGGGAAGCCCTCCGAATTCCCTTTTGACCTAACGCCCTGAACAGGGCCTCTACCTCCTCTCGGGTATCGGTGACAAAGGGATTGATGGGGTCAATTCGGACCTGGGTATCTATCCCCGCGGCAAGGAGCCTTTCAATATTTTCCAGTTTTTCCGGGGGCGATGCTACACCAGACTCGTAGGTCTTCCGATAGTCCTCGGAAAGCGAGGCCAAGCCGATTTGAGCTTTAACATTCTCCCTATATCCCTTGAAAAGCTCGATAAAACGCTGGGGGATAAAACCCTTGGTCAGAAAGGAGATATCAATTCCCTTTTCCAAGAGGACGGCCATAGTTTGGTATGTCACCTCAAGGACGTCTGGGTGAGGTTGAAAACAGTCGGTGGCAGTATTAAAGACCACCACGCCCGGAAACCTTCCGCGTCTGTTGCTATCCAGTTCCCTGCGAATTGACTTGGGAAGGTGACGAAAAGGTGAACATCCCCTTTCGGCGGAGCGGTGGCATACCCACGGGCATAACAATAACTGCAAGAGAGCCCACAACCCTGGGTGACGTTGATGGTATAAGTTCCCCTAAGACAGCCAAAGGTTCCGGGGTTGAGGGCCCTGCTCTTTCTCTCCCTGAAGATTACTCGAAGGGACATAAAGGGGCTCCAAAAGCAAATATGGTGGCACCGGTTACCGGGCTACATGGTTTCTCACTTCTGTCCAGCCTTGCACCCTTGCCCTGGCAAGGCGCAAATTATTAATCAAGGCTTTCCCTGGTGAGGAGGATGCGACATGTTATCGAAAGAGCCGTTATGAGATCTCAAGCCGCTCTCGGGATTCCTCAAACCCAACTTTACCTCCTGGAGGTCTTCCCAGGTAAATCCCTCCCAACGACAGGGAAGTATCGAATTGTTGTGAAAAAGGGGTTCCCCCCTCAAATCGAACTCTGAAACCCTCGAGGCGGTTTCCCATAGCGGGGTTCGGGGAATGGGGGAATATTCGGCCAATTTGGGAGTGGCCCCACATGCCCGGACAAATCGTATGCTGTCTTCAACCTCTGATACCCTTTGCCCCGGGAGGCCTGCGAGGATATAAACCCCTATATCCTCCCTTGAAAATCCGACTTCCCTCAGATACGTAATGGCCCTCTCCATCTCGCTGTTCGTTATCTTATCCCCAATTCGCTTTTGCCTGATCGTATCGCTCGTCTCTAAACCAAGGCGAACGGTCTTGAACCCCACCTCGTACATCAAGCTTGCAATTTCATCGGACAGCTCCCTGCCATGGATACCATTGGGTGTGTGGTAGCGGCATCGTATGCCCCTTCCCAGAAGTTCCTTCACCATGGGCATGAAATGCTTTTCCGAATCTACCAACAACGCATCATCGTAGAACGCGATATCATGGATCTCGAAGGTGCTCGTCCAGAATTCAATTTCATCGACTACCCTCTGGGGATCGCGGTGAGTGAATCCGCGGGTGATCTTCCATGCTGCACAATAGTTGCATCTGTAAGGGCATCCCAGAGAGGTTAATATGCAGCCATAATCCAGGAATGGATAGAGATCAAAGGCTGGGTAGGGCAGGGAATCTAGATGGGAGCCTCGGGGAATCCCGCGCGAAGGAACCCCCACGAACTCCTCGACAATGGTCAATATCTTCGCAAACCCCTCTCCCGGCAAAACATAATCCGCCTTTGAGTATTTGCGGGCATGGTCGGAACACAGGGTCGCGTAGATACCTCCCATTAGCACGAAGGAGTTTGGGAATCGTTCTTTGACCAGGCGAATCACATGGAATGGACCGGGATACCAATACGTCATTATGGATGTAACTAAGACAATCTTGGGCTCGCGCAAGGACTCTAATCGCTCACGAAATCTTTCCTCGGAAATGCCGTACCGCCTATATTCCCTTGGTATATTGGCAAGGGCAGGGGGTTTATCGACATTCTCCTTGAAGAAATGGCCCTGGTGGTATTGCTTCCGTTTAGGAACACCACTTTCCCCGACCATCGTGGAATGGTGGATATCCAAACAGTCGATATATTCGATCTCATACCCCTTATTCCTCAACAATGCCGCGATATAGAGAAGTCCCAAAGGCTTCGCCCAAAGGTCAAAGGCGGCAAAATCGTAAATCCAGGGGTTGATGAGGAGGATTGGTCCATTCTGTTTCACGTGAAACATTTCATTTCCCGATACAGAACTGGCTGAATATACACTCCAAGACTTCTTCCGTCGTTGTCTCCCCTCCTATCTCACCCAGATGATCGAGGCACGATCTTAATTCCAAAGCAACCAGTTCAAAGGGAATTTTTCCTTCGATCCCTTCCCTTGCCCTTCGAAGGCATTCCAGTGATCCATCAAGAGCCTTCTTGTGTCGGGCATTAACAACCACCACGTCCCCCGCAGCGGATCCAATGCCATCCCTTATCAACGCAGAGTAGAGACTTTTCTTCAATTTGTCGATTCCCCAGTTTTTGAGGGCGGAGATTTCCACTGCTCTTGTATTCGGAAGGGCCCTGTGAATCTCTTCCATGGAAACCTTGATGGGAAGATCCCTCTTGTTTATGGCGACAACCTTCTTCTTCCCCCCAACTTCATCGATGATCTCCCGATCGTTCGTATCTAACCCTCTGCTACCATCAATCACCAATATCACCATGTCCGCTTCGGCCACCTTCCCCTTGGTCAACCTCACACCTTCCCTCTCAATGGGGTCGGATACCCGTCTCATCCCAGCCGTATCCACCAGCCGAATGGGAATCTCATGAATATTTACAACTTCCTCAATTACATCTCGTGTAGTTCCTGGTATGGGGGTAACAATCGCCCTATTCTCTTTAAGGAGCACGTTCAAGAGGCTGGATTTCCCCACATTGGTCTTTCCCACAATGCTTACCGAAACACCATCCCTATAGATTCTTCCCTCCTCATAGGACTCGATCAGCCCCTTCACTGTCCCCTGGCTCTCCTCCAGATTCACCCCCACCGCATCCTCATCCACCTCGAGCTCTTCATCCGGAAAGTCGATTGAAGCCTCAACGAGGGCCAAACTTCTGACCACCCTTGCCCTCAATCCCTCAATCTCACGAGAAAGATGTCCCCTCAGCTGTTTATTGGCCATCTTTAGGCTTGTTGCCGTCTTTGCCCTTATCACGTCGATCACGGCCTCGGCTTGCGAGAGATCGATTCTCCCATTCAAAAAAGCCCGTTTGGTAAACTCCCCAGGCTGGGCTAACCGGACCCCTTGTCCCAGCACTACCTCCAAAACCCTCCTCAACACCAAATATCCTCCGTGGCAGTTAATCTCTAAGACATCTTCCCTCGTATAGGTCTTCGGTCTTCTCATCAGGGTAAGGAGCACCTCATCCAGGAGTTTTTCATTCTCCGGATCGATGATCTTTCCATAATAGAGTTGGTGGGATTTTAGGCGAGCTGTTCTCTTCTTGGGGCGAAATAATCTCGTGGCCACCTTCTCTGCCAAGGGGCCACTGATACGTACGATACCTATTCCGGATTCGCCGTGTGGTGTTGCAATAGCCGCAATGGTATCCCTTTCGCCATTAAGGAGCATTGTCTGAGATGGGAACAATCTCGAGAATTCTTCTAGCCCCTGTCTCCCCTCGATTTGGGGGCAATTACGAGTTTCTTGTAAAACCCCTCCCCTTTGCTTTCCGTTCGAACATCTTCATCTTCGCTCAACGTGATATGGATAACCCTTCGATCCTGGGGATTCAGGGGGCCAATGGTCACGGCCTTTTTCAATCTTTTGACCTTTTCCCTCATGCGAAGCGTCATGTTCTTTAGGGCCTCAACCCTTCTGCCCCGGTAATTCTCCGTATCCAAAATAGCCTTCTCCTTCAACTCCTTGTACCTATTTGCGGCAATTTTATTAATGATATATTGCAGGGCATCAAGGGTCTGGCCATGCTTCCCAATGATGAGGCCACTTCCATCGCCTTTAATTTCCAGAAAAATCCTCCCCTCCCTTCTTTGTGCCTCTACATGAGCTTTGATCCCCATCAATTCTATAATCTCGGAAAGGGTCGTTCTCAGCCAGATCACCCTTTCCCCTGTTTCGTCCTCCTCCTGCTCGGGCATGGATTCTTCCCAATACCCTTCTTCTTCAAAACGAAAGGGTTTTTCGGAATCATTCAAAGGTCTTTCGCCTTCCCCCTCTTCAGGAAATGCGTCTCCCCCGCTTTCTTCTTCCTTTTCCAAATCTTTATCTTTCCCTTCCATTTTTCGCTCTCTTATTTCCGCACCTTGTTGATGAGATACTGTTGACCTATCGTTAAGATATTGGTAACCAGCCAATAGATAACCAGCCCCGCGGGGAAAGTCAAAAAGAGAAAGGTAAAGATGATGGGCATGAACATCATCATTTTCGCCTGCCGCGGATCTCCCATTGTCGGGGTCATCTTCTGCTGCCACAACATTGATGCCCCCATCAAAAGGGGTGAAACGTAAATGGGATCCCGGTACGATAAATCCTTAATCCACAAGAGAAAAGGGGCGTGTCTCAATTCAATGGAACCCATGAGAGCCCAATAGAGGGCGAAGAAAATCGGTATCTGGACCACCATTGGAAGGCATCCACCCAATGGGTTTACCTTCCTCCTTTTATAGAGGTCCATCATCTCCCTATTGAGGCGGGCTTTATCATCCTTGTACTTTTCCCGCAGCATCGCCATCTCTGGCTGTACCTTCTGCATCTCCTTCATCGATGTATAGCTCTTTTTCGTCAAGGGCCAAAATAAAATCTTCAATAAAACAGAGATAATTATAATATCCACCCCATAATTCTTCGTAACCTTATGGGTAAGATTCACAAAGCGAAGTAATATCTTGGCAATGGCGTTAAACCATCCATAACTGACAACCTTCTCCGCCCCAACGTTCAATTCCTTGAGAAGAGCAATAACCTTTGGCCCGAGGTAAATCTCGTAGCTATATACAGCCTCTCCTCCGCCGGGAATGCTGCGGGCAGGAGAGGCGGCCCTGCTATACATGAGCTTCTCATCTTTCTTCATCCCTATTTTCAGGTCTATCCCCTGGTTCTCCTTCGGCACGATGAGGGAGACGAAAAATGGTTTTCTCATTTTATCCTCAACGTTCTTCTCACCCATTGAGCTCCCAAACCAGGGAATGTCACCCGATAGCAACAACGGTTCTTTGGGGTTTTTGAATTTCTTCGCCTTTATTTCCCTCACCTTTCCGTCCACCATCGCCACCGGACCTGAAAATGCCCGAGACCGGGACTCCATCATCATCCCAAACCATACCAGTGCCACTCTCACTTCCCTCTGTCTTTCCCCTCGGTTTTTGATTCGAACCTCCATGTCGAGGCGATACTCATCATCGAAGAACCGGTATCCCTTGGATACTTCAAGACCTCCGGCAGAGCTTCCCCTGAATAAAAGGGTCCCCTCCCTCACATTGCCTCCCAAAAGGATCGAATCACTATCAACATCCATAGGGCCAAGGGTGACATTCCCCCCCTCATCCTCGACTTCAATTGCCAGGGGAAGGTCTGTTAACACCTCGGTTGACACCAACTCAACCGGTTCTGGCCCTCCCTGCAACGGCGGTTTCCCGGCAAACCCGAAGAATCCCTTCACCTTCCTCTCTGTTTCCTGAAACCACCGGACGAACGGACCGTTTTCTACGCGATTCTTATACTGATGTAGCCTCCAACTCTTTAGTCTTCCACCATAACTGGAGAAGGTAGCTGAATAGAGCCTCGTATCAACGGTCACGTCCCTGACGGTTTTCCTTTCCTCTTCCCCGACTTTTTTCGCGACAAGCCTCTCTTCTTCTTTTCTTACGACGCCCTCGTATGCCTCCCTCCCGGCTCTCTTCTCGGATACCTCTGGGGCAGAGGGTTTTGGTGCAATCCTCTCTATTTCCTTCCCCTCCTCTCTCCTCTGTGGCTGCTGCTTGACAAACAATCTCTGATAGAAGATGAGGACCAGCATCGATAAGACTATGGCTATAATCGCCCTCTTTTCCATCCCGAATGATCCCCTACGTGTTCTCCCCGTGATCCCGAACCGGATCATAACCACCAGGGTGAAATGGGTGGCACCTAAGAATTCTCAGCAACCCAAGCCAAGTTCCCCTTAAAAGCCCACATTCCTCCATGGCATCAATGGTATACTGAGAACAAGTTGGGATGAAGCGGCAGGTAGGCCCTAAGAAAGGTGATATTAGGTGTTGATAAATCCGAATTGAAAAAAGTATTCCCTTCCTAATCATGAATTCCGTGGCCCCTTGTTCAATTCCCGGCTAATTCAATATGATTTTCAATTCTTTGAATACCTCTCGATAGCCCTTGATTCCAATATTCTCCTTAGCCAAAACAATGAGGTCTGATGATTCGGGCATCCTTTCCTTGTTCAATCTAAAGAATTCCCTAATCAATCGTTTCACCCGATTCCTTGCGACCGCATCCCCCGCCTTCCTCCCGACCACAAGCCCCAACCTCTTGACATCCTTATCGTTCTTCCTCAAAATGAGGACAAAATGCTCGGTATCGAATCTCTTTCTTCTCGTACGATCCTTCCAGAAATCGACCTTCCTCGCGATTCTATCTTCCCTTTGGTGTGACCTCCCCATCGCCCAACGTGACTCGCTAAGATATTTCCCCCTGCCCATCAAACGCTTAACCTTTTCCTCCCCTTACTCCTTCTCCTCTTTAGAATTTCCCTCCCATTTTTGCTGCGCATTCGAGCCCTAAATCCAAGCTTCCTCTTCCTCCTCGTATTACTTGGCTGGTACGTCCTCTTCATCATTCCCCCTGAAGGCTCGCACTGCTTAAATCTTTTAGATAAACATAATATTGCTTTTTTGTCAATAGCGCCCGTTCCTGGCGTCTCTACCCCCCTGCTCGACTTTACTCGGTTTTATACATACCCTGTTTGTAACGCTTTAATTCTATTGATAATGTGATGTTCAGCAGGTGACTCCCCTGTCCCTTCGCTTCAATGCCGCCAAAGTGACCCTTTGGGGGTACTGCACTTCTCCGCCAGATTTCGCTCAGGAACAACGGAGTCACCCAAAACTCAGGAAACCTCCTCCCTCCTGTGGTTGACAATCAGCTCTTTCTATCTTAAAATTTATTTATTAATTCAAAATTCTATGCTTCAGGAGAAAAGTCGATGGAGCAAGGAAATATTCCCATAAATATCGAAGATGAGATGAAAACCTCCTATATGCAGTACGCCATGAGCGTCATCGTGGGCCGTGCATTGCCGGATGTCCGCGATGGCCTCAAGCCCGTCCACAGGCGAACCCTGTATGCCATGTATGAATTGAAAAATCATTGGGATAGGCCTTATAAGAAGTCTGCCCGCGTTGTCGGCGATGTAATTGGAAAATATCATCCCCATGGGGAAGGAGCCGTCTATGATTCCATCGTCAGAATGGCACAAGACTTCTCCTTACGCTACCCCTTGGTGGATGGACAGGGAAACTTCGGCTCCATCGATGGCGATTCCCCTGCCGCCATGAGATATACCGAGGTGAGAATGTCCAAACTCGCCGCGGAATTGTTGGGGGATATCGACAAGGATACGGTGCAATTGGTTCCAAATTATGATGAGTCCCTCAGGGAGCCCCTCATCTTACCCGCGAAATTTCCAAATCTGCTCGTCAACGGATCTTCGGGAATTGCGGTGGGGATGGCCACGAATATCCCTCCTCATAGCCTTTCCGAGACTATTGAAGCTGCCATCGCCCTGATACGCAATCAGCAGATGGGCATTCATGAGCTCTTAAAAATAATCCCCGGCCCCGATTTTCCAACGGGAGGTTTTATCCTTGGCCAACAGGGCATCAGATCCGCATATGAAACCGGCAAAGGTATTGTAAGATTGAGGGCTCGAGTTATTATAGAAAAGCCCAAGAAAACGGATCGCCACTGTCTCGTGGTTACCGAGCTTCCATATCAGGTAAATAAATCCCGCCTTATCGAGAGGATTGCCGAATTAGTCAGGGAAAAGGTCATCGAAGGCATCTACTCCTTGAGAGACGAATCCGATCGAGAAGGCATGCGTGTTGTTATCGAATTGAAGAAAAATGAGGTTCCCGAAGTCACCCTTAACCAGCTTTTTAATCATACCCAAATGGAAATCTCCTTTGGGATCATCATGCTCGCCGTGGTCGACAATCAGCCAAGACTACTCAATATTAAGGATATGCTTTCCCTTTTTATCGAGCACAGAAGGAACATTGTAACAAAAAGGTGCCAATTCGAGCTCGATAAGGCTGAGACCAGAGCACATATCTTGGAGGGTTTAAAGCTCGCCATCGAACAACTTAACTCCGTCATTACTATTATAAGAAGATCCAAGAATCCCCAAGATGCTCGCGATGGATTAATGAAGAAATTATCCCTATCTGCAGAACAGGCGCAGGCGATTTTGGACATGAGGCTCCAGAGGCTTACCGCCCTGGAGAGGGGAAAGATTCTGGAGGAATACAAGGAGGCAATAAAGACGATTGCCCGATTGAAGGAAATCTTAGCTCATGATCATTTAATCCTCAATATCATTGTTGAAGAGCTCACCGAAATTAGGCACGCATTCAGCGATGAACGCAGGACCGAAATTATCGGAGAAATTTCGCAAATTGATGTAGAGGACATGATTACAGAAGAGGAAATGGTGGTAACGATTACCCACAGGGGGTATATAAAGAGAAACGCCCTTAGCCTCTACCAATCTCAGCATCGGGGTGGAAGGGGAAAAATTGGCATGATTACGAGAGAGGGAGATTTTGTGGAAAACCTGTTCATTGCTACCACCCATAGTTACATCCTCTTCTTCACCAATTATGGAAAGGTTCATTGGCTTAAGGTGCATGAAATTCCCCAGGGTGCAAGGGCCTCGCGCGGCAAGGCGGTAATAAACTTGCTCAATTTGGCTCAAGAGGAAAAAATTACAGCAATCCTCCCCTTAAAGGACTTTTCATCCGGTAAGTATGTCGCCTTTGCAACTAAACGTGGAGTGGTTAAGAAAACAAATCTATCCGCTTTCAGCAAACCACGAATCGGGGGTATTTTAGCAATTCTCTTGGATGAGAACGATGAGCTTATCTCCGCTAAATTAACCGATGGAAGCCAAGAATTCCTCTTGGGAACTAAATCCGGAAAAGCAATCCGCATTTCAGAGAAAGGGATCCGGCCCATGGGAAGGACTGCAAGAGGTGTTAAGGGGATCGCCGTTAATGGAAGCGAGGTCGTTGGAATGGAAATCGTTGAAGAGGGCACAACTGTTCTAACGGTTACGGAAAACGGCTTCGGAAAGCGAACCAAGACTTCCGAATATAGAACACAAAACCGCGGAGGGAGGGGAGTCATCACCATCAAGACAACCAAGCGCAACGGTAATGTAATAGGGGTCAAGCAAGTTGTGGATGACGATGAGCTCGTCCTTATCACCACAAATGGAAAGATTATCAGGCTGCGGGCTTCAGATATTTCCGTAATGGGCAGAAATACACAAGGAGTTAAGTTGATCGGGATGGCCGCTGGTGAAAACGTTGTGGGTACCGCTATTTCTTCCTCGAAAGAGCTAATTTAACACTTGATCTCGGATCGGTTTTGTGTTATTTTAGTATTGTCCTTGCATTTTCAACCCTGTGGTGCGCTTTCTTTAATTACCCGTCTTTCTCTCCAAAAGGGGGCTTTTATTTATCCACAATTGTGGATAATTCTGTTGAAAACCTAAATTAGTCCATTTTCACCTTTCATCGATCAATCCATCATATGCAACCCATCGTTATAGGAGAGATTTGGAAACTAGTGCTTGACTACGTCAACGACAAAGTCAGCCATGAAGATTACCAAGTGTGGATAAAGCCAATAATACCCGTCTCACTCAGCGAGCACTTCATTGAGATACAAGTCCCAAATAAATTCTTTGAAGATTGGTTAACCCAGAATTACCTTGCCCTCATAAAGGAAGCTTTGTTTCAAGCTCTAAGTAGAGAATGTGAGGTTATTTTTAAATTGGAGAAGAACCCCCTACGACAAAACAGGACGAGGCGATTATCCTCAACCCATAGATTCGATATACCACGACACGTCCAATTCAATAAGAAGTATACCTTTGACAATTTCGTTATCGGCCCTAGTAATCAATTCGCCAATGCTGCATGTCAGGCTGTAGCCAGCCTTCCTGCAAAGAATTATAATCCACTATTTATTTACGGGGGCGTGGGCCTTGGTAAGACACACCTTTTAAACGCAACAGGAAATTATGTAATACAGAATGGTGTTATCCGCGATCTTAGCAAAATTTGCTATTTATCTGCTGAACAATTTACCAATGAGCTTATCAACTCAATCCGATATGAGAAGATGGATGAATTCCGAGATAAGTTTAGAAGCATGAACATCCTTCTTATCGACGACATCCAATTTATAGCTGGAAAGGAGAGAACACAAGCCGAATTCTTCCACACCTTTAACTCCTTATATGAGACAAGGAGACAGATAGTTGTGACCAGCGACAAATTCCCCAGGGATATCACCAATTTTGAAGAACGACTCCGTTCACGTTTTGAGTGGGGCCTTATAGCAGATATTCAGCCCCCGGATATTGAAACAAAGGTCGCAATACTGAAGAAAAAGGCCGAACTGGAAGATATCTCGCTTCCCAACAACGTAGCCTTCTTCTTGGCATCCAATACCTCATCCAACATAAGGGTTCTGGAAGGATCCCTTATAAGAATAGTTGCATTTTCAAAACTTACCCAAACTGACATAACCTTGGACTTGGCTAAAGATATCTTGAGAAATATTATCAAAACGGAAGACCAATCTCCTTCCATCGAATCCATTCAAAAAGCCGTTACCTCCCATTTTAATCTCAAGATTTCGGACTTGAAAGCTAAGAGGAAAACCAAACAAATTGTCCTTACCCGGCAAATTGCCATATATCTATCGAGGAAACTAACTAAATCCTCCCTTGTTGAAATAGGGGAACGCTTTGGAGGAAGAGATCATTCCACGGTTCTACACGCCATCAATAAAATAAAGCAAAAAATGCAGGTTGACCAGAAAATTCTCGCAATCATTCAGAAGATTGAGTCAAAATTGAAGATTTAAATGCACAAATAGTTATTTGGTTTCGCTTGACGGGTTTTTACAATATTCTTACAATAAAAACCCCTTATTTATCAGATACTTAAGTGATTTTTCAACGATTCTACAAATTCTATTATAATGAACAAAAAGTATAATAGATAAAAAATAAGGAGATTTATTATGCAATTCCAAATTGAAAAGAAAAACTTATTAAAATCTATAGCAATTCTCCACGGAGTAGCCGAGAAACGTAGTAGTATACTTGCATTAAGCAACATCCTTATAGAATCCGACAATAACCAGATTCGGTTAACAACAACTGATCTTGAAACCGCAATAATAGCCTCCGTTCCATGTGCTCTTAGGGGAGAGGGAAAAATCTGTGTATCTGCCAGAAAGTTGTACGAAATTATTCGGGAGCTTCCTGATACCGAAATTTCAGTAGAGGCAATGGAAAATCATTGGGCAAAAATAACCTGCAACAATGCAGTCTTCAATTTGAGTGGCCTTGATCCAACGGAATTCCCAACGCTGCCTTCATACTCAGAAGAGGATCTTATGGGTATAAAATCGTTTCATCTAGGCGAAATGATAGAAAAGGTGATTTTTGCTGCTTCAACAGAAGAGTCAAGATATAACCTGAACGGAGTATTTTTTGAAGCTATTACTTCAGAGGATAAGAATTTAGTGAGAATGGTAGCAACTGATGGTCATCGACTCGCGCTCATTGACAAAGAGAGTCCGGAATTTTCAGGCGTCCAAAAGGGGTCAATAATTCCGAAAAGGGGATTGAACGAGGTCAAAAAAATACTTAGCGAAAGTCCTGGAGAAACAAAAATTTCTCTGAGCGAAAATAGTCTTGTAGTCAAGGTAAGTCCATTTATCGTAATCATTAGGTTGATAGACGGTGAATTCCCCGATTATAATCAAGTGATACCGAGCGAGAATGATAAAGTAGTAAAGTTAAATAGCCGAGAATTTTCGTCATGTTTAAGGAGAGTATCAGCGATATCTACTGATAGGGTTGAGGGTATAAAATTTACGCTCAAGAAAGGATGCATAGAGTTGTACTCGGCCAGTCAAGATATTGGCAACGCAATGGAGGTCTTTCCCGCAAGTTACGATGGAAGCGAATTAAATATTGGATTCAATGCAAGATATTTTCTTGAGGCCCTGAACGCCATAGATGAGGATGAATTCTTGCTGGAACTAAAAGACGAAACAAATGCGGCTGTTATCAAGCCAGTAACCGGACAGAATTTACTCTATGTCATCATGCCGATGAGAGTTTGAGTTATGGAAAGAAAAACGGAAAAAATGGCAATTCGCTATAGCGCTGATCAGATAAAGGTGCTGGAAGGACTAAGTGCGGTGAGAAAGAGGCCGGCTATGTATGTAGGCAACACGGGGATGGAAGGCCTCCACCATTTAGCATATGAGTTGGTTGATAATAGTATAGATGAGGCCTTGGCAGGCCATTGCACAAAAATTGATCTTACAATACACATAGACGATAGCATAACGGTAGAAGACAACGGTAGGGGAATACCCGTTGATTATCACAAGAAGGAGAGAAGGCCCGCGGTAGAAGTGGTTATGACGAAACTGCATTCGGGAGGGAAATTCGATAATCTGAGTTATCGGGTGTCCGGGGGGCTTCATGGAGTGGGTCTTTCCGTAGTGAACGCCCTCTCTAAATATATGGATCTAGAAATTCGGCGGGATGAAAAAGTCTATCACCAGGTATACGAGAGGGGGGAGGCGAAGACACGCCTGGAGGTTGTTGGCAAAACGCAGAAGACCGGGACAAAGATAAGGTGCAAGCCCGATAGCGAAATATTCGACAGCACCTCATTCAGCTTTGAACTGTTATCACAACGATTAAGGGAACTCTCCTTTCTGAACCAAGGACTTCTCATCAGGGTCATGGACGAAAGGAGCGATAGGAAGAATGAGTTTTTCTATAAAGGGGGCATTGTTTCTTTCGTGGAGTTCTTAAACAAGAAAAGGAACTGTATTCACCCCAAGCCGATATATTTTAATGAGAAAAGGGATTCGACGGATATCGAGATCGCCTTTCAATATAATGACGGGTTTACGGAAAATCTTTTTTCCTATGCGAACAACATTAGAACACAAGAGGGGGGAACGCACCTTATCGGTTTCAAATCTGCTCTAACGCGGACAATTAACTCCTATGCTGTGAATAATAATCTTCTAAAGGGGTTAAAGGAAAATCTCAGCGGAGATGATGTAAGGGAAGGGCTAGTAGGGGTTGTCAGTGTTAAGATTGCGGAGCCTCAGTTTGAGGGTCAAACGAAGACAAAATTGGGCAACAGTGAAGTTAAGGGTATGGTAGAAGTTTTCGTGAACGATAGGCTGGGCACGTTTTTCGAGGAGAATCCACAAATTGCTAGGAAGATTATAGCAAAGGTAGCTGACGCAGCGAGGGCCCGAGAAGCCGCCAGAAAGGCGAGGGAGTTGACTCGAAGGAAGGGGTTCCTAGAGGGGGATACATTACCCGGGAAACTGGCGGATTGTCAGGAGAGGGATCCGGCTCGGAGCGAGCTTTATATCGTTGAGGGCGATTCGGCTGGGGGATCGGCGAAGCAGGGAAGGAACCGCGTGCATCAAGCAATATTGCCAATACGCGGAAAGATATTAAACGTTGAAAAGGCTCGGTTTGATAAGATGCTCAGCAATGTAGAGATTAAAAGCATTATAGCAGCACTTGGCGCTGGAATTGCGGGCGAAGAGAATAATATTTCGAAACTGAGGTATCATAGGATTATTATCATGACCGATGCCGATGTGGACGGATCCCACATAAGGACGTTGCTGCTCACCTTCTTCTATAGGCAAATGCCCGAGATTGTGGAGAACGGGTATCTCTATATCGCTCAACCCCCTCTTTATCGGATCAAAGATGGAAAAAGAGAGGATTACATAAAGGATGATGCTTCATTCAATCGATATTTATTAGAACGTGCAACAGGGAAGATAGCAGTGTTGGTTAAGGATTCTGGCGTTCGACTAACGGGACGTAAGTTAGCTATATTGTTGGATAAACTCTCGCAATACAATTACTTAAGATCAAAGCTGACAAACAGGGGGTATCAGAGGACCTTAGTAGATGTGTTGCTTCGAAACAAGATCCGATTTAAGTCAAGTTTTGAGGAAAAGGAGAACATTATCGCCCTAAAAAGGATTATGGTGGGAGAGGGCTTTAAATCCCCACAGATCACGAAGGATGAGGAACACAATCTATTCGAATTGAGTGTCACTTTCCCACACAATGGGCGCGAAAAGACTAACAGAATAAATTGGGATCTCATCTCCTCCGTGGAATACAAAAGCCTCTTCAACCTCCACAAAGAGATTGGTCAGCTTCAAAATTCACCGATCCTCATTTCATCAAAGGGCAAGGAGACAACGCTCAATTCGGGAGAGGAACTTCTGCGGTACATTCTGGCAGTCGGCAAAGAGGGCCTATTCATCCAGAGATATAAGGGACTTGGAGAAATGAACCCCGAACAATTGTGGCAGACGACGATGAATCCCGAAACTCGGACCCTCTTGCGAGTAAAGATCGAGGATGCGGTTGAAGCCGATGAGATATTCAGCGTTCTCATGGGCGATCAGGTTGATGAAAGGCGGCGGTTTATACAGGACAATGCCTTAATGGCACGAAATCTGGATATCTGAGGAAATCGTCCCAACATAACTCCCACCTAGAACAATTCGAAGGAAATGTTGACCATTGGATTAACAGGAGGCATTGCCAGCGGGAAAAGCACCGTGTCCATGGAATTTGAAAAACTGGGTGCCGTCATCATCGATGCCGATCAAATCGCCAAGGAATTGATTCATCCCCACAAACCCCTTTGGAACAAGATTATCACCTATTTTGGGAAGGAGATTCAGAGAGAAGACTTGACGGTCGATCGGTGTAAATTGGGCGAAATGGTCTTCTCCGATGAAGCCGAAAGGGCGGTATTAAACAGAATGATACATCCCGAGATTAAGGGGGAGATAGACAGGAGGCTTAAACAGATTGGGAAGGATCATACCGACGCATTGGTCCTCGTCGATGCCGCGCTTTTGATCGAGACTGGAACCTTTAAGGAAATGGACAAGGTGATTGTCGTCTCGGCCAGTGAAAGGAATCAGATAAGCCGATTGATGGATAGAGATGGTCTCAGTGTGGAGGGGGCGAAGCGTCGGATAAGGGCGCAGATGCCGTTAAAGGAGAAACGGAAATACGCTGACTATGTGATAAACACCGACCGATCCTTGGAGGAGATTAGGAAACAGGTTAGAAGGATTCATGGGAAATTGACGGCCACATAAAGTAAGGAGGGCATTCCATCAAGGTGTTCCCTTGCCCCAACTTGGAATTACTAAAGATAAGGAAAAAGGAGCAATAGATGAATTTGAATGAGTTAAAAAAGAAGAAGATTGGAGAACTCACTGAAATCGCCAAAGAGCTCAAGGTAGAAGGCGCTAGCGGAATGGTGAAGCAGGAGCTCATTTTTTCCCTCTTGCAGGCTCAAACGGCAAAGGATGGTTTGATTTATGGGGAGGGAGTACTGGAAATTTTGCCCGATGGTTTCGGGTTTTTAAGGGCCCCCGACTATAGCTATTTGCCTGGGCCTGACGATATCTATATCTCACCTTCCCAGATACGTCGATTCAACCTGAGAACGGGGGATACGGTATCGGGACAGATTAGACCGCCAAAGGACACGGAAAGATATTTTGCGATGCTCAAGGTTGAGGGCGTCAATTTCGAAAATCCGGAGGTGGCAAGGGAGAAGATTATCTTCGATAATTTGACCCCCCTGTATCCTGAAGAGAGGATTAAACTGGAGGTGAAAGACCCTGAAAACCTCTCAGCAAGGGTAATGGACCTGCTCACCCCTATTGGTAAAGGACAACGGGCACTAATCGTTGCGCCACCGAGGACGGGGAAGACGATGCTCTTGCAGAATATCGCCAACAGCGTTACCACAAATCATCCCGAGATCATCTTGATCGTGTTGCTTATCGATGAAAGGCCAGAGGAGGTAACCGATATGGAGCGATCGGTAGATGGTGAGGTGGTTAGCTCCACCTTCGATGAGCCGGCACAGAGACATGTCCAAGTGGCGGATATGGTCATCGAGAAGGGAAAGAGATTGGTTGAACATCATAAGCATGTGGTGATCCTCTTGGACAGTATTACGAGATTGGCAAGGGCACATAATGCCGTTGTTCCTCCCAGCGGGAAGGTTCTTTCGGGTGGAGTTGATTCCAATGCCCTTCACCGGCCGAAACGTTTCTTCGGGGCCGCAAGGAATATCGAGGAGGGCGGGAGCTTGACGATTATCGCGACGGCCCTAATCGATACGGGAAGCAGGATGGATGAGGTTATCTTTGAGGAGTTTAAGGGGACGGGTAATATGGAGATTAACCTGGACAGGCGATTGGTTGATCGGAGGGTTTTTCCTGCCATCGACATTCAACGCTCGGGAACGAGGAAAGAAGAGCTCCTCTTAGATGAGAACGACCTGAATAGAATTTGGCTTTTGCGAAAGGTGCTTCAACCGATGAATACCGTGGAGAGCATGGAGTTTCTCCAGGAGAAGATGAGGGATACTCGGAGCAACAGGGAATTTCTTGATTCCATGAATCAATAGGGATAGGGCGATGAGTCGCAGAAGGGTTGAAATAAACGGCATATGTGATAGGTTAAGGGGCATTTGATTTCGATATGGAGGATGAGGATGAAGAAGGAAATTCACCCAAAGCTGTTTAAGACCACCGTACGCTGCGCCTGTGGAGCTACCCTTGAGACTATGAGCACTAAGGAGAAGATTAGGGTCGAGATCTGTTCGCAATGCAATCCTTTCTTTACGGGGAAGCAGAAATTCCTCGATTCCGCGGGGAGGATCGAGAAATTTGAGAAGAAGTATGCACATGCACGGGAGAAAAAGTCCAGGCAGAGTAGTTAAGTTTAAGGAAGCGGGTGGATGATCCACCTGCCAATTCTTATCCAAAATAGCTCAGAATCGATTCGTCATCGGGAGGCACTATGTCGATAAAGGAGAGAATCTCAGCTTTGGGATACACTACCCGATGGTGAGGTGTCCTTGAGATGGAGCGAAAATAATGGAAAAAATGCTTGAAGAGGTTGAGCAACGTTTTGCTGAATTAGATCGGATGTTGGGCGACCCAGAGATTATCAAGGACCAGAAAAGGCTTCATAAGATCGGGAAAGAACACGCCGATCTGGGGAAGGTGGTAAATCTTCATCGGAAATTGAAGAGATTGGAGGCAGAGATCGAGGAGAATAGTCACCTGCTTTCTGAAAGGGACGAAGAGATCAAAGAATTGGCAAAGGAGGAGATAAACTACCTGGAGCAGGAAATGGAAAGGGTGGAGCGGGAATTGAGGAACTTCCTGGTACCGAGGGACCCCAATGATGAGAAGAATATACTTCTCGAAATTCGCGCCGGAACAGGAGGAGATGAAGCAGGCTTATTCGCCGCCGATATGTTTCGCATGTATGCTAAATTTGCCGAGATGAACGGGTGGAAAGTTGATATTCTTAGTCGGAATTTTACTGGTGTCGGAGGATTCAAGGAGATTATTGCCTTGATTGAAGGGGATGAGGTCTATAGTGAACTGAAGTTCGAAAGTGGTGTGCATCGTGTGCAGAGGATTCCTGAAACGGAATCCCAGGGAAGGATCCATACCTCAGCGGTTACGGTTGCTGTTTTACCAGCAGCCGAGGAGATCGAACATGAGATTGATCCAGATGACTTGAGGGTAGATGTATTTCGCTCTTCTGGTCCCGGAGGACAGAGCGTCAACACAACGGACTCGGCGGTTCGTATAACCCATATTCCCACCGGGTTGGTGGCAACCTGTCAAGATGAGAAATCGCAGCATAAGAATAAGGCCAAGGCAATGAAGGTTTTAAGGGCTAAACTCCTCGATAAGCTCGAGAGGGAACAGCACAAGGAGATATCTGAAAAGAGGAGGAACCTCGTGGGAAGTGGCGATCGATCCGAGCGTATCAGGACGTATAACTTTCCCCAGGGAAGGGTGACGGATCATCGGATTGGTTTGACCTTGTACAAGCTGGAAGAGATCTTGGAGGGTCATCTCCAAGAACTGATAAGCCCTCTCAATTCCCACTACCAAGCGGAAGCCCTTCGTGGTCAACAGGCGGAGAGATAACCGATTTCATAATCTGAGGCCTTCACATTACTCGCTGAATTTGCTGATAAACATGTTCTGATCATGTCAGAAGACGAGTGGACTATTTCAGGAGCACTGGATTGGGGAGATCGCCTGCTCAAGGAGAGGGGTATTGAAAGCCCCCGACTGAATGCGGAGCTTCTCTTGAGAAAAGCCCTGGAGATCGATCACGTCCAGGTATATCTTTACTTCGATCGGTTCTTAACCCAGCCCCAGTTCACTTCTTATAAATCCCTGATCAATAAGAGAATAAAGGGTGAGCCGATCCAATATATTCTTGGTAACCGGGAGTTCTGGTCACTAGATCTGAAAGTAACCCCCGACGTCCTCATCCCGAGGCCCGAGACGGAGTTACTGGTGGAGGAGACCCTGAAGATATTCAGGGGTGATAGAAACTTCACACTTCGTTTCATGGAGGTGGGGACAGGAAGTGGGGCAATTGCCATTGCTTTGGCAAAAGAGCTACAGGGGTGTTTTATCTTGGCAGAGGATATATCCTGGAGGGCTATTCTCGTTGCGAAGGAGAATGCCAGGATTCAAGGGGTATCGGATAATATCCGTTTTTTGGTTGGGGACCTTTTCCCTTCCCTCAAGGAGAGCAGATCCCGTTTCGATTTGATCCTATCCAACCCCCCCTATGTTGCGAGCTCAAAGATAAGAGCTTTACCCAGAGAGATAGGGGAATTCGAGCCTAGGATCGCCTTGGATGGTGGTCCTGATGGGCTCGAATTCTTCAGGAGAATAATCAGAGGATCTGTATCATTTCTCAAGCATGGTGGGTGGTTAATGTTAGAAATTGGGGAAGGCCAAGGGGAAGCTGTTACCGAGATGATTCGGAATACTGGGTTTTTCGCGTCCCCTTGCATCATTAAAGATGACTCGGGAGCCGATAGGGTTATTCGGGCTCATAAGGGATGAAGGCGGCTGATTCGAAGGGGGTCGGGTTTGGCTAAGATCGTCATTGAGGGTGGGGAGAGATTAGTGGGTGAGGTAATCGTAAGCGGGTCCAAGAACGCCACTTTGCCCATTTTTGCATCGAGTTTACTCGCAGAGGGGGAGAATCGATTTCACGGGGTCCCGGATCTCAGGGACGGTAAGACCATATGCAAAGTTCTCAAGAATTTGGGGGTAAAAATTGGGCAAGACCAGAAAGGAACTTATCTCCTGGACGGCACGGAGCTCGTTGGACACGAAGCCCCCTACGACCTGGTTAAGACTATGAGGGCCTCAATACTGGTACTGGGCCCATTGGTCGCTAGGGCGAAAAAAGCTGTCATATCCCTGCCCGGAGGGTGCGCTATCGGTGCCCGGCCTGTCAACCTCCATCTAAAGGGCTTGGAGAAATTGGGGGCGGAAATTCAATTGAAACATGGGTATATTGAGGCCAAGACAGGGGGATTGCGTGGTGCAGACATTTACCTCGACGTTCCAACGGTAACGGGAACGGAGAATCTCATGATGGCAGGTGCTCTGGCTAAAGGGGAAACAGTGATCGAGAATGCTGCAGCGGAGCCGGAGGTAGTGGAACTGGCAAAGGTGCTCAATAAGATGGGTGCCAAGATTTCAGGGGCTGGGTCGAATATTATAAGGATAAGAGGGGTAAAAAGGCTGACGGGAACGGAATACACCATCATCCCCGACCGAATTGAAGCGGGAACGTTTATGATAGCTGCGGGGATTACCAGAGGGAATATCCATATCCGAAACTGCAACATGGAGCATATGGAGGCCGTGGTCAATAAATTAAGAGAGGCGGGTATGGAGATATTTGGAGAGGATGATGGGGCGAGGGCGATCGGAAGTACAAGGGTCAAGAGCGTCGACGTTAAGACCCTCCCCTACCCAGGTTTTCCCACAGATATGCAGGCCCAGATTATGGTCCTTATGACATTAGCGAAGGGATTAAGCGTGATCTCCGAAACAATTTTCGAGAACCGACTCATCCACGTGGGAGAACTCAAAAGGATGGGAGCGGACATCAAGGTTGAGCGAAACAGCGCCATCATCAAAGGGGTCAAGGGCCTCAGCGGCGCCCCAGTGATGGCTACTGACTTGAGGGCGAGCGCGTCACTGGTCCTGGCCGGTTTGGCAGCGGAGGGGAGAACAGAGGTCTCCCGCATTTACCACTTAGATAGGGGATATGAGAAGTTGGAGGAGAAGCTAGCGTGCTTAGGAGCTCGTATCAGGAGGGTTAAGACATAGATGAGGATACTCCAGGTCGGCAAGAAGGACTTCGAGAAACAGTTCGAAATAGTGATTAGTCGGGGAAGGGAAGATCTCGAGGCGGTAGAACGTTTAGTCGACAACATTTTGCAAAATGTGAAGGCAAAAGGGGATGAGGTGGTTCTCGAATATACGAGACGTTTTGATGATATGGATCTTTCGCCTTCTCAGCTTCGGGTTTCCCGAGAGGAGATTGAAGAGGCCTATGAGAGGATTCCAAAGAAGGATTTGGAGGCGCTGAAACTCGCCTCAGAGCGCATCGCATCCTTCCATCGAAGGCAGTTGGTGAACTCTTGGTTTGAATCAACAGCAGATGGTATAGTACTCGGTCAGATCGTAACGCCCCTCAAACGGATAGGGGCTTACATCCCGGGAGGGGAAAATCCCTATCCTTCCACCGTATTGATGACTCTCATTCCCGCAAAAATAGCGGGCGTTAGCGAATTGATTGTGGTTTCCCCGATCTATGGAGGCAGAGGAAGCGCCCATGTATTAGCGGCAGCGAGATTAGCTGGAGCTACCTCAATCTTCAGGGTGGGAGGGGCTCAAGGAGTGGGAGCCCTTGCCTATGGTACCGAGTCCATCCCAAAGGTAGACAAGATAGTCGGACCGGGAAATGTCTATGTAGCTACTGCCAAGAAGATGGTCTTTGGTGAAGTGGGAATCGATATGGTGGCTGGACCAAGTGAAATCTGTATTTTTTCTGACGGATGTACTGCCCCCTCCATTGTAGCTGCAGACCTGCTTTCCCAAGGGGAGCACGATGAGAAGGCGCTGCTGGTTCTGATTGTCCTATCCGAGGCTTATGCCTCCGCTGTCAATAGTGAGGTTGAGAGGCAGTTGAAGAAATTGAGGAACAAAGAGGTGGTAGAACGATCATTGAGCAATCATGGTGCTATCGTCATCGCGCGGAGTCTGGATGAGGCTTTCGATCTCATCAATGAAGTGGCCCCTGAACATCTTGAGCTCGTTGTGCAGACTCCATGGGATCTGTTGGGCAGGGTTCGCAATGCAGGGGCGATATTTTTAGGTCCCTTCACCCCTGAAACGGTCGGTGATTACCTGGCGGGGACAAATCATGTCCTGCCAACCGGGGGGACATCACGTTTCTCTTCTCCCTTGGGGGTCGAGGATTTCTTGAAAAAATCTAACATAATCTCCTTCTCCAAAGAGGCATTAATCGAATTTAGGGAACATGTCCTCAGAATGGCAGCAATGGAGGGGTTTGATGCCCATGCAAGGGCCGTCGAGATGAGATTTTTGGAGAAAAAGCGGTAACGGGAGAGGGGAGATTCGGGCAAGAAGTGGATTTAGGAGGAGTGATGGTCAGGAAGGGAGAAATTAACAGGGAAACTAAGGAGACGAGGATCACCCTCAGGCTTGACCTCGATGGCTCGGGCGAGTATTCTATTTCTACTGGAATTCCCTTTTTCAACCATATGCTGAGCTTATTGGCCATGCATGGATTTTTCGACCTTCGCATCGAAGCCGAAGGCGATATCGGAGTTGATTTTCACCATACCGTGGAGGATGTCGGGATATGTCTGGGGGATGGATTCAAAGAAGCCATAGGGGATGGGAAGGGATTACGAAGGTATGGAATGGCTATTATTCCCATGGACGAAACCTTGGTCTCCGTGGCATTGGATTTGTCAATGCGGCCACACTTGGTCTACAATCCAGGTTTGAGGAAAAAGAAAGTGGGCTTATTCGATTTGGATTTGTTCGAGGAATTCTATAGGGCCTTTACCAACCACGGCGGCATCACCCTCCACATTAACACGATGTATGGGAAGAATAGTCACCATATCATTGAGGCGATTTTCAAAGGGGTCGGAAGGGCCCTGGATATGGCCAGTTCGCTCGATCAGAGGGCAACGGGGGTGATGTCGACCAAGGGGAGGTTATAGGGAAAGGGATGAGATATGGAAGGAAGGGCCTCAGGGCAATCGCATGGATTTTTCTCTCCCTCTACCTGTCCTCGGGGTGTACTAAGTACGCATTACGGGTTGAAAAGCCGGTAGGATCGGTCGCGGTAATTCCGTTCTTCATAGAGATCCCCTCGGGAGAGGGGAAGAGATTTATCGAAGACCCCATCAATGGTCGTCCGGTTGTGGCCGGTGAAATTGCCCCCAATGCACGGAGGGAGCTGACGGGTCTCATTTACCAAAAATTGGCTGCCTTCCCCCAACTTGAGATCGTCGCCTTAAATGAAGTAGAGAGGGCAACGACAAAGGAGGATTTTAAAAGGGATCCCATGGGCTCAGCACTGAATATAGGAGAAGCATTTGGGGTAGATGGGGTTGTGATGGGGTGGGGGTTTCGATACGAAGAACGAATTGGGAGCGCCTTTTCCGTGCACCGCCCCGCCTCGGTGTCCTTTGTCATTCATTTAGTTGGCGTAAAGGAGGGCTCTGTTCTTTGGAGTGGCCTATTCCAGGAAACTCAGCAACCCTTAAGCGAGGACATATTGAGGTTCGCATCCTTTTTGCGCAGGAGGGGAACTTGGCGAAAGGCGAGAGGGTTGGCGAGCGTGGGGATGGATGAAGTATTGGTTTCCTTTCCGGCCTCGAGAGAAAGGCCGGAATCTAAAGGGGAATAATGGAAATTATTCCGGCCATCGATCTTAAGGGGGGTAAATGTGTTCGCCTTTTTCAGGGCCGACCGGATCGGGGCACGGTTTTTTCGGATCGGCCTTGGGAGGTTGCCAAAAGATGGGAAGATGAAGGAGCGCGGAGGTTACATGTGGTAGATTTGGATGGTGCCTTTTTCGGAAGGCCGATCCATGAGAGGGAAATCGAACGGATCGTAAGGTCGGTAGACATCCCCACACAGGTAGGAGGAGGGATGAGAAATCTGGAGGCCATGGAGCGGTATTTTTCCATGGGGGTGGATCGAATTGTCCTGGGGACCGTGGCCCAACGATTCCCGGATTTCGTGGGGCAGGCCTGCTCCGCATTTTCGTCTAAGGTTATGGTCAGTATCGATGCGAGGAATGGGAGGGTGGCCGTTGAGGGATGGAAGGAAATGACATCAGTTGAGGTAATTCCCCTGGCCCATCGTCTAGAAGGGGAAGGTGTTGTGGCCATTGTGTTTACGGATATTGGACGGGATGGAACCGAAAGGGGGGTTAACCTCAAGCAAACACGAAAGCTTGCCGAATCCGTCAGTATCCCCGTGATTGCAGCGGGAGGAATCTCGCATCTAAGGGACATTGAGGCGCTGCTGAAAATGGAGCCGTTCGGAGTGGCAGGGGTGATCATAGGAAAGGCCCTCTATTCAGGTGGTATTCATCTCAGGGAGGCTTTGGCGTTGTCATTGGGCGAAAGGCCCGCGGAAAACAGCGGATTTCTGTGAGGGGAAAGAGTGAAAAGGGTTGTGATCTTCTTAGCCACTGGGTGTTATGTTGGCTATTCCCCATTAATCCCGGGAACAACGGGGACACTAGTGGCGATTCCTATCTATTTCTTCCTCTCCCGCCTCTCTCCCCTTTACTACATAGCCATCCTACTAGGTTCCATATATATTGCAATATGGGCATCGGATGGAGCTGAGGTACTCCTTCAATCCAGGGATTGCAGACATATCGTCATCGATGAGATGGTTGGGTTTCTCGTGGCCATGTTCATGGTTCCCCCGACGTTGAGGAACATCCTGCTGGGCTTTTTCCTGTTCCGTGCCCTCGATATAATTAAACCCTTCCCCATAAGGGCCCTCGAAGGGTGGAGGGGAGGATATGGAGTGGTCTTGGACGATATTGTTGCCGGCGTCTACACCAATCTCGTCATTCATGTCCTCCGCTTTACCGTACTCAAAGGGGGATAGGGGGATGAAGGAAGACAAGAGGTCGGAGGAGAAAATCGGAGTTTTTTTAAGGCGGAGGAAAGCTACCCTTTCCGTGGCTGAGTCGTGTACAGGAGGGTTAATCGCCCATCGAATAACCAATGTACCGGGAAGCTCAGACTATTTTGAGATGGGGATTGTGAGCTATAGCAATCGGAGCAAAGAGGAGCTTCTGAGTGTTCCCGAGGGAGATATCGATCGTTATGGAGCAGTGAGCCATCAGGTGGCGGAAAAGATGGCTCAGGGTATTCGTTTGAAAGCAAGAACTGACATTGGGTTAGCTACCACGGGCATCGCCGGACCCCGTGGGGGAAGTCGTGTTACGCCGGTGGGGACCGTCTTCATCGGCCTGGATCACGAACGGGGAACTGAGGTCAGGGAATTCCATTTTGGGGGTAATCGGGAGGAGATTAAGGAAAAGGCCTCACGGAAAGGCCTTGAGATGCTCATGGACTATCTCATGGGTAATGCGGCCGGCACCGCGCAACCCTAATTGCCCCTTTTTATATGTGATGACATAAATTTTTGCATATAGGGAGGGATACAAGCAAATTCTAAATACTAAATTCTAAACTCTAAATAAATTCAAATGACCGAAGCCCTAAAGGGAAATACTAAGCACAAAATACTAAATCCTAAACAAACTCAAAGCACTAATGATCAAATGACCAATTCTTTTAGGATTTAGATATTTGTATTTAGGATTTGGAGCGAAGCGACTTTAGTATTTAGTGCTTTGGCCCGCGACGAGCCCCTCGGCCTGAGCTCGGTGCGAAGGCTCGGTCGAGGCGATTTAGGATTTAATCTTTGTTTGAATTATGCGCAACTATTTAATACGCTACATATAATTGTTATTACAATCCCCTTTTTATTCATGATAGATCGTATCCACGATTTCCAACTGCTCTCTCGCTGCCATGGCATAGTCGAGGAGATACGGGGCGCCCCTTGCCCGAGGATCCGCTTTATCTCGAGAACCAGAGAGGCGGCAGATAAACCGCCTGGAAAGGTTGGGGTCTTTCCCTCCTCCTTTAATCCCATCACCACAGGACATATGGCGATTCTCCAGGAGGCAGCCGAGATCAAGGCCTTTCGGGAGATTTTACTGATTCTGGATACTCAGGCGACGGATAAGGAGATTTTTGGTGCCACCTTGGTAGATCGGCTCATGATGTTGCAGGTCCTCTTCGAAGCTCACCCTCGATTCTCCCTTGGAGCGAGCAATCGGGGGCTTTTTTTGACGAAGGCCGAGGTACTAAGGGAGATGTATCCGAAGGGAACGAGCATAACCTTCATAGTGGGTTATGACACACTGGCAAGGGTGTTGGACCCAAAATATTATGAGGATTGCTTAGAGACGGCATTGGACCGTCTCTTTGTATCTTGTTCATTTATGGTAGCAAACCGAGGAATCTACGGGAGGGAAGCTATTGAGCACTTAATGGCGTCGGGGGATAATAGGAGGTTCAAAGACAAGGTCCACTTCCTCGAAATACCAAATCACCTGGCCCAAATCTCATCCAGCCGAGTGCGACAGAGGGTGGTGGAAGGAAAACCTTTCGCTCGGCTCGTCCCGGCGCCGGTGAGGGAATTTATTGAAGAGGTGAAGCTCTACATGGCGGATAGGGAAGTAGGTCCCATGGGCCAGAGGGTAAACCTCTATGACTTGAGGACTGAGGTTCTTTGCCGATTGTACGCCCTCTATCCAGAGGGGAGGATCGGAATCGATATTGGGGAAATAGTTGATAAGGTGGTCGAGGGGATAAGGAATGGCCAGGGTCCCGAGTCGTTGCTAGATACCATCCCTGACCGTGTGGCAACAGCGGAGGGGAGAGAATCAGGGATGCTGCAAAAAAGGTGATATTGATGATAAACTTCAAAGTTTACCCGATATGTAGTAGTATTTTGGAGACATTTTCTTAAGATAGGGGGGCAAGGGGAAATCTATTCGATATCTATGGTTTCTTTGACATTGGGTCTTATGGGAGGACGAGGGCTATGAAATTGCAGAAGTTTGAAGGTTGCTGGACAGCTATGGTCACGCCATTCGATGAATCGGGGGAGCTTGATCTAGAGGGATTGAAGAAGAATGCGCGTTTTCAGATAAGTCAAGGAGCCAAACTGGTTCCGACCGGGACAACGGGGGAATCTCCCACATTGGACTGGAAAGAGCATGATACCGTTATTGAGGACGTGGTGAAACTGGCAAAAGGGGAGACCTTCATCATGGCGGGGGCGGGCAGCAATTGCACGAAGGAGGCCTTGAGGGCAACGAAACATGCCCAGGAGGTTGGAGCAGATGCCGTATTGTTGGTGGATTGCTACTATAACGGGCCCTCATCTCTGGAGCTTCGGACTCAGTATCATGGGGTAATCGCCAAGGAATTTCCCGACCTTTTGGTTACCCCCTATATTATTCCCGGCCGCACGGGGACCCAAATGGAAGTGGAGGATATGGCCATCCTGCACAGACAGTTCAAGAACGTACGCGCCGTAAAGGAGGCAACGGGAGACCTGGAGAGAATGGCCAAAACGAGGGTTCTCTTGGGAAACGATTTCGACATCCTCTCGGGGGATGACGATATAACCTTTGAAATGATGACGCGCCACGACATATCGGCATCGGGAGTTGTCTCGGTGATTTCCAATATCGCACCCGGGGCCATAGGGGAGATGACGAGAACCGTCCTTGCGGGCGAAGAGGGTAAAGCGATGCAGTTAAAGGAGGCCTTGGACCCGCTCTTTAAGATTGTCACGGTGAAAACCGTAGAGGAGTATGAGGGATTTACCGTTCCCTGTAAATTCAGAAACCCGTTGCCCATCAAGACCATAATGAATGGTTTGGGTCTTCCTTCGGGGCCATGTCGAGCTCCGTTGGGAAAGATGACACCCAAGGGAGTGGAAGCAGTTCGGGGGGCTATCAAGACCGTTTATGAGAAGAATAGGGAGATCTTGATGCCCCTCCAGGATTACTACAAGGTGAACTTGAAGGAGCGGATTAATAACGATGAGTATTGGAGGTAAGGGCGCGAGTCAAGAACATTAACGAGAGATTGAGTACGGGAGATACGATAGTACTATTGGAAATCCAAAGGATATGGCCAAAACCACCGAGCTTGGGGTTTGTTGTTATTTTTTATAAAGAGAGGATGTAAGATGTTATGGTTGTTTATTTGATATTATTTTCCCTTTTACTATATCTCAGTGAATCCTTTATTCTACCAACGCCGAATAAAACCTCCTTCCTATTACCAGCTCTTCTTCTGGGTCACCTCCTTCCTTCTTGAATTAACATTCTTAACAAAAGACCTTTGATCCTCCCTAGTGGAGAATATCAGTAGGGTCGTGAATCCGCAAAAACCCCGAACCATTACAAGCTTTCATCATTTACTTTTATCCTGGGTTTCCTTAATAAAAGTATTTTTTATTGTTTGCTGGATAACATACAATCTAGACAGTTTCAAGTAAAAAGTTACTGAAGTTTCCTGAGTTCCTAGGGAACACCGCTGTCCATGAGCGAAATTTGCTTGAGAAGGGTCACATCGGAACAGGCCGTTGCTCTGATTCCCCGGAGCGAACATTAAAGAATTTTGACTAACCATTCTTATTGAAGTGAAACGACCGCAAATCCAATGTCTGAGCCCACAGGACGATTTTTGGGAGCGAAATAGCGCCCCAGCGCTCTTTGCAGTGAAGCGAACTGTAGAATGGGCCAAAATTTTTTTTAGTAAGCGAAAGGGAATTTGGACAACAATCCAACAAGATGCGACCGCCTATCCATCCCCTAGATTTAGGTCTTTTTTTTCGGATTTATTTAAAAAAAATTTTTTACAAAAAAAAGATTGACACAAAAAAGATTGACAACCCTGTTGTGATGCAGTAGATGCAATATAAGATAGCTACTTTGAGCTTCAAGGCGAGAATGGCTAATATTAAAAAGCCTTGCGAATATGAGCGATACTATGATGGATGTTGCTTAATATTAAAGAAAGGAGGTGAAACGGGATTTTTACTAGAAGGGAAAATTAGTTTACTATAAAAAAGGAGGGGGTTATGAATTCATTACTTTTGGCTATCATATGCTTTGTGGCCTATCTTGTTGCCTATTACACCTATGGAAAATACCTCGCGGAGAAGATATTTAAACTTAGTCCTGTTGCCAAGTGCCCTTCTGGAGAGTTGCGGGATGACGTCGACTTCGTCCCTGCAAAAAAGGAGGTACTTTTCGGCCATCATTTCACCTCCATTGCCGGGACAGGACCGATTGTGGGGCCAGCCATAGCTATCATCTGGGGATGGGTCCCGGCTCTCATTTGGGTAGTGTTAGGCTCCATTTTTATGGGCGCAGTTCACGATTTCGGGTCTCTAGTAGTGTCGATGCGAGCAAAGGGCCGCTCGATCGGTGATTTAGTCAGCGACCTCATCAATCCCAGGGTTAGACAGCTCTTTCTGTGGATCATATTCTTTGAGCTCTGGATAGTTATCGCGATTTTTGCCCTGATCATCGCTATCTTGTTCAGTCTTTATCCACAGGCCGTATTTCCCGTCTGGTTTGAGATACCAATCGCTGTCTGGCTGGGCTATATGGTTTACACGAAAGGGAAGTCTCCTTTTGCACTGGGCATTGTAGCTGTCATCACCATGTACATAACTGTCATTATAGGGGCGTATTGGCCGATAAAGATGCCCGGAATGTTTGGCATGCCTCCGATAATGGTTTGGATGGTCATCCTCTTTATCTATGCCTTTATAGCCTCTTCTCTCCCAGTCCAAAAGCTGCTGCAGCCGAGGGACTATATCAATGGGCACCAGCTTATTGTCGCTTTTGCGCTCCTCTTTATTGGGGTGATCTGGGCCCACCCAACTTTTGTGGCACCGGCTCTTAACGTATCTCCCAAAGGGGCTCCATTGATGATCCCAATGCTCTTTGTGGTCATTGCCTGTGGGGCCATTTCCGGATTTCATTCCCTGGTCAGCTCGGGCACCTCTTCCAAACAGTGCGACCTCGAAACAAATGCCAAATTCGTGGGATATGGCGGGATGTTATTGGAGGGATCCCTTTCAATCCTGGTAATTGTTGCCTGTGGCGCTGGCCTTGGCCTTGGCCTTGCCATTAAAGGAGGCGAGGTTTTAACGGGTACTGCTGCATTCACGCACCACTATGCATCGTGGGCTGCCGCAGCGGGCCTTAAGTCAAAGCTGGATGCATTTGTAATCGGATCGGCCAACCTCATGGTAAGCTATGGTATCCCCATGAAAATAGCAATAACGATTATGGGGGTTTTCTTGGTCTCTTTTGCGGCCACTACCCTCGATACGGCAACCAGGATTCAGCGATATGTCGTTTCTGAGCTGGGAGCAAGCTGGAAGGCAAAGCCCATAACAGGCAGGTATGTGGCAACATTTATTGCAGTCGTTACAGCCATGATCCTTGCCTTTTACAGCGGAGATGGTCAGGGTGCCATGACCCTCTGGCCTCTATTTGGAACGGTCAATCAGCTTCTGGCAGGCCTTGCACTATTAGTCCTCACGATCTATCTGCTCAGAAAGAAAGTATCAATTAAAGTTGCCGTTATCCCCTTTGTATTCATGGTAGTTATGGATGGGTGGGCAATGCTGATAAACATACAAAACTTCGCTACTACTGGCAAGGTGTTCCTGCTTATCATGGCCATTATCATCTTCGCACTCATGCTCTGGATGATTGTAGAAGCGCTTGTCGCGGCAAGGATACTGGAAAGGAGAGCTGGGGTTGAACCGTTTCCCACCTTTAGCACCCTTGGTTAATCTTTGTGTACCTTAGTAAGAAAGGCAGGCCTTAAGCCTGCCTTTCTTACTATCCCATAGAATCTAGTACTTTTTCCCTCGGTTAATCTTCACAATTAGGTTGTTTTTGTGCCACCCTTGAGGCTATCTCCTGTTTACCCTTGAGTAGTGATGCCTAAAAATTCCCCAACGTCCTTCAGTTTGTATTTAAGTGACCCTTGAGCCTATCCAACCCGCTGCTTGATTGAAACGTTGCTATTTTGTAAGTAACTGGTTAGAAAAAAACTCCTTATAAAAATCGGGAAACTACGGAATTTCATGAAACCAGCATGAGAAGGAAGGAAATTTTTGGTCACAGAGTGCTTTTATGATATAGATAGGATCAATGATGATGGAGTGAGGGATGGTTATCGAGATGGAGTGGGAAAGGAGGGATGGCTCATGGAAGGTTTGAAAGTGGTTGCATAACTTATGGCGATTTCAGCTCGGATCGCTCTGGAAAGCGCCGGCAAGGATCTTGTGGAGATCAGGATTCTTGAGGGGATGATGTCCAGTGTCTGGCAGGCAACCCGTAATCTTCCGAAATTCCAGTCTCACCACGGCCAACATGGCGATGGCCCAGAAAGGTGGAGTGGAAGTAAAAAAGGGGTTAATTATTTCCGGTTAACGCAGGAGATAAGTCAAGGGAAAAGTGGAAAATGGGATGTCAATTCCGAAGCGATCTTCAGGAATGCCCTGAGGGTGCTGGAGAGATATTTATCCTCATGGTAGATAATAAAGAATTTTCTCATGATCTTTTCTTTCGCAAAAGGAACCATTCTCAGGAGCCCTTGATCCACCTCCTTTTGCACAACGTATCTGGAGATGATGGAGATACCGAGACCGTTTTCCACCGCTTTTTTAATGGCCTCGTTGCTGGCGAGATCCATAGCAACTTTCAGGGAAAGACCTTTTCTTCCGACCTTTTCCTCCAACAATTCCCGGGTCGCAGAGCCCACCTCCCTTGCGATGAAGGGTTGGCCGGCCAAATCCCGTAAGGATACCCCTTCTTCGTGGGCGAAGGGGTGATCGGGCGGGACGATCAACACCAATTCCTCTTGCAGGAATGGGATGACAACCAGCCTTTCAAGATGATGTAGCCGACCCACGAATCCCAAGTCGTTCTTAAATGCCAGAACATCCTCCACTACTATATAAGAATTGGTCACATTCATCTCAATCTCAATACCGGGGTACTTCTTCCCGAAGACCGCGAAGATCTTTGGCAGGTAATATGAGCCAACAGTGGCGGAAGCCCCGATGGTTAGTTTCCCGGATTTCAACATCTTCACGTCGATCAATGCCTCGTCTGCCTGAGCGAGGAGGATGAGAATCTTCTCAGCGTACAAAAGGAGGATTTTTCCCGGCTCCGTAAGGGATATTTTTTTCCCAACCCGGTCGAAAAGCTTCGTCCCGTAATTTGCCTCCATCTTTTGGATCTGGATCGTTACGGCCGGCTGGGTTAAGAAGAGCTCCTTGGCTGCCATGGTAAAGCTTTTTTTCCTAGCAACGGCGTAGAAGATTTTGAGTTGATTGAAATTCATGGTGAAAGTCCCATGGCAAGACAGGATGATAAAAAAAATTTATTCAATTTTCAGTTCTCATAACTAAAACTACCCATCTTTCGTCCAAAAGTCAACATCTGCTCCCTCAAGGCTTGCTTTGCTTAATCCACTGCACCATTTTTCCAATTTTATCCTATCGTTCGTTTGAACTGGCCAAAAAAGGGTTTTAATTAACTTTACTTATATAAATGATAAAAACAATTAATTTGGATTATTAAAACGGGTATGGTATATTTAGCCTTGTAAGAGAGTTGTGGGGATCTAGACTAGGAAATCGCTATGTCCAAGGTATCAAAGAACAATAAAGTGATGAGCACGAAAGAGGCTGTGGAAAAATTTGTTCTCGATGGAGCCATTATTGGGATGGGAGGTCAGAACGTTGCCAGGTGCGCGGTAAATTTAGCCCGTGAAATCATCAAACAGGGAAAAAAAGATCTCACGCTCACCGGGTGCAACCTCTCCATTCATATGGATCTAATGGTGGGAGCAGGATTGGTTAGGAAATGTGAATTCGGGTTAGCTGGCCTGGGAAGATTCGGCGCAACATTTCAATTTAAACGGGCTATTGAAGAAGGAAGGATGGAGGCGGAAGATTTTGATCATCTAACCATGGTTTCCCGGTTCTTAGCAGGTGAAATGGGAATTCCCTTTCTCCCCGTCAGAGGTCTGATGGGCTCTGATATCCTCAATTATCAGGCGCCGTCAACTAAGAAGAAGTTTGAGATAATTAATAATCCATGGAATCAAGGAGAGAAAGTCACGCTCGTTCCGGCAATGCAACCAGATGTTACGATAGTTCACGTGCAAAAGGCGGATGAGATTGGAAATGTCGTAATTCAGGGAATTGCGAGTCATGAACCAGAACTTATCAGGGCGTCTAAGGCTACAATCGTATCCTGCGAAGAGATTGTCTCCACCAAATTCTTCAGGAGCAATCCTGACTTCACAACCGTGCCATACCATTACATAGATGCAGTAATCGAACAGCCATTTGGTGCCTACCCCACTTCGACCTATGGATACTATGGTTTTGATGTTGAGCATATTAATTACTATCAGCAATGTGCACGTGCTGGGGGTGAGCATTACAAAAGATATATGAATGAATATATATACGGATGTGAGACCTTTGATGATTTTCTTGAAAAATGCGGGGGGGTAAAGAAACTTAACCAATTAAAGCACGAAATGCTTAGATTGGTGTAGAGAAAGAGGGTTTATATGGAGAAACACTATTCAGAGAATTATGCCAGAGAGGAATTGATGAGCATTGAGGCGAGCAGATTCATCGAAAGCAATGACACTGTGATCCTCGGCACAGGGTTACCTATGGTGGCCGCAATCTTTGCTCAAAAAACACACGCCCCCGACGTCAATTTCGTCGTGGAGAGTGGATCCATCGATCCAATCCTTCCTTCCGCCCCTTTCACGGTGGCTGATCCAATAATCGGCCACATGGCCGTGAGAACAGGTAGCTTGAGGGATGTACTGGGCTGTCTGGTTCAGAGAGGCCTTGTAGACATCGGCTTTCTGGGTGGGGCTGAGATTGATCAATTTGGAAATATTAATTCAACGTATATCGGTGATCCCCGAAGTCCAAAAGCGCGTTTCCCGGGAAGTGGTGGCGCCAATTCCATTGCCTCATGTGTTCCGAAAATTCTGATCATCGCGCAACACGAAAAGCGACGCTTTCCACCGAGGGTTCAGTTTATCACCAGCCCAGGATACATCGATGGTCCAGATGGGCGAAAGAAGGCCGGCTTAAAGATGGATCGGCCAGATATTATTGTCGTGACAGATCTCTGTGTAATGCAGATAAATCCAAATACAGGAAGATTGGAACTAACAAAACTTATGCCGGGCGTGACGATAGATGAGGTGTACGAAAATACCGGGTTTGAACCGAAGCCGAGAGCGAAGATGGAAGAAGTAGAGCTCCCTACGGAGGAAGAGCTGAAGATCTTAAGAGATAAGGTTGATCCTGATCATATCTACTTGAAGGAATTCTTAAAGCAACAAAGAACTTAGCCTCATATGAGATGTAAGTAGATTATTGTATTTGGTATTTCTTATGTTACTCCAGAAGAAAGGAAATCTTAAGAGTTGTCTTAGGTGAGGTGATTGAGAAAGTGGCTTTACCCGGAGAACATTTGAGAATAATTGATGAAGGGCAAATCCCGAAGCATATCATTGTGTTGGCCATAGATGCATTCAAGTATGAGTTCCTCAAAAAATATGAACTCCCCAATATAGGCTCCTTAATTACCAATGGCGTCAGTTTCGCCAATGCGATTGCCAGCAACTGCGTGGCGGAGACAGCACCGGGTTTCGCCTCTATCTCCACAGGAAAGTATATGAAGGAGCACGGTATCTGGGCGAGTGACAACTGGTACGATAGGAAGACCAAGAAATTGAGCTATCTTTATGATGAAGGAAGCGGAAAATTACACTTGGAGGCTCCTACCATCGGTGAGATCATAAAATCACACGATTCATCGGCAAGGGTTGCCTCCATCTCAGCCAAGGATAGGAATGCCTTCTTGTTGGGAGGGTCGGGGGCGGACATCGTCGTTTTTTCCTATCGAGAACAGATGCATGAGCGGGGACATTTCACGGGACCGGGGGTAGGTGATGATTTTTTCGGGTGGACAGAACGGCCGGGTAGGGATCTCCCCCCCTATTTGGCCGATTTACGAGTGCCCCGCATAGTGGATTGGGATGGACCTGGATTTCATCACCCGAAGGAGAGTGCGGCTAATACCCCCTTTATGGATCGCTTCGTAATGGAAGGAACGCTCAAGATTCTGGAGAATGAAAGGCCCACGCTTTTGTTTGTTGGTTTAGTTTCCCCCAATATCGTTGGCCATGTCTACATGACGGAGTCAGTTGAGCTGAGGGATTCCTGTGAGGTTGTTGATCAGCTCCTGGGAATGTTGCTTTCCCGTCTCAAGGAGATGGGGTGGTTTGAGGATACGCTTCTCATCCTTACGGCGGACCATGGGATGGCGGATAAACCCTTTTCCATTGACCTCATTGGGGAATTTAAGCGGAAAGGACGAAGGGATTTGGTTGAAAATATAGCCCATGTTTACAAGGTACCGGCCGTAGCAGGTTGGTACCTGCATGATATCAGCCAGCCTCTCATTGACGAGACCATTGAGGCTGCAGAAGGGATTGAACACATTAGGGGTGCTTGGTATAAATATGACCCGGATGCTCCATGGTTTATCCGCCGGGGGGCCCATGAAAGAACACCGGATATCATGATCGTCCCGGAATTCCGGTATCAGATCGTCCCAGAGGGTAGGACTGAGCCCGTGTATCCCGCATACCATGGCGCCCCCTATTTTGCGGATTTCAGCATCGTGATGATCTTTTCCGGTTGCGGCGTAAAACGGATGGGAACCATAGGGAAAGATGATATACCTCCGGACGAGCTTCTATCCGATGAGATGGTCCAAGGGTTGCCGGAACAGACCCAAATCGTCCCCACGATCAAGAGGATTTTGAAAATGGCGCCCTAACCTGAGGCCTTTCCCCAAAACGATTTAAGGCCTGCAATGAGAATCAGCCGTTATTCTCCCCCGGTCAGGGGGTATTAAAATAATTGGAGGAAAGGAGGAAGGTGAATGGAAAGGGAACCGATGATCAAGAGAAAGACTGCTATCTCCTACAAGACAGAGGAGAAGACTGTTTTGAGGGGATACAACCTGAGCGATCTGGCAGAGGAGGGTTATACCTTTTGCGATGCCCTTTTCGTGCTCTTCCAGGGCAGGATCCCTTCGCAAGCCGAGGAGAAGATGCTGGAATATGAGATGGGAGAGTTCTTGGAACACTCCATGTCACCGTCGGCTGCCTCAGCAATCGCCACCATGGGGGGCAGGCCCCAGCTTCCCGCCGCAGTGGCTGCCGGAGTTATGACGTTCGGGGGTGCTCACGGCCCCGGGGCCGCTCATGGTTATATGTTAAATAAATACCTCGAGCGGGCGAGGGTCGAGGGAAAGTCCGTAAAGGAAATGGGTAAGATTTTAGTGGATGAGTACATGGATGCGGGAATGCCGGTCATGGGCCTGGGGCAACCGCAACATGTGGATGGTGACCCGAGGGCTATGCCAACCCACAGGAAACAGGAGGAACTGGGAGTTGACGGTGTATACCTCGAGCTCCAGAAGGCAGTCGAAGAAGCCTTCAATAAACGGCGGGAGGCAGAGGGGAAAAAGACGATAGCGGTAAATATGATCGGCGCGGGAAATACCGCCTTGGCGGAACTCGGGTTCAGTCCCAATGCTGCCTGGGGTATTGGAATCCTTTGCCGTGGATTTAGCTGCGCATGTCATGCCATAGAGAATATGAAAAAGGGCCATGCCTGGATGGCCTCTACAAGGGAGAAGATGATACAGATGCTTGATCTGTCCATGATTGTGTATGATGGCATACCGGATAGGCCCGTTCCATCTCAAGAAGAACGTGAAGAATATGCCCAAAGAGAACTGGAGAAAGGAGAGTATAAGAAATGGGTACTGTAAAGGATAGGGAACCTTTTCGTTGGCATTCCACCATAGCCTATAAGACCGTTCCCAAGATCGTTACCCGGGGATTCGACACGACGCAACTGGTAGAAAAAGGGTATGGCTTTGCCGATGTGATTTTCATCAATTATCAGGCCAGAATCCCCCTTGTCAGGGAGATGAAGATGCTTCACTACCTCATGATTCTGTGCCTGGAGGATGGCATGTCCACTGCGGCAGGCATTTCCCGTTTTGCTGCAAAGGGACATAACATTTTGACGCAATCCGCAGGAGCATCCATCCTGGCCTTCGGTCATGCCTACGGGGCTTATCAGGCGTATGGGAGGATGCTGGACAGGTATCTGGAGCAAGCGGAAAAAGAGGGGAAGAGCCTCCAAGAGATGGCTGAAATACTCGTTAGGGAAAACCAGGGGAGCCTGAGCTTGGGCGTGTCAAATCTGATGCTCAAGGACCCCGCCGCCAAGCGAATTTTTGCCAGGGCGGATTCCCTCGATCTGTCTGGGAGGTACATTGGTTTCCAAAGGGAGATTGTGAAGGCAATTCAAAAAGCCAGTAAGGAGCCCGTGGATCTCGATATGCTGGGTGCCGTAGGGGCCACCATGTTCGATCTGGGTTTCACTCCGGAGGCGACGTGGAGCATTGTGGCTCTTGCCCGCGCCTTTGGGGCTACTGCCCATGCTATGGAAGAGGAGGAAAGGGAGCCCCGAGTGGTATTCGGGCAGAATTTGCAACCAAAAGAATATTACGATGGCCCAACGGATCGCCCCGTTCCTCCGCTCAAAGATCGCGACAGGATTGTTAAACCGGGTCAAACCAAGACATTAGAGGAGTGGAGAAAGGCCTTCGACGAACGAGCAAAACTGGGAGGAAGTGGATGGGCCATTGTGGAGGAAATTGCTGATCCTCGCAAGCTGGTAAAGGTTAAAGGGAAGTAAATATTTCCATATGGGAAAGGATACAGGCAAGTTCTAAATACTAAAATTCTAAACTCTAAACAAATTCAAATGAGCGAAGTTGAAAACTCAAAACGGTTAAGCTTTTGGTCATTTGGATTTAGATATTGTTTAGTATTTAGTGCTTCGGCCCGCGACGAGCCCCTCGACTGGCTTAGGGCCTGAGCAGTCCGGCCTTGAGACATGTCGACGAGCTCATGTCGCGTCGCTCACTGCCGAAAGGCTCGGGTCGAAGGCTCGGCCGAGTCGATTTAGGATTTAATCCTCGCTCGAATTATGCCCAACTATTTAAGGCGCTACATAAAGGTGGAGTGGAATTTTTTTCACCTTCAGTGCGGATGGAGTAGGTGGGATCTCGATGCCCAAGATATCTCTCTCAACGTACTGTCTATTCCTGGGGATGGGTTTCAGGGAGGCCATCCTTTTCGCCGTAAAGCATGGTTTTGAGGGAATTGAGCTCTGGCGCGATATCTATGATGCCTGGCCCTCTTCTTTGACCAAGGATGATAGGTCTTTTATCAGGGGCCTGTGTGAGGAAAATGGGCTTCCCCTCTCGCTGCATTCTCCTTCCATCGGGAATAATATCGCCTCTCACAACCCCGGCCAGAGGAGGGAATCGATAGATCAGCTCAAAGAGACGATTCTTCTGGCGGAGGAGGTAGGGGGTCGGGTTGTGACGGTTCACCCAGGACGCGTCACCTATTTTCGGCTCCTTTCTGACGAGAATGTTTCCAGGTATTCCCTCGGGGCGATGAAGGCGGAGGCTTACCAATTCCTTTCGGACGAATTGAGGGACTGCGCCCTCTTTGCCCAAGAAAGGGGTGTCATCCTCTGCATGGAAAATATGGGCCATCTCGCCAACGATACCATCCACACCGTGGAGGAACTCCGACAGCTGATTGACGAGGTCGCGCTTCCGTCGTTAAAGGTGACGCTGGACCTAAGCCACGCAAATATCTCGGGAGGGATTTCCGATTCAATTCAAACTTTGAATCCCCATATCAAACACCTCCATGTGAGCGATAATTTTGGACGGGAGAGCAGCCATTTCGAATTGGGCAAGGGGAACATAGACCTCTCTCCCGCCGCGGACTATTTGAGGGCCTTTGACGGGATGATAGTTCTCGAAGTCCTCGGCCTCAGGGACTTAGAGGGGGCCGTCCTTCGAAGCCGGGAATATCTTGAAAATGTAATGTCATAATGTTTATAATTGTTAGTTTAAAGCCAGTTAATTGGATGAAGAAAGGGAGGTTGAAGAGATGGCGGAGGATAATATCCAGGAGATGTATCGAAGGGCAAGGAGGGCCTTTGAAGAGGTAGAATTTTGGCCCCAAGAGAAAGTCGACGAGATGGTTGCTGCAGTAGCCTGGGAGTGGCAGAAGGATGAGAACATCAAGGCTGTGGCAAAACTTGCGGTAGAAGAGGGCAAAATCGGTGTCTACGAGGATAAGCTAAGCAAGATAAGGGGCAAGACACGAGGTACCATGTGGGATTTCCGCGGTGCGAAAACCTGTGGACTTGTCAGGGAGGATAAGAAAAGGGGGTTGAAAATATACGCAAAACCAATAGGAGTCGTCGCGAATGTGGTTCCCTGTACGAATCCTGAAGGAACGGTTTGTACTGTTGGTCTTAGTCTTTTGAAGACGAGAAACGCGATGATCGTCTCCCCCCATCCGAGGACACAAAAAACTTCCTATCTTAGCACTGAGATCGGGAGAAAGGGGTTGAAGAAAGTTGGCGCACCTGAGGACTTATTTCAATGTATCCAGCAGGTGAGCAATGAAAAGACATCCGAGCTCATGGCAAATTGCGATTTCGCTATGGCTACCGGCGGAGCTGCACTGATAAAGGTGGTTTATATGGCTGGCAAACCCGCCCACACGGTTGGAGCCGGTAATGTCGTGTCCATTGTCGATGAAACGGCCGATCTCACCGCGGCAGCCAAGAAGATTGCGCGGTCCAAGACCGCTAATAATTCGACGTCCTGCTCCTCGGAAAACGCAGTGGCCATTCAGGAAAGCGTCTACGATGATATGATGAACGCACTGAAGGCTGCAGGCGGGTACCTGTGCACTACCGAGGAGCGTGAAAAACTGAGGGAGACGCTGTGGCCTGACGGAAAGACGTTGAACAGAGATATCTTCGGTCGATCTGCAGCCATTATTGCCGAAACTGCCGGAATCGATATTCCCGAAGGGACGAGGTTTATGATGGTTCTGGGGGAAAAGATCGGTCCTGAAGATATGTTCTCAGGGGAGAAACTGAGTCTGGTTTTGACCGTTTGGAAATGGAGTGACTTCGGCGAAATGCTCGAGCGCTTGAACAAAATACTCGAATTCTCAGGTATAGGCCATTCCGCTTCAATCCATACCAACAGAGTTGACCACATGGAGGAACTCGCCACAAAAGCTAAGGTAGGGAGAGTGGAGTGCAATATGCCCCACTGCCTCGTCAACACCGGAGGCTGGTATAATGGTCAACCCTGGACCGAAAGCCTGGGCTGTGGAACCTGGGCTGGTAACATGACCAGTGACAATATCAATTACAAGCATTTCCTCAATTATACGTGGCTTTCGGTCCCCGTCGAGGAATATGAACCTACTGACGAGGAGATTTTTGGGGACTACCTGAAGAAGTGGGGAAGGGATTAATCTCCCAGATCCCATTTCCGAGGGAAAATCTTGGAAAAGGAGAGGTGAAAAATGGGTAAAATCAGCATGGTCATGTTTGATCTTTCGGGAACGACGGTCCACGACGATACGGGCGTGCAGGATTGCCTTTACAAGGCTGCCCAGGAGTTTGGCTTAAAAACCACTCCGGAGGAGATTCTTCTCCACATGGGGACAAACAAGATCCATCTCTATCAGTTCCTGATTGCCAAGGAGAGGGGGAAGAAGATCGACATGAAGGATTTCGAACGGATCAAGGATCCGGAAACCTACGAGCCTGCCGTGGAGGTCTTTGACCGATATGAGGAGATCATGATCGCGCATTATAGAAAGGAGGTCAAGGAGGTTCCCGGAGCGGCAGATACCTTCCGGTGGTGCCACGGACATGGGATAAAGGTTGCAACAGATACAGGATTCCATCGGGAGATCACTGAGGCAATCATGGAAGGCCTTGGATGGGTTCGCGACGGTCTCGTGGATCTATCCGTAGACGTGGAGCATGTTCCTGGGCAGATTGGCCGGCCCGCACCGTTTATGATCTTCTATGCTATGACTCACCTTGATGTTCAGAGCGTTCACGAGGTGATCAAGATCGGCGATACGCCCGCAGACATGCTGGAAGGGCGTAACGCCGGATGCCGAGGCGTTGTTGGAGTTCTCAGCGGACCACGTCCCGTAACTGCGTGGGGGATGTACTGGCACACCCATGTCATCCCCAGCGTCGCAGATCTGCCTGATCTCATCGAGAGTGAATTTCTCTAGAAAAGGGAGGCAATTGTGCAAGAGGACGCAAAATTTGCATTGGATCCGGCCGCTATTGGGCAGTATGAAAGGGAATATATCTTCCATTCGTGGTCGGCGCAAAAATCCTTTAAACCCTTTATCATTTCCAAGGCCAAGGGAAGCTGTTTCTGGGATGAAAAGGGCAAGCGGTATCTCGACTTCTGCTCTCAGCTGGTCAATGTAAACGCCGGGCACCAGCATCCCAAGATCATCCAGGCCGTTAAGGACCAGGCGGATAAGATGTGTTACGTAAGCCCCGCCTTTGCCAATGAAAAGAGGGCTGAGCTGGGACGGCTACTGGCAGAGATTACCCCCGGGGATCTGACCAAAAGCTTCCTCACCATAGGGGGAGGGCTTGCCAACGAGGATGCCATAAAGATGGCCAGGGCCTATACTGGAAGAAATAAGATCATCACCCGATGGAGCAACGGGGGATCCTCGGCGTTTACCGACAGAACCGGGGGTTCCGGGGTTTATCAGGATTTGGGATCCCTACTGTTATAAGTGTTTCTTTCAGCAGGAGTATCCTGAGTGTAACCTCTTGTGCTGCGAGCAGATACGGGAGGTGATAGAGGTCGAGGGACCGGGTAAGATAGCAGCGATAATGGTGGAGCCGATAACGGCAAGCAATTGTCGTATCGTCCCCCCCGATGGTTATCTGCAACGACTGAGGAAGATCTGCGATGAATACGGGGTTCTGCTGATCTTCGATGAGGTGATGACGGGCTTCGGGCGCACGGGGGAGTGGTTTGCCTGTAATCATTGGAATGTGGTCCCCGATATCATGACTGTGGCAAAGGGGATCAATTCTGGATATGTCCCCATGGGTGCTACCATCGCCACCCGCAAGATTGCCGAACATTTCGAGGACAACATTTTCTACGACGGCCTTACCAACTTCGGCCATCCCCTCGCCTGCGCTGCGGCCATCGCCGCCATTCATGTTTATAGGGAAGAGAAGCTGGTGGAAAATTCGAAGGCAATGGGCGAGGTGCTGATGCAAGAGCTGGAGCGAATCAAGGAGGAACATCCCTGCGTCGGCGACGTGAGGGGGAAGGGGCTTTTCGCCGCCATTGAATTGGTAAAAGATAAGGAGACCAGGGAGCGGTTGGTTCCCTGGTCTGTTGAGTACTATGAGCAAAAACACGCAGCTATGGGGGAGCTCCTGGTCAAACTCAAGGAGGATGGTGTCCATACCTATAACCGGTGGAATGTGCTGATGATCGCTCCTCCCCTGTGTATCAATGAGGAGGAGTTGATGGAGGGGATGGAAAAGATCGATAAGGCTTTAACCATAATCGACAAATACATCTCAACGACGTGAATTTTCCTTCAATAACAAACTGCTATTGCGTTGCTTTTGGGGTGTGTTAACGCCGGGACCAAGGGACGTCAATTCTTCATATCCATTTCAAGATCCCTCAAGTGTAGGCCCAAATTCTTATCCCTTGTCCTTCTTCCCTTGACACCTTTTTGGAACCCCTAACCACCATGACCCCTTCATGCTCGCCCCACGTGTTATCCTAAATAGCCGATAAGCAAAACCCCGGCGAATATACAGAGCGAGGCTAGAAACCTCATCTTACGATGCTTCTCCTTCAAAATGAGGCTGCCCAAAAGGACCGCAAAGACGACGCTCACGTGACGAACGGCCACAATATAGCTCACCCTGCTTATTCTCATGGCATATAAAGTCAAGAGATAAGAGGCAGGTATCATGATGCTTCCGAGCATGATGAGCGTTTTATTCTTCGCCCATTCCCGAAAGAATATCCCCCTTTTTCTCATCACTACAATGGGGGTAACGATGAAACACATGAGTATGTTGGCGAAAAAGAGGTATACGAAAGGAGGGACGTAGTGGACCCCTACCTTATCGTTAACGGAATAAAAGGAAGTAATGAGGGCAGTCAACCAGGCGAGTTGATAGGATCTATCCTTCAGTAGCGTGATGGGCCGAATGAATAGATTTACCGAAAATGTTGGAAACCCAATGACATAAGCGCCGAATACGACGATAAGGATGCCTAGGATTCCCGAAAGCGAGGGACTTTCCCCGAGAAACCAGATTGCCCAAATGAGGACAAAAATAGGAGCAGACCTGGCTATCGGATAGACAAGGGAAAGATCACCCCGGTCATAGATGAGGCCGAGAGAGGTAAAATAGATGGCGTGGAGAAGGGCGCTGAAGAAGATGAAAATGAATCCCCTGGAGGGGAAGGAGACGCTTTGGTACCCCAGGAGGAAGAAGAAAAAGGAAAATATAACAAGGCTGAGAGTCAGTGTCCACCACAAAAAACTCAACGGATCAAGCCCTTTTTTAGCCAGCATATTCCAGAAGGCATGTATGAGGGCAGACGTGATGACAAGCAAAAGCGGGAAGATCTCCATAGAATTGATACCTTTAGTGACTAGTGACGGACCTGAGCGATTCTCAAATCCTTCAAGCCCCGGTGGTCGGGACGAAATCTTTAATGGGCCAATAATGTCGAGAAAAATGGCCACCTCCAAGGTGGCCATTTTTGGCTTTGGTGCTCAATGGCATGCTGAAATCTGTCAACACCTAAGAGACTCCCAATCCCTTGAGCTCCTCTTTCACCTCCTCAACCAATGCTACGTAATCAGGGTTGGGTTTGCGCGTTTTCATGTCGAAACATTCCTGATACGTTTTACCCGTTGGAGCTTTATCGATATTTCCCTCATACTTCTCCAGTAGGGCGTTGACGATCCCATTTGCCTTTTTCCGGTTTATCTTCGCTGCGGCATGGGCCATTTCAACGTTGAATGTGGCCTCCATGGGGGTCACCCCGTCGATAACCACAGCCTTTGCCGGATGAGTCATCTGGATCGATACCCCTGAGGTAACGGCGGAAAGGAGATAGGCAGTCGTTTCATAGAAATACATCTTCGTAGCAGGACCAGCCGCGATGTATCCAAGGGATAGGACTGGATAAGGGACGTTCCTACTGATAGCTTGGGAACTGGCGCTTACGGCCCAGAGGACGTCCCGCGTACTCGAACAACCATATGCGAAATGGACGGGAAAGGTCAATTGGTAGTTCCCCTTCAACACGAGCTTTCCCATTATAATGTAAGCCGTATTGACAACCGCCGTTCCCTCGGGCCCTCCGCAGTACCCTCCCAGAATTGGGCTCGATTCTGATCCGATATTGGCCCCCCAATTCAGGACATAGGCAACCTTGTTCAACCCACCGAAATCGACTTTCATTTCGGAAATAGTCCCGACCAACCAGCCATCGGTGGGTCGAAGGCCGAAGGATGGACTGCTTGCTGCTATGGTTCCCACGGCGGAAGCGGCTGATGATATCAAATTCATTATGGGCAATCCGGGACGGCCACACCGCCTCAGGGCCTCTCGCCCCAACTTGACCGATCGAATGGACGCGTAGATCTCCAGGGGAGAGCCGGCAGGGGCGGGTATTCCCCTTACCTTATCAAGGGCTGAAATGCTTATGGAATCCGCTTTTGGAATAGATCCGTATGCCTCAACGAGATTGGTCATAATCTCTTCGGTAGAGGCTACGATACCGGAGCCAACATGGCACCAGGGAGTACTTCCATCTTCCGGTCTCCTGGGGGAGAAGATCCTGGCTTCTTTTCCCTCTCCGACTCGACAAGGAGGTGGAGGTTCTCCGATTCCCTCCTCGATCTCGTCCCGGCTGAATCGGATCACCCGATTGGTATCCAGGCAGTAGACTCCGACCTCGCTGAAGAACTCGACCGCAGCCCGAAAGACTCGATCCGCTAACTCATCGTCGGATGGCACGGGATTTTTCGGATCATAACGAATATCATATCGTTTAATCACTTGGCCGAGCTTCGGCACGAAGACTTTCATGTCGAAATCCGATTCGGTCATGATGGGGCCATTAAGCGCCCGCTCACATATCTCCAAGAAATCGACCATCGCCGTTACCCTCCTTTTCATTCCTCTATGGCCTTCAAAACCTGGCGACATCTTTCCAGAAATATTTGGATATCATTATCTGTATGAGCAAGGGAAATGTACAACTTCGTCCCCAAAGGGTTCAGAAATATGCCCTTTTCGAATAGGCGCAGCATGAACCTCCTCCCTTTTGCCCTGTCGGACCTGAATACCGATCGATAGTCCACGATCTTCTGCCTCGTAAATACGACCTGACCTAATGGGCCATCGCCGATGACCTGGGCAGTGATCCCGATGTCCCGTATGATTTCCCTCAATCCTTTTCTCAGGCTATTGCCCATCTCATGAAGCCTTTCATAGCTTCCGGGCTTTCGCAGCTCCTGGAGGGTTGCGAGGCTTGCCGCCATGGAGACCGGGTTTCCACCCCCGGTGGCGGCTACCCAAACGTACTTTTCCGATCCCAGGTTTGCCTCGATACATAAATCCATGATCTCGGCTTTGCCGCAGAAGGCACCGATGGGAAATCCACCACCCATTGCCTTGCCGAAGGCCGCAAGATCCGGTGTAACCCCGTAGTACTCTTGAGCCCCTCCATAGGCGAGGCGAAATCCCGTGACGACCTCGTCGAATATGAGGGGAATTTCCGTTTCGCCGGTGACGTCCCGAAGCCCTTCCAGGAAACCCTCCTCGGGAGGGGTGCATCGCTGGAGGGGTTCGACGATCACTCCTCCGAGTTGGCTACGATGCCGATCGATAATGTGAGTAGTTGTCTCCAGGTCATTAAAGGGGGCGATAAGCACCTCCTGAGAGAGAGCTTGAGAGATGCCAGCCGACGTCGGCTGCGCGTGGGGGAAGTCCACAAGCCTTTGTGGAAAGAGACTCATTACGCCATAGTCATGGGCACCGTGATAGGACCCTTCGAATTTGAGGATCTTATTCCGACCCGTATAGGCCCTGGCCAGTTTTATCGCGTACATGGTGGCCTCTGTTCCAGATGCGGCGAACCGGACCTTCTCGGCACAAGGGATAACCCTGCGAACCTCTTCAGCCAATTCAAGGGCTTGCTCAGTGACGTAGGAAAAATTGAATGCCTTTTCCACCTGTTTTTTGACGGATTCGGCGATCTTGGGGTGGGAGTGGCCGAGGATCACGGAACCCCAGCCCAGGGAATAGTCGATGTATTCCCTTCCGAAGACGTCATAAATTTTCGATCCCTTGCCATGGGAGAGAACGGTGGAGAGTTCACGAGGGAGGTTGAATTCCCCCAGGGATCCTCCGGGGAAAACCTCAAAAGACCGTTCAATCCAACTGGTATCCTTATTTCCAGCCATTATCTACGTTTCCTCCAATAGACTCACAGTTATTTCTTCCAATCGGCTAGAAGATCTCTTGCCAACGAAACGGCATCCGTTGCCGTCTCCCCATACCCATCCGCCCCGATCTGGTCGGCCCACTGCTGATTTACGGGTCCTCCTCCTACGATGACGCGATATCGATCCCTCAAGCCCATCTCCTTCAAAACCTCTATCACCTCTTTCTGTCCGGGCATGGTAGTGGTCATCAGGGAGGAGAGGGCAATGATGTCGGCCTGATTTTTCTGCGCCGCTTCGACAAATGAGAGCGGTGAGACATCCACACCCAGGTCATGGGCATCAAATCCCCCCGTCTTCAAGAGTGTGGCAACGATATTCTTTCCGATGTTATGGACATCGCCCTTCACCGACCCTATGACGATCCTACCCCTCGCGCTTACCTCCCTCTTTTGGGCGGCGATCTCCGGTTCCAGAATGTCCATGGCAGCGTCAAATGTCTGAGCGGCCATCATGAGCTCTGGCAGGAAGGCCTCCATTTTACTAAACCGCTCGCCGATGATATCCATTCCCTTTGATAACCCCTGTTCAATGGCCTCGATGGGGTCGATCTTCTGTTTGACGATCTCCTGGGCAGCTTCTCTGGCCATTTCCTTATCGGCCTTGACAATGGAAGAAGACAGCCGTTCGAAGATTTGCTCTTTGGCCATGATCTCCTCCTATGAGTCACCGGGTTATCCTCTTCATGCTATGGGCTAAACGGCTTATTGCCGTAATAAGACACGGGCGAACAAGAAGGGGATTAATGAAGCAGTCAACCGTGCCATAATCAACTCCATAGCGCCATCAAGAGAGATCAGGGGAACGTTCTCCGATCAAATCGGGCGGGGGGAGAAAAGACCATGTTATTCGTCAAAGAACCCTCTCAAGAATCTTAATCCCTCTTTTGGCCAATTCACTAAAAAAGGCTTTAGGATTAATATCAGATCCTTCAGCAGTAAAAACACCCCTTGTTTTAATTGCGTCAGTTGCAAGCATTTGAATCCCAATCGACATCGGGACCGCTCTCATTATGCCCTGTGCTTTCCTTCCCCATTCCAGGGGATGTGTGGCATCATAAATGTATTTCTATTTTTTATCATCCTTTTTGCCAACGACTTCTACATGGAGAGCGTATCCCCAGAGGTCATGCTCCTTTTCTTCAGGCGCCTGGTCGAAGTAGCCGGCGATGAAATCTCTCGATCCGATTTCCACGCCGTTGATTCTCACCTTATCGTTTCTGAGAAATCCATAGTCGTAGAGACCTCTGATGAGCCTCATATTTTTCTCTGGCCAGATGACCCTCACCTCTATCCGCTTCACTCCTTTTATATATCTTGGTATGGTGAACCACTCTGGGTGGGGAATCACATATTGGGGGAGGGTGCCGAACGGTTCAGGAAGCTCTATCATCTTCTAATATGAAAAGGGAGGTACCTGGACATATTTCCCATTGTTATAAACTACGCTGCCTTACAGGTCTGGATCATACTCAAGAAAGGTGGTCGACGCAAGCCACGGGGAGTGTGCGATTGCCCTAAAGGCCCCGTGGCTGATGAATATCTCGTCCACTCTATCCATTTGGTCTGCTCCATATCTTGCCAAGACATTTGTCGTGCCCGGAGTCATTCCAACCCCTGGCACATGAGTCTTTTCATGCTCCTTGAATTGCCGATCATATTTGTACTCTTCCCCAAAGCCATTAAGATTGATACCGTGACACCTTGCCTGAGCGATACAGGCTGTGGAGCGATCATTGAGCGATATGGTCGTGCCATCCATAACGATGTGGTATTGGCGCATGAGGTTAACCGTTTGCTTTTTACTGTTCACATCAACTTTCTTGAAATCGAAACGTGGGTCGTTAAGCCATTTCACTACTTCTCGACCTGCCTTCCCGTTATAATCAGCAATGGTAATGTTTTGAAAGTCGGAAAACTGAACGAGATCGTGTGCCGCCTCACGACAAATTTTATCTGCTCCTGCCAAATACAATACTTTCATGGTTTGCTCTGTCTTTACTTTTCTAATATATGAACGTTTTGGGGAATGGCTACCGTAATTTTTTCCCCTATCTCGAATATCCCCACATTGCATGGATCGAACTGATCTATGACGATATTTTTCCCTTGGATGTCCACGGTATATTTGATCGTG
>SMTZ1_10000184_pt1 | contig 52859 bp, 45 predicted proteins | sample DeeMarSWOR136_30_FD_25667 | JGI IMG/M metagenome (IMG submission 25667) | reverse complement strand
CAGGACAGGAAGCGCGAGAGAAACCAGAATAAACGCAATCATAACCGCAATAAACAAGAGAACAATGGATTCGCCCAAGAACTGTTGAATGAGCTGGGCCCGGCTCGCACCGACTATCTTGCGTGTGCCGACTTCTCTGGCTCTGTTCGCAGCCCGGGCGGTGGTGAGGTTCATGTAGTTGATACAGGCAATAATAAGGATAAATAAGGCTATTGTTGAAAAAATATACACATAGGCGATATCACTGTTGGTATCTGTTATATCATAAGAGAAATTTTTGGAGTGGAGGTGGACCTCATTCAAAGGCTGCAGGTATAAATCAAAGTCGGATATTTTCTGGTTGAAATGCCGCTCCAGGCTAGGCAGGAATTTTTTTTGTAATTCAACGGAGGACGCTCCCTCTCGCAACAGCAGATAGCTATAGAAATTATGTGATCTCCAGTTGTTGAGCATATTGTGGGCCACATTCCTGAATCTCGGGTTTTCTAGAGCTGCTAATGAGACGAGAAACTTGAAGCGAAAATGAGAGTTTGAAGGGACATTCTGAGCAATCCCGGTGATTTCTGTCTGGACGCCATGAATGGACAATACCTTGCCCAGGGGATTGGAATGGCCGAAGTACTTTTGAGCCATTTCTTTTGTGATGATCATGGAATGGGGTTCCCTGAGGGCATTCTCCTGCTGGCCTTGTACGAGCGGAAAGGTGAAGACTTCTAGAATAGAAGGATCAGCAAAGAAAACACCCTCCTCGAAATAGGTTCTATCCTCGTACGATATTCTCCATTTTTCAATCCAGGAAGGATGAAATATCCTGACAACACGGACAATCTCGGGGAACTCTTCAGAAAGAGCAGGTGCTAAAGGAGCAGGAGTGGCAGCGCTATATTGTTTCTTTCCGCTTTCAGTCTCGATTTCAATAATCCTGTAAATGTTGTCTGCCTTATCATGAAAGCCGTCATAGCCTAATTCAAAATGAATATATAAGGTTATAAGGACACAACACGCCAAACTCAAGGATAGCCCTGTGATGTTGATAAACGAATAAATCTTTTGACGCTTCAGGATTCTTAGAGCTGTTGTAAAATAATTTTTTAACATGGCTCCACTCCAGTAAATCGAATCTGCCAAAAAGGAAGGGACAGACTTGAGGATCTGTTTCCATAACCAGATCCTGGCCGAACAAAGGCCTTCGTTGTCTCGAATCTCTGCATAGATCTCTGCGAAATCACCGAGTGCTGAATACCGCACTTCCCTATTGATGATGCGAGCAAGCAGCCAGACACTGAATTTCGGAAGGCTCTGATTTATTGGATCCATAGAAGTTACTCGCGCTCAAATTCCAATGCGGAAATCCCGACCCACAAAGAATCGTGGACCTTTTTGGTTTCCAGCAATGTTTTTTTTCCTTTAGGGGTGATTTCGTAATAAACTTTGCTCCGCCCTCCCCTTTCAGGTAGGGGATCGCTTTTGATCGTTCTCACCAATCTCTTTTTTTCCACCCGGTGTAAAGGTGCATAAATGGCACCGATAGACCAATTTTTCCCTGTAATCTTAAATATCTGCTTCCGGATGGTGACTCCGTAGGCATTTCCCTGAAGCTTCCAGATTGAAAGCAGGACTATCTCTTCTGTTCTGGATAAGACTTCCATTTTCACTTCCTCCCTCTATATGTATACGAAAATAGAATAAATAATGTTTCATGAAAAGTCAACCGTATAAAATTTTGTCCTAAAAGTGGAGGGAAATATTAACTGAACGGAAAATTCTAATTTCTTTTCTATTATCACTCATACCGCAGGGAATCGACAGGATTGGCCAGGGAAGCCTTGAGGACATTCCACCCCACGCTCAGAAAAGCGAGAGCCAGCGCCATGGATGAAGCAAAAATAAAAATACCGATACCCAGTGTCGCGTGGTAAGCATAATTCTGAAGCCATCCGAGCAGCGCTATATAAGCGACCGGATAGACAACAATATTTGCCGCAGCAATACAGATCAAGGTCTCTTTAAATAGCTGAAGCGCTATGTTTCCTTCCGATGCCCCCAACACCTTGCGGATGGCGATTTCTTTTGTTCTCTGTTTAGCGGAAAAAGAAACTAATCCAAGGAGACCGATACAGGAAATAAGAATCGCCAGGAAGGTGAAATATTTTGTCACTTTTTCCATTCTCTGCTCAGAGATGTAGATGTTATTGAGGTCCTCATCCAAAAATTTCATATCAGGAATATAACCTGGGGCTATCTCCTTTAGCTTATTCTGAATGAAGCGCACTGTTATGAAAAGAATGGAGTCGGGCCTGGGGAAATCATTCATAATCTGTAAGTTAACCTGAATTTTATTAAAAAAACAGCCTTAGATAAGATTTTAAAGGTGGTTTTTTGTCTCTTAAGAAGATAACTTATAGAAATGTATTTAAGTTCAATTTTGCCCTTGAAAATCCCGCCTAAGGGTAAAAATCACGGTATCAATTGAAATTATCCGATTGGAAAAATCGAAGTTACTGAAGCCAAACCCCATTATGACCGAGATATAATTTAATGGCGTCTTTTATTACGAATTAACTCTTCTGTACCGATCTTCGAGTTCGCTTGCCAGCCCTCCGAAATCTGGAAACAGTGTTGAGTATGCAATACCCAACATTTTAAGATCATTTGCTACTCGCTCAACGTTTCTCAAGTCAATCTCATACTTCCTTAAGCATGAGTTCTCAATGAATTTCTCATGGCGCTTTTTCATCTCCTCCAAATCGAACTGTTCTTCGTACATCCTAACGATCATTTTCTGATAGTTGTGTTCTTTAGCGCTGTTTTTGTAACGTTTCTGGAAAGCTTCCTTCACGAGATATTCAAAATCCCATTTGATGGACTTTCTGCACTGAAACATTTCAGTGAAACTGCACTCAACTAATCCATGTATGGTGAAACAACTACGTTGAGTCGCAAGTTTCAAATGGACATATGAGGGAAGAACTGCAATGGGAAAGAGACTTGGCAAGACGATCTCTCCTATTCCTTTTCTACGGTATTCATCAACCAGTTTCTTCTCCTTAATTGATTTTTCTTCATTTTTGATTTTGGCATTTAGAGCATCCTCGAAAGCCGTGCCGAAAGAAATTTTAAAATTAGCGAGCCCGATCCCCTGAGTCCAGGTGTTCGGGAAGTCATAGGTATCTGCAAAATCACTATAGGTAGGACAGGTGATATTATTCAGTGAAACGGGATCCAGCAGCCACACAGTGGGAACTTCTGGTGTCATCTTGATCGTTTTTTGCGCTGATTGCCTACAGCCCTTAATTGCAAAGAACAAAGCAATCAAGGGGCTTTCTGTCCAATCTAGCAAACGGGTTGGAAGTCCGAAATGCCGCATCAGGAAGAGCCATTGATCGATTCGGCTTGTCTCGGGTGTTTGTCCGAAGGGGAGAGCTCGGTTGCGAAAAGCCGTCGTCATTTCGTACTCATAATAGCCAGACTCTCGAAAGACCGATGGTTTTGGTGGCCAACAGTCAGATTGCCCTCGAAACCAAGGTCTGATCGTTCCGCAAGCAATGTTATAATCCTTCTTCCACCTCTTTTCCCACTCTTGGGTGATTATTTTAACTTCTTTGATGTACTCCGAAAGTGAACCTATAGTCTTAGATTTCATTATTTTTATAGATCGTGGAATCCTTTCATTGATAAGAATTCCCTATTGGGATTCACCATAAATATCTTACAATTTTCCGTGATTTCCACAAGCTGACATACTGAAATTAACATATCATACTTAAAATAGCAAGGTTAATCGCTGGGAGAGAGGAAAAGCACCGGGAACTATCAAGATTTTTCTTTAAGATAAACTCAGTCCTCGAATAGACAAAAAGCAGCTACAGAATCCCTCTGCCCGGCATTCCTGCACACCTGGCTTTGCAGGGGCAAGCTCCATCCGGAATCCAGTGTTCTCCTGTCATTCCTGCGCAAGCAGGAATCCAGCGTCATACCCATGTCATTCCCGCGGAGGCGGGAATCCAGAGATATCTGGATAAGATAACATGATGATGTGATGCACCTCCTCCGGGAGTCTGGTAGACTTCCGGTTGGAAGAATCAATTTTAGGAGGTGCACAGATGAATTATGTAGGTATTGACCATCATCGTCAATACTCGCACATCACCTTGTTGGATGAGAAAGGCAAGGTGGTGAAGTCAGGGAGAGTGGCCAATCTTCGTCGGGAGCTGGAGAAGTTTCTGCAGGGGATAGGGAAAATCAAGGCCGTGATAGAAGCGGGAAGATCAAGCTACACCATGGTTGATGTTTTGGATGATTTAGGGATTGAAACGACAGTCGCCCATCCGAAGGGGGTCAAGATGATCGCTAAGGCCAGAGTGAAGACGGATCAGAGGGACTCGTACAAGCTGGCTCATCTTTTAAGGACGGGTTATATTCCTGAGGTTTACAAGCGGACACGGGAGAATCGTTCTTCCCAAAGAGTGTTACGTCAGCGAGCATTTTACGTGGGGAAGCAGACATCGGTGAAGAACCGGCTCCGGGCGCTTTTGGCGCAGCAGGGGGGAAGAGATACGCGGAGAGGTCGCTCGGGTAGAGAATCTTTTCACGGCGAAGGGGATGAGAGGGCTGAAGAGTCTGGGTTTACCGGAGAGAGAGGCAAAGATGGTGGGGGCGCTTCTGAAGACCTATCGTCATCTGGAGGAGCGCATCAACGAGACAAACGCTTTAGTCGAGGAGTTGTATGAGAAGATGCCTTATGCTCGGCTGATCCAGAGTGTTCCTGGATTTGGGGTATTTTTATCGGTGTTGGTGGCGGTGGAGATCGGGGATCTCGGACGATTTGAGGGTGTGAGCAAGCTTCATTCCTATGCTGGGGTTATCCCCTCGACTCATAGCTCTGGAGAAAGGAGCTATCACGGCAAGATCATCAAGGAAGGGAATCGCTGGCTGCGCTGGGCAGCGGTGGAGGCGGTCTGGCCTGCGATTCGAGCGGACTTTGACCCCCGCTGTTTTTACGAGAGGATGAAAAAGAGGAAGGGGGCGAACTCAGGGAAAGTGGCAACAGCCAGGAAGTTGTTGACGATCATCTACCGGATGTTAAAAGAGAATCGTCCCTATATTTCCTATAAAAGATGAAGAAGAAAACAATCGGCCGCCTTCGTTAGATTCTTAACGGGCCGATGAGGTTGCGTTCTGGATAAGATTAAGGGGCCGAGACCTGATGTTAGCGTGTGTGCGTACTTCACAAGAATGAAGGGCACGGATAGAAGAATGGTTCACAAGACCAACACCTTAAGAAACAAAAAAGAGGAAAAAAAAGGAGGTGCCATAGAAAATACTTGCATCACATCATCATAGAAGAATCTTTCATATGCCTGGATCCCTGCCTCCGCAGGGATGACGGGGGGAGGAGACTGGATCGCTGCCTGCGCACGGATGACGGGAGGTAAGAATTTTTTATTACTGGTTTCCCGCTGGAGCCTGTGCCCGCGGAAGCGGGTACGGGAATGAAAGGAATGATTTTTTTTACTAGATCCCCACTTTCGTGGGGACAGGGGGGAGCTGGGTGAAAGCACCCGAGCTCCCCGCGGATTATTGACCACGCTTAAGGTTGCTGCCGGCTCGTGGGCATTAATCCTTTCCAGTCTTTCGGGCCGTCAATTCTTTTTTTTCTCAGCCTTCATCTTCTCAGTCACTTGCGCTTTCACCTTGTCCTCGATCTTCTGCATTTCTTCGTATTTTTTCTTTAGCATGGCTTTCTTTTCGGGATCATCGGTCTCGGCGATCATCTTCTTGAGCTCTTTCTTCTTCGCGAACCATTCATCGTCGATCTTGACCTTTATTGCCTTCTTGTTGCCATCATTATCTTTGACAACGACCTCTACCGGCTCAGTCATCACGAATGTTTCCTTTTTCTCCGCGATTTGCATCTCCTGCTTCATGGCTAGTATTTGGACCAGTTTTTCCTTGATCTGTTTTTTCTTCTCAGGATCATCGGTGGCTTCGTACATTTTTTTCAGCTCGGCTTCCTTTTTCAGCATCTCCTCGTATTCTCTCTCCTGCTCTTCATCGGACTTCTTGTATTTCTCCGCCATCATTTGCTTGTACTCATATAGCTTTGTGAGTTTCTGCTTCAGTTCCTTTTTCTTTTCCGGGTCTTCGGTTTTCTCCAGAGCCATCTTCAGTTCTTTTTCTTTGGCTGCCAGCTCTTCTTTCATCTTTTCCATCTCTTTCTGCTTGGCAAATTCTTCCGCTTTCTTTTTCTCATCATCAGCTTTGTCGTTGGTAGTCTCAGGTTCGGATGTCACGACCTTATCGACAGCGCTTTTTCCGCTGGCATCGGGGCTTTTAGCGGACTGAGGTTCAGCGAACACAAGCACCAGCAGGGCAATCACAGGCAGGATCAGAAGGAGTTTGAATTTCGCCCGTCCCCTGGATTTGATTTTGGTCATCATGGTTATCCTCCTTTTGATGAGCGAGCGGTTGAAATTGTTGACGATCTCAGACAATTTCAACCCCACATGCTGCTCGAAGATGAGCAGTTGATACTTAGCCTTGCAGCAGCCCTGCGCAATGACTGCCTTATCCGCCAAGTACTCATGGGTCTCCTTGAGTGATTTTTTGTACGGCCATACAAAAGGATTAAACCATTGCACAATGGTCACCAGTTCAAGAAGGATCAAATCAAAGGTATGGTATTGTTTTATATGAACCAATTCGTGTTCGAGAATTCTCTGGAAGTCATTCTCCGAGATGTCGGATTTGTTGATGAAAACATAGTTAAAGAAGGAAAATGGGGGTGAGTCTCCGTCGATGAGGACGATTTTGGCACCGTTTAGCCTGGAGCAACCATGTCTGTTGATGAGCAGGAATAGCTGGATGAGCTGAAAGAAGAACCGGACGAGGAGAAGCCCAGCGCCGGCCAAAAAGACGAGCCAGACAATATCCGTGATTCCCAGAGATGCGGCTGGCGTTCCCACGGATTCTTTAAGAATATAAGTGTCTTCAACAGGGTACGTTTTGACGAAAGGCGAAGGGACGTTGAGAAGGGGAATCAGGAACGAGAGGGGAGGGGAGAGGATCAGGAGGAGCCGGTTGATGGTGAAGAAGGTTTCTCTCTTCAGGAATAGCCAGTAGAGGGAATAGAAAAGGGCCAGACAGACACCTGTCTCAAGAAGGTAGACTTGCAGTTCATTCATCTTCCTCCCCCTTCTGCTTTTTGATTTCTTCGTTGAGCAGTTTTCTGATGGCTTCCATTTCCTCGATGGTCATGTTTTCCTCCCTGGTAAAGAAAGAGACCATCTCCTTGAAGGAATCGCTGAAGTAATCCTTCATGATGCTCTTGACGTAGGCTTTCGTATAGTCTTCCTTTTTGACCAGGGGGAAGTACTCGTGGGCGTTCCCGAAAGCCCGGTGGGAGACGAATCCCTTATTTTCCAGGATCCTGACGATGGTGGAGACAGTATTATAGGCTGGTTTCGGATCGGGAAGCTCTCGGATGATATCCTTCACGAAACCTTTATCCAGGTCCCATAATATCTGCATGATTTCTTCTTCGGCTTTTGTTAATCGTTTCATGGTACTCCTAACATACAACTAATCCTTTAGTTTGTCAACTAAAATTTTAGTTGAATTAATTAATCTCCTCCGCTCTGTCATTGGTTTATACGAGTCTTCTGCTGAAAGCGTTGCAAAAATCGGAATTTTCCAGGGGATGGAGTAGTGAGCTTATGATTTTATCGACGATATCTCCCGCTGGAAGAGGCCAAGCTTGATGCTGACTTCGGTTGATCCCCAGAGGAGAAGAAAAGTTGTCACCGCATACCGGAGGAATTCAACGAGGTCCGGCTCGTTCGAGATAAAAAATCCTGTCCCTTTTTTGAACAAGAAATCGCTCCCAAGATAAATGACCAGGGCAAGGCCTATCCTGGCCAGCCTTTGTCCGACTGTTCCCGTGTCCTTGGGAATGCCCCGTATCCAGAGGAGTGCGTAGCCGAAGTTGGCCCCGATGAAAACGGCTATTCCCACTCGTTGAACACCTGGAATGGGTAAGAGCAGGAAAGGAAGGACGAGGAGGTACAGAAGAAAAAGGCCAGTTTTCGCATCCCGTGGAATTTGGCCTAGTTTTTTGTTCAAGATTGTCTGGTACCAAGCATTCTGATGACCATACTTGTAGAACAGCAGGACAACCATCACTCCGATCAGATAGCCGGCTAAAATATCAGCCAGAAAATGGACTCCAAGGTACATCCTGGAGAGAGGGATGAAGATGATCATGGCGATGGCGATCAAGCCCACCCATGCCTTTTTTAAGAACAGAGACAAAGAGCCCCAGAGAGCCACGGCATTACTGGTGTGTCCAGAAGGAAATCCCCAGGAGCCCAATGGGTTTTCACGCAAAACCTCGATCACACCGTGCGGTATCCCCCCAAAAAAGCTTTTGGCCCCCATGCTCCTGAACAAGGCCGGATTGGGGATTTCCTGCCCGAGAAGCTGGACATTCACATCCACTTGCCAGGGACGGGGCAAAGCGAAAACATCCTTGACATACATTGTGATCAGGCCGTTCCAGACGATCGTATGGAGGAGGATAAACCCCGCCCTAAAGCTCAGACCGAAAAGGACAAGAAGAACAACGATCCTTATCCAGGAGAGATAGCCGATTTCAGTCCAGAATTTAAAAAAGAGCGTCCAGAAATCTGAAGAGATGGATTGGATAAAAATAATGAGCTCAGTCTGGAACACGGTTATTCCTTCAGAAAGAAAAGCCCACCTTGAAATAGACGGAGGTTTTCTCACCGGATTTGGCCACCGCCAAGGAGAAGACGGTCGAGAGGTCGAGGACCGAGAAGAAGAATCCTCCTCCGTAAGCGGAGTGCCATTTTTTTGAGGTCTCTCCTTCCAGATAGACCCGGCCGATATCGGTCAGGCCAAAAATCCCGTACTCGCCGGGGATGAGGAGGACGGCCTTTCCCAGGATGAGCCTCAACTCGGCATTTCCGTAGAGGGAAGCATCACCGGCAAACCTTCCTTTTCGGAAGCCTCTGACGGTCGAGCTTCCCCCGATGAAGGCGCTTTCGTGGAAGGGATAGGTCCCGAAGACTTTCTTCCCTCCAGCCCGCAGAGCCAGTATCAAACGCCTGGAATACGGAAGGTAGATTGAGAGCTCACCTTGAGCACTTCCAAATGGATGTTCCGCATCCCAAATCTTAGGATAAAAGGACCACTCAGCGAGCAGACGCAGGCCTGGGCTGGCGAAGTCGGTAGGAAGGCGGGTGTCACAGGCCAGCCCCAGGCGAAGGCCAACTTGGCCGAATTCTTCAGCTCCATAGGGCTCTGTCTGACCGAGAAAAGTGTCCTCGTCCAGCTTGGAATTGGCATATTTGAATTCCGGCCCGAAATAAAATTTGAAATAAGGGGCAAAATTGATGTTAAGAGCGGGAAAGAGAGAGATTTGTGCTTGTTTGATTTTATAAAAGTCATCCTCTCTGTCCGAGGCGGTTTCATTCCCGAAGCCATAAAAACGGAGGAATTCGATTCCTGAGACCAGGGCGGAAAGGGTCCCGAAAAGAGGAGAATTGAGGCGCCGGAATTCTCCTCGATAATCGAAGTGGAAGGACATGGCTCCGGTAGCAAACCCGCCAGAGATGGTATGTTGAGTTGAATGAGGATACTTACGGAAGCCATAGCCAGTGGTTCTGATTCCCCCTCCAAGGAAGAGGCCGTAATCAGAGCTGAAGCTCGAGCTAAAGATGGGCACCGAACGACGCCCCCAGTCTCGTTCCTTGGCCCATGGCTCCTCTGGAAACTTCACCGTCTTCTGGTATGGCCGAGCGTCGTATTTCGATCCCGGTCCCTCGATCAGGCTGTTTTGGCCCTCAGAGTCGAAAAAGTGAATTCCCCCTCCCTTTGAATCATCGACGACATCCTGGCCAGCGCCTCCGATCACGCGAACCTTGATGACGGCTTTTCCTCGGCCTTCGGAAACCACAAGATCGTCTCCTTCGTGTAAATAGATACGGATCTCTCGTGTCTCTTTGGGTGAGAATTTTCGTTGATAATAAGGTTCTCCTGCGGTTTGATCCTTCTCGACCAAGGCCAAGCGGACTTGCACCCAGCCGTCATCAAAGTGGTGTATTTCAGCTGCTTCGTCACGGTTCGTTGCGCGGATATCCACTCGAGCGGCGAGATTTTTGTAGTAGCGCTCAGCGGCATCCAGGAGCTGGTCCCGACGTTTTTTGAGTAATAAAGCGATTTCAGGGCCGCACAAATCCTGATATTCCTTAGGCAAGCGGCAGACCGCTGTATCGATCACACCATCAGTCACCCGGTTCTGCACGGCCATGGCCGCTTCCCTCCATTCCGGCCATTCGATATCGCTCAACACCCAGCGGTCAATTTCCCATCCATTCCAGGTCAAACCCTCCATCGCCGGGATGGAGTCGGTGAGTTTAACCAGTTGGGGGAACCGGAACCGGACCCAAGAGAGCAGAAGGCCCTCATAGCTGGCAAAAGCTTGATCTCTGTCTTCTGGAATAGGCTGCCAGCGTAGTTTTCCGGGGATCTTGGCCCAGCGCCACTGGAACCGGTGCCGGTCCCAATCGCCGATTAAAATATCGAGAAGGCGGGCCCGGAGAAATTCTATGGAGTCAATCCGGTTTTCAGGATCAGCTAAGAGACGCTGCCACATCTTCATGGAATCGAGTATCTCTGTGGCTCCGAAACTCCCTGTCTCCCTTCCTGATGGAACCGTGGGGAAGACATCGATTGTCCCGAGGACACCGCCGAAGTCTTTTTGAAACTCTCCCAAGGCCGGATCATCAGGTAAGACAACGAGGTTGGGCTCAGTGTGAAGAAGGCCCACAGCTTCGGCAAGGGGAGGCACGAGGAGCGCTGCTGCAGGATGGGCTGCCGCTGTTTGATCCTGGATAATCCGGGCTGCGAGGGTGCCCATGAAACTGGGCGGGAGAAATTGCGTGGGATCTTTGTCGATACCCCGGAATGTATAGTCCCTGCCATCTTCTCCCTTCATGGCCAGGCCCAAGGTCTGCATGCCGCCGATCCGTTTCACAGGACGGAGGCCGCCGGCAAATGTGCCAAGGTCGAGAATCTCAGCCTCGACGGGAGAGGTCCAGAGGTTTCTGTAGTCTTTTCCCAGGAAAAACTCATGTATTCTTGAAGCCTTGTAACGCTCTCCTGCGGCAATCTTTTTTGTTTCTTTCGGTCTTCTGGCTTCAGAGGCGCCTAGGTCTGGTGAACAGAGAGTGAGATAGAAGAGAACAATAGCTGCCCAGGTCAAAGTTTGATGAATCCGGAAATGTTCTGCTTCGCCCATTCTTTTTCGGGGTTTTATCGTTAAAGGCTTTTTCATCTGAGTCAGCAAAAGGCCATGGTTATTGTTTCCTCATCCGCTAGCGGCTAAAGGAAATAATTCTTATCGAGTGTTTGGAGTATTTTCCTCTTTGCCTCAGATTACCAGCTGGTATTCTCATTTGTATATAGCACAGCGAAGAAGGGTAGTCAACTTGGAGGGGGAACTGATCGTCAATCGACAGCATCAAGTTGATGGATTAGTCAGAAACTCTGGCTGATTTGTGTTGAACTGTCACCTTTTTTTTAATATACTTTAATTTAAATAATATCCCTTCTTGACACGAATCAACGAGCCATGAAAATTCGGCCTTTCTCCCTGAGAACAAAACTCATCTTTACTTTTCTCGTTGTCATTTTTTTTGGCGGCATTCTGACCTTGATTTTTGGCTCGCGATTGGTCAGAAACACAATCATCTCTCAGGCTCAGGCCAAAGTGAGACATGACCTGGCTGCGGCCTGGATGGTTTTCAACGAGAAACTGAAAGATATAAAGGATATTGTCAGTTTTACGGCCGCCCGGGAAAGCATCCGAGATGCGATAGAAAATAATCAAACAGATACTATTTTAAGATACCTAAACCGGGTCAGGGAAGAGTATAATCTCGATATCCTGACCCTGACCGATCAAGAAGGTAAGGTCACTTGCCGGACCAGGAATTGTGAAGTTGTCGGGGATGACCAGTCACAAGATGAGCTCGTCAAAAGGGCCCTTCGGATAGGGGTTTATGCAGCCCCTCAGATTGTACTTCGGGAGGAGTTTCTCAAAGAGGGAGAAGATCTGGTCGAAAGAGCCTACATGGAGTTTGTCGAAACGCCTAAAGCAGCTCCCAGGCCTGAAAACAGGGAAGTCAACGGGATGATGTTGAAAGCGGCCTCCTCTATTTTAAATGAAGACGGTCAACTTTTGGGGGTCCTGTATGGGGGTGTACTGATAAACCGCAACTATGAAATCGTCGACCGGGTCAAAGAGATTGTTTACAAGGAAGAAAAGTACAAAGGCCAGGAAACAGGAACAGCCACTATCTTCCAGCACGATCTTCGCATCTCAACTAACGTCCCGAATGAAAAAGGAGAGAGAGCCATCGGCACCCGGGTCTCCAAAGAAGTGAATCATGCTGTTCTTGTCGAGGGGAAACCTTGGATAGACCGTGCCTTCGTGGTCAACGACTGGTTCATAACTGCCTACGAACCCATAAGAAATATAAATGACAGGATTATCGGCATTCTCTATGTGGGAATGCTGGAAAGGCCATATATCGATATCACGAATCGAGTGATCTTCAGGTTTGTCATTATTGCTGCCATTTGTGTGGCTGTGCTCCTGATTATCTTGTTCTTTTCCACGACCAGAATCACCATTCCTCTCCAAAAAATGGTCTTGGCCACTCAGAAAATCGCCAAAGGCGATCTCTCCCATAAGGTCGATGTCAAGTCCAGAGATGAGATCGGGATTTTAGCCGATTCTTTCAACCGGATGACTAAAGATCTCGAGGAGGCAGAGAGGAAACTCATCGAATGGGGAAAGACTCTCGAAAAAAAAGTGGAGGAACGGACACAGGAAATAAGGCAGATGCAGGATCACCTCATCCAGTCCGAGAAACTGGCCTCTCTAGGAAAGTTAGCTGCGGGCATCGCCCATGAAATTAATAATCCATTGGGAGGGATTCTTATCTACAGCCAGCTTCTCCTGGAAGATACGGATAAGAATAGTCCTTATTACGAAAATCTGGAAAAAATAGTCAAGGAGACAACCCGCTGCAAGAACACAGTCAAAGGTCTTCTCCAGTTCGCCAGGCCGAAGGAGCCTGAGATGACACTGACGAATATTAATGATGTCCTCGATAAGGCCCTCTCTCTTTTGGAGTCCCAAGCCATCTTTCAAAACATAACCATCAAGAGAGAATATTCCTCCTCAATTCCTCGAATAATTGCAGATAACACCCAGCTTCAACAGGTTTTCATCAACATCATCATCAATGCTGCCGATGCCATGGAGGGAAAGGGCATTCTCACCCTTAAGACGTCTCTGGGTGAGGATGATCAAAAGATAGAGATTTCTATCACCGATACAGGGCATGGGATAAAGAAGGAGGACATGAATAGACTTTTCGAGCCATTCTTCACGACCAAAGAGGTGGGTTCTGGAACAGGGTTGGGCCTCGCCATATGTTACAGCATCATTCAAAAACATGAGGGGACCATCGGTGTCCAGAGCCAGGTCGGAAAAGGAGCGACTTTCACGATCAAGCTCCCATTGAGGAAAGAAAAGAGAGATGGTTGAGAAGGCCAATATATTGATCATCGATGACGAGGAAGCCATCTTGAACTCCTGCGCTCAGGCCCTTAAAAAAGAGGGGTACTCGGTCAAAACCGCCAAAAATGGGGAGGCTGGTTTAAGAATCTTTAAAAGAGAATTATTTCATCTCGTCCTTCTCGATCTGAGAATGCCCGGAATGGACGGCATGGAAGTTTTGAAAAGGATAAAAGAAGAACATCCTGAGACCCCGGTTGTCATCATCACCGGTTACGCCTCCATCGAGTCGGCCGTGGAAGCCATGAAGATGGGAGCCTTTGATTATATTGACAAACCATTTAGTCCTAAAGAGCTGAGGGTGATCACCAAAGAAGCATTGAAGAGTCGCAAGATCTTCCTTGAAAACCTTTATCTTCGTCAGGAATTGGCCGCAAAAACAGAGTTTGATATGGTCGTCGGGAAAAGCCGGGTCATGGAAGATGTGTTGGATATCGTCAAGAGGGTCAGTCCTTCTGAGAGTACGATCTTGATCACCGGAGAGAGTGGGACGGGAAAAGAAATCCTGGCCCGCGAAATACACAAACACAGCCGGAGGCATAACCGTCCCTGCGTGGTGGTGGATTGTGGTTCTCTAGTCGAGACGCTGTTTGAGAGCGAGTTGTTTGGCCATGTCAAGGGCTCTTTCACCGGAGCTCATGAGACGAAACACGGACGTTTCGAAGTGGCCAACGGCGGTACAATCTTCTTGGATGAGATCAGCAATATCAGCCTCAATATCCAGGCAAAACTCTTGAGAGTGATCCAGGAAAGGGAGGTGACCCGAGTCGGAAGCTCCAAGCCTATCAAAGTGGATGTGCGCATCATCGCCGCCACCAACAAAAACTTGGCTGAGGCTGTCCAAGAAGGAACATTCAGGGAGGATCTTTTTTACAGGTTGAGTGTGGTTCCTGTTCATCTTCCAGCGCTCAGGGAAAGGAAAGAGGATATTCCTCTCCTGGTCGAACATTTTTTACAGAAATACAATAAGCAAGCCAAGAGGAATATTAAGGCTGTTTCTCCTCAAGTGAAGAAGGCCCTGATGGAATACGATTGGCCGGGAAATATCCGTGAGCTGGAGAATACCATAGAGAGGGCTGTCGTCCTGTCGCGCGGGGACAGTCTGGAGATAGAGACGCTGATTTATCATGGAATCAGCGCGAGTTCAAAATATTTGGACCCAATCGGGGTAGAAACCAGAACCTTGGAAGATGTCGAGAGGGAATATATTCAAAGCGTTCTCCGGAATCAACATGGAAACAAAAGCAGGGCCTCCGAGATTTTGGGGATAGACCGCAAAACCCTCCTGGCCAAGATAAAAAAATACAGCCTGCAATAAGATAATATTCCAATCGCCGCTTCCCCGGTAGGGAAAAATCCCCGGCCAACTGAGGAAAAATTCCTCACAAAAAAGCCCATATCCAGATTAGAAAAGAACTCCTCATTTCATGGGCTATTAATCTAATTTATTTATTTTCAACAATATAAAATTCATCTCTTCCGATTTATCCTTTCCTTTCATGACTTGGCACATCGATTGCAGTTATAAAGGTGTGCGGTGGTCAGGAATGAACGGAATGACAAAGAGAACTTTGATCATCAACCCGGACAGCACGGAAAGAACGGTCATGGCGGCCTTTTTAAAGGGAGAAAATTTCACTGTCGAGACAGGAAAAGGCCTGGTGGATGCTGTTCAGAAAATCTCTAAAGGTGAGTTTAACTGTTTGATTATGGATGTCGACCTGCCGGAGATGAAAGGATACGAAGCTATCCCAATCCTGAAGAAAATAGATCCTGACCTGAAAATCATCATGACAGCAAAAAAGAATACAAAGCGCTTGGAGACGAAAGTCAGAGAGCAAGACATCTTCTTCTACTTCATAAAATCTTTCAGTAAAGAAGAATTAATACTGGCACTCAAAAGTGCCTTAGCCAATAAAGGAGGAAAATAAAATGGAAAAAGCGAAGAAAATCCTTGTCATTGATGATGACCCTGATTTCAGAGATGCCGTGACCACGATCTTAGAATCAGCCCACTACAAGGTAGCTTTAGCCGCAAATCCAAAAGAGGGGAAAGAAAAAGTCTTTTCAGAAAGACCTGACCTTATTCTTCTTGATATCATGATGGACAGCCTTTTTGATGGATTTTCCCTCTGCCACAGCATAAAGAGATCTCAAGAATTTGCCGAATTCAAAAATGTCCCGATAATTTTTATCTCTGCCGTTAAGGAGAAGACTGGGTCAAGATTCCAATTTAGAGGTGAAGATCAGGGACTGGTCGGACCGGATGATTATATCGATAAGCCTGTAAAGCCTGATGATTTGATTGCTCGGATTGAAAAACTCATTGAAAGGTAGATAGGCCAGCTCATTAAAACGAAAGAACAAAAATTGATGAAGGATAAACAGCCTGTCATCCTTATCATTGATGATGAGGAATCCATAAGGGATTCCTGTTCCCAGATTATCCTCAAGGATGGTTTATTAGCCGAGACAGCAGAAGACGGCTCTGAGGGTTTGCAGAAAGCCGAGGAGGTAAAACCGGATTTGGTCCTTATCGATATCAAGATGCCCGGAATAAGCGGTATGGACGTATTGGACAAAATTAGAAAGATTGACTCGCACATCATTCCTGTTGTTATCACTGGCTATGCTTCGATCGAATCGGCGGTGGAAGCCATGAAAAAGGGAGCTTATGATTACCTTCCTAAACCCTTTAGTCCGGATGAGCTGCGTATAATCATCAGGCGAGGTTTAGAAAGAAGAAGACTGTTGCTGGAAACAGAATCCCTGCGCCATGAGAAAAGACTCATGGAGGAGAATTTCATCACCATGGTTTCGCATCAACTGCGGAGCCCACTGGTCGCTGTCCAGCAATACTTTGAAGTGCTGTTGGCGGGGATGGCGGGCGATGTAGAAGAGAAGCAAAAAAAAATGATCCTTAGAGCCAGAGAAAGGCTGGAAAGTCTTCTTAACCTCATTAATGATTGGTTGGATATGGCCAAGATGAACAAGGGATTGATTGCTCACAGGCTTAAGCCTTTGTCGATGAGAGACATCCTGGAAAGGCTGGTTGAGTTTATGAGGCCAGTGGCCAGCGAGAACAGGATTTCTTTAGAGCTGAACCATGTGGCCGACGATCCTTTTGTTCGTGGAGACGAGGAAACCCTTGAGCAGGTCTTCTCGAATCTTATAAGCAATGCCATAAAGTACAACCGGCCGGAGGGAATGGTCAGGATAAGCATAGATGAGAATGATGATTTTGTGAGCATAAAAGTCCATGATACAGGAATAGGAATCGCCAAGGAGCATCTCCCACTTATCTTTGACCAATTCTATTGCGTGGATAGAAGAGAAGATCAAAAAACCAAGGGGACAGGACTGGGGCTTTCCATCGCGAAAAAGATTGTCGAGGCCCATAGCGGTACAATCCAAGTGGACAGTGAACCCGGAGAGGGGAGTACCTTTACAGTTTTGCTCCCAAAAGCAGAGAAGGAGGAACTTGTGGATTAATCATTGAATGTTAAGGGATAGGGATAGGTTAAGTATGAAGTTAAGAAGGAAAAAGAATTGGCTTATGAGAGAAGTGTTATATTTCTTAATGGCGGATTATTCAAGCTGGAAGAGCTTAATGACCTCGGCCAGCACAAAGCGAAGGCTCAGCAACGAAATAGCGCTGAAGATAGATGACGGCCGGTAGATGATCGACCCTAAAAGAAATAGTGTTTGCGAACATCGTCTTTTTTCTTCTTGAATAGAAAATTTAATAAACAAAAAGGAAAGGAAAATGAGAATACTTAAGTTTAAAAAAGACGAACTGCATCCCTTCTTAAAACGCATTTCTGAAGAAGCCGAGCTCTGGGCTCCTGCAAAAAAGTACAGCGACCGGCACATCTTCAAAAAAATTGAAGACCTGTCCGAAATTGACCTCGATTATACCCGGACTCTGCTTCCACCAAGAAAGATCTTTCTTCCTCCCTCCTTCAACATGTTTAACGTCGATGAAGAGGGCTATAGAGAAGATTTCTCTCATGCGACTCCCAAAATACTTTTTGGTATCCATGCTTGTGACATCCACGGGCTTCGTATCCTTGACGCCTTCTTCGCTCAAACATTTGATGATCCCTATCATTCACAGGCAAGGAAGAACACCCTGCTCATAGGCCACTCGTGCTGGCCAGATGAGCACTGCCTTTGTAAATCGACTGGAACCCATGTGATCGAGGAAGGCTATGATCTCTTCTTCTCTGAACTCGAATCCTATTATTTGGTCTGGATTGGCTCGAGCCGGGGAGATGATCTGGTGCGGATGAAAGAGGATTCCTTCGATGAAAACATATCCGACAAAGATATCCAGGCCTATACCCGCTGGCGCGAAGAAAGGGATAAAGCTTTTAAGGCTGAAATCAATTTCATCGCTATGCCTGATCTCTTAGAGCTCAAATACAGGGATGATCCGCTTTGGGAGAAACTGGACACAGCCTGTTTATCCTGTGGTTCCTGCAGCAATGTCTGTCCCACCTGCAATTGTTACAACGTTATGGATAAGCCTTATCTCAACACAGTTGGTTCGGACATCAACAGGTGTTGGGATGCCTGTACTCTCGTCGAATATTCAGAAGTAGCTGGAGGAGAGAATTTCAGGGAAAAGAGGTCTGATAGGCTGAGGCTTTGGTACACTCATAAGCTCCAGGCTTATATCTCAAAATACGGGAAGCCAGCCTGTGTTGGTTGTGGCCGCTGTGTTATCACTTGCCCAGTGGACATCAACATCTTCTCGGTGGCCCAATCACTGGCTGGAAAAGATGTGGATACTTTCTGGAATAGACTCCATAGAGAGGTGAGAAAATGAAAGGAGAAAACAGAATCTTAACCGATGTCAACCCGTTTTTGCCTGAACCCGCCCGGATCGTCCGGAGGAGTCATCTCACAAAAGATGTCAAGTTCTTCCAGGTTCGAATCGTGAATATGGAGAGAGCTCTCTCATTTAAGTACCGCCCTGGCCAGTTCGTTATGATCTCTGTGCTTGGGGCAGGGGAGGCACCCTTTTCCATCTCTTCCACTCCTTCGCGTCCGGGTCTCTTAGAATTCTGTATCCGTGAAGCCGGGAGCGTGACCAAAGCCATCTTCCGATTGAAGGAAAACGATCTCATCGGCATCAGAGGGCCTTACGGAAACGGTTTCCCAATCGAAAGAATGAAAAATAAAGACATCCTCATAGTCATGGGCGGACTGGGAGTCGCTCCCCTCAGGTCTGTTTTACTCTACTGTCTCGATAACCGGGATCAATTCCGCCGGGTTTCGCTGCTGCATGGAGCCAAAAGGCCGGCTGAAATGATCTTTCGAGAAGAGTTCTTTTCCTTAAAAGAAAGAGAGGATCTGGAATGCCTGCTGGCTGTGGATGAGGATGATACAGGAGAATGGACAGAAAACATCGGTGTCGTGACTACTCTCTTTCCTAAACTCAAAGAAATGGACTCGGCCAATACCTTTGCTCTCGTCTGCGGCCCTCCTGTCATGTACAAATTTGTCATAAAAGAGCTAGTTAAGCTGAACATTCCTAAGGATCAAATCCTGATGACTTTGGAAAGACGGATGAGATGTGGAGTGGGAAAATGTGGACATTGTGCCATCGATTATATCTACACCTGTCTTGACGGCCCTGTTTTTACCTACTGGAATGTTATCCATATGAGGGAACTGATCTAAGGAGAGGGAAATGAATAAAGATAAATTAAAAATAGGTATTTATGAGCTTACGGGTTGTGCGGGCGATGCTCTTCTCATCCTCGATTGTGAGAAAGAACTGATAGACATATTCAAAGCCGCTGACATCCAATCCTTTGTGATGGCTAAAAGCGATAACATAGAAGGAGAGCTGGATGTAGCCTTTGTCGAAGGATCTGTCTCTACCGAAAAAGAGGTCAAAGAGGTCAGGGATATCAGAAAGAGGGCAAAAGTCATTGTCGCCATAGGTATCTGTGCCAGCTTTGGAGGAATCCAAGCCGCCTTCCTCGACAGAAAAGACTGGAAGAGGAATTTCAAAAAAATCTACGGTGATCTGGAAATGATCCACACCAAACCCGTTCATTCCAAACCGATCGATGCTTATGTTAAGGTTGATTATTATCTGCCCGGCTGTCCTATCGGTAAAGAACAATTCCTGGCCACCTTCAACCGGATTTTAAGAGGGAATCCTCCCGAGCTTTACCGCTTTCCTGTCTGTGTTGAATGCAAGTGGAACGAGAATGACTGCCTCCTGAACAAGGGGATGCCCTGCTTGGGTCCGGTCACGCAAGCCGGATGCGGTTCGATTTGCATCAACCACAACCTGCCCTGTGTCGGATGTTGGGGTCCTGTTGAAGGGGCAAACTTCACGTCTGAATTTCATCTCTTGCGAGAGAAGGGATTCGATGTCGATTACATCAAAAAGAAAATGGCCAATTTCAGTGGCACAGGAATAGCTGATTTTTTGAGGAAGTACTGAGGAGAAAAAAATGAAAAAAATATCTATCGATCATCTATCACGAGTAGAAGGGAATGGCGGAATCTCAGCCGTCATCGACGGTAAAAAGGTGACCGATGTCAAGTTTTCGATATACGAAGGGCCCCGTCTTGTAGAGAGGCTCACTTTGGGCAAGACGCCAGAGGAAGATGTCAATATTGTGCCGCGGATTTGCGCCATCTGCACTCTGTCTCATAAATATGCCGCCCTCCGGGCCATGGAAAAGGCCCTCTCGGTTAAAGTCCCTGAAAAAGTTTCTCTCTTTAGAGAACTGATGCACTTGGGAGAAATGATTGAAAGCCATTCGCTTCATCTCTATTATCTTGCTCTTCCCGATTATGTTGGTTTTCCCAATGCCATCGCCATGGCCTCAAAGTTCGAGTTTGAAGTCAAGATTGCCCTGGAGATGAAAGAATTCGGCAATCACATCATGAAGACAGCGAGCGGCCGTTTTATCCATGGTGAAAATCCTGTCATCGGAGGATTCGGAAAGTATCCTTCAGAAGAAGATTTGATTTGGATCAAAGCCAGGGCTATCCAGTTCATGCCTTTTGTGTACAAGACAGTCAGCCTTTTCTGTGAACTCGATTATCCCGATTGTCCTGAAGAGGAAACCATCCATGTTTGTTGCAATCCGAGCAAGAATGAATACGGCTTTGCTGGAGATGAGATTATCATCTCCACAGGAGAAATTGTTCCAGGTGAGGACTACAAAAGCTTAACCAATGAATTCATTGTCTCCCATTCCTACGCCAAACACAGCCTGTACAAGGGGAAGCCTTATTCGGTGGGTGCCTTGGCCAGAATCAGCAATCTTGGCGAAAGATTAAAGGGAGAGTCGGCAAAAATGTACAAAAAGTACTTCAACGAGCGCTGGAAGATAAATCCTCTCTTCAACAACGCCGCCCAGGCCTTGGAAATTTTCTATGCCTTCGAGAGGATACCTGAAGTCATCAATAAAATGCTGAAGCTTCCCGATCCACCAATCGTTGAATACAAGGCTCAAAATGGAGCGGGCACAGGAACGGTCGAAGCACCGCGTGGCCTTCTTATTCATTCCTATGCCATAACCGACGGTCTTGTCTCTTACACGGATATCATTACTCCGACGGCCCAAAATACTGAAGATGTCGAAAGATATTGTTACATTGCGGCTCAAACGCTGCTGGATAGAGGAGATGAGGATAAAATACGAGACAGGATGGATTTGGTGGTCAGGGCTTATGATCCTTGCATCAGTTGTTCTGCCCATCTGGCTGAAGTCCAAAAAGCCCCTGTGGATGACTGGATGACGAAGTTAGAGGAGATCAAGGGAAAAGGATCTCCAGTTTTTGTCGGAATTGGCAACCGAGATCAAGCTGATGATGGAGCCGGGATAGAGCTGGCTTTGAGGATGAAAAAGTGGGGGATGAAGGATGTGTTCTTCGAAGAGGAAATAGAGGATAAAAAGAGTCTTTGGCAAAACGGAGATCGCCCCCTTGTCTTCCTGGATGCTGTGAACTTCAAAGAGGATCCCGGTCAGGTTTCTGTCATACCGCTCGTCTTCATCCTCCATAATGCAGGTTTGAGCCACAGGTTTTTGCCATTCATCACCGCTACGGCCAATTATGGACAATTGAAGAATTCCTATGTCCTCGGCATTCAGCCTGCATCTTTGGAAAAGGGGGGAGAGATATCAGAGCCAGTCCAGATGGCGATCAGGAAAATCTTAGAAGCAATACACTAGCAAGCCATCACGTCCTTTATTGCGTCCGTATTAGTTCAGGAAGGTTGAAGAGACAGCTTGCTGAGTTCTGTTTTGACATAATATTCTGTGCCTGAGAGGCGAATAGTTCTTTCCCCGCCTTTATCAACACCGCAACTGATTATCCTTGGGCCCATCGTTAGACAGTCTTTTGTTTCTCTTTGGTGGCCTGGCAAGAGATGGTATTCACACGCATTTTTTCCGGGCCTTAGGATGGCTAATGTTTCATCTGTTTTTCTACCCGCAGGACCAAGAGCCATGATAATCCGGCCATCGAAGTAGACATGGACACTTGTAACTCTTTCTTCGAATGGAAGAGGGATAATTTGGGATAGTCGATTTCTTAAATCCAATATTCTTACTATAGAATTCTTTTTTCCATTGCCCCCAGAATCTTTTGTTTCTGTCTCTGTTATGATTAGAATTTTTCCTTCGGGGCAAAGCTTGACTTGCGTGATTCTTCCCTTGTGGCCAGATACCACATCGACAACTCCCCGTTCCGTATTCCACCGTCTGAGGGAGTTGTCCGCACTGGTTGAGTAAATGCAGCCAAAATAATCCGCGGCCATCGATAGCACGTCCTGGTTGTGACCTTCCAAGACCTGGATGCTATTATCCGAGAAATCCCAAATCCTGATTGATCCTTCCTTGTGTCCTGTAATAATCCTATCCGTAGAAAAAGAGGTGACCACAAGGGCAGGGGAAGATGTTCTTTTCCATCTCAATGTCTCGTTTCTTTCAAAAGAGACATTTATGATTTTCCCTTTATTATTGATAAGAAAAATTTCCCGGCCGAGCAGAGTTATCCCTCTGCTCTGTTCCATCAAAACGTGGAATATTCGGTTATCGAGGAAAGTGAGAACAAAGACGTTTCCTCCTTCCCCGATACCGGCAACCTGATCCTGGGCGTAGTATCGGATCTGTTCAGGTTTTAGGTCGTTCGCCTCGATAATCCCAAGAAGATTTGGCTGTCTGATTAGATCTCTGTTTAAGTTCAGTTTAAACTTTCTTTCCTGGTGGATAAAGGAGCTGATCTGAGTCTGGATGAGTTTTTCCTTTTTTGGGATGAAATTTTCCTGTTGAATAGAGATTGTCTCAGTCTGAATGTTCAAGAAGCCAGGCTCTTTTCCAACATTTCCAATCCTTATCAAATCTCCCCAAGAGTCAATCCTTCCCTTTTCGAATAATTCCTGAGTCTCTTGACTGTTGAGTCGGCCGGACATAGAGTTATCGAGATAGAAGATCATCGCGATTCCTTCTCTGTAGAAAAATGTTTCTTCGAAAGCGGGTTCTTCGAGAAAAGAGAGATGTGTTTTTACACTTTCTAGGGCCGTTTCTCTTTCCTCCAGGTTCAGCCTTCTTGTAGAGAAGGTTGCCCTGAAGTTGACAATGACATCCAATTCCCCTCTAAAATAAAACAAATCGATGACCCTCTGGAAATAGCGCTGGTCTCGACAACCATCGAGGAGTATGATTTTTTTCTCCGAGTTTTCTTCGAGGAATTGGCGAAAAAATTCTTCAGGATTATCTTCTTCTTCAGCTAAAGGATAATCGTGGTAATAAACAGGGTCAATATACTTTTTAAGCCATTTCAGCCCAATCATCCGGTTGAATATCTTTTGATCCCTTTTTCTATCCCGCATCAGGTAGAGAATTTCTTCTGGTTTGACATCACCAAATCCCTTGATAATCGATTGACAAAAATAGGTTTTCCCTGTCCCTGAATCTCCGCTGACAGCGAGGATGGCTCTTTTTTTGGTCTTGATTAAGAAATGGAGTGTCTCGGAAAGTTCGTAGAGTCCCCTTTGGGATGGCTTAAGCCCGAGAATGCTGACCGCCCCGACATTATAAAGATAAAGGGCATGAATGAATTCTGGCATTTTAATTTTTTTCAGAGAACTGACGCTTTCTTCGAAGATTTGCCTGTCCTTATATTTTAATAATCGTAAAAGTGTGATGATTATGTCTGCGCTCACCCCACCGGAATTTTCTTTTTGAGCTTTTCCAATTTCTCCCAGGGTCCAGGAAAGACAGATTTTTAACTTGGCTGAGGGATGTTCCTCGTATTTTATCAATTGGGGAAGGGATTCGAGAGAATCCAGGCCAATTTTCCCCAGGGCCAGGATGGCTTCCTCTTTCTGTTCATTTAGAGAACAGATGTGTTTCTCTCCACTGCGTGAGGAGGGGATGAGCGTATCAGGCCCTTCTAAGACTTTGATGATCAATTTAACGGCTTTTTTCTCATTTAAATTGCCAAGGGTATAGATGAGATTTTCTCTTATTTTTGTGTAATTCAGAGGGATTGTATTCAAGGCATCGAGTAGGGTCTCAACGGAACGAGGATCTTGGAGGATACTGAGGATCACAGACGCGTTATACTGGATGCCGCTTTCGATCTCTATTTGGCTGTCCATGAGGAGTTGAAGACATGGACGCAAGAGAGCAGGAGATGTTTGATCTGCGATTCCCAAGGGTGGTTGGATCTTTTCCACGATAAAGGAATAGATTTCTGCTTTTTTCTCTGGGGCTTCTGCCTTCTCCAGCAGCCGATTTATAGTTTTCATGAGCCTGTCTTCTTCTGCAACCCGCTGGGGAATGATTTTAATAGTCTCTGGAGATGTGGTCTGGAATTGCTTTAAGGTATTGGAAATGAATCTATCGGTCTCTTTCGCCCCACAGATTTTGTCCAGGAAACCAGTCATGGATTGAAGGCGTTGGCTGTATTCTTGCTGCTGTACTTTCGCTTCGATATCCCAGACAGGGGCAAGTAATTTGCTGTTGATCCGAACGGCATCAAACTCAAGAATCCATATTAACACTTCAAGGATAATCAAGGCGGGATGCATACTTTTTGCCCGCCTGTCAGAGGAGTAAAACTCGAACAAAGCCCTATCGATTCCCTCCATTTTCAGGTTGTTTGGCTCTGAATTGGATTTTTTTAACAGGGCCGATGTCATTATTTTTGTCGTCAGCCAAGAATCGTCATCAATGAATGAAGAGAGAGTATTTTGAATAAAAGAAGTCCGCTTCTCTTCTTCAAGTGCCCCTAGATGATGGAGTAATTCATTGGAGATACGGTCCCTCATGGTCACTGGATTTTTCTTCCACTGACCTTTTGAGTCAAGATAGACCATTTTCTTCGGGTCAAATTCTTTGATCAGGAGTTGTTGAGCCTGGATGAGGTTCTCCAGGGATGGAGGTTTTTTCAGTAACTCACTCATGAGGCAAGGATGAAATAACTCTAACGAGAAGAGACTAGACTCTCCAGGTCTTTCTCAATATCCAGCGATTCGATTTGAAGGAGCCATCCGTTTTGATAGGGATCCTTCTTCAAGAGAGCCAGATCCTCTTCAAGGTCTTTGTTGACATTGATAACTCTCCCTGTTGCCGGAGACCAGACTCGATGAACGTTTTTCTCAGCATCCGTAATTCTGGCACACACTTCTCCTTGAAAAATAGTCTTGTTTTCCTGGAGAAGCTCGATATGGGTGATAGATCCTATATGTTTAAGAAAGTCAAAAAGCACTCCGACGGTCACCAGGTTTCCTCCTTCCTTGCGCAACCAAGTATGGCCTCTCATCAGATAGAGACCCTTTGGAATCTGGGGTGGTGAGATTCCCTCTTCTTGGTCTGCTTCTTTCTTGAACGCTCGTGACACGAGCGTCCTCAATTCCTGGGGAGTGAAAGGCTTGGGAATATAGTCGAAAGCTCCGATTTTGATCGACTGAACGGCTGTTTTAATGGTGTGGTAGCCGGTGATCATGATGACGTTCGCCTCCGGACGATTTGTTTTCAATGATGTTAAGAGATCCATGCCGCTGATACCCGGCATCATCAGATCTGTTATGATCAGATCGTAGAGTCTTTCTTTATCTTTCATGAGAGCCTCTTCTCCACTTAAAGCCATATCCACTTCATAATCTTCGGCGAGAATAGCCTTGCGGATGCTTTTGCAGACATTTATTTCATCGTCGACTACCAATATTTTATGTTTCGTTTTGTCATTCACTCTTGCCTCCTGACCTTTTTTGTTCCTGTCTATCTCTTTAGATAGGCAGGCTCACTGTAAAAGTTGAGCCTTGAGATTCTTTGCTTTTCACATCTATTTTTCCCTTATGTTGTTCGATAATTCCATAGGTGACGGCCAAGCCCAGACCTGTACCTTTGTCTTTTGTAGTATAAAAAGGATCAAACAATTTGCTGATCTTTTCCTTTGGGATCCCAGCTCCTGTATCCGTGATCTCAATTTCGATATATTTTTTATCCTCAGAGTATCTGGTGATGATGATGAGCTTACCTCCATCTGGCATGGCTTCTGCCGCGTTGATAGCCAGGTTCCAGAACACTTGTTTGATTTTATTTGTATCGATTTGGATTTGAGGCAATCTCTGATCCAGTTTTTTTATTATTTCGATGTTTTGAAAAGTCACCTGGTTTTCCAATATGCTGAGGGCAGAATTGATGATTTCGTTAATATCGGCAAAATTTTTCCGAGGCGGGTTCTGGCGGGAAAACTCAAGAAGACCTTTGACGATTTCACTGCATCTTGAGGTTTCATCTGCGATGAGACCTAAGCTTTCATGGAACTCATTATTTTTCTCTATCTTCTCCAACATAAGATGAGTGTTGATCAGGATGGATGTTAGGGGATTATTGATTTCATGGGCCACTCCTGCGGCCATTTTTCCCAGGGAAGCCAGTTTTTCCGATTGAATCAAGGAATCCTGCATTTCTTGAATTTTTTTGGTCCTCTCTTTGACTTTTGTCTCCAGAGTCTTTCCCCATTGGATAAGCTTCTCATTGGCCTTCTTCAAATCCCCTATCATCTGATTAAAAGATTGACCTAATTGTCCTATTTCGTCTTGATAGCCGATGTTGACTTTGTGGGTTAAGTCGCCTTGGGCAATTTTATTGGTGGCGATGACCATACTCTGGAGAGGATGAATGATAGTCGAGGTTATGAAGTAAAGAATGACGAGGAGAATGATAACACAAAGGATGGCAATACCAGTGAAGGTAAGCATAACATTGTTTCTTAAATCTATGTACGGCTTCTCGAGCATCCCCACATAGAGGATGCCGATAATTTTTCCGTCAATATTTTTTATAGGATCGTAGGCAGAAATATACCAGTCATTAACCACAAAAGCCCGGTCAATCCAGGACTTCCCCTCTTCCAACACAGCTTGATTCACTTCTTTTGAGACACGAGTCCCGATGGCTCGTTCCCCTTTTTCATTCGGAACATTGGTCGAGATGCGCAGATCATGCTGGAAGATTGTGGCGGTTCCCGTTTCTCGGCCTTTGTACTTCTCTCCTTTGTAGACGATCTCATTGACCCTGTCTACGATTTCATAGTTTTGGTTGAGAAGGATCCCTCCATATAAGATGCCGATGATCTGTCCGTTTTCGTCAACAAGAGGGGCGGCGGCTTTGAGCATCATCCCGTCTTCTTCATGATCTTCTGTTCGGACAGCCGCTTTGGGAGTGGGAACAAATTTTAAATAGGCCCGCTCAGCAAGATCTTTTCCTTCTTTGAGAAGTTCGCTTCTCGGGATGATTTGGGTGGCCTGGACTGTTTCTCCCCTCGAGGCGCGTTGCACGAGCGGGTCTTCGGATTGGTCATCTCCTTCGATTGCAGTTAATGTCGTCCGAATGATTATTTTTCCTTGAGCATCTGTGAGGGTTAATATGTCAAGTTGAAAGTCTTTTCGAACACGATTGAGATATTTTCTGAGGATTTCTTTATCGTTGGATTTTATGGCTTTTTGTAACGATTCACGCATGGAATTTAAGCGTACGATATCTTGGATAGAGTTTAATTTTTCGTTATAGAGCATCCAGGCTGAAGCCAAGTCATCCCTTACTTTTGCCTTGGCCAGAGAGAAGATTGTGTTGTGTTCCAGTCTTGTGCCAAAAGTTAAGGTGAGTATTCCCCCGAATAAGATGACTCCAAGAAAGCTCAGGATAAACTTAGCTCTCAGAGGGAGGTTTAAAAATTTATTCAATAATTTGCTCATTTCAAAATATATAATGAATTGTGACAGATATTATTTCGTAGATCAACCAGGAAAAAGCGGGACATTGATAGCCTTCCTCGTTTTATTATGATGTTTGAAAACAGACGTTCAATTTGACGATCTGTTGACTTTAGATAATATCATATTTAGAATTAAACAGATGGCAAGAGACAGAGTCACCTTGAAAATTCCCCGCCCTCTTTATGACAAATTAAAGACAGTCATCGAGGGAGGTGGGTTCAGCAGCGTCAACGAATTTGTCGTCTATGTTTTGAGGGACCTCATGTCGACAAAAGGGATAGACAAGAGGGATCTCTCTGCTGAGGAGATAGAAGCCATCCGAGAGAGGCTTAAAAACCTGGGTTATTTATAGCCCCCTTCCCATTATAAATTCTGCTTCACCCTTATTCTTTATCCCCAACAGCAAGAAGGTTCTGCCAGGTTTCTCTGCTGAAAAAGCTTCTCTTTCGTATTGTGTGGGTTATGAGCAGCAAATATTCTGGGTGGCTTCGCTTTGCTTGATGATCGGTTGATATGCCCCGCGGCTTGCCGCGGGGAACCGATCGTCGGGGGATCCAAGGGGGTATGCCCCCTTGGTCGCAGGGCCAGGCCGAGAAGGGGAGGCAGGAAGCCCGGACGGAGTTCGGGCGACCGTTGGAAGGGGGAACGCGAAGCGGTTCCTCCTCCAAGGTTGACTGAAGAAGAGAAAAATTAAATTAAAAAAATTGTTGACATTGTACTCTAATTGTACTATCTTTATAATAAATTTAGGCTATAAATGGAGACAGAGTTCTTATTCGGCATATTTTGAGAGACTAATCATGGGGCTTTAAGGGAAGGGTTATTGAAGTTATAGCTCGGTTATTTAGATTGAAAAAAGGAATTTAAAAAAATGCAGTGGAAAAGGGGATCTCATAGTCCTTTCGGGAAGGTCCGATGAACTTATTTGAATTTTCCGTTCTCATTATTTTATTGGCTTTCTTTTGTGAGTACATTGATTCTTCTATTGGTATGGGATACGGGACAACCCTGACTCCCCTTCTCCTCATCATGGGCTATAATCCTTTGCAGATCGTCCCAGCTCTGTTGTTGTCCGAGTTGGTCACAGGATTGAGCGCGGCCTTTTTCCATCATAAGTTCAAAAACTCAAACTTTAAGTTTGGAACGATGGATTTCAAAATTGCCACCGTCATGGCTGGATGCAGCGTTTTCGGTGCGTTGATTGCGGTTCATGTGGCTTTGAAAGTGCCGACGTTCTACATAAAACTCTATATCGGCCTTCTGGTTTTGAGCATGGGAGTGCTGATTCTGATGACCCTCAAACGGACATTTGGATTTTCATGGAAGAAGATCTCCTCTCTCGGCCTCCTGGCTGCCTTCAACAAAGGTGTAAGCGGAGGAGGATATGGGCCTATCGTCACCAGCGGCCAGATCATTTCTGGGGTGGATTCGAAAAATGCTATCGGCATCACCTCTCTGGCTGAAGGATTAACCTGTCTGGTTGGTGTGATTACCTATTTAGCCTACACCAATCATACGATCGATTGGCGCCTGGCCCCCTCTTTAGTCCTGGGGGCCATTCTCTCTGTTCCGCTGGCGGCCTATACCGTAAAAAAAATCAAAGGTCTGAGACTGAAATTAATCGTGGGGATTGCGACATTAGTGCTTGGTTTGTTAACCTTAGGGAAGCTGTTTTTCTGATATCCAAAATAATTCTGTGAACGTATGTTCATCATGTTCCATCTGATAAGCACACCAGCAAGACTGAGGCTGTTGCCCTTATTCATTTGCCTGTTTTCCTTACCTTCTATTGTCTTGGGTGGGAGTGAGAAAGAGGAAATTTGGATTTCGTCCACCAGATCTATGTTTTTAAGCGGCTATACTCAAGTGAATTATGAGTATCAGGAAAAAGGCCTGGATGGATTCAGGATTAGGCGAGCCCGGTTGGGGCTGAGTGGAGATGTTTTCAACAATATCCGTTACAAGCTTCAAGTGAATGTGGACAAGTCTCCCGCTTTGCTGGACGGCCTGATAGAGATAAGTTTCATACCACAGGTTAAATTAACACTCGGCCAATATAAAGTGCCCTTTAGCTTGGAAAACCTGACGTCCAGTTCTGCCCTGGATACGATCAACCGCTCCCAAACAGTGGAAAATCTCTGTCCGGGTCGAGATATCGGAGCCAGCGGCAGAGACATCGGGATCACTTTGAATGGCCAGTTTTCCTGGTTAGATTATTCATTAGGAGTTTTTAATGGTTCAGGAATTAATAAACCTGATCTAAATGATCATAAAGACAGCTCCGTCAGATTGGTCATTCGTCCTGTTCGCTCCCTTTCCATCGGTCTCTCCCGTTATGACGGGAGATACAGGTCCTCCGAGATGGCCCCTGTGGTCGAGAAAGAGAGAACAGGAATCGATATTCTATGTGTTTTAGGAGCTCTCGCCATAAAGGGAGAATATATTCATGGAGAAGACGAACACACCAAAAGGTCAGGCTGGTATATCCACGGGAATTATGACCTTGTCTCAGATCGATTCCAGACCATTTTTCGGTATGACTCTTTTAATGCTAACTTGGATGTTAGAGGAAATAAAATGACTGTGACGACGTTTGGCCTGAATTATTTTTTCACAGATAAAACAAAGATTCAGCTGAATTATGAGTTTCAAAAAAAGGCATCAGGGCAGGCTTCAAAGAATGTTATTCTCGCTCAATTCCAAGCTGGTTTTTAGGAAGCGAGTAACGCCAGAGGGTATATTCAGCGGTCAGATGGGATGGATTCTTGACATTCTCAGAGAAGGCACTAAAGTTAAAGATAGGGATGAACAAGAAACTGACCGGCAAGATTGAAGTCCACCCTTCTGATCGCAACGCCCTAGTAGATTTTCGATCTCTGTCCCATCAAATCATGCAGTTTGGCTTGCGTGGGCTTTTAAGGATTGATTTCATAAACGAAGCCTCGAAGATACTGTTAGAATTCTCAGGATGCGACACAGTTCAAATGTGGTTGAAGGAGCGAGGTAAATATTATTGTGGTGAAGTCTCTCGTTCCAAAAAACGCCCCTTCCATTTTGAAATCATGCCGACTGTAAAAAGTGGCGAAAGCAAAATTATCCCGGAATTAAGGAAAAATTCCTATCTAGAACAATTATGCAGAGATATTATTCTTAAACAATTCAATCCTTCTTTACCTTTTTTTACCAAGAACGGAAGTTTCTGGACAGGTCAGGCAGAGGATTCTTTTGCTCTTCTTGCGGCGCAAAAAATAAATACGTATGCGGGAAAGACTATCAGCGATGGAAATTATAGATCTCTGGTTTTGATTCCGATTGCCGTTGAGAAAGAAAACATCGGACTTTTGCAATTGAGAAGCACCTCCTCTGATTTCTTCACCTCAAAAGATGTGGAGTTTTACGAAGGCGTTGTTCAGACACTCGGCATTGCTCTTTTCCACAGGCGTACGCAGGTAGAGCTAAGGGAACGCGTCAAGGAACTCACCTGCCTTTATGGCATTGCCAAGCTGGTTGAGCGTGCCCGCTCTTCTCTTGATGAGATCCTTCAGGGCATTGTCGAGCTCCTGCCTCCGGCCTGGTTATATCCAGAGATCGCTGTGGCCAGGATTATCTTGGATGGGCGGACTTACTCGACTCCCCATTTTCGAGAGGGGGTTCAGGAGCAGGTGGCAGATATCATTGTCAACGGCGATAAGCGCGGGATTGTCGAAGTCGTTTATCCAGCCAGGAAACCCGAGCTCGATGAAGGCCCTTTTCTGAAAGAAGAAAGAAATTTGATAGATACTGTAGCCAAAGAAATTTCGCTCATCATCGAACGGAAACAAACTGAGCAGGATAAGGAAAGGCTGCAAGAGCAGCTCCGCCATGCTGATCGGTTAGCCACGATCGGCCAGTTATCCGCAGGAGTCGCCCATGAGTTAAACGAGCCTATCAGCAGTGTCCTTGGATTTTCGCAGTTGATTCAGAAATACCCGAAATTGTCAAAACAGGTCAAACAGGATATGGAAAAAATAATGAAAGCTTCTCTGCATGCCCGAGAAGTCGTCAAGAAGTTAATGCTGTTTGCCAGACAGTTGCCGCCGCAGAAGATCCAGGTTGATTTGAATCAGATCGTTGAAGAGAGTCTTTATTTTCTCGAATCTAGATGTTCTAAAGAGGGAATCAAAGTCGTTCGCCGCCTTTCTTCGGATTTGCCAGAGATCACGGCCGATCCAGCTCAGATGACTCAGATACTGGTCAATCTTGCGGTCAATGCTATCCAGGCAATGCCAGACGGCGGCCGGCTGACGATACAAACAAAAGCTTCTGATAAATTTGTCTCTCTTATAGTAGAAGATACAGGTGTGGGCATTGAAGAAGGCATTATGAAGAAGATATTCCTTCCGTTTTTTACAACTAAAGATGTGAGTAAAGGAACAGGCCTGGGGCTTCCGGTGGTGCACGGAATCGTCACTTCTCATGGAGGGTTCATCAACGTGGAGAGTAAAGTCGGTCAAGGGACAAGATTTGAGATCCAGATTCCCATAGCTGAGCCACAAGGCGAAAAGGCGAGAGGTTGAAATGAAAAATTCTTCAAAAAAAGATCGTATTCTTGTCGTTGATGATTCTCCTGATACTCTGGAGGTGCTCCAGAGGAATCTGGAGTCCAAAGGTTATCATGTTTTTGCTGCGCCTGGTGCGGTTGAGGCCATAAGAATTCTTGAGTCTGCCCTCATGGACTTGGTCATCACCGACCTCAAAATGCCCGAAGTTAATGGGCTTGATCTGGTAAGGCATATCCAGGAGAATTTTAAGGACATGGAAGTGATGATGATCACTGGTTATCCTAGTATTGAAGGGGCAGTCGAGGCCGTCAAATCTGGAGCTGAGGAATATCTTGCCAAACCTTTTACCGATGAGGAACTTTTTTCTGCGGTCAAGCGTGTCCTCGATAAACTGCACGTGCGCCGAGCCGCTCAAATGAAGATTCTTAAACCTCCTGCTCTTCGTCACGGTCTCATCGGTGAGTCGAAGGCCATGCGCAAGGTTTTGAATGCCATCGAAAAGGCTGCTTCAAGTTTGGCCACAATCCTCATAACTGGAGAGAGTGGAACAGGTAAAGAACTCGTGGCCAGAGCCATTCATTATAACAGCCCCCGTGCTTCGGCTCCATTCGTGCCGATAAACTGCGGAGGGATTCCGGAGACATTACTCGAAAGCGAACTTTTCGGGTATGTAAGGGGCGCTTTTACAGGAGCCACAGAAAGCAGGGCAGGCTTCTTTCAAACGGCTGAAGGAGGAACCATTTTTCTGGATGAAATCAGTGAGACGAGTCTGTCGATGCAGGTCAAACTCCTCCGAGTTCTCCAAGACAAAGAAGTGTTCATGGTGGGAGAGAGGCGTCCCCAAAAAGTGGATGTGAGGATTATCGCTGCCACCAACAAAAACTTACTCAGTCTTGTGGAAAAAGGAGTATTTCGAGAGGACTTATACTACCGCCTAAATGTGATCACCATCGATATTCCCCCTCTTCGGGAAAGAGAGGAAGACATCCTTCTCTTAGTCCAGCATTTCGCCCTCAAATTTTCTAAAGAATTTGGGAAGACAATACCGCGGTTTTCTGAGAACGCCCTCCAAGTTTTGAGGGACTATGACTGGCCTGGAAACGCAAGAGAGTTGGAGAACATCATCCAGCGACTTGTCATCATGTCCGAGGGAGATATTATTGATGTTCCTGATCTTCCCTCGCTGATGCGTTTCTCAGCTATCAGAGGAGTCGGACCCAACCGGACTTTGGCGGCAGTGGAGGCTGAGTATATCCTTAGCGTGTTGGCCGGTGTGGGGAACAACAAGACAAAGGCTGCTGAGATCCTCGGGATCGACCGCAAGACACTGCGGGAGAAGTTAAAAAAAATGAGAATTCCTTCCTCTTCTGAATGATATTTTTCCAGGAGAGAATCTCCCCACCGGTACAAATCACCCCGCTTATATCTGAATCCCTGACAATACAGGTCGAGAATTTCAAAGCCTTATCTGGCATGTGATATTTAATTAACCCTATTATTTTCAATTGTTTATAAGACTGAATTGATCTTGCTTTCTCAATCGAGAAACATCCATTTTTAAAATCACAGAGTTGGCACTAAATGTGCAATCTCATTTTTTGAGAAAGGAGTTGACAATGAAAAAAAACGATATGGGTAGGAAAGACAAGACCGGCTTAACTCCCATTGCCGCAACCAAAGAATGGAAATTGTTATATTTTCAACATGGAAGACCAGGTCTCGAAGAAGGCAGCGAGTTCATCGGATTATGCAAATATTGTGAGCTTCATGATATCTGCTCTATTCCGAAGCCAGAGAGCGGAGTCTGGCGTTGTGAATACTACAAAGCCAAAACAAGAGAAAAAAGGAGTCTGTATGATAGTGTCATCAAGCAACTTGAAAAAGCAGAAGATCTTGTCCATTTTGACCGGGATATTTGCCAGATCCTGGCCCAGACAATGAACGAGCTTATCGTTCATTTTCCAGTAAAAATGGATGATGGGAAGGTCAAGATGATTACAGGTTACCGAGTGCAGCATAACAATGCACTGGGTCCCTACAAAGGAGGGTTGCGCTTCCATCCCCTCGTGGATATCGATGAAATACGGGCGCTGGCGACCTTGATGACCTGGAAGTCAGCCATTACGAATATCCCCTTCGGTGGTGCTAAGGGAGGGATTCAGCTTGACCCGGCAGATTTCAGTTTCAAGGAAATAGAGAAAATTACCCGGCGCTTCACATATGCTTTGGGCAACAACATCGGGCCTGAGTATGATATTCCTGCACCAGACGTGAATACGAACCCGCAGATCATGGCCTGGATTCTGGATACCTACATGTCAACCGTAACCCCGAATGAGAGGAATCGTTGCATCCACGCTGTTACGGGCAAGCCCGTCGAATCAGGTGGAAGCCAAGGACGTAATAAAGCCACGGGCCAGGGGATAGTGTTCCTGATCGAGAAATGGGCTAAAGATCATGGGTTTAACTTGAAGGGGGCCACTTATATAGTTCAAGGATTTGGGAATGTTGGATCTTGGGCAGCGCGCTTGTTGAAAAATAATGGAAGTAAGCTCATTGCTGTTGAAGATGTATCAGGAGCAATCCTTAATAAAGAGGGTATTGATCCTGATGACCTGACAGACTATGTCAAAGACCATGGTGGCGTAGTCCTCGATTATCCAAAGGCAAAGCCGATTGATCATGAGACTTTCTTCAGCACGAAAGCGGATATATTTATACCTTGTGCTTTGGAAAATCAAATCACAGCTGAGACAGCAGAGCTGTTGAACGTGAAACTCGTTGCCGAAGGCGCCAACGGACCCACAGACCCAGAAGGTGATAGAGTTTTAGAGCGGGGAAAAATTGATGTGATTCCTGATATACTTTGTAATTCAGGAGGAGTCATTGTGAGTTACTTCGAGTGGCTCCAGAACAAACGCAGCGAGTTCTGGGACCTTGAAGAGGTCGATCGCAAACTCCAGAAGATGATCGTAGATGCCTATAGACGAGTGGGAGATACTGCCGAGAAATTCAAAGTCGACTGGCGGACAGCAGCTCAGATCGTCGCTATTTCACGGCTGGAGATGGTTTACAAGGAAAGGGGAATATTCCCCTGATAAACGCGTAGATTGCCTCATAGTCCTGATAAAATTTCTTTTGGATGAAAAGGCCCTGGTAATGCGGTGGAGATAAATATTAATCGTTTCAAGCTGTCAGTGATCGATAGAATTATCTAAGTCATCCTTGGAGGAGGAACCGCTTGGCGTTCCTCCTTCCAACGGTCGCCAAACGCTTTTTTAATCTCAATTTATTTAGATGCATTAAATATTGCCTGAGAGATATTGATTTTTGGAAAAAATGGCTTATCCCATGTTTACGGAGTGGACGTTTTGTTCTTAGAGAATTCTAATTTTTAATGAGGTGTCTAATAACGATCTTTTTGGCCTGTGGCAAAATTTCCTGCCAATTGAAAGAATCTTCCTTTTCAATTTTTACGTAATAAGGTTCGGGGATGACTCTTTTTATCCCCTCAATCCTGAATAAATCTTCCATCATCGGCATTTTTTTTTCTGTATGAGTCATAGTCAAAATCATTTCTCGTGTAACTTGTCCCGTAACTCGTAAGGTGCAGTAATTCGGGTTCGGGAAAAATTGATCATTCAATCGTAAATCTCTGTGTAGATAAGCATTGTAGAACGGAATCTTCCTTAAAGCTTTTGAAAGCCTTAAGCCCAATTTAGCGAAGGCCTCATAGAAAGGAAGATTTCTGATGAATTTTCTTAACCATAATTCAAATTTCTCAAGCATTTTAACCCCCAAAGACCTCCTCTTGTATTTTTCATTTGCATTTTTCGCATACGCCTAAGAATTCAATATTGTGATCTATGATTAAAAAATTATATTTTTTGGCCAGTCTTTCTTCTGTTTTCTTTATGAGTCTTAATTCCTCATCCAAGAACTCACTGTAATTGATGATTTTACCGCACTTGGTACAAATGAGGTGATGGTGATGATCCTTTTTTTCTTCCGATTTAAACTCATACCGGCTCTGGCCATCGCCGAGGGTAAGTTTGGTTATGATGCCCATTCGGGCGAGCAGGTCAAGTGTGCGGTAGACAGTGGTCAATCCCATTCCTGGATAAGTGTTGTGGAGGGAAACATAGATTTCTTTAGCATTCATGTGTTTCGATGATTTTCTTAGAAGTCCCAGTATTGCCTCCCGGGGCATTGTCCACCGGAATACAGGGTCCTTAGGTTTATGTCTCTGTTTGTATGGTCCTGGCAACTTAATTTTCTTTGTTGACAATGATAATCATTATCAACTAGAATTTAGCACTAGACCAGAACGTTGTCAAGGAGGACTTTGATACAAACAAAAAAATCACGTGTCATTAATAAAATAAGAGATCGAAAATGAAGATGCACAAAAAACGAATTTCTTATATGGGGAGCAATTATGACGAACATAGCGGAAAAAATTGATGGAAAAAAATTTATGTGGGACAAAAGAAATTATTCATCTGAAACTGAAGCTAAGGAACAAATGGATAAATATGAAAAAGATGGGTTTGAAACCCGGCTTGTGAAAGAAGAAGGCAGGTTTCTGGTTTATACTCGGCGGATTGTAACGGAAATCGTGTTAGAAGAAGGAGGTCAACCATTATGAAAGGATCTGTACTTATTGTTGGAGCCGGTCCTGCGGGAATGCGGGCAAGCGCAGAACTCTTAAATCAAGGTTTTAAAGTTATCCTGATTGAGGAAAAACCTACAATCGGTGGCAAGATGGCGCAGATAGATAAAATGTTCCCTTCGAATGAATGTTCAACATGCACAATACTGCCCCGCATGCTGGAACTGACCAGTAATCCCAACATGACAATCGTAGCCTATGCAGAAGTTAAGAGTATTGAGGGAGAAGCAGGGGATTTTAAAGTCAAAGTCGTAAAAAATCCAAGGTATGTTGATCCGATGAAGTGTACTGCGTGCACAGATTGTTTTCCTGTTTGCCCTGTTGGAGGAATTCCTATGGAATTTAATTTTGGCAGGGGCGCATCCAAGGCCATTTATTTTTATTCACCTTTTCCTCCGAGAAAGGCTTTGATTAATCCTGAAAAATGCACTTTTATTCTTGAAGGTAAGTGCGGTGACAAAGAAACTCCACCATGTGTTGAAGCCTGTAAACCGGAAGCCATTGTGTTTGACCAGAAACCTGTAGAAGTAGAATTTAACGTGGGAGCAATCATTTTTGCCACCGGCGCGGATGAAATGAAGACGGAATCATTAGAAGAATTTGGGTACAAAAAGTTTTCGAATGTATTAACAGCACTTGAGTATGAACGCCTGCTTTCAGGTCTTGGCCCGACGGGCGGTGTTATCAAACGAGACGACAAGAAAGAACCACAATCTGTTGCGTGGTATGTGCTTAATAATCCTTCGCCAGTAGGTTTTATGACGGCTGTGGCAGAGGCTATGGGCACGATCGAAAGAAATCCTGATGCTTCTGTTTCTGTTTTTTATGGAGACATGAATCTGGTAAGAGACGATTATGATGATTTTTACCAAAAGGCCAAAGATTCCAAAATAAACTTCATCAAGACAGACTGTATATTCGTAGCTGAAGAGAAAGACGGGAACATTGATATTTCCTATGATAAGGAATCTTTCAATGCAGAGCTGTTTGTTTTGGTCCCACCGTATGCTCCTACTGAAAGCACGCTCAAACTTGCAGAAAGGATAGGTTTGGAACTGGACGAATGGGGATTTTTCTCAAAAAAAGCAGAGGATTTTCATCCCCTCCAGACATCAAAAGAGGGAGTTTTCGTCTGCGGAAGCGCCCAGGAGCCGAAGGGAATAGATGATGCAATAATCCAGGCTTGTTCTGCCGCATCACATGCAGCTGCATTGTTAGCCTCTTCCCGGGGCAAGGAATTAGTAGCTCCGCCGGAAAAAGATGTTTTTCCAGTTAAGCCAGAAGATGAACCATCGACTCTCGCAGTTATATGCCGGTGCGGTGTGAATATAGCAGGGCTTCTTGATATGGAAGAGGTTATGGAATATACAAAATCGCTGCCTCATGTCAAACACGTGGAATTGACTCCTTTCGGCTGCGACGGTGTAGCAATAAGGGAACTTTTAAAGACAAAGGAATTTAACAGGCTTGTCATAGGTGCGTGCTCGCCAAAAACCCATGAAGACCTGTTCTTTCTTCACACAGAAATGGGAGGCCTTAACCCTTATCTCATGGAAATTGTCAACTTGCGCAATCATTGCACATGGGTCCATTCAACGGATAAGCAAAAAGCCACAGAGAAAGCAAAAACACTCATGAGAATGGGAGTAAGCCGGGCCACATTGCTTGAGTCTTTAGAAAATATTCACGTGCCGGTAACACCGGCCTGCCTTGTCATAGGTGGGACCCCGAGCGGCATTGCCTGTGCCCTTAGACTTGGACAAGCCGGCCTCGAAGTTTATTTAGTAGAAAAGGAATCAGATCTGGGAATAATAAAAGAAAATAAAAACAGAATTGTGGAAAAAATGCTGGATGAATTAGATAAAAATGAGAAGGTGAAAATTTATACAGAAGCCAAAGTGGGAAGAGTTGAGGGTTTTGTCGGGAATTTTAGGGCTGAAATTGTTAAACCCAGTGGAATCGAGAATATTGATATTGGTTCTGTAGTGGTTGCAACCGCTGTTGAAATGAGAGCCGAATCAGACGAGGGTGAATTTGAGAAAGATTTACTCCTTCAAAGGGATGAAAAGAACTTTTTTGTCGGCATGCTTGGAATTTTAAATCCACTTGATTTTAATACGGACGGAGTATTTAAATGTGGTCCTGCCAGAAAGATGATGGGCATTCCTGATGCTATCATAGACGGCGAAGGCACGGCATCGCGCGTTGCAGGAATCATCTCAAAAAAAGAATTGGTTAAGTCTCCCACAATTTCTTTTGCTGTTGATGAGAAGTGTGATGGTTGTGCTTACTGCATCGACCCGTGTCCTGCCAAAGCTTTAACACTTATAGAATATATGTATGACGGCAAAATAAAAAAGACAGTCGAGGTCAATGAGGCCATCTGCCGTGGCTGCGGCGTATGTATGGCAACTTGTCCTAAAGAGGGAATTTTTGTTTGGCATTTTAAGCCTGAATATTTTGAAGAAATGATCAAATCCGTAGCAAGGAGTGAATAAAATGACCAATGATTATGATCCTGTCATTATAGCCCTTTGTTGCAATTGGTGTTCTTATGCAGCCGCAGATTCTGCAGGGACTGCTCGAATGCAATATCCATCAAATGTTCATATCATCCGCTGCATGTGTTCGGGCATGGTGCACCCCAATTTTGTGATGAATGCTTTAACTCAAGGCAGGGCTGATGGGATTCTTATCTGTGGGTGTCATATTGGCGATTGCCATTATCAGGATGGCAACAAGAGAGCAGAAAAGAGAGCGGAGGCCATTACCCTGATGCTTGAAGACTTTGGACTTGAAGAAGAACGCTTCAGATTAGAGTGGATTTCTGCCTCAGAGGGGCCTAGATTTGTCGAAGTTGCAAAAGAGATGACAAAAATACTTAAAGAACTGGGGCCAAACCCGTATAAAAGTTAGTAAGAATTCTGACGATCGGTTGATATGCCCCGCGGCTTGCCGCGGGGAACCGATCGTCGGGGGATCCAAGGGGGTATGCCCCCTTGGTCGCAGGGCGCGGGTTCATGCCCCGCCCGAAAAGGGGAGGCAGGGAGGCCGGACGAAGTTCGGGCGACCGTTGGAAGGGGGAACGCGAAACGGTTCCCCCTCCAAGGTTGACTGATACACCATTGACACATGTTGAGGATCCCTAATCGAAACCTTATTGTCTGGCTTCAGGACTCCGAACTTGTCTGGACATAACCAGTAGCGGCTTCCAAAAGTATGAGGGGAATCTCAATCCAGGGGGGGAATAATTATGACGAAACGAAATGGACAATGGCAAAAAATTGTTTTCATCATTCAAAGAAATCTCCGTCACCCGTAATATCACCTATCATTCCCAAAAAAACCTTCCGATAGATTCATCCATTCTTATCTCGCAGTCGTCAGGGAAGAATAACCGGGGAAAAACGCAACCTAATCACCGGAAAAGACGTATATGTAATTGAAGAGGAGAGGAGTACTATCGGCAAGTCATATAGTCAGATGACTATTATAAACCAAAATCTTTATTCAAGGAGGGCTTTATGAAAAAAGTTTCCCGTCGTAGTTTTCTCAAAACCTCTGCGACCGCAGCTGCAGTGACTCTGGCCACACCGGTCTTACCCAAAGCTTGGTACGCCCTGGCTCGGGCAGACAGCCCCGGGTATTTCGAACGAGAGTTTGGAATCTCCGACAGCCTGTCTCAGAAGGTGCTGGCCAAGGCCTTGTCCAAAGGCGGCGATTTTGCGGACATCTACTTCGAGCACACGATCAGCAATTGGATCATCCTCGAGGATGGCAAAGTCAGCAGGGCTTACTGCGATGTTGCTCTCGGTGTTGGTATCCGAACGGTGAAGGGTGATCAAGTCGGCTACGGGTTCACCCAGGAGCTGGCCGAAAAACCGATGATCGCCGCCGCTTCGACTGCTGCCACGATCGCCAGCGCAGAGGCCACAAAACCCGCTGGCAAGTTTGAATGGTTAAAAACGAGTGACTATTACCCGCTGAAGACTCTGCTCACTTCGATTCCGCTCGAGTCTAAACTGCCTCTGGTCCAGGCCGCCAACGATAAGTGTTTTGCTCTATCGCCTCACATCATCAAAGTTTATGCCCAGTATCATGACCAGCAGAAGCGGATCATGATCGTCACCAGTGACGGCATCAAAGCTGAGGATCTGCAGCCCCGCAACTACATCTACACATCGGTTGTCGCCGAGAAGAACGGCAAGCGCGAGCGGGCTGGCTGGAATATCGGCGGCCGCAGGGATTTCTCCTTCTACACCAAAGCGGTGGCGGAGAAAACAGCCAAGATGGCTGTCGATCGGGCACTCGTTCTGTTCGAGGCAGTTCAACCTCCGGCAGGTGAGATGCCTGTGGTTTTGGGGCCAGGAGTGACTGGTGTGCTGCTTCACGAGGCCATCGGCCACGGGATGGAAGCCGATTTCAACCGGAAGAAGATCTCGACCTACGCGACGATGATCGGCAAGGAAGTCGCCGAACCTTTCGTGACGATCGTTGATGACGGGACCATGCCGAATTATCTGGGTTCTATTAACGTTGATGACGAGGGGACTCCCGGACAGAAGACCGTACTGGTTGACAAAGGGATTCTCTCCAGCTACATGTACGACAAGATTTCTGCCCGGTACTACAAGGTTAAGTCCACTGGCAACGGGCGGCGTGAGAGCTACCAGCATTATGTCCAGCCCCGGATGCGGAACACGTACATGCTAGCGGGATCATCCACACCCGAGGATGTGATCAAGAGCGCACAAAACGGTATCTATGTCCAGGATGTTAGTAACGGACAGGTCAAGATCGGAGAAGGAGATTTTGCTTTCTATGTCTCCCAGGGACGGATGATCGAGAACGGAAAACTCACCGCACCCATCAAGGATATCAACATCATGGGCAACGGCCCGAAGATGCTCAGGAACACAATCATGGTCGCCGATGACTTCGAGATGAACGAAGGAGGCAGTGGAGCCTGCGGCAAAGGCGGTCAAGCCGTTCCCTGCGGCTTCGGTCAGCCGACAGTCCTGGTAAAGTCGATGACCGTCGGCGGTGTAAAGGCCAGATGAAAGGAGAGTTGTGATGAACAAAGACATAAAGAATTTAGCTGAATGGTCGATCAAAACAGCGAAGTCTGCGGGTGCTGATGACTGCCGCGTCGGGATCAACAGCGAACGTCAGGTTGAGATCAGCTACCGGGAGCGAAAACCAGAGACTATCAAAGAAGCCTCCACGAGAGGGCTGTCCATCCAAGTTTACGTGAATGGTCGTTATTCCAGTCAAAGCACTTCCGACTTACGCAAAGATGCATTAAAAGACTTCATAGCCAACGCCGTCACCACGACAAGACTTCTGGCAGAAGATCCTTACCGGACCTTACCCGATCCAAAATATTACGAGGGCAGAGCCAAGCTGGACTTAGGTCTGTACGATCCTGCTTATGAGAAATTTACTCCTGAGGCCAGACACAACATGGTCAAGGCTGTTGAGGAGGCCTGTTTGGCCAAAGGGGGGAATAAGGTTATCTCTGTGACAGCAGAAGAGCAGGATTATCATACCGAATCGTTCGTCATGACGAGCAATGGATTCAATGGATATACAGAAAGCACTGTCTTCGTCGTCGTCGCTGAAATGACAGCTCAAGATGAGGGAGACCGGAGACCCAGCTCCTATGACTATGCTGTTGCTGTTAGTAAAAAAGGCCTGCCCAAACCCGAGGAAATCGGCGCTGGGGCAGCTCAGCGCACTCTTGACTTACTCGGTGGAAAGAAGCTCAAGACCGAGACCCTGCCAGTCATCATCGAGAACCGGAATGTGGGCAGGATCTTCGGCGGATTTCTCGAGGCCATGTACGGACGAAACATCCAACAGAAGCAGTCTTTCCTCGCGGATAAGAAAGGCCAGAAGGTTGCCAGCAGACTTCTGACTCTCATCGATGACCCCTTTGTCGTAAGTGGTTTAGGAAGTCGATTGTTTGATGGCGACGGGTTTGCCGCCAAGAAGAGAACCATGATCGATGCCGGCGCGCTCAAGGAATTCTACGTGGATTGGTACTACAGCCGGAAGCTGGGCTGGGAACCGACCACGGGGGGACCTTCCAACCTGGTTATCCCGCCCGGGAAGCGTTCGGCAGAGGAGATCATGAAAGACCTCGGCCGGGGCATTTTTATCACAGGATTCATCGGTGGAAACTCCAACTCGACCACCGGTGATGCTTCGATCGGGATTGTGGGGCAGCTCTTCGAGGGCGGAAAGCCTAGGCAGGCGGTATCAGAGATGAACATCGCCGGCAATCACCTGAAATTTTGGAACCAGCTTGTCGAAGTCGCCAACGACCCGTACCCCTATTCTTCGTGGCGCATGCCCAGCCTGGTTTTTGAGGACGTGGTTGTCGCGGGTATCTAAGAAATAAGAGGAATTAAAAGAACAGGCCAAGGGGATACCAACCTTATCTCCGACTGAGTCCAAAAGGATGGTGCCCCCTTTTATTCCTATTCAATATTTTAATTCTTTTTTCCAGAACACCGTAATACTCCCTGTGATTCTCAAGGCCGTATTTCATCCTTGGGTTGAGGTGTATTGAGCCATAAGGGTTGTGTTCCCACTGAGCAAGAAATATTTATTTGAAGAGAGGGGCCATACAGGAGGTCAGGAGTTTCTCGACATCGAAAAAAACATACCTATAAGAGGGGGCATAAAATCCCGAGAAGATGCCGACTCCAGTTTCATTATCAGCCAATGACCAGGTATGGAGTCTAAAAGTCATTCCATCCGCGGTCAAGGTGGCGTCTAATATATGAATTTCTGGAACTTGAGGATGGGATTGACAACTCACGGGAGTGATGTCAGGGTAAGTTCCATCACGCAGGAGGGAGATCATGTTGTTTGCCAACTCCTCCGAAGTCACTCCCTCTTCAAGTGGCATCAGGAAGAGGATGAGTCCGGCTGTATCCGCAGAATTTTTTTCCTGAATCACGACACCCATTTCTGTCTCTTGAACGATCCAACCAGAGGGGTAGCCGACTTTGATGCCAGGATCGGCTTTAAAATTATAGATCTGGATGGATAGGTCAGTTTGGGGAAAGGCGAGGAAGCCAGGCAAGAGGACGATCAGGTAAGAAATAAAGATCGAGACAAGAAGGCGCTGGTGATGGAGTTTATTGATTTCTCTCACGCCATCCTTAGCTCTTCCAAATCAGTCAATCGCTTCAAACTTCAGGATGAAGTTCTGTCATCTTACTAAAATAAAGTCACGAGAGCAAGGGTAAAAACAAAAAAAAATCACTCGCAGAATATCCGAACCTTTTCCTCTCCGCTGTCCACATCCACTGTCAGGTCGTTGAGGTGGATAAGGAGTTCTTCGAGGTTATCCGATTTGATATTCGAGAGATCCATCTCGATGCCTTTCTCCTTGAGATGGGTCTCGATCCTGGCTTGGGCATCCCCAGGGATGAGAGAGGCCAGTTTGATCCCGGCCCTCAGGAGTTGGAAGGGAACCCGAATATTGACCTTTTCTTTCTTCACACTCTCCGGACCGGGTTCGACGACCACCCGAAGATACTTGGGAAACGCCTTTTTTTCTCCGGCTTTCTGTGACTCTGGTACTCCTTCTGAATCTGAGATGGCAGCCAGCAGTTTATCGGCTTCCTCCACAGTGATTTTTCCTTGGGCTAACATGTCCAGGATTCTTCGACGATCTTCACTCATTTTTAAACCTCCATTACCGAAAATATAAGCAAACCTGACTTTCAGGGCTCTGGATCAGGATGTTCAAACCTCTTATTGAACCGATCAATTCAAAAAACGCTGGTCCGATAAGGAGTATTCTTTTTCCAAGACTCTGCGGCCAGAGGATGAGGGCGGTAACAAGGATCAAGGGCATAAAGAGAATGGCCAGGACCAGGAGAAGGAGCCAGACGATAAACACCGGGAACCAGAACCTGATTTTGGTCTTTCCGTTCTCGATGATATGCAGTTTCATCACAAGCGGCGGCCGCATCATTTTTTCAACCTCTCCAGGGCCTCTTCGACCGATATTTCCCCTCGTTCCAGCTTGGTGATGACCTCGCTCTGAGAGGGTGGCGGGTTGATGTCCACGAAGTTGAGCTGGTTGGCTATCCGGTTGAGGCGGTTCTTGACGGTCGGATAGCTGATGCCGAAAAGCTCCTCCATATCTTTTATGGAACCATGACTGCGGATAAAAGCCGTGATAAAGATTTGGTCTTCCATGGTCAAGCGGGCAAGAGGAGGAAGTTCAAACTGTCCTTCCAGGGCGATATCCTTTTCGATAATTCTCACTCTCTCCACAGTCATCGAGGAGCCACCGGTCAATTTTGTTAGCTCTTGCCAGTCTTTCTTCATTTTTTCACCTGCACTTAAATTTATTTAATAATATACTGAAAAAAATTAAAATTGTCAAGTAATATATTAAATTATTTAATATTAATGACAAAAAATATTAAATAATTTTAATTTTACTCTGTTTTGTCTTATCGAAAAATATAAAGTCCAGTTTCCCTTCTGTCATTCCTGAGGAAGCAAGAATGACAGAAGAGAAAGAGACTCAGCGTGCGTTGGGACAGGTATAGCAAGCACTGACTTCACTGGAATGACCTTGTCCGACTCAAAACAGCAGCTTCTTGTTTTGATTTATGAGACTATCTCTTCCACCTTAGGTCCGTCCAAGAGATGTTTTCAAGGCCGGTGCAGGAATCCTTCTTTTCGTGGTTTTTGAAAAAAATCATTGCATTCCTCGGATAAAATTTTTTATTCTTTAGTAGTTCCGTCTAACTCGGACGGATCAAAGGAGGACATGATGCGCAAGAAAATTTTTATCCTGGTCACACTGGTCTTTCTTGTCTTTATCCCGGTCTGTAAAAAAGGTGAAGAAGTCGGGTTGATCTACCCCGTAACCCAAAAGGTCGATCAGGTCGATGATTATTTCGGAACCAAGGTCGAAGATCCTTACCGCTGGCTCGAAGATGACCAAGCGGAGGAAGTCAAACAGTGGGTTCAGGAACAGAACAAAGTAACCTTTACCTATCTTGAGAAAATTCCCTTCCGGGAAAAGATCCGGCAGCGTCTTTCAGAAATCTACAACTATCCCCGGTATTCGTCTCCATTCAGAGCCGGAGAATACTACTTCTTCTACAAGAACGACGGCCTGCAGAACCAATCCGTGATCTATGTCCAGAAGGGCCTGGATGGAGAGCCGGAGGTTTTCATCGATCCTAACCAGCTCTCCCCAGATGGAACGATCAGGATAGGATTGGTCGGATTCTCCAAGGACAGCCGCTACGTCACCTATTCACAGTCTGAGGCCGGCTCGGATTGGCGGGAGCTCAGGGTGATGGAGATAGAGACCAAGCAAGAATTGGCCGACCGTATCCGCTGGGTGAAGTTCACCGGTGCGGCTTGGCACGGCGATGGTTTCTACTACAGCGGCTTTGACAGGCCCGAGGAAGGTCAAGAGCTCACGGCCCGGAATAAATTTCAGAAGATTTTCTACCATACATTGGGAGACCCACAGGAAAAAGATAGGCTTATCTACGAGGATCCAAATCATCCGTATCAATACAAAGGTGTCGATATCACCGAAGATAAGAAATACTTGTTTTTAGAGATATCCGAGGGAACCCACGGTAACGAGCTCTACTATAGAGATCTCACTGTATCAAGTATGGATTTTCAGCCTCTGATCCAAGGTTTTGAATTCGATACCTATGTCATCGATAACATTGGTGATAAATTCCTGGCCTACACAAACATCGATGCGCCCAATTATAGGGTCATCCTGATGGATCCTGAAAATCCTGCCCGAGAGAATTGGATGACGGTCATCCCGGAAAAGCCGGAAGTCCTAGACAGCGCCAGCACAGCGGGGGGGCAGCTATTCTGCCGCTATCTTAAAGAGGTGGCGACTCGAGTTTACCAGCATGACCTTGACGGAAATCTGTTGAGAGAGGTGGAGTTCCCAACTTTGGGAACAGCCTCCGGCTTCACAGGAAAGAGAGAGGATACATTCTTATTTTATACGTTTACCTCCTTTACCTTTCCCCCTACGATTTACAAGTATGATATCGCCAGCGGCAAGTCCGAAGTCTTCCGTGAATCCGAAGTCAAATTCAACCCCGAGGATTTCGTGGCTAAGCAGGTTTTTTACTCCGGTAAGGATGGGACAAAGGTTCCGATGTTCATCGTTCACAGAAAAGGATTGAAATTAAACGGGAACAACCCCACCTACCTTTATGCGTATGGAGGATTTAACTCAAGCCGGCTCCCCTCTTTTGACACGAATAATATTTTTCTTTTGGAAAACAATTGTATCTATGCTTCAGCCAACATCCGTGGTGGTGGGGAGTACGGCGAAAAATGGCACAGGGCAGGGATGCTGTTGAATAAGCAGAACGTGTTTGACGATTTTATCGCCGCCGCAGAGTACTTGATCAGCGAGAAATACACCTCCAAGGAAAAATTGGCCATCGCTGGGGGCTCCAACGGCGGGCTGCTGGTTGGCGCCTGCATGACCCAACGGCCGGATTTGTACAGGGTGGCCCTTCCTGCGGTCGGAGTCATGGATATGCTCCGTTATCATAAGTTCACTGTCGGCTGGGGCTGGGTGGTGGAGTACGGTTCGAGCGATGAGGAGGAACATTTTCAGAATCTCCTTTCCTATTCACCGTTGCACAACCTAAAAGAAGGGGTTTCCTATCCGGCCACTCTGGTCACCACCGCCGATCACGACGACCGGGTGGTTCCGGCCCATTCCTTCAAATTCATCGCCACTTTACAGGAAAAACATAAAGGGAAAAATCCTGTGTTGATCCGGATCGAGACCAGGTCAGGTCATGGCGCCAGCAGTACGACCAAAAGAATCGATGAAACAGCCGACAAATTCGCTTTCATGTTCCACATCATGGGAATTGATCTGGAGAAAAAGTTGTCAGCTAGTCAGTAACTCAGCAACACGGTGACGATCGGTTGATATGCCCCGCGGCTTGTCCCAGAAAATAGAACCGTTCCCTATTTAAGGGAGACTTCCTAGTTCCTGCTTCATCGGGGTGATCACCAAGACAAAAGCAAGGGCCAAGAAGATCAGCGTCAGGAGAGGGAAAACATACCAAGCCGACCGGGTTAATGATGAATGATGGTCAGATCCGCTGACTTTAATCCTCCGGTCCTCCAACGGGGCTCCCACCAGGAGCATGCCTAGTAAGGAAACAAAACAAGAGGAAAGGACAAAAGCCACGGCGTTCGAGATATCCCCGATACTCCGGGCTGCGAACCCGAGCAGCACCTGGATGAATCCCATGAGTGATCCCATCAACCCTGTGAGAGCAAAACTTAAGGTCCATGTTCTTCCAGATGGGGAATGATTCACGAACAGAACGATGATGAGTGTTCCTCCCAGGACAACCAGAAGCGCGGGCCAGTAGGCAACCCATTCCCAGGGTTTGAAGAATGGGTAAGTGTTAGACAGGGAAGGCTTGATGATGGTCCAGGAAACGACAGCGATAAAGAGGATGTATCCGATGAGGTGTTCGAACCGAAACAATGATGATGAATCGTCTGCCCGGGTGTCATGAATGTCTTCTGTCTCCTCCCGCTGTTTATCCTGAAGCTCGAGCGTTAATTTCCAGGTGGGCACCAGACAGATGACGGCCAGGATCATCCCGTAAACAGCGGGGACAAAAGAAATGGCTAGATGGGAGACAGTGCCGGCTATGCCAGCTTGAGAGCTGGAGAGAGCCAGGACAAAATGGATGACACTTCCCGCCACCCCCAGCATCCAGCCGTTCCGGCTAGCGGATTCCCAAAAGAGTATGGATTTATGGATATCCCCGTCAGAACCGGGCACGCCTGCCGCGTGTTTAAAAGCGGCTCCGATTTCAGGACCGGTAAAGCTCATCAAGACGGTGGCGATTGCTCCCAACAGGACAAAAATAAGACCATGCCCCTTCATGAAGTCGGCGAACCTGCCGGATAGGATGACAGCCACTATCAGTAAGGCTATGATCAGGGCTTTTCCCAAAATTATAAATACTCTTTTTTGATTTATTCGAGGTGACATCTCTGGCTCCTTTCTTGCTTTGTTAGCAACTCATACGACGTCATGATTCTTGCTTAAGGTTTTAGGGATCATGATTTGAGGCGATACGGGTTGATTCCAGTTAAAATGAGCCTGCATCACCGATCGTCCTTTCTCGTCCAATTCAGGAGATTCAGGAAGAAATTTCTCGATCCTCAGGGGTAGATAGGTGTTCAGGTCAACAGTCATCTCTAAAACAGCTTTTTCTTCCTGATCGAGGAAGATGAAGAGGCCCTGGTCAGGCTTATCTGTCTGTTCGTACAGTCTTAACTTCCATTTCCCATACAGCCGTTCTGCCAGTTCTTCAGGCGTCATTAGCCATAGCACAGGCCTAAATGTTGCATCCGTGATTTTCCAGACACCTTCAGCTTTCTCCGTTGTGTTATGGATATGATCGGCGATGATAATTCCAGACTCCGAGACCCAGAGGGTCTTGTTCATTTTATCTGACTTGTGGGCGTCTACCCGAACCAGGTTGGGAGAGAGCCAGCGGATAGTGTAAGAGAGAGCCAGACCATTATCTCCGGGTATTTCTATCTGACATTCCATGGTTCCAGTATGGCCAATCCGATCCATTACCGAGACCGATGTGTTCAGGGCAGAGACTGTGTCCGCGAGGGCGCTGCGGTATCCAATGAGCTGCAGGGCCCCGCCTGAAACCAACATCAGCACAGAGGCCCCGGCCAGGACTTCTTTTCTGAATATCCAGCCCACACTTAGGTTCCGACGTCGTATCTGTCTAGGTTGTTCTATCTCCTTTCTGAATCGGAGAATGCGTTCCTTCATTTTCTCCTCTAACGCTGGGGGAAGGTCATCTTTGAGGACCTGTCTGATCAAGCTATCTGTTTTGTGTTGATCGGAGTGTTCTTTTTTCATGCGGATGTCTCCTTTGATGGAGTGGATAATAGATGAGCGAGCCGCTGACTCAAACGCTTTCGCCCCCTTGAGACATGGATTCTAACAGTTGATGCACTGCAGTTCATCGCCTGAGCTATGGCGTCATAGGGCAGATCTTGGGCAATCCGCATCAGGACAGCCACAGCCTGTTTCCTCGGCAGCTGACTTATGGCGTTGTGGATTTCGTCCTTCATTTCCTTGCTCTCCAATTCTTGAGGAATTGTTTCTTTGAATGATGCTGGGAATTTTTGAAAGAATGCTGGATCTTTAACTTTTTGAGATCGCCCGGATTTTCTCAGCGAGTCATAGGCGGCATTCAGACAGATTTTCAAGATCAAAGCTTCGGGATGCGGGTGAAGCCGGATACGTTTTAATTTCTTCCAGATTGTGGTGAGGGCCTCTTGGAGAGTGTCTTCTGCCAACTGGGGGTGGCGAACAACCCGCCATATGGTGCGCATCATCCGGGATTCAAGGGGGGCAATCAGCCGTTCATAGACTCTTTTTTCGTCTGTCACGAGGCACTCCAACCGGTGTTCTTGGGAGAGGGATCGATTGAGTTCTCTACTCCTGGGGTTGACAACCGTAAGATCCATTCTTCGTCCATATGAGTAACCGTTCTGAGGCGCATGATTGTTTACATCCGTTGGGTATTCACCACGGAACAGTGTTTGGGCCTATTGTATCCTTTCTTTCAATTTTCATCCAGGCTGATCAAAACGGCATCTTTTGAAGGGGAAAAAAAGTCAAGCTGAATAAACAAAACAAAGGCTCCGGTCGGTAACTATCATGGATGAGCAGCAAAATGTTCGAAAAGATATTGGAGGCTTAAATGAAAAAAACAATTCTTTTCGCATCGGTGATTCTGTTGCTGTTTGGATCGTGCCAGGAAAAGGCCGCCACAGACACAGGAAAGTTTGAGGCGAAAATCAAATTGGCAACGGATTACCTTCTGAGTCAAGAAGGACCCGGGGAGAACGCCAAAGAAGGGCTTAAATTGCTCGTGGAGGCGATCGAAATGGCCTCAGCAGAGGCAGAATTTCCATCAGATTTCAGAGAGAAGATCTCAGAAGCTAGAAGGCTTTTCGAATCAAACTCCATCTTTGAGCAGAAAGGAGTCGTTCTACTGATGGAGTCCTATTTAATAGCAAATGCCGGTGAGGAATTCTGTATGCCCGAGGCTATAACAAGCGTCCAACAGGCCGCTGAATATGCCCGTCAGCTCATCGGTTCGTCTCAAAGGAATCTGAAGCAAGGGAACATCGGGGAATGTGCTAAAGGTCTTCTCGAGGTCGCCCTGGTGGTCGTAACCCCGATAATACAGCAAATCCAATAATCAGTTCTCAGTCCAAGAAAAGAATCTTTTTTATGCTGATCAACTGATGACTGACTACTGAATCAGCGAATCAGTTAACAGTTCTCAGTTTTCAATTTAAGATAAGATTTTTTCCTTTCCTGACTGCTGTAATAATATTTTATTAATCGGGAATAAACCTGACACTTTGCACGTCTAAATGATAGGAAACAGAAATGGCGAAAGAAAGAATAAAGGAGGCTCTGATGAAAAAAAGTCTGATGTTTTCAGTAATTGTCTCGGTGGCTGTGCTTTTTACAGCCAGCAGCTTCGCTCAGCCGTTCCAAGGGATGAGAAGAGGTCATCGAGATTATGGGATGATGAGAAAAGCTCCGGGCAGAATCCTGATGGTCCTCAAAGCATACCAGAAAGAACTCAACATCACCGATGACCAGCTCGAAAAGATTAAAAATCTGATGGATTCATCGGCAGAGAAGATGGTCGAGATGGAGAACGACAACAATCTTATCCAGTTAGAGCTGAGGAAATTGTTACAAGACAGAGAAAACTTGGATTATGCCAAAATAAAGGTCATCCTGTCGAAAGCATCCAGCAACAGGAATGAAATGTTTATCCTAAGATTGAAAAACAGAGACGAGATAAAAAACGTCCTCACTCCTGAACAACAGGAAGCCCTTAAAGAAATGTGGACAGACCGGATGAAAGATAGAGGACCCTTTCCCGGAGGAGAAAGATTCCAGCGTTTTCGTAGGTTTCGTGAACCCGTGAAGAAATAAGTCTCATATTCTCAGCATGGAGGATCAATCTGGGAGCAAATATCTGAGATTGATTCTATTTTTGTAGGGTTTTATTCCCACCTAAAGCCTAAAGGAAGCCGCAGAAGATTCTAGATTAGTTCAAACAAGGAGAGGAAAATGAACACAGTTCACAAAATATTAAATAAGTCTTTTATCCGGCGATCTTTCATGAACCTATGCATCTTATTTCTTCTGGTTATCTTTTTGGCCGGATGTGGAACTGTAGAACTCGAGAGTCGATGGAAAGAGCAAGAGATCACGATCGACGGGAAAAGTTCCGATTGGCTGGGGTCGATGTACTTTTTTGAGGGCGAAGATGTCTCCGTCGGTTTCTTGAACGATGAGAACGATCTGTATGTGTGTTTGATTGCTGCAGAACCGACACTCCGAGCTCAAGTGATGATGCAGGGGTTTACGGCTTGGTTCGACCCGGAGGGAGGCAAAGAAAAAACTTTTGGGATAAGGTTTCCCCTGGGAAGACGGGGCATCGGGGAGAGAGACGTGCCCATCGATATGAGAAACAGAGACAGAGAGCCGAGTGAGGAGGAATTTCAAGCCCGTTTCCAAGAGTCTCTGACCGAGCTCGAAATCATGGGACCAGGAAAGGGCAGACGGGAAAGGAT
>SMTZ1_10000220_pt1 | contig 53016 bp, 46 predicted proteins | sample DeeMarSWOR136_30_FD_25667 | JGI IMG/M metagenome (IMG submission 25667) | reverse complement strand
GTCGTCATGGCCATGGACGTAGTCCCCCATACTATCGTCGATGAAGATGCCTTCGCACGGGGTGACTGGAACGAAACGGAAATATCAGGTGGACTCGCCGAGGAGTGGATGGACGGGGGCGGCAAGATGATTTGGTCTGGATATGCTCCATTTTCTTTCATAGGTTATGAGGACGGTAGTTACGAATGTATTATGGATTACCACGAGAAGGAAAAAATGCCTAATATACACGTCGAACATACTGATACTCAGATACAACAGGATGGTGGTCCACATCTACATACAACAAAGGCGCTTGCGATCATGTTTGACGGAATGGTCGAAGATGGTGCCTATATTCACGACTTAATCGGTGAGGATATGGATGTACAAAAATCACCGTTCAACATTCGCAAGTGGTATCAATATAGCGCCTTCTGTATGCCTACTTATGGGGATCAACATCACGACGATCCAGGGGTTGCCTTTATCCCGTCGTTATTGTGGACGCCAGGAATACGTAGTTATCAGGCGATACGATGGTTGACAGGCGCTGATATGAATAAATACCTGGCCATTCCAATTTGTAGAGATGTTAATAATGGTAATGAGCATCCACAATCTATCATCGATCAAGTCTATAAGGACTATATACACGATGAATATCTAGCGTGGTCTGAGGCGATCACACCAGCGACCATTGTCGCCGATCCTGTGGTGTTCAGGGCAGGTGAGGATGCCCTCGGTTCCTTTGCCATGGTCGGTATGACCTACCATATCTCAACTCTCGCGTTATTAAATCCATTAGCGTTTGATGAGAACTATTATGACACTTCATTCGAAGGAGATCTAAATACCTACACCTACAACCACGGTGAAGATTTCGATGTCTGGTCAAACGCTACTCTTGTGTACAACGATCCGTGGCATCAAGGCAACGGTGAAATCATGATCACTGAATGCGCACAGTATATAGCGGAACTAATCTCCCATACCTTAAGACCTGGACAGTTACAAAGCGTATGGGGAGATGTCTATAAAGGTGAAGCACAATACCAGAGTGCTGTAGAGTATCAGATGAATCAAAGAGGTAATAGTGGACAATGGATGTTTGAATCATGCTGGAATCCTGCCTACTTCTGGGAAGGTATTTATCCCGGCGGTAATAGAACGGGAGGAGGGCAAACCTCTGCTCATGGAGATCCCTACTATGCCCCAGGTGAGCAAAAGGTAGAATCAATGGAAGGTTACTACTCTTACATCGTAAACCGTACACATGGTCTCACCTTTAGAGTAAATCTCTACAACCCGTGGGAACCAGGTGAAAAACTAAACGGTAGAGTCACGCTTGAAGTGATTACACCTAACGGGTCAAGAGTACAGACGAAGGATCTCTCCAAGATGACGAAAGTAGAACAATATGGCGGAGTGTATGGACATACCGTCACCGTGTACTTCTGGATGGGAGGAGATAATTCAGATCCTTATAGCAGTCCTCTCATCACAGAACCTGGTCCTCAAATGATTCATGTCACCTATGAGGATCCCGATCGTGGTGTCAAATCAGAACGTTTCTACCAGTTCTATGTCTTCCCATCCATGTGGTTACTTGACCTCTTGTTATGGTGGCAGGCATGGGGTAGGTGGCTCATGAGTTTCATTAACTTCTGTGAACTTCTGTATTCAGTTTATGGTGCAGTTGGTAGTTTTGCCGCTAAAACGGCTGCTAAAGAGGCTGCGGAGGAAGCAGTAGATATTTATACAAAAATGGCACTAGAAGAGGCGGGAGAGCATATGATATTTACCAGTCCATCTACTGTAGCCCGCCAAGTAGCAGAAGAGACACTTAAAGAATCGATTCATACAGCCTTTAAACAAGGTCTCACAAAAGTCAGAAGCGCAATTTCAAAAGCATTAACTGCTCCAATCAAGGGCTGGTGGGCTGCCTTTAAAGCTAGATCGCTTATTGGAAAAGCATTAATGGCAAGCAAAATGGGAATCTATACGGTAATGTTTCTAGCTCCTTATCTCACGACAATGTATCCAGAGAGTACTCCTTATGTTACTGTCATTTCTACTATTGGATCAGTAATGTTGTAAAAAACAAGTTTTTTTAAAGGTTTACAACAATAATTACATAGAAATCAGATCGAGATCGAATTTTGATATTTTAAGAAGAGGAAAACAATGGGCAAAACAACAGGCACCATCTGCTTGGGAATAGGAATCATTAATTTAATCTTCGGTTTCTTGAGGCCAGGTTTGTTTATTCTTGCTATTATTGCATTAATTGCGGCATATCTAAATCTTGCGGGGGGGACACATTCAGAATCAATAGGGTTGCGAACTGCTACTTTCGAAGAAACTGAAGTCTGCCCTATCTGTGGAACGAAAAATCTGCCCATTGCAAAGGTTTGCAGAGGTTGTGCCAAACCATTCCCCAAAGAAGACATTGAAAGTTGACTTTAGGATCTTCCTAGTTCATACGTGCTTGTTTTAAAGCTTCTTTAACATCATTAGAACTAGGATTGATTTCCAGCGCCTTCTCGTAGCACTCAATTGCCTCTTTATAATCGTCTAGATGCCCGTACGCTTGCCCCATTTCGTACCATATTGTAAACGATTTCTTATCAAGCATTGATGCGTTTCTGTATTCCTCTATGGCTTTTTTGTGTTTTCCTTTCTCGATATGCTGGTGTGCTTTTTCGATATACTTCATTATTTCTCGCGCTCTTCTTAACTTCTTTTCAACCAAAGGATTTGACTTGATCTTCCTGGCTTTCTCGTAATGCTCAATAGCCTTGTCAAACACACTTAATTCATCGTAAACTAAGCCTAAGTTGAGCCATGGTTGCTCAGCTCCAGGATTTAAGTCCAATACTTTCTGAAAATTCTCAATGGCTTTGTCGTATTCACCCATCTTCCGATAAATAGTGCCCATATCATTCAAAGCGAACAAATGATCTGGTTGGAGTTCTAGAACTTTTTGAAAGCAGTCAAGCCCTTTATTATGCTCACCTAATAAGTCATAGCTGTTTCCCAAGAATCTTAATGCCTCTATGTATTCAGGGTCGAGTTCAACTGCCTTTTGAAGACATTCAACTGCCTTGTTTAGAAACTCTTTCTTTCGTTGGACTAAATAAATGGCATAATTTAGCAACCCCATCTTATCCCATGCCTCTTTATGATCTGGCTCAAGTTCTACAACTTTCTTAAGAGATTCAAGGGCTTTATCGGTCTCACCACAGCCCATATACGCGAGTCCGCGTCCATACCATGCTTCGTAAAAAAGCGGATCAATCTTCAATACCATTTCAAACTCGATCGCGGCTTTTTTGAATAGGTGTGGATTAGCGTGTCGTTCTCCTTCATCAAGATATGCAATTCCTTTTTCAAGGTGCTCTTCTACAGATGTCATGTCTATCACCTCTTGTCATAGTATATATTTCGTGATTACATATACTTGTCCGTATTTCATATCACTTTAAACGGAAAATTATTCTTTTTCTTCGTTAAATAGAAACTACTTAGTAGTATACTCATTCAACAGTAAAAATCTTCCTTTCTAGCGTCATTTTAGTAATAATTGTCATTGTATGACATACTCCATTTCATCAATTTATACCTACGTTCCACATACTGAAACCTTTGTTTTTTTCATCCTAGAGAGGTTACTTAATTGGTTATTTGATTTCTATTACCGCACTTCTTGAGATACTCTAGAGCGATTTTGCAATATCGTGCAAATATTCGTATATAATCCACTTAGTTGATACAGTAGCACAAACCAGTGAGGTATAGGTATGGGATCTGATCATGTAAAGAACAAATATAAGATGACTTTGCGAGAGGATCCAACTAATTATGAAGGATGGAAGAATCTGGGATTTAAGTATTTGCAATTAGGCAATTGTTTCCAAGCAATCCGTTTTTTTCAGATTGCTAGCGATTTTCTGAACAAAAAGAATGCGGAAGCATGGAATAATCTTGCTGGTCTTTATTTTCTCTCTAAAAATTATAAAAAGGCGCTTGCCTGTCAACAAACAGCACTGAAACTCGATCCTACAAATGCGCATGGATGGTTCAATCTGGGGATTACCTATTACAAACTTGAAGCATTTACAAAGGCGATCAAATGCGGTCTACGTGCAACAAGAATTAGTCCTACTTATGCGGAGGCTTGGCACAATATAGGTGCAGCTCATACCGCGCTTGGTAATTTATATGAAGCACAACAGTGTCATATGAAAGCACTTGAATTAGAACCGCAATACGAATTGGCAAACCGCAACTTAAATTTGGTATCGAAACTTATCAAACTGGGTGAAGGGGTTCATGGTTAGCGAACATGAAGAGAACGATCTCGCAAACGATATTCGCCTCGTATTTAAAGATGACATCAAAGGACTTCTGCGTGACCTTCTCTTAGGAATCACTAATGGAGTTTTGGGAATCTTTCTGTGGTGTCCTTTATTTCTTTTTGCTAAGATAAGATCATTTCTTAAAGGTTAAATTATTTAATGCATTTAAACACCCAACAGATGGCGCATCTTCTCTTAGTAACAATTTCATTAATTCAGTTGTGTGATTTCTAATTCTTTTTTAATTCAAATAATTTAATCTCATACGGTTGCTCGGTGCTTATAACAAGATTCAGTCGATAATGTTCCATGAGCAACCGTAGGATAAAATCATGTTTTTCTTCATTACTGTACGGATCGTCAACGAAGTAAACGGATTTTTCTATCATCCAAGAATCTATAAGAGGTAATAACTCTTCCATCATCTCGTTTTCTGACAGTGTGGCGTATATCACATAATAACGATCCTCATACGTCTGCGAGATATGGGTTTCAAATAGCTTATGCCACCGGTCACCAATGATTAACGATTCTGGCTCGGTGTGTGTGTAAAACATATCTTGATAATCGGCTAATCTCGTGAGAAAAGCGTTCTGTTGAACGACTATTCCGATATTAATGCCACTAAATATAATGAATACTAAGGCAAATGAACCGAGAAACGTCTGCTTACGTCTAATTTGTTGTTGAAACCACCTGATAGTATTCATACAGAGGTACGGTAAGATCACCTGTAGATGTCGCGATGATTCGATAAACAGATGTTCTATGTCGAACGTCATTAGAAAATAACTGCTGAAAAAGATAAGAAAAGATATGATCACAAGCAAACCTAGAATATACGCTTCTTCGTCTGCTTTGTGTCGAATATAAAGGAGTGTAGTAAGTAACCCAAGGGGTGGGAAGATGTTTAAGATCAAAAAATATTGGGGGAGATGAAATATAAGATGCAAGAAGTTGAAGCGACCTACTAGCCCACCTTGATGATAGGACCAAAACACATGATATCCTGTGCTGAAGACGTCACCGAAATAATAGAGGTTATAGAGACCTATCACGACGAAAAATGGAAGCAAGAAGACATAGTATAGCAAGATTGAATTAGGTTTATCCCTTCTTTTTCTGAAATGGTTTATGAGAATGGGGATGACGAAAACAATATTGGTGTATCGAATAAGTAGCGCATAACCAAGTGATAGGGAGGCAAGAGCATAGAAAGAAGGTTTATCTCGATGCGATGCTTTCAAATAAAGATAGAAGGAAAGTAGCAAAAAAAGAGTGGATGAAGGATCCCGTAAAAGTGTTCGTGAATAGAATACAACGGGGGGCATTATTCCTAGAAGCAAGGCACTCAATAAACTACATACTCGGTTTTTTGAGATTTCAAATGCCGTGAAATAAGTCATTATGACTGTCAGTATCCCTACGATCCCGTTCAAAAAAAACATGAAGCGGTAACCTCCCATAATATAGAAGAGTGCGAGCAACACCGACAGTCCGATAGGATACGGTGAAATGTAGTGGTTTGAATACACGGTAGGCACAAACCAGCGTCTAAGAAGTGGTGAAGCGAGAGGAATGGTAATGGCACCTCCCTCAGCCATTCGGATAGCGGTAAATATATAGTAATACTCGTCTGGTGATGAATAAAAATAGACTTTAGATACAAAATAAAAAGGACCGAGCAGTAGTGTTAGCAGTGCTACATCTTGTATTCTGAAATCAATGTTTGATAACTTGTTTGTAATTAAATCCAGCATATCCTTTACACCTTCAATTTTCCACGCTGAATAATGTCATTTCATAAGGTTGTGATGTGGCAACGACTGCTCCAAGTGCATATCTTTCGTTTAGCATTGATAAAACGAAATCATGAATCGTGGATTCAGTATATGGGTCGTCAATGAAATAGACGGCATGTTCTTTCATCCAAGTATCAATTAAAGGTATAATTTCTAAGAGTTCTTCTTCATAGAGGAAGTCATAGAGCAAATAATGTCTCTCACCATACTCTCTTGAGAAGTAAGGATGAAATAACTTTTTCCACACATCGCCTCCGATGACTAAAGAGTCAGGTTCGGTGTTCGTGTAGAATAATTCTTGGTAATACAGCAACCTTGATTTGAAAGCATGATATTCAATGATGAATCCGATGTTTAACACTCCTAAAATCAATATGATTGAGATAATGATATGAAAGAACCTTTTCTGTGGCTTGATGTTGTGTTGAATCCATCTCACCACAAACAGACACAGATAAGGTAGAATGACCAACAAATATCTAGTAGATTCAATAAACAGATGTTCGATATCAAATGGAAGGTACGCATAAAAACAGAAGAACAACAGAAATGTCATAACAATATAAAAACAAAATGAATAGTTCCCTGAGGCGTGTATTCGACGAATGGAAAAAAACATACAGAGTATGCCAAGTGGAGGAAAAATGTTGTAGATAACGAAGTATTGGGGGAAATGAAGAATTACATTAGTTAAATTAAAATGATATGCCTCACCGCTCGTTAAATGATATCCCGTGGTGAAAAAATTACCGAAGAAGTAGAGATTGTAGAGACCAATAAAAACGGCGAACGGTATCAGTACGATGTAAAAAATATAACTAGGAAAAAGTCTCCGACTTCGAGTTTTTGTCTGATAGAGTAAAACAGGAATAAGAAATAGGAGATTTGTGAACTTCACTAGGATCGCAAAACCAAGTATGATGGACGAGATCGCATACAGCAATGACCTCTCTTCTTTTGTTGCTTTTAGATACAGAAAGAACGAAAGCAATACTAAAGTCATTGAGGGGAGATCGCCTAGTAAAGTACGCGAATAAAAAACAACAGGCGGGCAGATACCAAGAAGGAGAGAGCTAAATATACTGCATATCCTGTCCTTCGTGATTTCAAGAATCGTAAAATAAGTTACAATCACCGCAATAAGTGCGAACACGGCATTGGTGTAATATAAAAAGTTATATCCTCCGATCAAATAAAATAAAACCATTAATAGCGACTGTCCAATAAACCATTTCGAGATATAAGTATTGGGTGTCGTTGTAGGCACAAACCCACCACGTAGAAGAGGCGACTCAAAGGATATTGTTATCGGAGTTCCTTCGGCTATTTGGATGGCCGTCAAGATATAATAAAATTCGTCTGGTGAAGTATAGAAATAGACTTTATATACGAAATAGAAGGGAAATAGAATTAGAAACAATAAAAAAACGTCTATTAGTCTAAAATCCAACATGGAGAAAAACCTGAGTATCTTCTGTCCCGATTTTCTAATTTGAACCCCCATCATGAGAGACAACCATTTGTTTAACTTCATCAGACCTTTCGATTTCGAATCCTTCTATATTGAATCCTATCGATGATTATACACACAACAAGCCAGATACAGAACGCGATAAAGAAATACCATGTCCAAAGGGGTATTGTCCAAAGAGATGTGGGAGCTGACATTGATCATTCACTCTTCTAATCTTTGTGTGATTGCTTCATAGAAATCAGTTATGCGCTTTGGTTCGGGCGTTATGTCAATGTTAGAAGAATAAAAACCATAAAGAGAATGCGAGCCATCAGTCGTATTAAACCCATGGTCTGAGACTATGATAAATTGTGCATCGCTTATGATGTCTTTAAGACGTAGTACGAAGTCATCTAGTTCAAAATAGTGTTCCTTGATAACACGAGGTTTTAAGAACGTGAAGTGCTGTATTACATCAGGAAAATGAACATATGCAAAAATAACTCGTGATTCCTGTGATCCATCTAGGATGCTTCTTCCAATCTGTTTTTTTCTCTGCTTAAAAATATCAAATGCCCTACGTACCGCGGTTCGCATAGAAATCTCGTCTTCACCAAATTGTTGTATTACTTCTAGTATCGTGTGGTCATAACTGTAGTATGGTGCATTAATTTCAGAAACGCCAGGCAGATCAACGAATGTGCTTAATGACAACTTTGGGAATGAGCGTGGTGCCTTATTATCAAGAAATCGTGGTCCTATACCCAAGCTTAATGGTATGTATTTGCGTATATGTTTTAGTATGGATAATACTCTTCCAGCTGAGTGTACCCTGTCAAATTCCAAACCCAAAATCCATTTTCCTGTGAGAAATGACGCCCATACTTCAGGTGATGATGGTACTCCCATTTTTTTATTTATTGGAACAACGATTTTACCATAATTTTTCTGTTGCAAATTGGTTAAGTTCCACCTTTCGACCAGATCGTAATCTAATCCGTCTAAACCTAAGATGAAAGTTTCTATTGTTACCCCCTCGTTGTAATTAAATCAATTAACATCGCACGATAAATACCTAGCGCATAGACAATCCCTGTCATAATCAGGAACGGCGGACCGATCAGTTTTCCGTACAATGTTCTCATTCTAACAAGATGAAATGCATAGATTGTGCAAAACATAATAAAAAACGTCAGAAGTGTAAAAGGTAAATAAAACGGCACAAGTAAAAGACTTCCAATAAGCATCGAATACAACAATAAACGTAGAACATATCTCACTGGTTTTGTTTTCTTAATAACACGCCATCTAAACGGAGCCATTCTTTTGAAAAGATTAGAAAAATAGTTGATGCGTACATCGTGCAAATGAAGAGCAAACACCTCCGACAACTGAATTATCTTATAACCATGATTAACAACTCGTGAAGAGTATTCACCGTCCTCTGCAATAAGTTCTTCCGTGTGATACTCTTGGTCAAAGGATCCAATAGAGGGGAAAACAGAGTATCGGATCATGGTAAGCCCCATCTTCGCCTCTTGCACGCATTGAACGCCCTTCTCTTTTAACATCCAAATCTTCTCATATACAGGTATCTTACCAGAAGAGAAATATGGAATCGCTACCATACCAACGTTTTCATCTTCAAAATGCTCGAGCATTCTCCGTATGGTGTTTGTGCCTTGTACCACCACATCAGAGTCAAGAAACAGTATGAAATCCGAACCGGCACCCATCTCAACACAGATATTTCTTAACTCTGGGAGATTGCCTCCATCTCTCGATAAAACTATATCATTGTACTCATTCTTATATCGATCTTTAAACTCTTGTAACAATTCGTATGTACCATCAGTGCTCATGTTATCGACAAACACGAAACGAATCCTTTTCTTCGTATACTCATCCTTTACTATCTCATCTAAAACCTTTGTAAGACACCAGGATCGGTTTTTAACAGGCATGGCGATCGTTACCAAAGGAATTTTTTGAGAGTTATTAACCACCTATATCACCTGAAATATCAATATTCTATGAAAACATGGAAATAGGGACAATCTGGTAGTGTGTGTACCTCGTCCCCAAAACGATACAACTTACTATCTCCTCGTATGAACGTTACTTTCTGTGAGGCATCCACTATCTTGTGCCAACTATGATGACGTTCGGCTTCTGGCATGAACATACCATGAAACTCAAGTAAAATCCAGGGGGCGTAATCCCTTATCGTGTTTTGACAACCATCAATTACCAACCCTTCAGCTCCCTCAACATCTATTTTGATGCCATCAGGAGCGATATCATTATTTCTGCAATATTCATCAATCGTCGTTGTATTAACAACTGTCTCTCGAAAATCTGTTTCCTGTGCTAATCTAAGTAATGAAGTGCAGCTTTTTCCTAATCGAACCGCCGTGAGTGTGGCTTGTCCAATTGAATCACTTAAACAAAGTTGTTCCAAGTGTACGTTAGTCATCCTATTTCGATTAATATTGTCCTTCAAAATACGAAACGCCCTCGGATCTGGATCGAAGGCATATACTAGTCCTGTACCATTCATTAATTTCGAAAATAGCAAGGTATAAACCCCTATCCACGCACCAATATCCAATATAACTTGTCCGTTGGTCACTATATTGGAAATAAACTTGAAACAATCTATTTCACACAATCCTTTCTTAAATGACTCCCAGAAGGTGTTAGGCCGTGTTTTTACCTCTATACCATCTATCGGGTATCTGACAGTAGAATAGACTCCCAATCCAAGGCGGTCTAAACCCCACTTCATAGTGAAATTCAGTCCATATTTTCTGAGAAGACCAATGATTCCATGTATTGTCTGTATAAAGTTCTCCATCGTGTTACGATCCTTTAAGTTTTTAAGAAACATCTTTCTTTATGATTTGATCTTTTAGATCGATCAACATTGCTCGATATATTCCTACAGCAAAAACTATCCCTGAAAGAATGAAGAAGGGTGGGCCCACCAACCTTCCAAAAAAGGTTCTCATTCTGATAAAATGGAAAGCATACAGCATCCCTAATAGAACAAGAAATGGAATCAATGACCAAGGCAGAAAGAACGGAACCAAAAAGGCGTTTACAATCAATAAAGAATACGCTATTAATCTGAGAATATAACGTTTCGGTTTTGTTTTCTTAATGCTTCTCCACCGAAGGGGAGTCATTTTTAACAAAAGACTGTGAAAATAGTTATGAGGTTTGACTTGCAGGTGTTCGGCGGGATCTTCTGAGAGTTTGATGATTTTATACCCCTTCTCTATAACTCGCGATGAGAATTCTAGATCTTCCGCCGTGAAATAACTTTCGTCAAACATACCAACTTGAGGGATAATCGAGTGTCGTATCATTGTTAACCCCATTCCACACTCCTGTGCATATTGAATTGGTTTTTCCTTTAACGCCCATATTTTTTCATGTAAGGCAATATTATCAAAGAATAAGTATGGAATAAAGACCATACCGACGCTTTCATCGACAAAAGGTTCAAGCAGTCTTCGTATGGTGTTCGTGCCTTGTACCACTACATCGGAGTCAAGAAACAGGATGAAATCAGAATTTATGCTGTGGTCGATACAGATATTTCTTCCTTGTGGAATATTCGAACTTTGCCGTAAAACAACGATCTCCGCATACTGTTCCGCGTATTTGTGCTTGAAGTTAAGCAATAACTCAAACGTTTTATCTGTACTATCGTCAACAAACACAAAGCGGGTTCTCTTTTTTGGATATTCATCTCTAATAATTGCTTCTAACACACGTTCTATGCACCACTCGCGATTTCTTAGAGGGATCGCAATAGTGACAATGGGAAGGTTCTTCATTTGAGTACGCTCCTTTTAAATAGAATTATTAATTCGTTTATATAACCTAGATTCTGTTTTATGTTAAGACCAGTTATCCTTTTCACACAGAAAAATCCAAGAACTGCACCAATGAGACTTACAATCACGTCAATGTATGCTGCTCCACGAATTCCATAAGAAGGAACAAGTAGAAATAGAAATGAAATTGTTACTAATGACTGTATAACGGTGATGATCAAGTTCGTCATCGTCTGATTAATCCCGTCCAAAGTAGTTAGCATGACATAAAATACACCATGAGCAACATCAGCGAAGATACAGATTCTCAAAATACTCAGAGAAGGAAGATATTCTGTCCCCAGAACAAACAATACTAAAGGTCTAGCTAGAAGAATGACGAAAATTGATGAGAGGATGCCCCATAAACTGAAAATTACCAGTCCTGCTGAATAACTTCCATGAATTTTCGTGATATCGTTATTTTTGTACGCCTCCGAGATGTATGGCAACATTACCAATGAAAAACTGGCTGGCAGTAATTGAATCATGCTGCCAATCATGTTCGCTATTCCGTAAATCGCGATATCTGCTGCTGTGACAAAAAAGGCAAGTATGAGTCGGTCGATTCGCCTTACCGTATAGATAGCAAGTCCCTTTATACCACTCGGTAATCCATAACTCAACATTTTCTTAATCATCATAACACTAAATTCTCCTCTACCAAAACCATAACGAAGACAGAGTAGAGTGCTACACGTCCTTGCGATTACATATCCGATTATTGCACCCTGAACCCCAAAACCTATAACAATCAACCCAATTGACAATGATGTTTGCATGATATTTGCAGTTACGGAAATCCCGGAAAGAAGTTCAACCCTTCTTTTTGCTGATAATCTCGCCTTCCATACATCAAAGGCACTTGGAAGGAGATAAAGTGCCGCAAGGATCGATAGTATCTTGATTGGTTTGTGTGTCTGGGCTTCAAACCATCCTACGAACAATAAATTAATGATAAACACGAATACTGTAAGAGAGAAATCTAATACAAATCCTGACCACACTATTTGTGAGTCATCTGGTTCACCGCTAGCGTAGTGGACTACCGCCTTCTCAACTCCTGTATCAACTAATGCATCAAAGGTTAAAGTTAATGCAAACACAATTCCAAGCAGACCATAACCTTCGGGTCCTAGCAACCGTGCAGTGACTATTGCTCCAGCAATTCCAATTATGCGACACAGGATTCTGGAAGTCGAACCAAACACAAATTGCCGAATTATATGCCACATTCTCTCTCATAGTCCTTATCATATCTTGCGTATTGTTAGTGTGATTTCATGAGGTCTGAAAAAAGGAAAAACAAAAAAACCGATACTTATGTTTTCGTTACTGGCAGAAACATCAAATCTTATCTTTTGCTGTAATGAACTACACACCTGAGAAAACCATGTTTTGCTAAAATATGAAACATGATAAGGCGTTTTAGCATTGCGTGAATATTTATGGGGACATTTAATCTCCACTTCATTCTTGCTAACTCTGATTAATTCTTTTAGGAACTTAAGGGGAGTTTTAGTGTGTTCTATAACATGATGAGATACGACTTTGTCAAAATGGTTCTCCCTGAAAGGCAAATGATTTCCATCTGCAAGAATGACGTCTCTCACTCTTGATGAATTTCTATGATTTACAAAAACTCGGATGGTCTCTAGTTCTAGATCTACACTCACGTCTCCTTTTAGATTCGATCCACAACCAACATCAAGTATCGCCATAGGTACTTCCTTCACTCTAAGTCATTAATTTTAGAATTCGTTGTCTAAAATGCGATTCATCATACCACTGTGCTCTTGTTTCAACTGCAGCGCTCATTTTTTTGAAATATCTCTCATCACTCATAACCCTATCAATATAAGTCGCGATTTCGGAAGGATCGTTGAACAAGAAACCGAACTTTCCCTTGTTAAGGATCCCTACAGAACCTCCTGAGTTGTGGTTGACGGGGACGCATCCACTCGCCATCGCTTCCACCGTTCCCATGCCGAAATGCTCATTTCTCATAGGATGGACAAACACTTTAGCTTGTCCTAATTGTGATCTTACCATGTCGAATGATGCATTAGGATAGAAGTGTACACGATCTCCAACTCCGAGTTTTCTGGCTAGCATCTTCAATTTCTGAAAGTACATGTTCATGGCAGGTATTAAACCTCCTACCATATGCAACGTCACTTCTGATTCGCATTCACTTATCGCTTGTATGACTTCTTCATATCGCTTTTCAGGCGTGAATCGTCCTAACGTAACAACAGAATCTTCATTCTTATCACTTGGGGAGTATTGTGATATTGATATTGGGGGGTAGACTACTTCGACATCTGAAGTATCCCAAATTTTTTCCACATACTTTTTAGTAAACTCACTATTCGCACACACAACATCACAAAAATCCCCGTCTTTAGGTAAAACTACCCTTTGCTGAAAGAGTAAATACAGTTTCCAATACCAACTGTAGGGGAATCTGAAATACTTCTCTGGCAAAAGGTCACGTTTTGAGGTTTCTGCTATCGTGGGAAAGTGAACATATCTTACAACTCTTGCACCGCTTTTTCTGATGTCCCTCTCCAGTGGTTTGATAAACTCCATATCTAAAAAGATACTTTCCGGACGGAAATTTTTTAGAGCCTTTCTTATAGGTAGATAAGTAAAAAGTCGATGGAAAATACCGCACAGATTGAAGAATTTGTTAATCAAGTAAAATTGCGTGGGTTCTTCATTTAAACGAATCCCAAAATTATCTCGAAATGTTTTCTGTGCATTAAATTTAGCTGTAGTCGCTATTGCTACATCATGACCTCTTTTTACCGCCTCGTCTATTACAACTGCACATAGCCTTTCTCCTCCACCCTTTGTTTCATATAGATGGTGTGCTATTACCATTTTCATATCTCATCCCTCCTAATCAGTTCTGTTATTGAGTTTTTGACTACTCTGCAAGGAGATTCAAGTCTTTCAACCAATCTGCGAGCACGACATTGAGAGATGGAAACCATTTCATCCCATTGAGTCACCACAGCATCAACATATTCCATGTCCTGTGTAAACGATGACTCATAGATTGGATGTATCAACCCCCTTCCATGTAGAAATTTTTCCACACTGATTCTCTCTTTGGGGTAATAAGATAAAGTAGGCAATCCCAAAAGAGCAGATTCGGTGTTCATCGTACCCCCCGATCCTACAAAACAAGAAATAACCCTTTTGTGTTGTTGAATTAAATATGAAAACAACACCATGCTATCGATGAATTGATATGCTGGAGGGACAATGATGCTATCAGTTCCCAGTTCATGTATAATGGATTGAATAACCTCTCGATGAAATTGATAGCGTACGATAACAATGATGCAACAGTCCTTGTATCCTAAGAGATGTTTTAATAATCGTTTTATACGTTGTCTGATACTATATAGGTCGCTAATATATGCGGAATAACTTTCTTCTAATCTTACAACAATATAAGTGTCGATATTTCTTCTCTTGTTTGAATCCAATAACATCTTTATAGAACTGAGCTCTCGCGATGAAGGATCATTAAAATCATGAATCCAAGCCAATTCCTTCAATCCACACCAAGAAGTGAGTCTTTCAGGAGATACTACATGGCGTAAGTGATCGTTTGTTGAATCATCCAATATACATTGTGGTACAACTACCTTTGTAGAGAGTGGGAAAGTTAAACTTACCACAGGATAGTTATGTGGAGAATCATTAATGTTTATAATCGGAATTCCTCTTCCAAAGGCCACCCTTGATATATCAGGTGAGGAAAATCCCAAAACTAAATGAGGTAAGAATTGGTTATCAAAAAAATCATGTAGTAGTTCCATACGTTCGATGCTAGATCGCAACTTCAACTTCAAGATATCATTGCAATTGTTCGGGGTAGGGTAGTCCCCCAGCACCAAATAAGGGAAACCAAACTTCTGAGCATATTTTTTTATCAGATTCACTGATTCGGTAAAGTTTCGCGTGAAGAAATGAACATCATATTTTCTCAGGATTTTGTCAAACATATGGGCAAACAATCGAACCTGACCTGGAGTGAGAGCCTCAATAGCGATTTTCGGACCATCTAATTGTGTCATTGTTACTCACTATCTTGAAACTTAGTTCATGTCTCGGCGAGTTCGATTTTTATCTTCTCGATCACACCTCCGCATGAATCACAGAATCGTTCCTCACAAAACTCCCGATCAGCACCACCATTAGTATATATGATACAGAATCGTTTGACGAGGATCGTTTGGCAATTTGGACATAGTTTATCTTCCATGCTCATCATCACGTCGTTGTGCAATCCCTGTTTTGTTGGATATATCCCGCAAGCTCATACAAAATTATAAGGAAAGCCTCAACACGGTCTTCCTTGGTATTATTTGCTAAACGTATCGCCTCTTGGATGTACTGGACTTCTTTCGTTTGTCTCCACTTATTTGTAAGGTCTCTGAGTTCTCGTTCAACCATTTTGACATATCAACCTCAATAATAACATTCAACGCACCTTCGCTGCGATTACATATCTGTAGCGATCAGGATCCTTCTTGCTGCGAATGACCTTTCCATTGATTTCACCGCTATCGTAGAGGATTTTTAACCAACGTAGTAAGTGGTTGACCTTCATTTTACATCGCTTTGCCAACTCGTGAATATCGAATACGCCCTTATGATGTTTCAGATAAACTCTCAGCATTTCCTTCAGTTTATGTTCGTCCTCATAACTGATATCAATGAACTCATTAGTCCCAATATCGATCAATCCATAAAGTAACCCCTCCGCGATAGACTTAGCAAGCCAATCCGCTACTTCAGTTACCTCCAGACCAGTAGTGAGAGAAATCTCATCCAGTAGTATCGTCTTTCGTTTACCGAGCATCTGCTTCATCTGGTCTGCGAATGCAATCAACTCACCATGTCGGAGTTGGAAGAAGATGCCCGCCTTCTGTAATACCGCGAACACACCCCCTACCCCCACTAATACAAATGCACCAATAACATACAACAGAACATCAGATGTCATGCTCAGGATGCCGAGGTCAACCACCTTCGGCTGTCCTTCGATGAACGTAGCATCGGAGGCACCAATATATCCTCCTTCGTCATCTGCGTATCCATCATAGCACGCCACTATTTTCAGATCGCGAGATGTCGGAACGATAAACAACAGTTGGGCGTTTCCTTGCTCATCTGTAACTATCACCGTCTCGTAGATGACTTCCCATCCCCCTGAATCTTCCTTAACCACCAAGTCGTTTTCTATTAATGACTCGATCTCAATCGAGGTCTCGATCATGGCATAGATTACCACGGCAAGTTGTCCGCCAGAAATCATTTTACCATCATCGGTTTTCAGTTTCAAGTTAATCGTTACGGTATTATTCTCTTCGAGAGTTCCATTGACATCTACGGTCAACACCGAGTCCTGTTCTACCACAAGGAAGGCACACATACATGATGAGGGTCTCCAATCTGAATCACCGTCAAACCATGCAGTAACGCAGTAATTCCCATAACTTGCTGGAGAAGTCACTGCAAAACTGAACACGCCATCGTCGTTGGTAGTGGTATTAAACGTATTTCCGTTATATTCGATGAACACTAGTTTACCAGAAGCATAATTTCCATCACCATTGAGATTTCCTGTTATGGTTACTCTTTGTTTAGGAGTATAATCTTTTTCATCGGTGCTTACCTCAATAAATGAGGTTGTTGTTCCGATGCCTCCTCCTGAGCCCGCTGAACCACCTTGATTACCGGTATCTTCATCGATAAGTTCTGTCACCACTTCATAGATTTTATAATCAACCATTTCGTTATTATCTGCATTATCCATTGCAAAATAACTAATCGTATAGGTACCGTTTTCGTTAAGCACAAAACCGTCTTCATACACTATCCATGATCCTGCGTTAATACTATAGAGAATCATGGACACTCCTGAGCCAGTTTCATCGTCTATGGAACTCAAGAAGATGTATGTCCCCTCCAATATCGTACTATTAGATGGAGAGATCTCGGTAGTTGGCGGAGTGGTGTCTTCTACTGAAAAACTAACGTATTGCGTTGATTCGACATTTCCTGCTAAATCGGTAGCATTGTAATACAGAATATAATCGCCCTCATATAGCGAAAACATCCCCGTGTAATACCACCAATCACCATCATTTAATTTGTACTTAATAAAATCAACGCCCGATATCGCATCACTACTGGTAATTTCAATCATGGTTGTAGTATCGATTAATGAAGTCGAGATATTAACTGATGACATAGGAGCCGCACCATCAACAGTATAGTTAGTCAAATGAATGGATTCCGTATTCCCAGAGTAATCAACGGCATAATACTCGACTTCATGGAATCCAGGATCTAGGACAAACGGAGAATCATATAAAATCCATACTTGACTGAACCCCCCACCATCAATCCGATAATACACCTCTGAGATTCCTGAACCACCAGTATCATTCGCTGTTAAGGTTAGCGAAGTGAATGGTTGGATGTATTGTTGATCAGGAATGATGATCGTACTTGGAGGCGTGTCATCAACGGTGTAGTTGAACTGAGTAATTGGCTCGGTATTCGAGGCCACATCAATAGAATAAAACTCAATCGTATAATTGCCGACAGTTAATATAATAGGAGTGACATAACCCATCCAACTTCCCTCATCGATTCGATACCATGTTTCGAGAACACCCGACCCTCCAATCTCATCGCTAGCTATCAACTCAATCTGGTCACTACTTCTAATGCTTTCATCATTTGGTGAGATAGCAGTCGTGGGATGTACAAAATCGTTAACAGTATAAGTTAATACATTGGTAGTTTCGATATTTCCTGACTGATCCGTCGAATTATACTGTAGTTTATGTATTCCGTAAGGGATAACAAATGGTGTTGTATACGTTATCCACGGGCCATCGTCTATGCGATATGCAATGTTCTTTAGTCCAGCACCTCCTGAATCAACAGCAGAAAGAGTTAGCACAGTTGTAGTAGATATGGAAGTCATATTATCTGGTGTACAAGTCGTCATCGGAGGAGTATCATCCACAACATAGATCTTGCTTTGTACAAGTTCGATATTGCCTGCGTTATCCATAGAGTTATACTCGACCTGGTGTGTACCATTCGATAATGTGAAGGGAGTCGTATAGTTCTGCCATTCACCTTCATCAACGCGATACTCAGTTCTATTCACACCCGATCCATCATCAATCGCAGCAAGCGTTATCAAAACATCAGTACGGATAGTTGAAACCGTAGGAGTTATACTCGTTACTGGCGGAGTGGTGTCATCTACCACATAACTTTTGCTTTTTGTTGATTCGATATTTCCAGAGGAATCCGTTGCATTATATTCGACAACATGATTGCCGGCATTAAAAGTGAATGATCCTGTATATGGTTGCCATGCACCACCATCAAGTCGGTATCCAATACTAAATAGCCCCGATCCTCCGATATCTACCGCTGTTAAAATTATTGGCGTCGAAGAAGTAATGGCAAGATCCACAGGGTCGATAGCTGTTTCTGGAGAGGTATCATCCACAATATAGTTCATGCTCTTTGTTTGCTCGCGGTTACCGTTCAAATCAGTAGAATTAAACTCGACCAGATACATTCCCTCTCCGTATATTGAGAAATCAAACGGTGCAGTGTAGTTTGTCCACACGCCACCATCAATCCGATACTGGGTGTAGTCCACCCCGACACCCATACCATCATCTACACTCAAGGTAATTGGAGTAGCTGATTGAATGGTGTCATCATCAGGCGAGATAGTGGTCACAGGCGGTATCTCAATACCGTCAACCGTGATATTCCGACAGATGAACCCGATTTCATTGAGTGAATTGCCGTTACCTTCAAATAATACTAATATCGTATAGTTTCCGTCAGATATCTCATCTGGAATCTCAAAGGGATCGAAGTCAAGCACTCCATCAATCGGAATCGTGTCGGCTTGCGTGTGAATGGTCTCACCCGAAGGATTGGTAAAGTTCAATGAAGCAGTTCCCGAATTTATGCTATTGTCAATCAGAGTCGCAGAGACAGTAATGGTATCTGAGGAGTTATATATTTCCGCGGCGGGAGAAATAAGGACTTGATTGAGGTAATTCGGACTATTATAGTGCACAACCCATATACCATCTGAAGAAGTCGCAGCTTCGACAGCGGCAGGAGTGATGTTCACATAGGAACCATTTTGAATTTCGCAAAAACCAGTAACCTCTGTTCCTACAGAATCAAAGACCGAAGTACCATTCCAATCAATATTTTGATTCTGCAACACGAAACTGTAATTGTACCATGCCATGATCCCCCGAAACAGGTCGCTATCATTCGGTACAAGTATATCGGTTGTGACGTTCCAGTTTACTTTCGTCCCATTTAAGACATTATATATTGGATTGTCTGTTTGCTGCACATCCCACAAATATCGAAGAGTGCAGTTCAAATCCAATGTAATATTGAAGGCAGGATCAATGGCCAAATCGAAATTGAAATACCCTGTGGAGTTAGGATATAGGACGGGGTCATAAATCTCACTCAATTCACCTCCGATCATACCTTCAAATCGCATATCTGTTACTTGTGTACCATTAACCGTCAACTCGATCTCTGAGGCAAAAAACACCGTCTGATATTCAATTTCAGTAAGGGCAAAATCGATGGTCTCGCCTCCCGGGATGGTCGGTTGTGATAATACCCAATTGTTGCCATCGTGGTGACAAGCCACACCATCATCAATTCCATCCCCATAACTTCCATCGCCTACATAGTACCAATCACAATTAGTTGTCTGAACGACCACAAAATAGGTGTGATTTGCATTTAGCAACACAGGAGATACAAGTGTAAAGGCAACTTCCGTAACTTCTCCCAGAGAGCCATAAGCAAAACTATCAGTCGCGAGTATTTCATTATCGGGCAAATTCCCCGCAGTACTATTTCGTATCTCAACAACTATACTACCACCGCCGCCGAAGAACACCAGTTTTCCAATGGTAAATTGCGTGAGATAATAATGTTCAAACTCGGAGGTTACGTTAAATCCTTGCGCATAAAGATCGGAAAAACTCGTGGAATGTAAGGTATAGTCCTCAATTTCCTGTGATTCAATCGAATCATTACGTATGTTGGAAAATATAAATTCACCACTAGTTAAGGGTATATATTGCGAGGTCGATGCAGGACCTACTGCACAAAACTCAGTTCCAGGATCGGTACCATGAATAAACATATCATATGTGGATGTTGTGTTGGTAAGGTATTCCTTAACTGTTAGAGGGGATCCTTCGCCTATGGGATCAATCGGAGGGTTATCAGGGCTACTTGTTGCCCGCAAGACATGTTGAGTTGTGAGATCGTCGTCCACATCAGACAGACGAAACGGATCTTGAGGGGTAGTGTACTCGTCTCCTTGACTAGCATAGGTTATATTAGCGGCGGCAAACATAGGGGTACTAAGAAATATAACTAGAACTGTGATTACCAGAATTTTTTTATATTTCAAGGATATTCCACCTTGCGATGTGATAGGAAGATAGTTTTTTGTGCGCTTGTCCTTTAGTTGTATTAGCATTCTTTGTATGTTTCTATTTATAATCCTTACGTTGAAAAATCAAAGGAAATAAGCGGTAATGTGAAAAACCTTTCAAAACTGAGTAGAAAATTGTAAAATATCGAAAAAAGTTATGGAATGGGGTGGAACGTCAATTTCTTTTGTGAAACTCTTATAATAAAACGAAGTATCCGCAAAGTACGTCACGTATATTTTGAATTTTCGGAGAATCGCAAAACCTTCGGATAAACGTAGTAAATTTGATAATTCTTACACATAATCTTATATATTGGAAGACTAACCTACATTGATACCATGTCTTTATTTTCTTCTCGCCTTATTTTGACAAAAAGTAGTCAAAAAGGAGGTTGGATACTTACTTTGGGAGGAGGATATTGTGTCCACCGATTTACTCAAACAGCAATACGAACCGATGGAAAAGATTCTGCGCTTGATCCGGGCTAAACTTTTCTTCTTAGAGATGAGACCAAAATACATTATAACACTTCTTGCTGTCTCACTATTTGGTCCGATCACTGTACAGGAACTCCTCAATAAATGTAAAGATCTCAAAATACCTAAGAAACATAATCCCTTCCAGAACCGCTCCAGACTTGAGTACGCCTTAGCGAAACTAGAAAATCTTGAACTTATTGTCAAAGAGGGCATTCATTATCATGCATTTGATTTACAGTATCTTAAAACACTTTTCGGTGAACGAATAGAGAAATACTCTACAGAACTACATCAACAGATTAAAGAATTAGACTCCTTGAAACTCGAACATCCAGCCGATAAAATGAATTTTAGTAACGCCTTTTTTAGTTCCCCCGCTGGTGATTCAATGAAGGACGTTGATAAATTCATCATTCATCACTTCTGTGAAAATACTGATGGCTGTAACGGAATTAGCGCGTTGGAAATACCTCAAACACATTTCAGTAAATCTCACATCTATTCCCATCTGAACATTCTTGAAAGGCGAGGATGGCTAACCACAACAAAGCACAATAACATAACCAAGTACCACATTCAAGCTATCGAAGATATAGTGACGAGTGAAAAAAATAGGTTAGTGCATACCATTGAGTTGTTAAAACACGAGCAAGGATCTATGTCTGGTATTCAAGTCAACGATATCTATCATTTCTTCGGTGTTGATTACCCTAGTTGAAATGAATAGCCCTTTCTTTTTTTGTGTCCATACCGTTCCATAATATTTTCTGCATTTTTAGTGATTTCTAGGAAGTTTTTAAAGTTTTTACTTATTTCCCTTAATTTCTAGTATTTTATGCGATTAAAATCAACCGAAATTCTTTTTAAGACAAAGAACATACTATACACTGTTTTGTCAGATCTTTTTCGGACAAAGACAATTAATAAATTCATAATGCGCACGCTACACAGTTTCAAAACATCGGTGTTCAAGATGAAACCAGATGATATCACACTAAGTATCAGTCCAGAATATACTACCTTACGTCTAAATCAATCATTTATCACAGAGATCGAAGTTGAACTCAGTAAAGGCGTTTTAATTCGGTTAAAACGGGACAAAATAAAGTTAATTCTCGCAATTGGAAAAAGCGAGTACGAGATTGAGTTCACAAAAACACGAACCACTCGACTCATACAACATCACTCAAAAGTCGGTCTAGTAAACGGCTTTCAGAAGCGAGATATTGTCCTAAAGACCATCAATGGGCAGGTCATCACAAAAAAGGAACAACTTCTTAACATCGATACTTCATCCGCATTGAAAAAGGCAATCATATCAGGTGGAATAATCGGTGTGATTGCGATTACTGTGTTCTTTTTGCAATCGTTTTATATCTGGTTTGGTGTCACTGTGGGCGTCATTCTTGTTGCTGCAGTAACCAAAACAAAACTTTTAACTCCAGACAACACTCAGATGAATTTACTTGGTCAAATACAAGAGGAAGAACGACTTACCGAAGAGCATGCTCGACAACTATATAATCAAGCATTACACGTTCTCAATGAGATCAAACAAGAACGGACGGAAATTCTAAATTCTGTTGAAGATTCGCTAAAAGGTCTTAATTTTCAACTTAAGACCATAAAAGAAGTGTTCGGCGATCAAGAACAAAAACATGAAACACTCAAGACAACAATTGACGAGTTTAAAATACGGTTTAAGACAGTCGACAGCAATAAAGACAGATTGAATGAATTAGAACAAAACTTAGAGAAAGCCATCGATAAACTCTCCAACAAATTCGGGAATAAACTAAAATCTTTTTCCGAGTCTTTCACCAACCAACTAAAGGAAGCAACCATTGGGTCATCAGAACAGGAAAAAAGTAATCGCTCAGCGCTAGAAACATTACAGGGTGAGATATCTGATCTAAAAGAGACCATTCAAGCACTAAAAGAAACCATTGACAACATCCCCCTCAAATTCGATCAGGATTTAACCAGTCTGGTGGTTACTTTTGATGAATTCCAGAAAGAAGTACTGAAAACCACGCAGCAGAAATCTACAGAACATCTCTCTAAGGAAGATCGGAAGCTTATTGATGATCTAAGAGTCAGCGAAAAGGTGCTTAATTCTCTAGAAATCAAACTTAAAGATACAAATGGGCGTCTAGCGAACCTTGAAAAAGAGATCAAAACTACACTTGCGGATTTTGAAAGGTATAAGGGCACCAAACCTCCGGCGGAGAAACTGTTTAACCTAGAATCGAGTTTTAAAACTTATAGCAATGATACCCAGAAACAAATTGAGGAACTTACAAACAGGTTTAACAAGTTTTCAGAAGTCTCCAAGCAAAAATTAGAAAGTGGTGAGGAACTCACCGACTCCGAAACATCACAACTGCTGAGACAGCTAAACACACAGATTACAGATCTCGAAACTCGTATTCATGACTTGAGCGAACAGCACAAGACTACTTCTTCTGTTCCCACTGACCAATACATCACAACTGATGAATTTGTTGCACAGAAAGAAACAATCAGTAAGGATCTCTCAGAACTTCGCCACACAATTACCGAGTTGCAAAAAACTTTCGTCGAGGAGATCAACAAGCTAACAGAAAAAATCACAAAGAATTCGCAGAAAGAAATCTCCAGCTTACCCTCAAGCAGTAACCCTGGTAAGACGCCACCAAAAGAGGCTAAAGATTCAATTGAGAAAATTCTAGCTGATTTAAAGAAGGAAGCAAAAAGCTAACACAAAAGGAGGGGTTATGAACGATCACATTCATTTCACAACAAAAAGAGGCCTCGACGACAGATCAACATCGAAAATTCGAAAGAGGTAACTCAGTTGAGGAACGGCGAAGACTCTTTAATAACATAAAAATGATGTTTAATCTCTATGGTATTGGCTCAGACATCGATGTCTTCTTGCTTCTTTACACGCAATTTCTTTTCCACCATAAGGAACCTTGTATTGCATACCGAATCTATCAAGACACAAAGAAATTGGCATTATTTACTGGGGTAACCTGTGAACAACGTACTATCTACAATCGACTAGAGAAATTAGAGGAGCGTAAATTCTTTATCCAACCCAAGAAGAAACTCAAGAGCACCGAATATCGTTCTGGAAAACCTTACATTCCTTTACCACTTGGAAAACTTCTTGATATCATTGCACAACAAAAAGCCATTGAGTGCAAATTGGAGATCCAGCGACTAAAAAGAATTCAAGAGATCAAGGAACCCAACGCACTCCAGCGCCAAGCAAAATTCCTTATTTCTGGGAATGTAGCAAGAAACGAATGTCTAAAAATCGCCATTTATAGAGAGTTAATATGCTTGAAAGATCAAGAGAACATAGATTCAGTAAAACTTGGTGATCTAAAATGTGTTGAGGAACTTCAACAATTGGGCAAGAAAGATTACACCATTCTATGGTATATTAGTCATCTTATGCAAAAACATCTAATCGAAAAAACAGAACCGCTCAATTTCGAGACAAGACTTATTCCTCTGTCCATAGAGGACGCAACTTCACGTCGCATGGACGAAATCATAGCAGAAGTTACTTTGTTTTATGAAACATATCCTCCAGATAGCATACTTCACCAGGACACCATATCGATGGAAGTTTTAGATTCCATTTTTGGCAAGGGAGGTGACAGATGATTCGTCGATTACATCTCATTTTTACTGTGATGCTATGTCTTACCATTCTCTTGATTCCACAAACAGCTGTCTTATATGATAATGAGGTTGTTGATATTCCAGACGGCGCTACTGACGAGGCGACTATTGACTCATCCCACACGATCGATTCTATCAGTGCAACATCGCTAACCACAATGTCATCGTCATCGCACCAAAGTGAGTCGGAAATTAGTAGTTGGAGAGTTACCAGCGCCCCTGCAAATATGTCCATACCAGAAGGGGAGATTGATTATGTCATCATAACTCCTGCGGGTTGGCGTGATGCACTAGATACTCTCGTTGAATTGCGATCTAAGTCATTCAAAACCGTTGTCTACAATATCGAGAACATTACACAATACTACGATGGGCGAGATGACGCCGAGAAATTAAGGAATTTCATTCAAGAACTTTATCTTGATCATGACTTGGAGTATGTGCTTCTGGTAGGTGATGTAAACCATATTCCAATCAGATATGTGTTTAATCCCGACGGGGCGAATGATGATCAGTACGGTTTTAATGAAACCTATAAACCCACTGATTTGTATTATTCTTGTTTAAAAGGTGATTGGGATATAGATGAAGATGAGATATACGGAGAAAGTTCCAAATATTGTAGCGAAGGTGTTGATGAGATATATTGGAATTTTAATGTCGCAGTAGGACGGATTCCCGCCAACAACCTCGATGATGTTCAACATTACGTCGATAAAGTCCTTCATTATGAGGCGACCTATGGCGGATGGCTTAACAGAATGCTCCTTATAGGTGCTATCTCGAACTTCGAATTTGAATATCCCGAGTATGGGGCGACAGATGAAGCACTTCTATCTGATGTTATTTATAATTCAACGATTCCTAATTATATGAACGTCACAAAACTATATTCAAGTTCACCTAGTTATCACTCATATTCTAATATTACCAAACAAGCAATACTGGATCAACTCAACAACGGCGTTGCAATCGTTAATTTTGCAGGACATGGCACAGTATCAAGTCTATTGGGGAAAACTGATCCTGATAATGATCATATCATCGACTGGGAGACATATTTCTCAAGAGATGATATTAATGATCTTACCAATACTGAAGCATATGCGTTTTATTATACATTTGCTTGTCTTGTTGCCGCTATCGATGCAAGGGAACAAGGAGGTTATTCACATGATTCGCTAGGGGAAGAATTACTCCTCAAAGAAGATGGTGGAGCTGTTGGTCTTGTAGGATCCACCAGGCGGAGTTGGTATGAGATCAATATCATTGACTCTACTGATAGACTGCATAATTACCTCTTTTGGAAGATGTTCTTTGAAGAAAGATATTATAGAATCGGAGAATGCCTTCTGAGAACGAAGGATGCTTACTTTGACGAGGTTCACGACATTTCTGATGAATCCGACAGAAAACAACTTTTTACTTATATCTTACTAGGTGATCCAGCCCTAGATCTATGGACGGATCAACCAGAGTCAATCAATACTCAACTTCTGGGAAATGTGTCGACTGTTTATAGTGGGCAACGCATCACTGTGAATGTAACCGATAATAACGGAACACCAATTAGTTACGCCCGAGTTGGTGTGATAAATGAGAATGACTCAGCCTACGGTTATGCCGACGAAGGTGGCATCGCCCATGTTTATACTCCTCAAATTCATGGAACTTATGACGTCTATGCAAAAGGACACGATACACTCTTTTCTATGACTCATATTAGTCTCGAAGACGACTCTCAATCTCCTACAGTCCTTCAACATAAACATACTAGATCATACACAGATGAAGTTGTTATTTCTATAAGAGTTACCGACCAAGGAGCAGGAGTGAAGACAGTCAAACTCGTATATCATGTCAACGATTCGATCCATGAATCGGTTGATATGATCCAAGATCAAGATGAACTAGATCTTTATACGTATACACTTGGAAGTTTCTGCTGTAATACGAATATCTCATATACCATTTACATAACGGACGGTGCCGGCAATTCCAAGAAGTTATCCGAAGAGTATGCTCTAATCGATGACATTGCTCCTGAAATTTTCGATCTGTACTTTGGCTTGAAACGTTATGATGCGGATACTCCTTTTGAATACTATATCTATGATTTGGACGGCGGGGAACCATTCAACTACTCATCACTATATTATACCACCTTTCTACCCAATGAAACGATAAACATCAAGAACTGTAACTGGACACACGCTGTCAACATCACAAACATTGCTGATAAGGTTGTTGGAACAATCCCGAAACAACCATTTAACACCACAGTTTACTACAGGATCGTTGCTTCCGATACGCGAAACCAAAAAACCTTAATAGGGCATTACCTGATAGGCGATCTCTTCGCTCCAAGGCGATCTCATGAACGAGTAACGGTATTTGGAAATTCGATTAAGTTCTCTATCGAAGTAACAGAACCCTGCAATGCAAGTGGTGTTAAGAAAGTCATATTATACTATTCAACTGATAGAAAGAATTGGAACTCCTCAATACTTGAGAAGGATTCGCAATCGGATCTCTACACCGTTGTAATCGATCGATCACAAACTGCTTTTAGTAGTCACGTCGTTCTCTATTGGGCAATCAGAGCGGAGGATCATGCAGGAAAGATTAACGACTTTCCACAAAAACCTAATATATTGTTCATTCATCTTTCTAACATAGAAGGATTTCTCTTAATTATCCTCTGTATCGGCGCCATGTTATATATTTCTCGCTCGCTGCAAATCATCGAGTTCTTACCGAGGGCTAACGAGTTCATAGCCATCATTTCAATCATCCATTTATACCTTCTAAACTTCATTTCTATAAACACGATCTCGAAGACGAATCTCAAATACACAAGTATATTCCGAAAACTTAAAGGAATGAACACAACTGAACCGCAACTAAGGAAGGGCATTTTCCAGATTCACCCACAAATCATTTATCTCATCAAAAATCCTATCTATTCGCTTGTGTTTTATTTCTCCTCAATAACCAGATCATTTATAAGCGGTGTTTTTCACTTCATTCGAGTTATTGGTCAACTTATTTATCTGTTATTACTTCCAATTCGACATCTGATCGAGATATGTTTAAGAAACGGGATTATAATAACCTTAAACATCGTTGCTATTAGATGTATTCGGCTACGTAAGACATATCTTAGTATGGAAGGGATGCTGCAAAATATCGTATGTCTTTTTCTAAAGATATTTCATATTCCATCTTATGCATACAAGCATATCAAGGCAACAATAATAGGAATGGGTTCACGGTTAAAAAATGCTTCGACGGTTCTCAAAACATCTGCTTATATCTTATTTACGATTGGTGCTACACTCTTTAGTTATGCCATCATCGTCCTCTATCATCCACAGACCGTTCAGTTGTTAACCTCTCTACCAACTGACGCTAGAACTATAGTTCTTACAATATGGAACGGAGTTACCACGGAACTCAAAGACATGACGAGCGTCTACGACCCAGTTTACGATATTGGTTGGATTCCTCTTATTCCTCGACTTATCCCCTTGAACATTCAACTGGCTCTCATAATATCTGGAGCTGTTTTCTTTTTTGTCTTAATCATATTGGTTCGACAAAGTCAACTATTTCGTAATGAATGGATGAAAAGACTAACTGAAAACGAGAAGGAGTAAACTACAAACATGATATTTAACTATCTCTACCGAGTCACGCCTGAGGGTTACGAAACTGATAACCCTCCAGCGCGAGTACATGAAAGGATCATAGGTGTTATGCTGCTTGTGGCAGTTTTTGCTATACTTTATTTAGCCGCCGTATTCACGCATTATCCTGATGGATTTGATCAACTAAAGGAAATCATAAACTGGTGGATTCCTTAAATGAAATGGTGTTAATAATGGGACTTTCTAAGTCAAAGAAATATGCTGTCGTTATCATTATCATTTGCTTCGTAGCGGTCTATTTTACCTTCTTCTTTCCTAAGGCACCAAAACAAGAAGAAGAGATCGAACCGCTATATGCAGCCGAAGAATACATCATGAGCCTTCGCAATCCCGATGGAGGTTTTGGTGCTGATCCGAAAACAGGTAATAGCACCATCGAGTCAACCGCGTATGCGGTTCTAGCTCTCAAAGAACTCGGTCGGCTTAAAGCACTAAACAGAACAATACTCCAAGGAATTTATAATTTCACATATCAGCAACAACGTTGGGATGGTGGTTTTGGAAACGATATCACATACGAATATAGTACGCTATATCACACTTGGTTGGCCGTATCTTGTCTTAATACGTTTAATCGAAGCTATTTACTCAATGACCAATACCTTGGTAGTTACTTTGTAGGAGAGTTTTACGAAGATGGATCGGCTGGTGATATCGTCAGTACTTTCTACGCGATAAGTGGTTTGAAGATGATGAATGTCTCAGAGAACATCTTTGAGAAATATACATACAACACTGAATTCTTTCTCAAAAACCTATATGTCTATCCAGGTGGTTTCAGTCCAATCTATTTTGAATACAAACAATACGTTTACAGCACTTACTTTGCACTAATGTTAATGATGGAACTAGGGCTATATGAAACTGAGATCGACCAAGATATTATTTCCAATTCATCTCGATGGATTGCCGAATGTTTTGATGAAACCACAGGTGGTTTCGGTAACACGAAAGGAAGAACTCCCTCAATAGATGTGACATATTGGGCTACAAAAACACTTAATATCACAAAACAAATGGTGGGGGCATCACAATATTTCGAGAAAGAAGCTACTGAAAATTACATCTGGGCATGTCAAAGAGATGATGGTGGATTTGTCAAGTCTCCAAGTGACGATGGAAGTTCATCAATTGAATGGACTTATTATGCTCTTGCATCGCTTAACCAAGTTCACCCCATCTCCGAGATAAGAAACTTGACAACCACAATTACTAAATTGAGACTCTCTGTGTTATTACCATTGGTTATCTTAGCATCATGGCTCTTCATGCGGCCTGATCGACCATTTCGAAGACCAGAAAAAAAATCAACACCCAGTCCTCCAACTACACCATCACGACCTCATTCTGAAGATATCTTCCATCATTGTGAGAGATGTGGTACAGTAGTTCGAAATGGAAAATTATACGAATGCGAAAACTGCGGAAAATTAGTGTGTGAAAAACATACATCTAACTGTGGATGTAATTTTCCATCTCCTGTACTTTATCTAATTATCCATAATTCTAAAATCAAGAAAAAAATGAAAAATCGAAAAGGAGGACAAGAAACAAGAAAAAAGAGGAGAAATACGAATGGCGTTTAGAGAACTTATATCACGGTCTGAAGAGAAGAATTTAGTTTCTCTCGATCATTTTGAATGTGAGGGTGGCTATGTTATTAAACTAAGTGGTGTTGAACACAAACACCGTCCTCATCACACCGAGATCTTACGTAAGAGGATGGAATTTGATGTTATCATGGACGTTGTTTAAAACAAATGAAAAATCCATACCAGATGAGTTGATATGTTGACGAAAAATGATAAAAAATACTGTGCACACGCAAGTCTTCTATTCTTGATACTATTCATGATCTTTGTTCCTCATATAACATCTATGACAGCATCAGCAACGACATCATCACCTATCATAGTAATAGATTCATCTATGCCTGATATCATTTACGCCAAGAATACCACATTCACGCATACGTTGTATAACCAAGAAGATACTCCAATTAAAGTCGAATCTCTGAACTTCCTGTTCAGATTAGACGATTCAGAAGTTGAAAACATCATCCAATCCGTTAATATCACTCTCTATGGGTATGAAGAGCTGACCGTAGATAGTAACTTCTCTGTTACCATTCCGCCAGCATCATACGATGTAATCGTCGATATCATCTATAGTGACTCTAGTAACAATAGACATACTGACACCATATTCAATGACCACGTATCCGTTCTGGCAATTGATCTACTTTCCTATCAAGTGGATCTTGCATCAACACCTAATACCACTAAGTCTATCTCCGTCTATATCATAAACCGATGGAAGTACGAATTACAAATCCAAGAGTTCTACTTTAAGTTTACCTCTTCTGCTGGATCGTTTACGTATGAAAACACAACTCTCAATAAGCAATGGAGTCTGTATAGCAAGAAATGGATCAATACGACTGTTATAACTCCTGCAAAGGATGGCAATTATACTCTCTCCATCGTATGTAGTTATGACGCCAAAAAAGGTCAGACAACTACCAGTCAGTTGACACAAGAACTTCTCTTTGCTACAATTCAGATAAACACAGCCAAGCGTCAATTTGACGTGTCTAGCAATACCATGTTAGGTATTATCGTTGTTATTATCGGTTTGGTATCTGGTGTCATTGTTCTGAATATTCCACTCTCGATTAAAACTTGTGCAAAATGCACTACCACCAACAAGGAGACAACAGAAAAGTTCTACAATTGCTGTGGGCGTACCTATTGTAAATCATGTATGTTAAAACTACGTAGGAAGTGTCCAACGTGTGGAAAAATAATGAAATGAGCGTGAACATTATGAAGCGTCGCTATCTCATATTTTTTGCATTTCTCTGGTTGCTTTTATTAATACCTGTCATAAGCACGACTGAACCAAACTGTAATGAGTATAGTTTTATAGTAACTGAGATCAATCAACAGCGAATTACGGATTTATCGACACCAATTTCACTCGCAAGTGAAACACTTTCCGTCAACGTGACATTGAACGCAACTCGGGTTGTAAGAGGCACGCCGATCGGAATAAATGTCACAATTACCGATAACGATACTCGTGTGAGAGTCTCTAATATTACTATGTTCTACGCGCAAGGAAATGTCGAATATAACCTGACCGACTTTCAGGAAATGGAAAAAGGAGTCTATTATACTTCGTTAAACACTACTTCTCTATCCCGAGGTTGGTGGAAGGTCACTATTCAGGTAGATAAGGGTAAGACGACACAGTTTGCCGAAACTCGCTTTGCGGTTGTTGTTTCTCTCAAGAAAAGAGAATACCCCTCGCCCATTTTTCTAACTCTAATTATTTTGTCTACAGTACTTTTGACTTCCGCGATTCTAATCGCTTCACGCAAGTTAGACCATCCAAATGAAGAATACCTTGATAATGAAGATATCTGGTGATCATAATGTCGCTTTATATCACACTTAGGAGTAAAATAAGGGAAAAACTGACAATCACGGTAAGAAGGGAAAATATATTACTTTATAGTTCGCTGATATTGATCTTCTTGCTCGGATTTTTAGTACGGTTTTTCCCGTTTTTTAAATATGATCCGTTATTGCGAGCCTATGATCCTTGGTATCAATATTCGGTCGCGTCATACGTCTCTTTACACGGATACAAAGCATTCTTCAACTGGTATGATCTAACCAGTTGGTACCCTAATGGTAGATTCATCCCTATGAGTACCTACCCCGGCACACCGTTCACCGCAGCCACCCTCTATTTCATTCTTCGTGCTATCGGGATACATACCGATATTTTCATGGTGTGCTACGTCTTTCCTGCATTCATGGGTGCGCTCACCTGTGTAGCACTCTACTTCCTAGGAAAGGAAATGGCTAATAAGAACGTAGGGCTCCTTTCAGCATTTTTTCTCGTATTCTGCCCCGCGCATATCTCAAGGACGACTGCGGGTTTTTTTGATAATGAAGCGTTGGGTGTTCTTCTCACCGTGCTTATCTTCTATTTCTTTGTCAGAACATTGAAACACAACCCAATCGTAAACGGCACCTTCGCTGGACTGTGTCTAGGATACCTAGGAGCTAGTTGGGGCGCATATCTTTTTGCTTTGAACCTGATTCCTCTTTCCGTTCTTTTATTGATCATTTTTAGGCGATTCTCCTACAAGCTATTGCAGGGATATTCACTTACCATTCTTCTTGGGATGCTCATTATTGTTCGTGTTCCGCGAACTGGTATTAAAATTCTTACTGGTACTTCAGGACTATTTCCACTTCTTGTTCTAGGACTATTAGGCATCATCGGTCTAATAGAGTGGTTTAAGGTATTCTTCCCCGACCTTAATTTGAGAAAGGTGGTTGTAAGTACTATACCATTGATAACTGCAGGCACAATAACCATCTTATACTATCTCTACAAAAAAGATAAACTGGAAATTCTTGGAGGCAAGTTCTTATCAGTTGTAAATCCTTTGGAGCGTTTTGCAATCATCGAATCCGTCGCCGAACACATCCCGATCACATGGGGGCAGTTGTTTTTCAATTTTTCTGTGATATTGATATTCTTCCCAGTTGGACTCTATTGCTGTATTCAACGATTGCGTGATATTGATTTATGCGTACTAGTCTTCGGACTTACCACCTTATATTTTGCATCCTCTATGGTTAGACTTGTGTTGATTTTTGCTCCACCGTCTTGTCTGATTGCTGCCTTTTGTGTAGATACAATAATTTCCCCCTACACTAGGTCTCTCTTGAATAAAAAACATTCCTTTAAATCAAAAATCAAGTTAGTTGCCATTCTGAAGGGTAGAATCAATATCGCACACGTAATTCCTGTGGACTACTCATTACTTATTGTCATCTTCTTCATCAGTATTCTTGGATTTAATGCTTACTGGGGGTCTCGTATTGCTTACGAGTACTTCTCTACACCAGATATGATTCTACGCGGTAGAACATCAGAAGGAGAGCCCGTACAGTTTCAAGATTGGCAGGAAGCGATGATGTTCTTGCGTGAGATGACTCCGAAGGACGCGATCGTAGCTAGTTGGTGGGATTATGGGTACATTATTAACACAGTCGGCAATCGTACTACCGTCGTTGATAACGCAACTTGGAATTCAACACAAATTGCATGGATCGGATATGCATTGATGTCCCCTCCTGAAGAGGCAGCCCGTATTTTAAAGCGGTATGATGTTGATTATGTCCTTGTTCATTTCACTGGTGCAATTGGTAGTAGTGGCGGAGATGAGGGGAAATTTGTTTGGATGATTCGCATTGCTGAGGAACATTTCGGTCAAGAGGTCATCACAGAATCTGATTATATAGATGATAGACTCGGTACACCGAAAGAAGCGTATTACAACTCTTTACTCTACCATCTTTTGTACTATCAATTCTCAGATGCTCCGGAAGAACATCCTGTTACATCCATTCCGCACAGTGAGCACGTTTACACTACCAACTACTGGCTAGTGCGGATCTACAAAGTTCATTACTAAGAGGTCAAAGGTGAAAGCAACATGAATATTAATCACATCGTTTCAAAGTGGAGGGATTCCACCACATTCTTAGAACGAAGTATGGATCTTACTATCATCTGCCTTCTATTCATATTCGCGTTTGCAGTTTTATTTACAATTGCACTTTTTGGATTCTCCTTGACACTTAGCGTATTTGAAACACTCTGGTTCATCTCAGCACTCGTATTATGCACTATCTCACTTAGACTGCGCTTATTACATCTAAAAGGAGATCCAAACTATCACAAAACAAGAGGCATGGAAGAACGGATGACTCTTCTCTACTGGACTTCCAGCATCCTTATCCTTATCTTTGGTCTTAGTTTATCACTTATATTTCCATACATTCCGGGGGAATAAACCATGAGTCGTTCAAAATGGATGTTTCCTTATTTTAGAAAACCAAAACTCACGCTAAGGCGTCCGAAAACTGGACTGCCACAAGAATTACCACAAAAACTCATCGGTTTCTTTGTCTGTGTAATCGTTGCCTGTCTTTATGCTGGACTCCCATATATTATTAAGAAGGAACCGCTTCCTATGACTACGTCACCTCTAGGCGCTCCGATAGCAATCACTAACACCCTTGATTCGCAATATATTGTGGAGGGATTTGTCGCCCCCGCTGTTATCTTTGTTGGTTGTGCAGGATTGTTACTTATTGCAATGTCAAAAGATTATCTTGACAATCCACGATTTTCAGCGATCTTGCTCTTAATAGGCATTATAGCAATCGCTGCCTCATACGGCACCCTCCACTATATGCTGTTAAGCAAAATCCCAGGCTAATAAGGTGAAAAAATGTCTAAACATACTAAATCTCGCATCGTGATATGTCTAATATGTCTATTAATACCTGTCCTACTAGTTTTTAATGCAATATTTGTTCCGCCAGTAGAACAAATAGATGATGACATGGGCACTCTTGCTTCGCCTTCAGACATCTCCATCGAACTGATACAACGTAGTATTGAGGTCTCAGAATTTGGTCTAGTCACCGTTCATGAGAATCTGACCGTTCATAACATCGGATCATATCCGCTCAACGGTTGCGAACTCTCCCATCCGCAAACCTATACAAAAAAAGTAACACATCTCTTGGCTTACGATAGTGACAACAACACACAACTTAGGATAAGTAAACCTTATACCAGAGGGGGCATCGAACTCCGATCGGTGATATTTGATAGGATTATACAACCTGAAGAACGTTACCACTTTAAACTCACCACAGTCTACACAGATTGCATATCCTTAAATGAAGAGATTTCCGGTTATTATTATGTTCATATGCTTGATCTTGAGATGCCTCTCTATCCAATGAGTCCTTATTCTATTGAAAAGATAACTGCACGAGTAGATTTTTTTGAGTATTTAGATGTACCACAGGCCTTTAATGACTACAGCCCCCATGCTGATTTTATCAAAGATGAAGTGCTTTATTATGAAAGGTCCGAGTTGAAACCCAACCATATCGAGATGTTAAAGGTCAATTATTATTCAGATCTCCCGCCTGCTCGTTTTACTTCAGCAAGAAGGACCATCGAGTTCGATCCCTGGGGGTATATTCATGTAACTGAAGTTCAAACACTCAAAAACACGGGTATGGATTTTTCCTACATCGACCAACTACCATTCTTTGTTCCAACCGATGCTACAAATGTAAGAGCGCATGATGACCTTGGCAATCTTACACTTGCCGTCTCCCGACCAGGCGATGACTATGAAGGACCGCCTCAAGAACAATTAAACGGCACCATTTTCACCCGTGTGCAAGTCATCGGCAATCATTCTTACACTTTTACACTCAGATACACACTCAATCTTGAAAATCACACCATAATTGAAAATGGGAAGTACCTTCTCTCAACAAATCTCTACACACTAATGAACATTCAAATAGATTCACTTGATATCGAGTTAGTGGTTCCTGAGGGTTGCACACTTAATGAAAACCACGTATGCAATACCACTAATTCATATCAAGATTTCACGCGACGAGTTTATCGCCTCATGACGGATGAACAAAGTGCTGCTATAGACAGTGAAATTGTGCTCAGCATTAACATAGCCATTGTCTCACTAAACATGAGGCCAATGTTCATTTCATTCATAATAGGGATAATTGCCATAACTGCAACTTTACTCCGATTAGCGCAAAAAGTCATCTTACCCACTAAACCACAAATCCCCAAATACATTCGACAAACTATCGAACAATTCTGTAATGCATATGAACTTAGGATCGCCTACAGAATAGACATGGGGCAATTGAGTCATCGAAAACGTCGAGGGGATGTAGATAAAGAACAATACATCCGAGAACGAGGGGGATTACTAAGCAAATTAGAAAAAAGCGAATCACGATTAGCGACTGTTAAAAAAGAACTACTTAATCGTGTTCCAGTACTTCAAGAAATTATCACAAAAATAGAACAACTGGAGGAACAAAGAACCAGTGCTAGATCGATGACTGCCACCGCACTTGCTAACCTGAAAAAGAGGGAGATCCAGAAAAGCACCTTCGACAGAATCTTCAAGGAGCAGCGTTCTAAACTACGCTCTGCAGACAATGAAATCGATCGAATCTTGTTGGAGTTGCGAGAAGAGTACCTGTAACAATCGCCAAAGATAGTTCCTGTATTTGAAGCACGAGGATAAAAGGAATGATCACATTTTTGCATGGAGGCATGAAAACCGTCAAATTCTTAGACGGTCTCTTACGAATCATACCTCAAGAAGAACTCTCGATTGTTGCCAACACCATTAATAATATTGAGGTGTGCGGACTTGAGGTGTACCCAGATATCGAATATTTGCTCTTCCTTCTAGCAGGAAGGTTAGACACTCGCTACTGGGAGACTGTCAAAAACGATACCTATAGTTTTATGAGATCGTTAGCTATGAGTGAAGGTAATGACATCACCTACCACACAAAAAGGAAAAAGGCTTTCAAGGGAAACACACAAGAAAAGTCAGCGATTCGTTTAGGGGACTCACTAATTTTCAACACCATCTATCGCGACTATCTTATCAAACAAGGCGTCCCCTTCTCAGACGCCATAAGGATCATTGCTGAAAAAATGAAGATACAAGCTAGTATCGTTCCAGTAACAGATAACAAAATTAAATTCGAGGTAACTACTAACCAAGGCGTCTTGTCGTTTTTGGAATATCGAAATCAGGAAATTCAAGGCAATATAAAGGAAATTAAAAATATTAAGTTCGTTGGACTTGAGGACGCAAAAGTAAATCCTAATGCAATAGAATCATTGGAAAAAGCACACACCATCCTTATAGGTCCAAACAATCCACCACACAACATTCTGATGTGTATGGATTACCTGAACCCATTTAAAGAAATCAAAGAAGCAATCGAAACAGCAGATTGTAATGTCATTGCCATCAGTCCTGTTGTTGGTGACGAACCTATCGATCAACCACTAAAGAGGCTTATGGAAGAAGTTTTAGGATACGGCTCCACACTTATCAATATAGCTGAACGCTATCCTGGTCTTATTGATACACTTATTATTGATGAATCTGACGGGATACATAAAGAGGCCATCGAAGAAATGGGGATGGAAGTGATTGTAACACCTTTAAAACTGGGCACACAAGAGTCCAGAGAAAAACTTGCGAGAACGGTTTCTAAACTAATAAAGAATTCTTTGTGAAAAAAGAAAAGATGAGTAACGATCTAAATAAATTCAGTCCGTCGAACGAGCAGAATTATTTCAGCAACTATCGGAAACACTATAAAAAACACAAAGAAGAGCAAGGCAAACGTTGTAGCAGCAACCATAGACATGGTAACTGCATTATACATCAGAAGCAGTCCGTCAATAAGCCGTAGAATATTGAATATAGTCGCCAGCCAAAGACCCCAGCGTGAGACTCTCAGAACTCCAGCAGTCGCAATAAGACCCACGATACCCCAAATAATTGCGACAATTCCCATAACAGTTGTCATTGAAAGTGGTCCTAGAGTCGCCATATTGGTAATTGTCACCACCAAGTAAGTAAGAGCTGTTAAGACCGTCGCATAATCAACAAAAAAACTCAATACAAATATTCCTAACAAGTAGGACAAACCCAGCAGTCCAATAAAGAGAGTATCAAGTGAACTAATAAGTTGTAGGACACCTGCCAGCGTTATGCTCCCAGTTCTATCCCCTCTTATTTGCAACACCTCCTATATCGGCATTAGTGCTTCATGGTAGTAACGTCAAACTAGTTAATAAATTCAATTGCTTTATTCTACTGGGTTATTTTCCCACTCTCTCTTAATCTCTTTAAAACACATAATCTCCAATCCAACGATCTCATCCGTTTTTGGATCATGTATACTGATAACCATCCCTTCATCGTCTATCGCATCACTTATACTATCCGAATACTCGCGGAATCGAATATCTAAAACGTCTGCTTCAGAATCATAGCGGAAGTCAAACACGATAGGAGGCACATCAGCGTCAAATCGTTTTTTGATCTGATAAATGACTTGTTGTACATCAATATCCATTTTCATCTAACTATGATTAAAGCAATAGTGCTTATAAGACAATGTATGCAAAAGAAGTATATCAGCATAGAATGTGAAGATGAAACCATGACACGTACACAAAAAAGAAGATCGTTGGCTAGTTTCGCTGGAGCATGGTCTATGACTGACGAGGAAGCGAAAGATATATTTGGAGAAATCACAGCACTATGGAAGGAATATGATACAGAATTGAGCAGACAAGCCATCAAAGGAGAGTAAGATGCTCGGTCTTTACTATCATTCAGACTTTCTGAAACATTATGTTGACCTTCCACGACCTCATTTTGAAAGTTTTGAAACACCTGAACGCTTAACAGCAGTCTACGCATACCTAGCATCAACGAGCGTGTTTGAATTGTCTGGCATCACTGCTAAACAAGGTAACACCATCAAAGACGAGGCGTTATGCCGATTTCAGGATCCATTTCTCATCGATTCCGTGAGAATGCTCTCTGCCGCAGGAGGGGGAGAAATAGGCACTTACTCTTATGCCTCTCCACAGGCCTTTGAAGTCGCCAAACTCGCGGTCGGCACCGCTATTCAATCATGTGAAGCGGTACTATCAGGTAAAGTGAACCAATCTTTTGCCTTGATTCGTCCACCTGGACACCATTCAGGATATTCAAAGGCGGAAGGGCTTTGTATATTCAACAATTGTGCAGTGAGTATTAAGCATTTACTACATGAAAAAAAACTAGATCGGGCTCTTATCATCGATCTTGATACGCATTATGGAGATGGAATCGCGGAATTCTTCTACTCGGATCCATCGGTTTTGTATATCTCGTTGCATGAATATTTTAGCAAACAAGAGCGAGGAGGAGTATTCGAACTTGGTGCTGATGAGGGCATGGGTTATAATGTTAATATCCCTCTGCCATTTTTCACGACTAATAGAACCTATTTACGAGCCTTCGACAAAATCGTCCCCCCTTTAGTCAAAGAATTCAAGCCTGAATTAATTCTCGTGGCGATGGGATTCGATACACACTACGCCGACCCAGTTGGAAATCTTAGGCTCACTTCACAGTTCTTCGCTACAATAACTCAGCGACTTAAAACAATAGCAGAGATATGCGACGGAAAACTGGCTCTTGTGTTAGAAGGAGGGTATAATCTAGCTACACTACCCAAACTCATAGACATCGTCATTCGATCACTTATTGGTCTCGACTCCCAATTCTTTGATGAATACATGTCGTTTGATGATGTGAACTACTCTAACATCTCCTCACTACTTAACACCTTAAAGAATCAACTTTCCCATTTCTGGGACTGTTTTTGAGTAAACCACCAAAACTCGTTTTCTACCGAAATCTTTATTGCTCACGAAAAAAAGGTTTTTAATGGGAGAGATGATATGCAAGAAATTGCTCAGTCGATTAGATTTTCAGATTTAGGTAAGGTAGTGGGTGAATTCATTCAAGGAAACACAGTTCTATCAACAGTTAAGGATTTTTTCTCCGTTTTTTGGAACGGTGTACATAATAATTCAAATCTCGATGATGAGATCATTGCTAAGGCTGAAATACTTAACATCGCTGTTGAGGCGTTCGAAAATGGAGACTTCACAATTGAGGATTTGAAAACGATAGTTCAAAAAGAAATTCCTTCCTCAACATATGATACGCATCCCGAAATGACACCCTCCGTCTGAAACAGGCAAGAGATCTCGGTGTTTAGGTATGAATTGCCTCAAACACACTTAAGCCGTCTCTTAATTTATTGATAACGCCCAAATAATACGTTTCGGCTGCCTGCATCGTAGTTCCCGCTATTACTTTCACTACATAACCATTCGCGCACACTTCAAGAAAGAATTTCTGACCATCCTTACACAAATTTAGACTCTTATTTTCTGAGATAACACACGTCTTTAAAGACTCCAAAACAATCACCCCATGTTCTGCATTATTATGCACCGCGTTCGATGTTTTTATGATTTCAGGTAAAATCTTCCACAAAATCATAGAACAGTTTAAGTCGTTTTTAGCTCTTTAATGATAAAAAGAAGAGAAAAGGAAACCATCAAAACGTGGTAACGAAGATGGTTCCCACTATAAACAAGACGCCTAGCAGACACGATGCAAGCGCTAAAATGTCATTGTGTTCAAATCTTTCTCTGTCGTCAAGGGCATAAAAAAAACTTGCGAGCATTGAAACACCAAAGGGTATCAAGGCACAGAAGAACAGCGTAGAGCGTTGAGCCAAGAGTATTAGCGACAATAAAATATATATGACGTCTGCCAGAACAATGAGTTTCATGTCAGATCGTCGAATTTCTACCACTGTTGTTGTCACCTCTCCAACATTTTGGAGAGCTATTGTATTGAAGTATTTAAGGACCACGTCTTTTTTCGTTGTTCTAATTACATTAAAAGAATACTTTGTACGATTGTATTAGAAACCCATAATAACTTCAGACGATCATATATTTCCTTAAGGATGGATAAAAATGAGTCAATACGATCGCGTGAGTGAAGAAGAATATAGGGCGTTGAATAAAGGACTTGATGTCTTATTTCGAGAATTAGATGTCAAAACAGTAATCACCTTTCTTCAAGCCTTAGGAATAGGCTATGGCAATTCACTTACCGAAATTGAATCCGTTACTGAGAAACTATCTACCGAGGAAATTAAAGAACTTATTTTACGAAACCGAAATGAACGACAAGAACAATGGAAAAAGTTGGGATGGATCAACGAAGTCTGATCGGTCTGTAACACATCCTATCAAAATTCATAATTCAGCACATCACAGGTGAACAAACTGAATCCTCCATATCGCAAAAATTCAATGTTGGAAACGGCGAGTAAATTGCGAAAGTTAACGAAAGACTTCAAAGACACTAAGTTAAAGATGAATATCAACAACCACTTAAAAGTCTATTCTGAGGTTGTAGATTTCATCAAGTATGTAGAGCAAACCGAACTTGGTAGAACGTTTTATTGTGAGGAACATGGAATATATCAAATTTATTCGCAGGAATTTATTGCGGAACTGATCAACATACTCACGATTCTCAACCCAAAGAATCTACTAGAAATACACGCAGGTGATGGCTTGCTTTCATATTATCTCTCGAAATATTTTCCGATAACTGCCACCGATGATTATTCATGGAAATTATTAACTCAAGGCAAGCATTTTCCAGTAAAGAAAATGGATGTGTTCGATTCTATAAAGGACTATTATCCTGATGTGGTGCTTTCCTGTTGGGCTCCACAGCATTTTCCATTACAAGATGTGTTGGAATGTTCATCTGTTCGTTATCTGGTGTACATTGGCGAACATAAACTCTATGGGGCAACTGCTACGCCAGGGCTTTTCGACTATCCGCATCTCTTGATAGAAGTTGCTACAAAGTATGCGTTATGTCGCAGCGATCGTGAGTTCGATACAGATAATCCTGTACTTCATTCTGGAGTATACGTGTTTGTTCATCCGAAAAACGAGCAGCAGCTGCGGAAAATCAAATATTAGTTTTTCAACAATAGGGTAAGTAAGGTAATACATAGGTCGTTCGCGTTCGCTATATAAGTTTTGCATGGACCGGGGTACTCTAGCCATACACTCGGACGTTTAGTGGCGACGGGCTTAACGACTCGGCCCAACAGCATTAACTACGACACAACTATCTCCGAAGAGACGGTTGTATACATAGCCAAGAGGCTGGAGGGATGTACCCTCGTCGCGTACACCCTCGCTCTATCAACCCAGTGTTTTCCTGGAGTCCTCGTCGCCAACAATTATGCGATGGTCACCCGATCGCTTTGTTGGGGAATGGTGGTCTCTTTTCGGGACCCGCTTCGAGCTTAGATGCTTTCAGCTCTTATCGGTTAGAGCGTGGCTGCCCAGCGCTGCCCTTTCGGACAACTGGTACACTAGAGGCTCCGACGTTCCGTTCCTCTCGTATTTCTCGGGCGATTCGCCAGTAATCGCGCTCTAAGAACACCCTACCCTCAGACCACCTACACGCGCAACAGATAGAATCCAACCTGTCTCGTGCTCGACCAACTCTTTGCCATCACATCTCCAAGTAACCGGATTCACTTACGGATTTAAGTAACTTGTAAGACTAGTAAACGATAACAACATGATAACGACTTGATCGAGTCTCACGACGGTCTAAACCCAGCTCACGTTCCCTCTATTATCTCAAGAGACAAATGTCTTCTCTGTGGGATTTTAATGGGCGAACAACCCCACCCTTCGACGCATACAGGATAACGTGACATAATCACGCTCCCTTGCTGCACATCGAGGTTCCCCTTAAACGGGACATTTGCCCGAAAAATATAGGAAGAGCCGACATCGAGGTAGCAAGCCGCGGGGTCGATACGCCCCGCCTAACACATTTTGGAGTGACTAGACGAATGGGCTCTTGCCCGCGACGACTCTGTATGGGAGTGTGCCGCATAACGCTTACAAAATCGCATAATCGTCAAAGGCTAAAGTACCCATGCGATTCTGCTAGGATAATCGTAAAAGGTTTAATGACGATTTAGCCGACACCACTTATCCCCGGGGTAACTTTTCTGTCACCTCAAGCCCCCACTTAGGAGGACATTGAGGATCGCTAGGCCCAACTTTCGTTCCAGCATTCCTTACTGGGTGGAATACTGTTAAGCTAACTTTTGGCCTTGCCCTCTACGCAGGATATTCAGTCTCTCTTTTTAAGTTATTAGAGAATTCTGACCCTGCTGAGTTAACCATTGGGCACTCTTGATATCTTTTCAAGAGTCTTACGAAATTGTGGGTATATCCCACAAATTTTGCCGCCCCAGCGAAACTGCCCACCTGCACTTGTTCCGAGACTATATCATCCCGGTCAGCGATATAGCCAGAGGAGGTCGGTGTTCCAAGGTTGTCTACTCCAACCCCCAAAGAGGCTGGGATTAACGACTCCCGACTACGCTCTGCACCAACGACCACAGCACAGGCACAGGCTGCAGTAAAGCTTTCCGCCGGAATGAGAACGCATCTCACTTCCGTCCACGGGGTCTTCTCTTCCCGTTGCGCGTTCCTGGACTGTTCGCCAGGTAGTGGGTTCACCAAGTTCAAGGTTGGGACAGTATCGCCCGTAACGAGATAGCCCGTTACGTAAAGCGCTCATTGCTCCCTTCATGCACGCCGGTACTTATCCGGCAAGGCATTTGGCTACCTTAAGAGAGTTTTCACTGTATCCGTCAAAATCAATGGCGGAAACTATAGTTACTCCCGCCGTTTACTGGAGCTTCACTCGGTTGAACCCAAGTTTAACTTACCAGCACTGGGCAGGACTCACTAACTGTACACACGCTTTCGCGCTAGCAGTTAGCTATGTTTTTATTGTCCTCGGGGGGCGGAGGTGCCCTCCTGATTTAAACAGATAGCACTTCCTGGTCACTGCGACCTGCAGTCCCAAGTTTGCGACCCAAGACCGCAGGCACCCCTTCTTCCGAAGGTACGGGGCAAATTTGCCGATTTCCCTAACCCTGAGTGACTTGATACGCCTTAGGATGCTCACCTAGGGACACCTGTGTCAGTTTTACCCTCAAATTGACTGATCGACAATTTGATCTGGGTACGGACTCGGGACGTTCCTCTGAGTTCCCTTTTCACTGGATCCTGGAGTCGACCGAACTCACCTACTCCGCATGTTTTCCTTGTATGGAAAACCATTTTACGGAAAGCTATTCCTACTTTCTTCAGGTTCTCACCATTACGGTACTCCCCTGAGTTCAGTAGTTAATTAGAGCGAAAGCTCTAATCGGCCTATCCGAAACCGTCAGAAACTCAGCTTGCGTCACCGCTAGTAGTCCCGAGGTACAGGAATATAAACCTGTTTCCCTTTCGTCCTACGCGAATTACGCTCGGACTTAGGACCGACTAACCTTACCGAGATATGAGATAAATCTCTTATCTTCTCGGCTGACGACGCATTGCCGAGGAACCCTTGCCCTTCCGGCGATGGTGATTTTCACACCACTTAGCTGTTACTACCAGCGGGATTTTCGATGCTACCCGGTCCACTGGACTTCACAGCCCAGCTTCTGCCCAAGCAGCACGCCTTCCTACCGACTGAGTACTCCTTTGGTCAATATACCTCACACACGACTAGCGAGCGTGATTTAATTGATCAAACTTTCGTCAGCCCCATGGTATCGGTAGTTGACTTGAGCCCCGTCCATTTTCAGCGCGAACTGTCTCAACGGGTGCGCTGTTACGCGTTCATTCTCTCCACTTTTAAAGTGGTTTAGAGGATGGCTGCTTCTAAGCCTACCTCCCCGCTGTCCAAGACAATTCACAGCTTTCCTGTTCACACTTAGCCAACATTTAGGGACCTTAACCATAGTCTGAGTTGTTCCCCTCTCGGCACTGGGGCTTACCCCCAATCGCCCGTCTCCGATCTTCTACGGCGCTGGCAGATTCGGAGTTTGAGAGCGGCGGCAAGGATTTCTCCTCCACCTTTCCACAATCAGTGCTCTACCCCACCAGCTACCTCTGATCAGGCTGTACTGAGATACACTTCCCGGACGCTGAGATTTTCTCATAGCGTCTTTCGGAAGGAACCAGCTATTAGCAGGCTAGATTGGTCTTTTGCCACTACTCCCACCTCACGGGAGTGAATTGCACGTCAACACCCCTAGCGGTCCTCCATCAGGGTTTCCCCTGACTTCAACCTGGGCAGGAGTAGATCGCCTGCTTTCGGGTTTGTCGCATATGACTCCAGGCCGATTAAGACCTCGTATCTCACCAGCAGCTCATACTCACTACTAGGTCAGCGGTAATCCATACATCCGCTTCAGCGCGTTCACCTAAGCGAAATCAGACCTCCGAAGAGATCGACTCGACAAAGGAGTTCACAAAAGAAGTTTCAGTATCAATCACAACCAACTGTTGGTAAGCTGCCACATACTGGCTGCATACTGTCGGTTTCCCTTCGCCTACGTGGATGATCCACTTAAGCTCGCCATATACGAAAACTCCCCGCCCCGTGTTTATTGCCAAGTGAGAATCCCTCACATGGTTTCAAGACGGAGCGTGCAACTTTGGTCCTCTCTCCTCGTACTAGTGGGTCACCCCACGTTCCTTCGAAGAGACTCTACCCTTTCAAGCCGCACACGTCTATTACTGGTTGATTTCAGGCTCTTTTAACCCCGCTTTCGCGGTACTTTTCAACCTTCCTTCGCAGTACTAGTGCGCTATCGGTCTTAGCGAATATTTAGAGTTGGAAGTAAGTGCCTCCCAGATTCTCACGAGATATCCAGCCCATGATACTCCGGAGCTTGGCCCTTCGCCTTTGAGTTTGCGCGTACGGGGCTTTCACCCTCTACGGCAGAACGTTCCAGATCACTTCCGCTTCGCTCAGGAGGCGCAAGCCAAGTCCACAACACCACATTGCTAGCAGCTCATCGCCACCAGCTTCGGTTTGCTCTCTGCCCGTTTCACTCGCCGTTACTCAGGGCATCCCTATTGGTTTCTTTTCCTTCCCCTACTTAGATGTTTCAGTTTGGGGAGTTCCCGATCGTTTCCGAACGCTAAAGGTTATTAATCTTTAGCAGGAAGTCCCATTAGGCAATCCCGGGTTCTAAGGCAGCATGCACCTCGCCCGGGCTTATCGCAGCTTGCCACGACCTTCTTCGGTTGCTAAGCCTAGTCATCCATCAACCAGCGTAGTTTGCACAGCGTTACCGAGTGCCCCTGGTTCCATTTGCACCTATATAGGCGTCGCGACCTATGCATGACCATCATCGTGAAGATTAATGCCCGCATTTCTTGTTCTGGAAAAACTTGCATTATCTGAAACTAAGTCCTTGATCCACAGATGTGTTTCGATCTATGAACTGCACCTCACAATCGTATTCCCGTCAATAGTCAAACAAAATCATTCCACTCATTCGGGTTTGTGAGGAATTAAGTGTAACTATCAAAGTAATATAAATATTACGCCTCTAACACTTTTATAGCTATCCATCACATACGCACACGAGACACCGCAAGCATCTTAGTTTTCAATTCTGTTACCCATCTAAGACATCTAGCGCGTATGTAGAAGAATGATCAAATGACAAAAATCAAGGGTCGAAATCACGTTAAAGCACTTACACTCAATACCCGGCATCTAATTACGCCAGACGAAGGGTGGAATAGCACAAAAGAGATCAGAAAATGGCGATCAACGCTTATATGGATTAAGTCAAAATAAAAGTTTTTCTAGACTTAGCAACGAGTTTATATATTCATATGTACTAAAGAAAGTGAGAAAAAAGTCAACAAGGATTGGTTTTGTTATGAGCGTGGCAATGGAAAAGAAATTTGTGACGGTAAAAGGAGAAAAATTTTACGCCGTCGAGAGATTAGATCTAAGTAATAAAGGAATTACAGATATCTCAGAGATTGAGGGATTGGAGAAGTTCACTCAACTCCGTCGATTAGACCTTCGCAACAACCTGATCGAAGAAGTTAAGGGATTGGAGGTCCTCACCGAATTAGTATATTTAAATCTACGTGGAAATCGATTAAAAAACGTCAAGGGATTGGAAAAACTAAAAAAACTAAGAGATCTACATCTTGAGAATAATCAGATAACTGAGATCGATAGAAACATCGGGGGCTTTATTCACATTCGGGGCAATCCGATAAATAAAGAAGAACCGGATCCCAATAACGAATATGTATACTCAGGCAGTTGTATCGTATGTGGCTATACTGGAAAGTTGAGTCCAGGTGAGTTGCTCCCAGAGATTTTGCGATGGGAAAGTCGTGAAACACTTTTCGGTACCGACAGAGATCGGTGTGGTAATTGTGGCGCAGAATACATCTATAAAGGAGAATCATTGGTATTAGACTCTGGCTCAATAAGGCTTCTTCAGGAATCAGAAACTTTGCAAGAGAAGCACATATTTATACCCGATAAATTGAAAGCGGAGGTCAAAGAAAAATTCTTGAAGACGCCACGTAGCACCGCCTTCATCGAATTAGGTCTTAAAGATATTGAAATGGTTGAACAATTCGATGAGTTTGGAATTGCTATCGGGTACGCGATATACTCAAAACTGGGCGTAACGTATACTACAGCATGGAGAGATCTTCGTTTGGAATGGAAGAAACTTAAAAGAGATCTGGAGAATGCATCCAACACAAGTAATCGCAAAACCTTAGAAATATTTTACACCTACAAAGATCTTTTCAATCAACGGTATATCGAAGTTACTCAGACGCTCTCAAAGGAGGTTCTTGAACACCTCGCACATGAAATACAGAAATTGGGGGTCGATGGTCGCAGCATTGGTTATTATGAGCAATGGAAAGACACGCGCTATGTTCTTAAGGATAACTTTAATCAACGATCCGCGAAAAGATAGAGATAGATGACTAATTATATTGAGAAAGAGTTAGTTTTTTGGTTGATCCCTATGTTGAAACCTGATAATCATACTTAAAAATCGAATGTGAAAAAACCACATCAATATTTCATCTCTCCGTCATGCGTCATCTACTAAACGATCTTATATATTCTCACGAAATCGTTGAAATACACACGTTCAAAATACTCCTGATTTTCAAATTTGCTGACAACAGAACCATAGTGCGTGAGGAATCGACATGGGATTATTCAATCGAAAGGAAAAGTGCAATTCCCCGCAGTATTCTACTATAACGAACTTTGAGGTTCATCTGAAATACTGGGAATTTGTGATTTCTCGACTAGTGGAAAACATCACGCACCAGGTGTGCAATACAATAACTAAAGCACGCAAGTTCTTGTAACTCGATCTTTTCCCCACGCACTATTTTTATAGTCTATTACTACGTTATATTTTGAGTTACTAGTTTTGAAATATGATGTGATTTCTAGATCTTTTTAAGGACGCAGTGGAAGGGGATATGACAAGATGGTACAGCAAGCACGCATTAGTTTATCGAGTACGAACGTAAAACCACTACAAGCGATATGTGAGCAATTCAAGAACATCTTACAAAAAACGGGTGCCCGATTCAACGGACCAATTTCACTTCCACTAAAGAAAGTTAAGATCGCGGCGAAAAAAACCCCGCTGAAACTCCATCGAAGGCTCATCGTGGTGGATGCTAATGAACACACCATGAAACAACTCTTGTGTGTAACCAAACCTGATGATGTCTTCATTGAAATAGAATTGATGTGATCAAATTGTTTGCTGTTGTGTAGCGAGGATAGGAGGTGATATAGACTGTACAAAGTTGAGTTCTATAAAAAAGAGGGGTCTGATACAGTCGTGGTTCTAACGATCTCACCGAAAGGAGTAGCAAACATTGGAAATTACAATGAATCTGGTGAATCAATCAACCATTATAACTATAAAACAGAAAAGGAAGCACGAAATTTGTTGGAAGAACAAGAATGGGCAAAGATCGATGCACAACACATTCGTAATAATGAGGAAATCGAAGAGGACGCTTTAAGGGTAATAAAAATCAGTGAATCATTAACTATGTGACCACCAAGACTCCTGATTGATTTATGTGGCGTCGCGTCGCTTTTTTATTTCTGAAAGATTGAATGGAAAAAATCTTAATACTCCAATAACCTATCATAGACGTGAGGCGAATGAGGTGAGGGGTTTGAGATTTATGTTCGTCGGTGGGATACTTGTACTTGCCTCATTCATTGTAGTTTTCTTTCGCACCTACCTAAAACAACCCGCTAATATCGTCATTATTGCCTGCTTAGTAGTACTATACTACATCGCGGTTGTAATTCTGCTGTACCCTCGCAATAATCGGGAAAATGAAGCATTAGAATCACGAATAGGCAATTTTTACACATAAGTAAGCGATACTAATGCGGCTAGGTCTGTTTAAAACTCAAAAAATAATAATTGATTTATGCTTGACCGACTCCTTACGCATGAGCAGGCTCTCGGTGACCCCTAAAGGATTGGTTTCGTAGGAGGTGATCCATTTGCGAACAAGTCTTTACTTTGACTTGTTTGCCGCAGGTTCCCCCTACCGGCATCCAAGGAGATGGATCGTAAGGGTTTTTCCGAGATAAATCACAACTGGAACCTTCGGTGTCATCCTCACCAGTCCGTCGCTATAGCCGCTACAAGGAGTTGTAATATGAATGCTTGTATGATCAGACAATTCATCTCCTTGAATGCTTACGGCTACCTGTGTAATCCGAACGGAGTCCGTAACGGAATGTTACGACTTCTCGGGAAACACAACGGAATGTCGCATTTTCTCCCTCCTTGCGAACCCCAGGTTCGACACGATCTTCCGTCAGTATGTGACAGTTGTCCTATACTGCCTACGGAACGCGCCTCGCCTAAAGCTCACTCGGATGGAGCGACGGGCGGTGTGTGCAAGGAGCAGGGACGTATTCACCGCGCGATGATGACACGCGGTTACTAGGGATTCCATCTTCACGTCGGCGAGTTGCAGCCAACGATCCGAACTGCGAGCGCGTTTGAGGATTGCCTCCTCCTTTCGGAGTCGAAACCTATTGTAACGCTCATTGCAGCCCGCGTGTGGCCGAGGTGAAGTATATCTTCAACCTCAGTAGCCCAGGGGATTCGGGGCATACTGACTTCGGCGAAAACTAGGAGATCTAAATTTTCACTGCCGTGGCCCTCTCCTTCCTCAATTTTATCAATTGCGGTCCCCGTATTGTGCCCGGCATCTCCGCAGAGATCCGCTGGCAAATATGGGCGAGGGTCTCGTTCGTTGCCTGACTTAACAGGACACCTCACGGCACGAACTGGCGACGGCCTTATGCCGGAATGAGAACGAATCTCAAACCGCATGCACCTCCTCTCAGCTAGTCCAGCAAGGTCATCAGCCTGGCTTTCATCCAGCTGTCGCCCCTGGTTTAAGCCCATGACAGTAGTTCTATCATAGTAAGCTTCCCGGCGTGTGACCTACATATCCCGCGAGATTATGTATTGAGTCCAATTAAACCGCAGGCATAGTGAAAGAATAAATTCACATGACTTATTCCTTTTCACCCCTTGTGGTTTGGGCTCGATAATCGCATAGATTAGCGAAGCTCCCCCGCCAATTCAGGGACTCCGAGATATCTACTCTTGAGTCTTTCCTTTAAGTTTGCTGCTTTTTCACTAAGTCGTAAAAAAGTTTCAGCCTTGCGGCCGTACTCCCCATTACCGCGACGCAAGGGAATCTTGCATCATGGCGGCGGGCTTAACGACTTTTATAGACTATCTAGTCAACAGCGGGCTAGATAGTTCTCTACGGCACTTGCGCACCCCGTAGGCGCACAAACACCTAGCCCGCATCGTTTACAGCCAGGACTACCCGGGTCTTTAGCGTGAAACTTTGAGAGCTCACGTATCTAATCCGGTTTAAGCCTACAACAGGAGATCTATTGTAGTTCGCTCCCCTGGCTTTCGTCCCTTTCCGGAAACTATCCAGGATTTGACAGCTTACACCGTCGGACACGTTCCAGCCAAGCGCCTTCGCCACTCACCCAGCAGGAAAGTAATTCACTGCTGTCCGGTGGTCCATCCGTGAACCATCAGAAGTTGACAGTTCTCTACGGGATTACAGGATTTCACCCCTACCCCGTAATTTGGTGAGGAGGACACAGACGTTCAACCTCTGTACCCTTGGCCTCTCTCGTTCCCAAGATTCGCAGTATCCCCAGCAGATCAACGGTTAAGCCGCTGAATTTGACCAGGAACTTACGAATCCGGCTACGGACGCTTTACCCTATCACATCCACATGTATGTGATACTTAGGCCCAGTAATCCTCCCGACTACTCGAGGAGCTGGTTTTACCGCGGCGGCTGGCACTTAGGCTTGGACGAGGTTATCTCGATCCAATCAGCCTTGCCCTCCCCTTATTCGCCTAGCTATTTACACTAGGCAAAAGCTTGAATTATCTCCAAGCACTTGGGATGGCCCCGTCACACTTTCGTGCATTGCGGAGGTTTCGCGCCTGCTGCGCCTTCTACTTCGTAGGAACAGATCCTTACGAATCCGTAGGACCTGGAGCGTTGTCTCAGTCTCCATCTCCGGGCTACTGCTCTCACAGCCCGTACTGATTATCGGCATGGTGGGCTCGTAAGACCTTTAGAAACCTAAGAGGTCACTTTACCCCACCATCTACCTAATCAGACGCAGTCCCATCCTCGGGCATCATTATTGCATGAAATAACAACTTTGGATGATATATCATTCCAGACCAAATCATCTATCAGGGATTATCCTCAGTTTCCCGAGGGTGTCCCTGACCCGAGGTCAGGTTAACTACGCGTTACAGAGCTTTTCGCTGCTATCTCTCAGCTAAGATCGCTCAACTTGCATGGCTTAATCCCATCCCAATAGCGGTCGGGTCCGGCAGGATCAACCGGTATCGGCGGCCACAAAGAGAACCTGCTCATCTTGCGGGAATCGGTCAAGCATATGATCAGCCTAAAGAGTCCACCGCGAATCGTTTACTTCGCACGGCAAGGAACTAAAAGAAGATCATCTCCGTACAAACTAAACCACTCGCACTAGTTTGCTTAAGACCTCATCTGATTCCACATCAACCACACTACATAAAACAGCAATGGTCAATGTAGAGGAAATAACCTATTGTAAAGCAAATATAAATGTTGTTCTTTCAACTTTTTATAAGTTTTCATATTCCGTCAATTCTCGTGATCAATCACTTCTTCCAAGACATCGAAACACTTGAACTTGAAAAAGCAGATACACTAAATCATTAATTTTGAGATCCAACCTGACACATCCTTCTTTTTTCCTTTTCGTTATTATCCCCTTTGTTGTGTAGTAGTCCCTCCGCATCTTTCCCATTCCAGCCTTTTAGGCTATCAAACAGTAACATGACTCCCTCCGATGTTTCAGTTACAAACTCACCCCCACTTTAAAGGTTTCGCTCTCCTTCGTCTAGCACGCGCTTTGCGCTGAAACCATTAAAAGGCGGTTCGCATGGGAAATGAAAAAAACATCGTAGGTCGTGTACCATGTTACAATTTCATAACTCCACAACAAAGGCGAAAATAACGACAGATATGCTCCAAAACTACTACACACATCACTTTGATAATACAGC
>SMTZ1_10000199_pt1 | contig 53065 bp, 42 predicted proteins | sample DeeMarSWOR136_30_FD_25667 | JGI IMG/M metagenome (IMG submission 25667) | reverse complement strand
TTTTATCTCTGATTTCTTAATACTTTTCATTTACCAATATTCTCCCGCATATAATTATATTGAATTTTATATAAAAGAGATTATATGTCAATATAAGAATAATGAAAATATAGTCTATATCGTAATAGAAGAGAATCCCGAATGTCGACTATCGAGTTTCGAATTTCTATTTAACTTTCTATCATTGGGATTTCGAAATTTGCCTTTAAATGTGTTATTTACGGTTATCTATCTGTGCCTCAGATTTCTCATACTTTCTATTTTGAGAAGGGTATATCTTAACATATTATTTTCTTAATACCTCCCATTCCTCTATGATTTCTTTGTTTTCTTTTATATTAAAGTAACTTTTCCTTAAATTTTCATCATTAATCTGATCGCCCCTTTTTCTAACATCATTATATGATTTTTCGAGGTATTCTAATGCTTCTTTTTCTTTGTTTATTGCTTTAAGAATTTTATAATATGTGTAGTAAATTTCGCTTTTTTCGCCCTTGATTGTTTTTGTTTTTTCTAATTGGTTGACGGCATTCTTCGAGAATTTGAGTGCCTTCTTAGTTTCCCCAATTTGCGCATAGGCAAGTGCTTGATACGCCATACCAGTAATCTCGTAACTTATGTTTTTCATTTTGATGGCAATGTGAGTAGCATCTTGTGCGATTCTTATTGCGTCATCGTACCTTTTATTATCAATCATAATAGCTGCAAGTTCATTTTTATAGTATGAAATGTAATCGGGTAAGTTTAGCTCGATGCTCAAATCGACAGCTTTTTGCATATAATTGATGGCTTCCGAGTATTGGTTTAGATGTGCGTAGCAATTCCCTATATTGCCAAGGCGGATTGCAATTCCTGTTTTATCTCCGATTTCTTCGCTGATCTTTAGAGCATCATTAAAATACGATAGCGCTTCATCAAATTTGCCAACAATACCATAGACGTGACCAATATTATTCAGGACAATTGCTTTGCCCTTTCTGTTCATAATTCGGTCATCAATCTCCAGTGCCTCTTTATAATACGCTAATGACTTTTCGTGGTCACCAAATCTTCCATATATTATACCACTATTAGTGAGCATCCTTGATTTGAAGACAATATCACCAATTTCCTTGGCTACAGAGAGCGCCTTGTTGTAGCATTCAAGTGCATCATCATAACGATTCAAATTTAGGTACGCGTTTCCCATGTTAGCTATTACGTGCGCCTCGGAAACTGCGTCGCCTGAAGTACCAAACAATTCAAGTGCTTTTTCAGAATACTCGAGTGATTTTTCTATATCACCCATTTTCCAGCAGATTAAACCAAGGTTGCGCAATAAATCTGCCTCTTTCTTGATGTTATTACCTTTTCTCGCCGTATCTAATGCCTCATTTAATATCTTTACGGCTTTTGAAAATTTACTTTTGCCGTAATATGTCATACCTAGGCGTTCGAGCACTCTAATTTCTTTTTTCTTTCTATTGTAATCCTCGTAGAGTTTTATTGCCGTATCAAAATCAGATATACTTTCCAGATATCTACCTTTTCGCAAAAGGACCTCCAAGAATTTCTCCTCACTATTGCTGTAGTTCTTTTCCTTTATGATTTCTTCTAGCCTATCAATGGTAATCTTTTCTTCTTCTCTCTTGCCTAAAAGATTCAGGAGATCTACGCGGTCAACGAGGATTTCAAATTCCAATTTATTGTTGATTTTGTACGATATTGCAAAAGCATTATCATAAGCGTCAAGTGCCATTTCGTTAGCGTGCATATCCTTTAATCGCTTTGCCCATTTCATAGCATAGTGTAGGGCTAATTCGTAGTCTCCACATTCACAAAAGTGGTGGGCGAGTTTCTTGTCCGTATCACGACCTGCGAACCTTTCTCTTAATATGTTTGCAATTTTCCTATGTATATCCTGTCGAGCACTTTTAGGTATTCTATTGCAGATTTCGTCTCTGAAGAACGGATTTCTGAAAGTAATTTCCCCTTTGTTTACTTCAATGAGACCATTCTCCAATGCGTGGGCTATTGCTTCGTCACAATTAGGTGATGCGGCTTCCATGAAATTCTTGTTGAAGCTGTATCCATACAGCGCGCCGATGGATAAGGTATCAAAAATACCCAGAGGAATATGATCAATCAGGTGATTAAATGCTTCCTTTATGCGATAAGGTACTTTTATTTCATTTATGACTTTGCCCACACCATGCTGTTCTTTTATATAGTAGCAAACTTCAGATAGGAATAAGGGATTACCGCCGGCATGACGCACAATTTCATCCACTGTATTCTTCGGGATATCAATATCTATGAGATGGTCTGAGATGATACCAAGCTGAGTTTCTCTATCTAATGGTTTTAGTTCAATGGTTTTAAGATCAAATTTTGCTACCGATTTCAACACATCGAAAATGGAACCATGTAATTTGTGCATCTCGAATATCAAGGTTGTGTTTTGTTCTTCTATGTTATTGATAAGAAATTTAAAGAATTCTAAGGAGTTTTTATCAACTCTATCGAAATATTGGAAGAGAAGGATGAGAGGTTTTATTTTACTTGCGGTGAATATGTTATCGCAAAATTCGCTATACAATTTAACATTATATGATTCCGACAAAAGATCGACATCTGTTTTCGGAACATAACTAGGATTCAGTTCTGCCATTATTTTCAAAATAGATTCGTAGAACTGCAATGAACGTGTTGTTAGAAATGAAGTCTGGAGAAAATTGAACCTGTCATCATTATTCATTCTGTTGATTGTCTCGCAGATGAATCTTGTTTTTCCAATACCCGGTTCTCCAGTGACAATGATTGCTTTCTCCTGTTGAGTAATGAAAGTACTAAGAGATACACATTCTTTTTCGCGATTTCTAAATTGATGTTCGTATTGTTTCTGACTTTTTTTCTCGGATAGGAATTTGTAAAAATATTTCTGGTTTTTTGATATTTTTTCAAATTCAAAAAACGTTTTGTTCAGTTCATAACAATTGCTATCAATATATATTTCAGCTCCAGGTGCGTCCTCCTCGAGTTGTGACGCAGTTTCTATGACATAGCCATAGATATTATTATCCTCACACATGACTTCGCCTGTAGCAATGCCGATATGTGTTTCGATTGGGAAGGATAGATTTTTTACGGCTTCTTTTATTCTTAATGCACTGAGTATCGCGCAATAGGAATCATTACCTTGTGATTTTGGAAATCCAAAAACTGCCATTACTCTGTCACCCTCATGGCGTACGACAGTGCCGTCGTAAATATGTATGATAGAATCGATTTTCTTAAAACACTCATTAATGAATTCCGTGACCTTTTCTGGGCCGAGTTGTGAGGTTAGTTGAGTAAAACCAGTCAGATCTGCATAGAGGATTGTTGCAAGTCTTTTCTCTTTCACGGACTATTATAGTAAAAAAAAATTGACAGTCAATGCCTTCAGACCTTTTCCTTGACTTTTGCAGCTTTTGGTATATTATTCACTATGAAAGAGCGGCTAAAGAAACTGGACGAGTTGCGACAAAAAGGTATTTGTCCGTACCCATATGAGTTTGAACGGACTCACACATTCGCTGAGATACGGGACAACTTTGAAAACCTGAGTCGATCTGAGAAAATCGTTGCGAGTTGTGGAAGAATTCTCACTATTCGTGGTCATGGTAAGACTATTTTTGTAACGGTCGGAGATGAATATAGTAAAATGCAAATATATCTTAGACAGGATAGACTTGGTGACAAATTTGGTTTGTTTCGGCTTTTTGATATTGGCGATTTTATCGGTATATCAGGAAAGGTGTTCAAAACAAAAACTGATGAGATGACTATTCTTGTTGATGATATAATCATGTTATCAAAAGCTCTTCAGCCTCTTCCAGAAAAATGGCATGGTCTTAAAGATATCGAGATACGGTATCGGAAACGCTATCTGGATCTGATCGCGAATACTGAGGTTCGCGAAATATTCAAGAAGAGGGCTCAGTTAATCACTTTCATTCGTAAATTCTTGGATGACAGAGGATTCGTTGAGATGGAGACTCCGATACTTCAGCCAATATATGGTGGAGGAGCAGCTAATCCTTTCAAAACTTACTACAATGCATTAGAACAAGACATGTTTTTGAGAATTGCCGATGAGTTGTATTTAAAAAGACTCATTGTTGGTGGCTACGAGAAAGTCTATGAAGTATGTAGAGATTTTCGTAACGAGGGGATAGATCGCCACCATAATCCCGAATTCACAATGCTCGAGGCTTATGAGGCCTATACCGATTATAGAGGCATGATGGAACTTGTTGAATCGCTATTTGATTATTTATTGGAGAATCTAGTAGGATCTCATTCTTTGAGGTTTGTTGATAGGGAAGTAGAGTTTGGAAAACCTCTGAAAAGGATAAAATACGTCGATGCATTAAACAATAAGATAGGGTTTGACATTCTTTCTTCCGGGGATGAAGATATAGACAAGGTTTGTGAAGGGTGCGGTATTGATTACAAAACTATATCCAAGGGTGCGAAAATAGATAAGTTATTCAGTGAACTTATCCAGAAAGAAATCATTGAGCCAACTTTTGTCATTGACTATCCAAAGATTATCTCACCCCTTGCTAAAGAACATCGTAATGACGAGCGTCTTGTTGAAAGATTTGAGCTCATCATGTTTGGTATCGAATTAGGCAATGCTTTTTCAGAATTGAATGATCCTGCTGAACAACGCAGGAGATTTGAAGATCAATTGTCCCGTAAAGAGGAGGGGATTAGTGAAATCGATGAAGACTTCCTTGAGGCTTTGGAGTATGGTATGCCGCCTACCGGCGGTCTAGGCATTGGTATTGATAGATTATGCATGGTATTTTTTAATCAACCGTCAATCCGTGACGTAATACTCTTCCCGCAGTTAAAAAAGCAAAAATGAGTTGCCCATCTTTAATTGCCTTTTTCTCGCCCTCTTCAGCCTTCTGTTGCCCTCTGTTGCCCTTTTTATTTACATGAACACAGAGTTTTTTATTGCCCGGCGTTATCTTCGTTCTAAGAAACATAATTTTTTCTCTCTGTCTACATCAATCGCCATTGGTGGCATATTTGTGGGTGTTGCGGCGTTGTTGATAACGCTTTCGATGATGAATGGATTCCAGAACGAGTTGAGGAGAAGAATCCTCGGTGGTGCTCCGCATATCGTAGTGCTTAGGTATTTTAATGAGCCGCTGCAGGATTACGAGGCAATTAGGACGAAGTTAAAGAGATTTTCATTTATAAAAGCATCAGCTCCATTTATTACGAATAAATCCATTGTACGATTCAAAAAACGAATGGATGGCGTTGTGATAAAAGGTGTGAATGCTGAGCTGGAAAAGAATATTACAGAAATAGGCCACAAAATGATCGACGGTATTTTTGATTTGGAAGGGGGTTGTGTTCTGGGTATGGAACTAGCGCACAATCTGAAAGCAACCGTAGGTGACACACTTGTTATCGCCTCGCCGTTTGGTGATCAACTGGGTTTGCTCCCGAGGGCGAAAAGAGTAGTGTTAAAAGGTATTTTCGATTTTGGCTATTACGACTACAATACAACAATTGTCTACATGGATCTAGAAGATGTTCAATCCTTATATGAAATGAAAGGTTACGTAAGTGGTGTGGCTTTAAGTGTTGACAATGTTTACAAGACCACTGATTACTCGAAGATAATTGAAAAAGAACTTGGGTATCCTTACCGGGTACAAGATTGGATAAGGATGAACCATTCTGTTTTTGCCGCGCTCAAGTTAGAGAAAGTTATCACATTTATTGTGCTTACTTTGATTATTCTTGTTGCTGCTTTTAATATTGTAGGTACGCAGATAAACATGGTCAAAAAGAAAACCAAAGAGATTGGTATTTTGCGGTCTTACGGATTCACATCAAATGGGGTTATGCGGTTATTCATCTATCATGGTAGTATTATAGGCATTTTGGGAACTGCACTTGGCCTTATTTTTGCTTTTGTGGCATGTTTATTACTCAATAGGTATCAAGTAAATCTCCCTGGTGATGTCTATTTTATCCAGACACTCCCAGTTGAAATGTCCATAAATGATTTTATCATTACTGCGTGTGCCGCTATTATTATTAGCTTTTTGGCCACAATATACCCTGCAAGACGAGCAACGCAGCTTACTACCGTTGAGGCATTACGAAATGAGTAATATCCTCGAGATACGTAACCTCACGAAAACATATTATTTGAAAAATGAAATAATTGAGGTACTGAAGGGGATTAATTTATCAGTAGAGAAAAGTGATTTTGTAGTGATTTGTGGACCTTCAGGTAGTGGAAAATCCACGTTGCTAAATATTGTTGGCAGTCTGGATCGACCCACGAGTGGCAAGGTTTTCTTGGACGATATTGAGCTTTTTTCACATGATGATGTCATGCTTTCTGAGATAAGAAACAGAAATATAGGTTTTGTATTTCAGTTTCACCATCTTTTGGCAGAATTTTCTTGTTTAGAAAACATAGCACTGCCAGGTTTAGTAAATGGAATATCACCAAATGTAGTTTATGAAAAAGCGTTATCTTTACTTGAAAAATTTGGTATGGCGGATAAAAGGAATCGTCTACCCGAGCAACTCTCAGGTGGCGAAAAACAGCGTGTGGCCATTGCACGAGCTTTAATTAACGATCCATTACTGATTCTTGCCGATGAACCAACAGGAAATCTTGATGAGGCAAACACAAATAAACTGATTGAAGTATTTGTGGGTCTAAAGGACGAGGGGAGATCAATAATTTTGGTTACCCACTCTTTGGATCTTGCAAAGATGGGTACAAATGTGTATAATTTAAGAGAAGGAAAATTATATGCTATGTGACGATTGTGGGAAGAAACCGGCAACCATTTTTTTTAAGGAAGTTTTGCCTGAGAAGGTAGTTGAGTTGCACCTCTGTGAAAGTTGTGCACAAAAGCGCGGTTTGCTGATGACAAAGAAGATGTCACCGATCGAAATCCTTCAAAAACTATTGAAAGAAAGAAATGCCAAAGATGAGAAGGTTATATGTCCAGTATGTTATTTATCGCTTGCTGAGTTCAAACGTGTGGGAAGATTTGGCTGCAGTAATTGCGTTAGGGCCTTTAAACCGCACATAAAGAATCTTGTGAAACAGATTCACCAGAGTGACAAACATGTCGGCAGAAAACCACAACCCGGCGACAAAAAAGGCTTTGAGATTCTTAAGCTGCGCGAGGAATTGAAGAAAGCACTTACTCAGGAAGCCTATGAGGAAGCAGCTAAGATCAGAGATAAACTGAAGAGCTTTGGGGTCGACAGTGTTGAATAATATAAAGTGGCTTGTACCATCTGGAGCTAATGGGCATCTTAGCGGAGAGGACAACGAGATCGTTCTTTCATCGCGCATTAGGATAGCAAGAAATTTGAGAGATCTACCTTTTGAAATCAAGCTGAAGCCGAAGGATTCGCTACGTCTTATTAAACTGAGCCGGTCTGTGCTCGAGGAGAAAATGAAGGGAAGGTATTTAGACATAGTGAAAATGTCTCCTTTGGAAAAAGAATCCCTATTAGAATGTCATTTAATCTCTCCCGTATTTCTCAAGATGAATAGACCTGCAGGATTGTTTATTACTGAAAGTGGCAACATATCTATAATGATTAATGAAGAAGACCACTTGAGAATTCAAGGTTTGACATATGGTTTGAAATTGACAGATATATCAAATGATGTTTTTGCGGTTGAAGAGAAAATTGGCGAGGACTTAGAATTTGCGTTTGATGAAACCTACGGTTATTTGACGTCTTGTCCCACAAATCTCGGGACAGGATTAAGGGCATCAGTTCTTCTTCACTTACCAGGTTTGGTTTTTTCCAACGAGGCCGAGAAAGTTCTGAAAGGCGCAGTGCAAATCGGTATGGCTGTGAGGGGATTATACGGTGAAGGGAGTGAAATTAAAGGAAGCCTTTTTCAAATCTCAAATCAACATACCCTGGGGGTGAAGGAAGAAGATTCGATACAAACGATTACGAGACTTACCCATATGATTATGGATATTGAAAAAAAAGCACGAGATGTAATTTTTGAAAAAGCACGGCATGAATTTGAAGATAAGATATTCCGTAGCTTGGCCTTGTTGAAATCGGCTCGGATAATAAGTACTGATGAGGTGCTGAATTTGCTCTCCGCTGTTAGATTTGGTATTGGAGTGGGTATCATAAAAGATATAACACTTGCTACTGTCAATGAGATTATGATTGTATCGAGGCCCGCAAATATACAGCTTTATTTTGGGGAAATATTAGAAGAGCATGAACGTGATATTAAGCGGGCTGAATACATCCGAAAGCGACTCGGTGGCGGGTAAAGTTTTTGTCGTTGGTAAATTATCCATAATACATTGTTAGACCAGTTTATGACAGACAGATAGAAGGCGGTACGATATGCGTCGCCGCATAACGACAGACGAGATTGTATTCCTGGGTACAGGCGGAGCTCGTTATGTGATTGCAAAACAGTTAAGGGCAACAGGCGGTATTCTATTCAGACTTAGTGAGAAGAATATTCTTGTTGACCCGGGTCCTGAATCCCTTTGTCGACTTTTGGAGTATGTGCCGAAATTCAACCCAGAAAAGATTGATGCCTTGGTATTATCGCATAAACATATTGATCACTCTGCAGATGTTAATGTGTATCTTGATATATTAACGAAAGGTGGTTTTCAGAAAAGCGGTCTGCTTGTAGCTCCTCAAGATGCATTCGGTGAAGATGGTGTTATCTACCGATATCTCCTTCAATTTCTGAAGGAAAGAGTAATTATTAAACCAAAACTTGAATTTAGGCTTGGTGATACTATCTTAAAATTTCCTGTAAAGCATAAGCATTTAGTAGAAACTTATGGGCTTAAATTGATTCATCAAGATTATTCAATTTCATATATCAGTGACACAAAATTCTTTCCTGCACTCACCACCGCCTATCAGGCAGATATTATTATTATGAACCTACTCAGGCTTGAGCCATCAGAGATCAACCATCTTTCAGTACCCGATTGCGAGAGGATTATTTTGGAGATTAACCCAAAAGTTGCCATCATAACTCATTTTGGCATGACAATGTTGAGAAAAGGTCCGTGGAATATTGCCAGGCAACTCAAAGAGAAAACTGGTGTGACTGTCCTCGCTGCTGAGGATGGCAAGCATTACGAAATCAAGAAGTTACTATCCTACGGACAGACATAACAATCCAGATTAAAATTTCACTATTCTAACATTCTACAATTCCACAATTATCGAACGGTCGAATAATAGTCTATTTCTGTAATACCTTATTGACATTGACAAATAGATAATTTACGTTATAATCTAATAAGAGGAGAGTTGGCGTTGAATCGGTGTTTGAACAAAAAGAGGATTGTATATAACGCGATTTGCTTTATCTACGCAACAAGTCTGATTCTGGTTAACTGCCGAGGTGCTTCTAAGTCCAGGACCACATTGACGAGTTGTATCGAGGCTGTAATCGAAGGAGACTATGAAAAAGCATATGGCTTGTTCGCATTTACAGATAGATCTACCATGAATTTGCAGGAATATATTCATTATCATAAGACATCAAAGGCAGAGGGCGAATTTGTAGAGATATCAAGAAGATATGTAACCTATGAGATCAAAGAGCTATCACTCATGGGAGATACAGCACGGGCAGTTGTTAAGATTACTACGCCTGAGATCATAGTTGAACCATTTAATCTTTTATTCTATGAGATCTACAGGAAGAGGAAAATTGACAGCATCATAGATTATCAAAATAGAGACACGCTGCTGCAGATGATAGATATTACAGGTGTAGTTTCTTTAGTGAGTGAACATAGCGGTTGGCATGTGCACGGTCGATGGGAAGAACAAAGAAGGAAAGAGGCCGAGGCTTCAAAGTATAAGCTGGACTACATTCAGAATAAATTGATTATAAAAAATATTAGTATCAAAGAATATCAAGACGTTCATAAAATAATATTTTCTGCAACTGTAAAGAATTTGGGGGAGAAGACTTTAAAGGATGTTGAAATTTTTCTTGTGTGTTCAAATATTAATGATAAACCACGCTATACAGTTACTGAGCATCCAATATCAGAATCAGGGAAGCCTCTTGGTCCGATGCGAACCAGGAAATTCAAAATAGACTTAATAAATGTACCCTCTGACTGGGCAAGAAGAATCGAGATTAAAATCATTGATTGTGAATTTGCTGAGTGATACGACTAAGAGAGCTTAAGATACTATTCAGTTGAAAATCTTAGGAATTTAGGATGTGCTAAAATTTATATTCTTTTCATTCAATTTTTTAATTATATTTAGATTGACCAATTCTTTTACTTCGTCGATTTTTTCTGGCGCAGTTATATAATATTGTATTAGTATATCAAATGCCCCTGGCGTGAAACCACTTAGCGATGCCCGAGGGTTTTCGCCCGTGTTCTCGATTTCACAAATGGAGCTTTTAATCAATTCGATTGCCTGTTTGACCGACTCATGTGTCTCTTTTGTGGAAATATACAAATGAGTAGTTATAAGCCTTTTGGGAATAGTTGCTTTTTCTGCAAAGGTAGGTTTTGGGATAAGTGTGATCTTTTGGGCAATAAGAAAGAATATAACCGCCAAGAGTGCGCTAGCTAATATCGCCACATAGTGAGCGTAAAAAAGTATTATGATTAGGACGAATCCAGCTAATATTAATCCTCTTTTAATGAGTTTGATTTTAACTGGAGTTAATGCTTTAAAGATTTTCATTAATAATTCAGGTATGATGTTTATTGCAAGCCAGAGACCATTAATAATCAATAGAATAGCTGGTGAATGTTTCAAAGAGGCTTCTAAGGATAGGGGTAACGAGAGATAATCATAACCAATGCCATAGGCAGCATTTAAGAAGAACATGAGAAGCGGACCAGTGATTGAATTGATAATCGAGATAATGTTAGGATTTTTTCTTTCGATTAAAAGCCTTGCTGTATTGATTAGTGTTGAGATGAGGTAATTTATGACAATCGCGGCAACCATGAGTAATATAAAATAGAGGTTACTTACACTAAACAGAATATTTACGGCATCACCCATAAAACTCCTCCTCGTACTTTGTATATTATAGACATTTCGTTTACCTTGTCAAGCCACATCGGTTATACTGTTTGCGTAATCATGCAGACAGTTAGTTGTTAGGAAAGATTGGCGATTTTCTTATTGGTGAATTTAGCGGTTTTAGCGACCAATATTGTGTATTCTTTTAGTATTTCAATTATTTTATATCTGAAAGGTTCGTAATTATTTGAAACAGAATTACCGCTCGATAGTCAATATCCTTCATTTCTTCCGAAATCTGCCAATCCTTAGGATATTTGCAATGTTCGCATGAGGATTGATAATCGGTTCAATAATCTTTGTGCGTGATGAAAGAAGTGTTGTGACCCCTGGGCCATGTCCAGCATAACGACAGTCACCGTGTATGACTATACCAATAGTTACTGCACCTTGTCGATAGCTTCTACCATAGACATTATCATGGTCCATTAGCGCAACAAAATCGCCAAATCTAAGTTTATCAATCTTGTATTTCTTGATGAATTTTCTGTCAGTAGTCATTATATCATAGTCACCACCCGTCATCATTAGTGCTCCCGTACCTGAACCCATGAGTTGTGCTGGTATTTTTGCCGTTACAGGCACTTGAATTTTTTTTCCTTTTTGTTTTATATTCATCTTCTGAAGCAGTTTTGGATCAAGATTATAGATCGCAATATCAGGATAGTCGAGTAGTTTGAGACCCTGACCATACCCTTTGATGAGAATCTTTGTTTCAAGTGTCATTTTTTCTAAAACTGAGTCTGGAAAATCGATCATAACATGTTCAGCACCTCCATGGTGTCCGGTTACGACCCCTTTCTTGCCTTTTGCGTCATCAGATTTGATAACTGCTTCATTCCCAACACAGGCATAGAACACATAACCGGTATTTGGTCGGTCATATCTGTTTTTTTCATCCAGTATTGTTGACACGCAGGGTTCAATATGATCTGCCTCCCAACCAAAGGCAGGATCACCAACCTTTATGTTGTAGACAATCCCGCCAGTTCCAGGTAAGTGAAATGGATTTCCCTCTGCGTCAACACCATGAGCGCTGCGGGCACCAGGATTGCAGACCTTGCCCTGAACTGACATCATAACTAGTTTATCCGCATTTGTTCGAAACATAGACAACCTCCTTCAGGCAATAGAAATTATAAGGAAGTTCTTATCGAAGTCAACACAATTAAGTATACTACCCATCTGCTATTAATTCTTGACAATCTACGGGATTATATTATAATTATTACAGTGGTGAGAGACAACATAATAAGACTATTGGTTATTTTGCTATTGCCGTTGACGCTCGTTGCCCAAGCACAGGTTGATTCCGTGTTTCCAACGCAGAATGCTATTAATATACCAGGAAATACAAATATCATAGTACGATTTGATACTGCGATGGATTCTGCAACGATTAACGACACAACATTCTTGGTGTTTGGCAACATATCAGGGATACATCTTGGGTCCATTACCTATGATAGTGGAACAAAAACTGCCACATTGAATCCAGTAGCGGATTTTGTGACCGGTGAGATTATTACAGCTATTGCTACTAACGCTATTGCAGATAGTGGTGGGACACCAATTGAAGGTTATGTCTGGAGTTTCACTATTATTGTTCCTAGTGGTACAGGATACCTCGCTAACCCTGACAACTATGCGGTTGACAACGGCCCTCACGGAATCTACACATCACTACTGAACAATGACAATAACCTCGACCTCATCGTGGCTAATGTGAATTCACAAGATTATTCTATTCTTTTGGGCAATGGTGATGGCACATTTGCCAGCGCCGTGCAACATACAACAGGCCTTGAACCACATGCAGTTGTTTGTGGTGATCTTGATCAGGATATTGACAATGACTGGATTATTGTCTCCAAGGTTGAAGATAAGATTTACGTATATTTGAACGATGGCGCGGGTAATGGTAACCTCGTTGATACATGTGCAACGGGTGGCGATCCTGTTACCGCATTCCTCTCGGATTTTAATCGAGATGGGAATCTTGATATTGCTACTGCAAATCGTTCGTCTAATGACTTTTCAGTTCTTTTGGGTAATGGTGATGGAACATTTCAACCATCAACCGAGTATACTGTGGGGCCGTCACCAAGTGGTATTTATGGCGGTGATTTTGATCATGACGGAGACATTGATATGGCGGTGACGAAAAGTAATAATAGATTCACCGTTTTCACGAACAATGGAGACGGAACATATTCAACAGTAGGAGATTTTAACACCGGTGCGGTACCACGTGGTGCGTTTGCAGCCGCCTTCAATTCTGCAGACAATTTTCTTGATCTTACCAGCGCAAACATCAATTCTAACAATGTCTCGGTTCTCTTGGGAAATGGTGATGCGACTTTTCGGCCATCGGTTCAGTATCAAACTCTAATTGCTCCGGTGCATCTCTACTGTACTGACATGGATGCAGACCTTGATCTTGATATTATTGCGGCGAATTCGGGTTCTGATTCCATCTCAATTCTTCTCAATGATGGAAATGGCAACTTCTCTTCTCCTCATAATTTTGGTGGAGGAGACAGTGTTATGGTATTATGTGCCGGTGATTTTGATAATGATGGTGCAATGGATGTGGCAGTTGCCTGTTTTAATGCTGACAATATCGCTGTCCTTCTCAGCTCGAGTGATACAGTTCGACCTTACGTTGTTTCAACCGTACCTGATAGTGGTGAAGCAGGTATTGCCCTCAACAGTGATATCAACATAACATTTAGCGAACCTATGGACACAGCATCACTTGATACATCTAAGTTTCATGTGAGTGGTAGTATTAGTCCGGTATATACATATGTGTTGATATACGACTCTCTGAATAATAGCGTCAGGTTGAATCCGGATTCCCTTTTTGCCATAGATGAGACTATTATGGTTGATGTATCTCAAGCAGTAACTGACACGGTTGGGAACAGTATGGATACGTCATATTCATTTTATTTTATAACTGCTGCCACACTTGATACAATTCCCCCTCAGGTTGTCTCTACAGTCCCGGACAGTGGTGATGTGGATGTGGCAACAAGCATTACGATATCGGTAGTTTTTTCTGAAAGAATTGATGCTGCAACCATCACAAATGACAAAATTCAGATTGACGGAAGTATCGGTGGTTCTTATGGTTTTTTGGCATCTTATAGCGATGCAGATAGCACATTAACCATCGATCCAGACAGTAATTTTGCACTTCATGAATCCATTACTGTCTATATTGATTCCGGTATCCAAGATCTTGCAGGTAATCTTATGCGTGCGAGTTATGGGTGGTGGTTCATCACTGGAGGTGGTGAATTCTTACCTGCTGAAATGGTCTATGCGTGGCCAAATCCCGCAAGGGGCGATTCTGTCTATTTTCATTTTTATGTCAGTACTGATGCAGATGTCACTGTAGATATTTTCAATATCATAGGGAAGAGGATTGTAAGACTCGAGGGGAGAGGAGAAGGCGGAAGAACACCTCATCAGCAGTCCTCAAATGCGATTGGTTGGAATATTTCTAATATTGCAAGTGATGTGTACATCTTTAAATTGACCGCTGTAAGCGATGCGTCTGGTGAAGAGGTTTCTGTCATCAAGAAATTTGCGGTCATCAGGTAGGCAGAGGATCGTGAAAAAAGTTTTTGTAATACTAGCTTTCTTGCCTATGATACTGCTTGCTGACGTTGGTGAAACCGGAGCGACCTTCTTGAATCTTGATGTTGGTGCCAGCGCGATTGCCATGGGAGGTGCGGTTACTTCACTTGGCTCTGGCGTCCATTCATTGTTCTGGAATCCCGGTGGCTTAGGGTGGTTAAATGGATCAGAGGTCACCGTTATGCACACCGAGCATTTTCAATCAATAAGGTTTGAGAACTTAGGCTATGCATTCGGCTTTAACTCCATTGGCATAGGTTTCTCTTTAAAAGGATTACACCTGGGCGGTATGGAGGAAAGGACGGGGCCATCTGCAACTCCTTTGTCAACATTCGGTGCATATTTCATTGCCCCTTCATTGTGTTTTGCAAAATCTTTTGGCAATCATCTTTCTCTTGGAACGAATATTAAACTTGTTTATCAAAGTATAGATAAGTATAATGCGATCACGTTCGGAGACGATATTGGTTTGAGTATAAGGAATATAATTGGTGGTTTAGGAATTGGATTTACAGTGACAAATTTCGGCACAAAGATAAAATTTTCGAATAGCGCTTATTCACTTCCGACCCGTGTGAGAGGAGGTCTCAGCTATTCGCTGTTCGATGAGAAGGTGATTTTAGGATTTGATGTTTTAAAACCCCTTACTGAAGACATACAGTATTGTTTTGGAGCTGAGGGAAGAATCAATGAGAATATCATATTAAGAGCGGGATACAAGAGTGGTCTTCAGGATTGTGGAAATCTTGCAGGTATCGCTTCTGGTGTGGGTTTAAAAATTGGAAGTCTTGATATCGATTATGCTTTTTCTATGTATGGGATGCTCGGTTTGACGCACAGTTTTTCCATTTCATATATATTTGGTCGTAAAAAAGAAATCGGCGAATATCAGGAGCAGAGGATTGAAGAAGAACTTCAGAGAAGAGCGAGATTAACAGCTGAAGCATTTTATAATCAAGGTCTTATGCAGCAGAAGGAGGGGAAGTACGAACAAGCGTTGAAAAACTTTGATGTTGCCTTGATTTGGGCGCCAACTTATGAGGAAGCATCGCAGGCTGTAGAGCTGTTGAAGAAGAAGATTAGAGAGAGAGAGATCAATGAACATCTGACACGTGGAATTGCTGAATTTAGGCAGGGTCGTTACATCGAAGCGATTGTAGAATTCGGAGCTGTACTTGAGCTAGATAGCGTAAACGCGCAGGCAAAGGCGTGGTTCAATGCAGCATCGGACGCCCTTATAAAAGTTCACATGGAGAGAATAAAATTTGAGAAAGAAATCGAGGACAAAATCTCACAGTATTTGAATGATGGGTTTAAGAAATTCTCAAAAAAAGAATACAAAGAAGCAATTGAGCTGTGGAATAATATCCTGGCATTTGATCCTACACATGAAGAAGCACTTAAATATATTGCCAAAGCAAAATCAGAAATAAAGAAACAGATAAACGAATCTCTTGAAAGAGTCGATAGCTATATTTTGGAAGACAAATTCATCATGGCATTGAGTGAGGTTGATCGCATACTCAGTCTGGAGTCTGATAAAACTGCCCTCTTAAAGAGAGATGAAATAAAGAAAAAACTCAGATCCCTTTCAATAGAGCATACGCAAAAAGGTATAGAATTTTACAAACAAAAGAAATTTGGTCCTGCAGAAACGGAATTCAAGATGGCTCTTAATTTTGATGCCAGTAATACCACAGCAAAGAATTACTTGGCAAAGATTAAACCCGGGAGGAAAGAAGTTTCAGAGGGTGATATTGAAGATCTATACATGAAAGGGGTTACTGCATATACACAGGAGAAGTTTCAGTTAGCTGTCTTCTATTGGAAGAGAGTCCTTGAGATTGATCCAAGACATGCTAATGCGAAGAGGAATATCGAAAGGGCAGAGGAGAAGTTGAAGATTTATAAAAAATAATTCCCGATAAAACATCTTTTCGCAGAGTACGCAGAATAACCGCTAATTACGCCGAGAGTTTTTTACGATCTCTGCGATATTTCGGCGATTTTTGTGTAGGAATAAAACTCATTCTTGTTGTTCTCTTTTAATAATTAGTAATGTTATGTCATCGGATTGCGGCTCCTTGCCGGTGAATATTTCAATCTCATTTATGAGAATCCTTTTGAACAAGCCCGGCGTAGAGGATGCGGCTCTTTCTTTCAGTAGCTTTTCAAATCTTGCCTCCCCGAACTGCTCTTTCCTGTTGTTCATGGCTTCGGTTACACCATCCGTATAAAGTACAAGGATTTCACCTGGGTTGAACTTCTTCTTTTCTTCTTGTAGTAAAGATACAAAATCTGCTTTTTGCAAAGCGCTAATTCCCAAAGGTGTTCCTTCGGGTTTCAATGTTATTAGCTTTCGTTGTGAATCGATATAATAGGCGGGATTATGACCGGCACAGCAATATGTTATTTCATATTCTTTCAGATCAAAAACGACGTAGAAGAGTGTAATAAACATACCTTCAGGAATATCATCCCTCAGTGTTGTGTCGAGGACTGTAAGTAGGCGGTGAGGTGAGGGGTTTTTTGGTGCTTCTATTTTCATTATGCTTCTTACCATAGCCATTATGAGGGAACCAGCGACACCCTTGCCAGAGACATCTCCAATTACTATCCCGAAATGATTTTCATCTATTTGTAAGATATCGTAATAATCTCCACCTACCTCCATTGCTGATTGGTAATATGCATCGATCATGAAACCATGAAACTGGGGTAGCGAACGCGGTAGCAATGTCTGTTGGATTTCCTTTGCAATCTGCATTTCTCTTTTCATTCTTTCTCTCTCTATTAATACTTGGCGTGCTCTCTTTAATTTCTTGGTCATAATTTTTACTGCATGTGCTATCCGACCGATTTCATCTCCTCTTGTTGTCACTATTTTCCTGTCAAGATCACCGTCTCCAATTGCCGCGATATCTTCGGTCACTTCACCTAAAGAGCCAATAATAACTGAGACAAGAACAAGTATTCCTATGATACCTATCAACATAATCACAACTGCGACGAGTGCAATGCCTTTTCTTGTTTCAGCTACTGCTTGCTTTATTGAATTTTGAGATACGGCAACATGTGCCTCACCGATTTTTGCGCCTCTGACCTTTATTGGCATTGCAATTGCAAAGACTTCTGTACCATCTGCCATCTTGTATGGTTGAGCGAGAATTTGTTTATTGTTTAGTTCTCTGATGTCTGGCGGGAGTGTGTATATCTTATTGACTTGAGAAACATCGGTATGGGCCCAGACCATTTTCTTTTCATCAACTATAAAACAGTAGATTATTCCTTCATTCTTGTCCTTCGTATCGTACACTAACTTTGCCAAACCAAGATCATCTTTCATTACTAAGAAATCCTCTGCACTCGCCACTAGATTATTACATATTGCTTCCCCTCTAAGTTTTATTTCACGTGATAATATTGCTGTTTCGTGGTATGTAAAATAGAAGTATACAATAACCATAACCGTGAGTATGAAAATAACCAGCCAGATTAAAAATTTAGTTTTCAATCCTAGACCAGCGCTAAACTGCTCTTCTTTGTTCAACGGGATCAATTATATTTGTGGCATTCGGTATTTTATCATCTTCACCATAGTTCCCCTGCCCAGTACTAATCCTTGAACCTCTTTTTTTGGTGCTTTGCTAACAGATATTTTATCGAATATCTTTTTGAGGATTTCAAGACCTGAGTGAGGAAAAACTTGGTCTGGTGATGTGGTAACGCCTTTTCCATAGTCAATTACATTTATTTCTAATTTTTCAGAATCAATTTCGTACACTGCCTCTATCACACCTTCTTTCTTGTAGTCATATCCATGTCTTACCGCGTTTGTCATCAATTCTTTTGCGATAATTTCTATGGTTGCGTCGTCGATTTCATTAGTATCGAATTGAGCCTTTTTTCTGAATACTTTTTCAAGAAATTTGTAAAGAACACAGGTATATTTCTCATCGCTAGGCAGAGCGATGCTATTTGCCTTCTCTGCAGCCTGAAGGTAGGGGGTAATTTTCTCTGCTTCCTCAGTTATTTGGACAAAGGTGAGATAATCTCTGAGTATTTTCATCCAGCGTTTGTCATAGTGAATATCTTTTTGTGCTTCGGTATCCTGTTCCATAAGTCTGAGTATTTCATGAGGGATTGTCGGTTCTTTTTTTAATTGTTCAAGACTGTCATAGAATTTAAACATGCGATGAATTCCGAGTATCTTAATGGGTTTTGCGATGCTCTTATGGGGAGATAAAAGATAGACAGTGTTTTTCTTGTGGGCTGCGAGAAACATCATTAAACCGAGCCCTGTTGAGCTCATATACATTACGCGACTCAAATCTACAAGGTAATCATATCTTCGTACTAGGACCTTTTCCTTCAATTTCTCGCGAAATTCCAAAACAGGTTGTGTATCCATTGAACCACTAAGGATAATTGCACAAACCTCTTTTTGGTCATCAAAAAAAATAATCGCATTTAGGTTTATAAACTCATAGCTTTCTTTGCGAATGTCTGATGAATCAATCATGTTGTATTATAGTCATTTAAATATTTTTGTCAATCTATTTAGCAATGAAGTTATTTTAAAATCGCTCTTAAGAATAGGACAAATCCCCTGGCTTCATTCTCTATTAGTTCTAAATTTTTCCTTGCGTGCTCATAGTCCGGATTGATTTCCAACGCTTTTTTGAACTGTTTGATCGCAGCATTAAACAAGGCTCTCATTTTAATAAGATATGCTTTCCCGAGAGCGTTTCTCAAATCTGCATATACTGGATATTTTTCGATTTTTGCGTGCATCTTATCAAGGTATTCATCGATAGTAAGGGGTGAGCCCTTTAGATCGCTAAACTTAGAGAATAACTCAAAGTCAGAAATGAATTCATGAACATCGATTTTTGTTAGACTTTCATTGAATTTTTGGAACTGTTCCAGGGCTTCAGGAAAGTTGTTTTCCCAAAGGAGGTTGGATGCGGTATAGTATGGCTGTTCTTGAAATCTAGCATCTAAGATTGAGGCGTTCTTGAAATTAAATTTTGCTGCGTTAATATCCTGTTCATCTGGCCTATCCTTCTTGACGATTTTTTCATTTAGAATCAGTAATCCGAGGTTGAAGTATGCTTCAGCAAAATTTTTGTTGATATTTAGTGCTTTTTTGATTTCAATAAATGCCTCATCGAACATATCTTTTTCAATATATGCAAGTCCGAGATCGAGATAGTAATCAGCATTATTCGGAGCCAAGTATAGTGCCCTCGTAAATTGTGCTATCGCTCGATCTACGTCACCTATGTCTATGTACACCTTACCAAGATTTCTATATGCATCAGTTAGGTTCGTATTGGAATCAATCGCCGCAAGAAAAGACTTCTTCGCCTCCTCATAGAATCCCTTCTTAAGAAAAAGTGTTCCTATTTTATTGAAGACTTCGGCGTGCAATTCTTTTTTAACGTTTTCCGCAAGATGCAGTAAATGAGAAAGTTCATCGATTTGGCGGTTGTGAACGGATTGTATCAAGTTTAGCAATGATTTCTCTGTGATTTGAACATCATAAGGTTGATCCTTCACTTCAAGGATTTTCCCTGACTTATATACTTGAGATATTACCTTGAAGGACTTCGATTCAGCAAAGGTCTCGACATGATAGACTTCATCGTTAAATTTTACAGCACTATCAAGGCCAAATGTTTTTTCCATAAATTATCCTTTGATTTGTTTTTTTGCTTCCTGCCACGCAAAATATAATCTCTTTTCCCTTGTGTGCAGCCCCATGCGTCTGAGAGTGAAATAGACTTTGAATATATTCAGATGCTTAAAAGCATAAGGTGGTCCTTGCAGTATCTTCTTGATCTGAGATGAATTTAGGAGGGGGTTTTTATTAACAAGTGAGCAGATTGCTCCTTCGATAGTAAATCTCTTTGGCGGTTCTTCAATTTTTTCTTCTGTTGCCTTTACTTTTTGCACCTCGACCACTGATGGTGAAGGTAAGCTGCCAAAATATCTGAGTCCTTCTTCTGCATCTGCGAAATATTTGATTACTTTATTCAGCTCGAGCAGTTCGTATATAGAGTAGACATTTTTCATCATCTTTGCAAATACAATATCGCCGCCTTTTTCTCTATTTTCCTTAATTCGTGCCAAAATCACACCCCAACCAGCAGAGGACACATATTCAATGCCGCTGAAATCCAAGACGAATCGATGTATTTCACCACCTAAGGACAAAAGCTTGTCTTTCAAAGCGATCGAGGTGTTGGAGTCGATGTAGCCATGCAGGGTCAAAAGTGCAGTTTTCTTCTCATTACCTACTAATAATTGATTAATCTTAAGTTCAGTGTTTTGTTGCATTCGTCTTTTCCTTTCGATATTTAACCATTATAAGTTCATTATGAGTTTTTCTCCTGACATACCTAATTCTGTCCATCAGACGTGCCATCAATAACACACCAAGACCGCCTTCTTTTTTGGTGTGGACGAGATCATGGGGAGATCGGCTTTTCAGACTGGTAGCTTTGAATGGTTCACCCCAATCCTTCACACTAATTGTGATTTTCTTAGGGTCAGAAACAAGTTTGATCTTAATCTTTCCTTCCTTATGTTTGTGAGCATGTTGAACCACATTTGTGAATGCTTCGTCGGTTGCAGTTTTAATCTCATATACAGTTTTGCTATTGTACCCCAGCCTCTTACAGACCTCTGCCACAAAATTTCTTATTTCATTGTGAGGATAAAAACTGCCATGCAAGGTGAACTCTATTTTATCCATAATTATATATATATTATCAAAAATAGCAAGCCTGTCAACCTTAATTTTCATCATGATAGATTGACAATGTTAATTTATTGGATATAATTGCATGAATTCAAAAGTTGTCAAATGGTAATTTTGGCTTTTGATTTGGGAATTCCCGCTATTGGCGGGTGCGGGCCTGTAGCTCAGTTGGTTAGAGCAGCTGACTCATAATCAGCGGGTCGGGGGTTCAAGTCCCTCCGGGCCCATCTTCTGCAGAAATGTAGAAAAACCATTTGTTTCAATATCTCGAAATACAGAGATTTACCCATATTTCTCATTAGAATATGGGGTCAGACCTGGAAACTAGAAACTAATTTGCTCAGAAAAGGGGCAAATTCGAAAATGGAGGGCTGACCCGAATCCGCCCATAAATTCCATAATACCTCCTGGTCAAGTTTATTCAATTCTGGTAGTAAATCAACAGTTGTGTTTCACAGCCTGTTTTTTCTTTGTTAGGTGCATTTTTATTATCAATTAGTTTCGAAATTCGAGGGCTAACCCCGCTTTTCCCTTCCTAAAATACAGAAAAGTCAAGATTTCCCACTAAATATTTCTCAAAAACAAAAAGGCATAGAAGCCTTTGAGGGCGCAGAGAACGTAAACACGAACACCTCAGACTACCTATCCTCCGGTGCATTCGCCAGAAGCGCAATAATACCCCTCACCCCTTCGATTTGGCTCAGGACAGGCCTTACCCTCTCCCGCAGGGGGAGAGGGGATTGTTAGGAAGTTCTCCCGTATACTGAGTACGGGATGCTCATAATCGTAATCACATTAAAATGTGAACAATAATGGCATCGACTTCGCCTTTCGACAAGCTCAAGATTTTGCTCGAACAGTAACTATTTTGAGATTGCTTCGGGCTATGCCCTCGCAATGACAGAAATACACCAGGAGGCTAAATTCGTATTGAAAAGAAAACCTATCCTAAATTTTTCTTCTTTTAGTAGAGCTTTTGAGCAATTGTTCAAGTACTTCAAGTTAATATTTCATTGGTGACCTCAATTTCTTCTCTGTTTTTATCGCAGCAGAAGTAGTTTTTTTGTTGTTCGGTACTCACGGCTCTCGATTATTAAGTAGTATACACCGCTGGGAAGTCTGATCCCTTGGCTGTCAGTGCCATGCCAGACGATTTCGACAGGTTGTCGTATCGTCTGATAATCCCATTGCCTTACTAATCGTCCAGTCGCATCATAAATATTAAGGTGTGAAACCAAGGGGTTGGAACCGTGTGCGGTTGCCCTTATATTTTTTGTTCTTAAAACGATGATAATCTTGTCATGGAATGGATTGGGTGACACTTCAATGAGGGGATAATCAAAACATTCTTCACTGTACTCGCGAATTCCCGTAATCAACTTATATTTCACGGTGAAATGATCGAACGTGCCTGTTATGTATGACCGTCCGGTCACAAGGATATTGTCATGATTATCAACTCCAATACCATACGCAATATCATCATTGCCATTATCGAGTATGCCCTGCCAGAGGATTGCTCCATTGGAATCATATTTCACCGTGTAGAAATCGTAATCACCGGATAATGGTAAGGAGTATCCAGTTATATAGATATTATTATTGTTGTCGACAGCGATATCGTAGGCAACATCGTCGTTATTCTCGTGGTCCAGTGTATCGGCCCAGAGAACGGTGCCGTTAGCATTGTACTTCACACTGAAGAAATCGTAATCCTCGGAAGATTCCCCTGAACACCCGGTTACGATGATATTCTGGCGATTGTCAACCACGATACCGTATGCCTGATCATACTGATATACATCGATTGTATCCTGCCAGAGGAGCGTTCCACTGGAATCATACTTTACTGTGAAATAGTCGTTGTTTACACCAGTCGAGGTATATCCTGTAACGATTATGTTATCTGTGTTGTCTACCGCGACATCAAACGCAGAATCATAAGAACCATTATTCAGGGTATCTGTCCAGATAACCGCACCAGTGGGATCGTATTTCACGGTGAGATACACGCAGTCGTCTCCGATATCGCAATAGCCGGTTACGATTACATTTTGAGCATGATCCACCGCAACGCCACGAGCAATATCATAGAGACCATAGTTATCAAGTGTGTCTTGCCAGAGGATTGATCCGTTGGAATCATATTTCACCGTGTAGAAATCATAATCACCGTTGATCATAGAATACCCGGTTACGATGATGTTGTTGTTATTATCAACTGCTATTGCCTGGGCATAATCTTCGTCGCCATTATCCAATGTATCAAGCCACAGAATTGTTCCGCTGGAATCATATTTCACGATAAAATAATCAGTGTTGCCTCCGATGAAAGAAGATCCTACGACAACGATATTGGAGGAATGATCCACCGCAACATCAGAAGCCCCATCCCAGTCACCGGTATCAATGGTATCTGCCCACTCGATAGAATAATCATCCGCCGTCAAAACAATAGGACAGAGGCAAAGGACGATGTAAACCAAAGCATGTTTTACTTTCATGTTGTTCTCCTTTGTGCATAAATACACCAGAGGAAATATGGGGTCAGACCTGGAAACTAGAAACTAATTTGCTCAGAAAAAGGGCAAATTCGAAAATGGAGGGCTGACCCCAATCCGCCCATAAATTCCATAATACCTCCTGGTCAAGTTTATTCAATTCTGGTAGTAAATCAACACGTGTGTTTCACAGCCTGTTTTTTCTTTGTTAGGTGCATTTTTATTATCAATTAGTTTCGAAATTCGAGGGCTGACCCCAATCCCCAATCCCAATCCCATAGGATTTCTGTAGAATAATTGACTTTTCATCGTTTTTCTGTATAATTGGAACGCAATGAGAGCTACGGGAATAGGGTATATCGCCAGGGTAAGTTATCTTTTTAAACAATCTGACAAATTTGTTTATCTATGAATTGGTCAGTTCACCCAGCCAAAGATAACAGGATAAAGACAATTCTCAGTTTAGTCTTCATTATGGGTTTTCTCTCATATGTTTTTGTATTTGTTGGTTTTATCTTTGGATTTTTGGGCCTTATCATATTCTTTGTTTCACTTCACTCGTATTATTTCCCGACGAGCTATGAAATTAATGAAGACGAACTTGTTATCAAAACCATTTTTGTCACCCAGAGGAGAAAGTTAAAGGAGTTTAAAAAAGTCTATAAAGGGAAAAATGGTCTGTTGCTAAGTCCTTTTAAACGAAAGACTTTTTTGAACAATTTTCGTGGTGTTTTTTTGCTTTTACCTCGAGACCGCATCCCGGTTGAGGATTATGTGGAACAGTGTATCACCTCACATAATGAAACTCAAAAAGAGGAATCCTCGAAAAATGTCTAAATCTGAAGGATCAGAAAATATTGATAGAATCCTCGTCCAAAGGTATTCATCCGATTTCGGCATTCCCTCAGAGTTAGCGCAGATTGTTGCTCAACGTTTTCCCGAGTATGAAAGTGCGAAGGCGTTTCTCTTTCCCGATCTCAAGCATCTTCATGATCCTTCAACAATTCCTGATATTGAGGTTGCCGTTAGCAAAATCATACAGTCATTAAATAGGAAAGAGAAGATTCTAATTTACTGTCACGATGATCCTGATGGTTATACGTCGGCAGTAATTCTATATAAAACATTAAAGGATCTTTCTCGAACGCGTAATAACACAATTTTCGTCTATCCCATCATTCGTGAAAAAGATGGTTACATATTAAATCCCGAAGTCTTGAGAGAATATAAACAGAGAGGTGTCACGTTTGTAATAACGGTCGATTTTGGCATAAGTAGCGAAGAAAACTTTCGTATTGCAAAAAATGAAGGATTTGATTTGGTTGTTTGTGACCACCATGAGATACATACCGCGGATTTTTCAGCTCCGGCAGTGAATCCGAAGAGACCGGATTCAAAATATCCATTTCGTGAACTCGCTGGCTGTGGCGTGACTTTTAAACTCGCTCAATTATTATATCAAAAAGTATTTAATCTTACGCCTGTTGAATTCTATAATTTAAAGAAAGATTTCTTTCCACTGGTGATGATCGGCACGATCTCTGATCGTGTGTTATTGCTGGGTGAGAATAGAGTATTATGTTTCTATGGTTTACAGATGTTTAATCACCTTGATGACCCCTGGATTAAATACTTTAGAAATATGCCAGATTCCTATGTAGAGAGGGTTATCGGAGATATCATCCAGGTTGTTGGTTCTGCTGCGTACGTTGATCCAAGGCTCGCCGTCGAGGTCATGTTGAGTAGCGATGAACAATACGTGGCTGAAATAATCGAAAAACTGAAGACCGCCAATAATGAACGAAGACAGGCAATCATACTTCTATACAGAGAAGCAATCGCGGCAGCCAAGATTTTTCCAAACCTGGTCATCTCAGTTATTTCATTTTCAAGGCAGCATCATCTTGGTTCTGTTTCGGCACGTCTCAGAGATCGATATAAAAAAACATCGATGGTTATTGGAATTAAAAATAGCAGATGTTTTGGTGAGTTAAGGAGTAGTGACATTAATCTTTACAAGATGTTATATCATTTCCGAAATCTATTCTTGGATTTTGGCGGCCACTATAGAGCTGCGGGCTTTACAATGTTAGAAGATAATCTCGATAGGCTCGTGGACGGAGCAGTCAAGTATATCTCAGAGTACATTGAGAAGAGTCCGAATGAATATGCAAAAGCAGATAAGATACCTACGACGTTTTTGAACAGATCAAGAGTCGATATTTTGATGCCCCTTTTACCTTTTGGAGAAGGTAATCCTGCGCCGGTATTGACAGATGGTGTCACCACGTATACAATAAATAACCAGTTCCATATAATAGAAAAAGGCTAATAGATGGCAAATCTTAATTTTGCAAAAAAGGAATTAAATTTGAAAATCGTTTACTACGGTACTGGCCTATGTGGTAAAACGACAAATTTGCGCACGATATTTGCGGCGTTGGGGCCTGAACGTAAGGGTAAAATGATGAGCCTTGCCACTGAACTTGACCAGACTCTCTTTTTTGATTTCTTACCTGTGGAATTGGGTAGTGTCGAGGGCTGGAAGCTACGACATCACCTTTATACAGTGCCTGGACAGATTTATTACAACGTTTCAAGGAAACTGGTGCTAAAAGGGGTCGATGGTTTAGTATTTGTGGTAGATTCACAACAGGAACGAATTGACGAAAATATTGAGAGTTACCATAACCTTCAGGATAATCTATCGAGTTATAATTTAAAACTCAAAGATATTCCGATGGTTATCCAATATAATAAGCGAGACCTACCCAATATACTACCTATCAGCGATTTGCAGTTCCGCATAAATAGGGATGGCTATACCTATTTTGAGAGTGTTGCAATCAGAGGTATAGGTGTTTTTGACACTCTAAAGTCCATCTGTCAATTGACAGTATTGAAGCAGATGGATAATCTCCCAAAAATCTGAGAAACGTTAATTCCAATACCATATATAAGCTTAAGGCTATTGACTTTATGACGAATCTTTATTATAATTTATTCTAAATGGATGCAAAAAAAGTAATCGCCGTTAGTAAGGAGAAAGTTGAGAAGCTTAACAATCTTCTGGGCGATTTCTGCACACAGGCGAACACTGTGTGGGCGATTTTTGTGACAGTAACTGGGCAGCTTGTTGTACAAAGAGGTTTTGTATATTCGTTCGATGTTCTGGCTATTTCCGCGCTTGCGTGTGGAGTATACAACTCAACGATGGAACTTGCAAAAATCGTCGGAGAAAAGAAATTTAGTCAGTTTCTACAGGAAGGACAAGAATTTAGTGTCTATTATATAGGTGTTAATGATGAATATTTGCTTGTATCGCTCTTCGATGATCGTACATTACCTGGAGTGGTTAAGGTGGCAAGTGAAGCGTTTTCTTCAGAAGCAGGAAAAATTTTAGGTAATGGGTCATGAAGCGTGAACTGAATTTCGACAATTTTTATGTTTACGAGGGCAATAAGGTTGCCTATCTTGCTGCACAGAAGATAATCGAGTTTCCTGGTGAGCTCTTCAACCCTTTGTATGTTTATGGCGGTACCGGATTAGGTAAAACCCATCTTTTGTGGGCTTTGTATACAGAACTAAATAAGAAGTTTACCACGCTTTTCTTTTCTGCAAAGGAGTTTGAAAAGCATTTAGAAGAAGGCATGGAATTTAATACACCAGCTGTTGTTGATGATATACATACGATATCTCATAACTACCACGGGATGCTTCTTGGTATTATCGATTCATTTTTAGCAAATAATAGACAGCTATGTTTTTCAGGAAACGTGGTGCCAAGAGAATTAAAAAATTTTGATGCAAAACTGCTGTCTCGCCTTGAAGGAGGGCTTGTCTGTGATATTCAATCACCGAAAGAAATTGCACTCGTCGATATGATAAAGAAAAAATCTGGTGAGGCAGGTATTCTTCTCCCTGACGATGTCGCACTTGAACTTGCGCAGCTGTCAACTGGTTCGCTGCGCGCGATTGAGGGTATGATAAATCGTTTGGTTGCTTATTCTTCTCTTGGCAATGTGTCGCTTGACATAGACAATGTTCGGATGATCTTAAAGGAATTCTATCCGAAAGGCATATACAGCCCAGTCTCTTCACTGTTGGAGGAGTTAAAGAAGAATGCAAGTGAAGTCCTGCAAGATGTGTCAGAAAAGCTTGATGTGCGCGAAGAGTACAAAGAGAAGATATACGTGTGGGAGATGAAAGGTTTTGATACATCGTCTTTGAAGCCTTTGCTCGATGGCGATCTTGATTTTCTAAAGCAAGAATATGATAAATTCATAAAGAAGGTCCAAAAACTGGTCGATCTTCAGAAAGAATATGGTTCTTTGAACACAAGCACGTACGCTGACGAATCTATGAAGATCGAGTCAATGTTGTTTGCACCTGATCGGGTTGCTGAAGTAGAAGAACTCATAGCAAAAATCAAGGGTGGCGCCAAGGTTGTGGAAGTTGATGAAAAATCGTTTGACAAACTGATTGATGGAGAATCCAATAGAGAGGTTTTAAGCATTTATAGAAAGCAGGTCTTAGATAATCTTGGCAAAAAGTTCAACCCATTTATCATTCTTGGCAAAAAAGGTTTAGGAAAGACTCGGTTTCTGGAAGCCGTTTGTTCAGAACTGACTTTGCAAAACAAAGCTGTGATGATGACTGATCTCAGTTCCCAAGCGAAGGTGCCCGAATTAAAAGATATTGAGAAATATGATGTTTTAATTTTTGATAATTTCCACCATGTTTTTTCTGCGCCAGAAGAAGCGAGGAAGAAATTCTTTCAGGATATTGCTAGTGCGATTAAATCAGAAAAAGCAGTTTTTTTGGGTTCAGATATATTCCCACCTGATCTGGTGTTGTTAGATGAAGAAAAAACAGTCTTTGAATTCGGGATTGAAGCAGAATTGAAAGAACCAAGCACTGATGTAGTAGAAAAGTACATTAAGTCAAAACTACAGCCAAACGAAGCTGAAAGCGTTATTGAAGGAGGTATACCGCACTGTGCTTCATTCTATGAAATCGAAGAATTCCTAGATTCCTTCAAGAAAAAGGAGCCTGCCGAGGTTGTTCCTCTTGGGCTTCCTGGTGAGGATATCGGTCACAAAGAAGAGACGTTAAAAGATGAGGCCGAGGTGGTGCCACTTGGTCTTCCTGGCGAAGAAACCGTCCAGAAGGAAGAAGTTGTAGAAGAAGAAAAAGCAGCAGTGGCACCTGTTGGATTACCGGGTGAAGTAGTTGAGCAGAAAGAGACAGGTGCACAAGCAGAGGAAAAAGATTTGTCAGAAGAGGAAGAAGGAGAGAAGGAAAGGGCAAAGGTGGAAATAGCAGAAGGAAAACCTCTTAAAGAAATTAGAGAAGAGAGATTCATCGTTCAAGAAATCATGGGTGAAATGATCGAGGATAACTACTAATTCCAATTTTAGTGGCGTTGAAGAGATGAGAGGTGCATAGATGGCGATAAAAGGTTCTTTAGCTGAGGCGTCATTACCCGATGTGATCCAACTCCTTACTTATTCCGGTAAATCTGGCTGTTTGTCTGTAACAGACGGTCGAAATTTTGGTAATATTTTCATAAGAGAAGGCAAAATTATTTATGTTACCATATTGAACAGGAAACAGAAAATTGGTGACGTTTTAATTACGAAGAAAATAATAGATAATGAAACGCTATCACGTGCATTGGAGGTTCAGAAGTCCAAGAGAAAAAAGAGGCTTGGTGAAATACTTATCGAAATTGGCGCTATCACAAGGGAGACGCTCGAAAAAGAACTGAAGGAGCAGATCGAACAGACGATCTTCACGATGCTGACCTGGGAGAGTGGATATTTCAATTTCGAAGCCGATTTATTACCTTCGAAGGAAGAATATACCGTCCAACTTTCTGCTCAAGAGCTTCTGCTCGAGGGAGCGAGAAGAATAGATGAGTGGCGGCAGATTGAAAACAAAATACCACCATTTGAAACAGTACTTGTGCGGAAGGGTGATATTGGAGATGTTCCCTTCACTATTGAGGAAGAGAAGATAATCGATTTGATTGACGGCTCTCGTAGCATTGATGATGTGTTAAAGCTTTCCGAATTTGATTTTTTTGAAACCTGCAGAACAATTTATGGATTACTTTCAGCGGGGTTTTTAGAAAAACCGGAGAAACCGTTAGAGCGCAAGAAGGTGACGGGCGATATTTCAGAGTATAAAAATCTTGGTTTTGCTTTCTATAAAACTGAGATGTATGAAGAAGCCGAGCGAGAATATAAAAAAATATTAGAGATCGAAAATGACAATTCCGAGGCCTTATTTTATTTAGGTCTTATCGAATTGACCCGCAATCATTTGGAGAAGGCACGGGAAAATTTAGAGAAGGCATTAGATGTTGATATACGTGCATCGGTACTTGTGAATCTCGGTTATATATGTTTGAAATTGGATGATTATGATAATGCAATTTCCTATCTGGATCGAGCCAAGGAGCTTGCGCCGGATAATATAAAGGTTAAGTGTAGTTTGGGTTTTGCTTATTTTAAGAAAGGAAATTTTGACAATGCATTAGAGATTTTCCGAGATATAATTGCTAAGTCACCGGAGATTATTACGCCCTATATTTATTTACCATTGATTTACTTGAAGCAAGGTAACACTGAAGAATCGGCGCGCACTCTCAATGATGCAATTGATAGGTTCCCGAGATTTCCCATATTCAAGAACAATCTTGCAGTGCTTTATGAATCCTTAGATAAGCCTGAAGAGGCTGAAAAACTATACAGACAGGCATTTGAGGTTAATCCCCAAGATGATATGATATGCAAAAATCTTGCCGATTTCTATTATGAGACACAAATTTTAGGTGCAGCAAAGGAGCTATACGAAAAGATACCAGAGGAAAAAAGAGATTGGCAGATTCTGTTCAAGCTGGGTAATATCTATTTACGCCAAGGAGATTCTGGCAACGCTCTGAAGTTTTGGGAGAAGGCTCAGGAACTAAATCCTTCAGAGGAGATTATTACACGCAACATAGAAGTACTACAAAAATCGGGTGGAAAATAGTTTTAAAGACCTCATAGAATTTATAGAAGCACAGACTGCATTCAAATGCCATAGATATAAAGAAAAACCACTTAAAAGACGTATCAGGGTGCGAATGAGGGCTCTCAACTTATTGGATTTTTCCGAATATCAAAGTCATCTAAGAAATAACCCTGATGAAGTCAAAAAATTACTGGATGCACTTACTATTAATCTTTCCTATTTTTTCAGAAATCCGGAGGCATTTGATTATTTAAGAAATTTCATATTGCCAGATTTGAAAAAAAAGAGGAAACAGTTGACTTTTTGGAGCGCTGGTTGTGCGCATGGAGAAGAGCCGTACTCCTTAGCTATTATTTCATCTGAGAGTGCAATACTACAGAGAGTGCAAATTTATGGTACTGATATCGACATGACTGCTTTAGAGACGGCAAGGAAAGGAATCTATCCATCGTTTGCTTTTCAATACACCCCGAAGAATATTGTTAGCAAGTACTTTCGACGGATTGATGACGGCCTTATGATTAGTGAGAAGATTAAAGATAGGGTAGCATTTTCGAATCATGACCTTTTTGAGAAGGCATCTTTTGCACCGTGTGATTTGATTATGTGCAGGAACGTAATGATATATTTGGATCGCGCTGCCCAGTCTGTGATACTGCAAAACTTCCACGATCAGCTAAAGTCTGGCGGATATTTGGTTATTGGGAAGGTTGAGCTGCTAATAGGCATACCAGAAGTGAAGCTATTTGAGACTGTGAGCCGTGTTGAGCATGTTTACAGAAAGAAAGAGGTGTGATGGTGGAGCTTTATTTTTTATGATCTCCGTAATAGAACAATAATTGGAATCGGTTTGTTTCGGAAATGACAGAGAAAAAAGTAGGTATTGGTGAAGTCAAAGTGGATCAGGGTAGCGTGATACTTTCTGCATACGGTGTTGGTTCGTGTGTTGTTATCACACTCTATGATGAAGAACACAAGATAGGTGGTTTGGCTCATTGTCTCTTGCCGTTTGGTGATGGTGAAAGTCTAAGATATCCAAAGGGAGCCATTGCTGAGATGATAAAGCAGATGATAGGTTTGGGTGCACATCAGAGTAATATTAACGCAAAGATTGTTGGCGGAGCAACAATGTTTGAGGGTTTTGAAAAACACGCTATCGGCAAGAGAAATGTCATACAAACGAGGAAGGAGCTTGATAAGTTGAATATTCCTATTACTTCAGAGGATGTTTTTGGTAATTGGGGGAGATCGATTTTCTTCGATATCACGAATGGTGAAATTAAAGTGAAGTCCTTTAAGCACGGAGAGAAAATATTATGAGATGGCGATGCTGCAGAGCACGGTGCAAGTATTTTTTTCTGCGGTCTTTGCGATATTTCGGCGATTTCAGCGTTATGGTGAGCGAAGCGAGGCATAATTTATGAAGAAGAAGATTCTAGTTGTTGAAGATTCAATTTTGATGCAGAGAGTCATTGGTGATATTATAGCTTCCTCGCATGATTTTGAAGTTTGTGGTTTTGCGCGTGATGTTGTTGAAGGTTGGGCTAAATTTAATAAACTCACACCTGATCTTGTGACTTTGGATTATGAATTACCTGGCGAAAATGGTTTGGTTTTGCTAAAGAAGATTATGGATTCGAGACCGATTCCAGTTCTCATGCTCTCGGCACACACAAAAGAAGGTGCTGAGTTGACTATTCGGTCGTTGGATATGGGGGCAGTTGATTTCTTCACCAAACCATCAGGTCCGATATCTATTGACCTTTACAATTACAAAGAGGATTTAATCAATAAACTAACAATTGCTCATCAGGCAAAGCTGCCTAAGAAAATTAAGAAAAAAATATATAGGAGCACAGTAAAATTTCGTGATCTTTATATTGGAGTAGCTGCTTCGACAGGCGGGGTTCGTGCTCTTAATTATATAATTCCCTCATTACCAGCTAAATGTGATTTGAGAGTATTAGTTGTACAGCATATGCCTCGTTATTTTACAGCAAGCCTTGCCCACCATTTGAATGAACGATCCACCATGGTTGTTAAGGAAGCGAGAGACGGTGATATGATTTTAAAGGGAGAGGTACTTATTGCCCCTGGGGGATACCATACCAAGGTCGATGAGTCGGGAAGAAAGATTATCCTTACTGACGAACCTTCACGACATGGAGTTAAGCCATCGGCTGACATATTATTTGAATCTATGGCTACAGCTTATGGAGATAAGACTGTGGCTGTTGTTCTCACCGGTATGGGACGTGATGGTGCGGCGGGCATCAAGAAGATAAAGCAAGAAAGGGGAGTAGTAATCGCACAAGACCCTAATGATGCAGTTATCGGAGGTATGCCACAGTCAGCGATAAATACCGGTAAGGTAGATTACGTTTTACCTTTGAACTTGATCCCAGACAAAATTTTTGGTTTTATTACAAAAAAATAATCATGAAGCAGTCACTGGATTATTTTAAGCGGAGAATCGAGACATTAAAGAAAAAAGTGAAGCAGTTTGAATCCAAGGACGAGAAGGCTATTAGGGATGAAATAAAGAAGCTATATGTTGATATTGTTAATGCTCTTAAGGTGTTGAATCAAGCACAAGATGATTTGAGAGCAATCGCGCAAGATTTTAAGCGTAGCAAAACAGCGCAAACAGACGTAAGTAAATTCTATTCTTTCGTAAGATCTCAGACATCCGCAGAATTGGATCTTGCGACCTTGCTTGATCGCGCCTGGAATTTGATTGTCATGGAAGACTATGACGAGGCAATTAAGGTCCTTCGAAAGGCACTTGATATTGATCCTAAGAATATCAAATCTTTGGGGTTTATGGGTCTTGCATTGATGGACAAGGAATTGTATGATGACGCAATGCTCTATCTACAGCAGGTTTTGTGTATTGAACCGGATAATCCTTTTGCGCTCAACAATCTTGGATATGTTTGTTTCAAAAAAGGCATCTGGGGAGAAGCGATTGAGCATCTGGCTAAGGCAGCGAAGCAGACCAAAGATCGTATGGCTTCCCTTTACGCAAATTTCTATCTGGGTCTTGTTTATTATGAACGGTCAATGCTGTCGGACGCAGTAAGATTCTTCAACGAAGCACTGAAATTAGGTCCCAATTTGCAAGAGGCATATTATTATTTAGGCTTATCGGAAATGAAGCGGTATGAATTTGAAAAAGCGGTTGAATATTTTAAAAAATGTATTAAGATTGACAGCGACTCTCGTTACGGTGAGTTGTGCAAGGAAGAGATAAAAAAGATCGAACCGCTTATAGAAAAAGATAAGACATTTGAAAAGAAAGAATGAAAAAGAAGGATTTTGAAAAAAATTTAGGGTTTGTAATCAGCTTAGCACAAAAGGTAGGCGATCACATACAGAAAAGCGTCAACAAAAAGAAACGGATTTACTACAAAGGCGAAGTTGATCTTGTTACCCAATTCGACAGAAAGTCACAGTACTTAATTATTAAAGAACTAACAAGGAAATTTCCTGATCACGGAATTCTGAGCGAGGAGGACGTTGTCCAGAACATCGATGCCTCGACCAAATGGATTATTGATCCGCTTGACGGTACGACAAACTTTGCACACGGTTTACCAATATGGACTATTTCCATAGCTTTGGAATTTGAGCGCGAAGTTGTAGTTGGCGTTGTATACGATCCCACGCGCAAGGAGATATTCTACGCGGTAAAAGGAAGAGGGGCATTTTTGAACAGAAAAAGGGTAAAAGTGTCAAAGGTCAGAAAGTTGGATCGGGCGCTTCTTATCACAGGTTTTCCGTATGATGTACGAAGGACCAAAAACAACAATTTAAAGCACTTCTGCAATTTTGCACTGCGCGCGCAGGCAGTAAGAAGATTAGGGTCTGCTGCCTTGGATTTATGTTACACTGCATGTGGGAGATTTGATGGATATTGGGAGTTAAAATTGTCTCCATGGGATCAGGCTGCTGGTGCGTTGATTCTTAGAGAAGCTGGTGGGAAAATCACTGATTTTAGCGGTAAGGAATTCGATATTTATGGCGATGAGGTATTAGGAACAAACGGTTTAATTCATCGTCAGATGATGAGAGTTCTGACGCATGCACATGCAGGATAGAGAGTGGGTTTTAGATTAAGTAATCCATATTTGATAAAATAAACGATTCTATTCTATCATCAACATTTCTTATTTTTCTTAATTCATTTCTATTGGCGATTTCAACAACAGATGTGTTTAGATTCTGTATATTCTGTCCTGCCCAAAAAGTCTTGGTCCATGGTTTGTCATGTATTTGAAGATCATAGGATTCATTTAGAAGTTTCTCAGCGATAAGATAGTTTTCTTTTCTGAAATCATCTGGAATATAACGTTTTATTCTATAACGTAGTCTATAGGCCGTACATAATCGAATCATTTCTTTATTAATACGCCGCATATAATTCTTGGCTACTTCATAGGTTCCACGGTAAGTCTTTGGATCATACTGAAACTGGTACAGTTTTTCATAGTGCCCAAGAAGCTCTGGGTAAGTCTGTTTCAGGTGTTTCAAAAACCATTGCGCCTGCATATCACGCATCGTCATACCACCTCCGAAAAGAATATAGTCAGCACGTGATTTTTTTGCATGTTTTACCATATTTTCTAAATCGTTATCTGAATCTCCGATGAACGGTACAATCGGTATTAACAATACACCAGTTTGAATATGCCTTGTTTTGTTTTTTATCGTTTCGACTATATTGAATCTTTCTTGAGGAGTTGGTGCTCTTGCTTCCAAAAAATGCGCAACCTTCTGATTGGTTGTTGTGATTGTTACAGAAACAGTGCACCATGTATTCATACCAATTTCTTCAAGCAGATCTAAGTCCCTTAGGACTAATGTTGATTTCGTGCAAATATGCACAGGATAGCCATGTTTATTGAGGATTTCTAAACACTGATATGTGTTTTTGTATTCGTTCTCTGCAGGTTGATAAGGATCAATTGCACCAGAAAGCCCGACGACGTCCGGCAGCAATTTCCGTGCTCTTGTCAGTCTTTTATCCAATTTTTCTCTGATGTTTTTTTTGACGATTATGTTGTTTTCAAAATCTGTAGGCATGTAATACTTTTCACTTCTTGTATCACAATATATACAGCCGAATTGACATCCATTGTAGGTATTAATACTATATTTGTCCCAGAACCAATTATCAATAAACTTGCGAACATTGATTATTGTTCTAAAATCTTTTTCAATATATTTTATCGAGATATGCCTGTTCCTTAGAGCGAAAACTTGAACTTTAATCCACCTGCTAATTGGCGATTATTGAGAAAATAGTCATCATAAATTTCTTTCCGGTCTCCTGTTAGATTACGAATCGACATAAATAGCTTCACAAATTTGTGTTTCAACCCTACAGTTGGATTGATGATAACAACTGCAGGTAGCTCACTATTGATTCCATTTCTTTCATGCAAATATTCTAAATCTAACATGACATCTACAAAAGTGTATTCAATACTAATTGTGTCATAAACAGCGTACCGAGGCAAAAATGGTATGTTGCTATTTGCCCAATTGTATGCAACACTAATTATGTTGCTTAGGTTTATATCTCCGAAGGCAAGATTATTCATTGCGTTGAATACAGCATTTACTTCTTGAACATCCTGGATAGTCGTTATCTCAAAATCATCACCAGTCAATAGTCGATCGTACCAATTTTCATAGGAACAGCCGATACCAAAACGGTGTTGTTGGAGGTCTAATTTAAAATTGAAGCTGACACTGATTCTGAGACTTTCGTCAGGCATCGGTATGCTATAATTCAGCGGTATTTCCTGATTAAAGTAATCTGCCAGTGTTTTGTAGACGACGCCGGACCTGATGCCGATGTCCGCTTTAACGTTCAGGTCGAGATACTGCATTTTTAGAGCGGGTGATGGAAAACTGTAAAAGACTGGTGAGCTAATTGCCAGGTGGAAATTACGTATATGCAGTTTACCGGTGAGGGTTGATTTTAATTTCTCCTCGGTATAGATACCGGCTATTTCAAAGTGAGGTAGATAGACCATACGATCGAAGATAATGCCGATCTTTGCTGCTTCCTCTGCATGATTTATTTGATTGATCTTCCACAGATCCGCGTAGATATTGCCAAAGATAATCGCCCATGGAGTAGTTGAAGAGAAGTCAAGCTTCGGAGTAAGTAGATAGTACTCGTTATTTCTGAGCAACAGGCGACCGCGTATTGATGGGTTTAACCAGAAATGGGTAAGAGGTAGCGAATAGGATGCAGTGAGTTTGGCACTTTGTACTGAATCCCAATCGATTTTCTTATCATATGAGAGAAACGTATTGAAGTTTTGAAGAAGCAAGTCACACTTTCCGCCGTAAAAATTCCCTGCATATCCAGCTACTATAATAGATTGTTCTTTTTCTTCAATCCACAGCGGTGGTTCTGGGAAAACGATTTGAGAAAGATCAGGAAGCGGTGGTAAGGTATCCGCAGTAAGAAAAAATAATAATAAAATCATTATCAAACGAGTATTATTTTGAAGGGATTTGCAAAATTATCCTCGCGAGGCCACCCTTGGTGGACGGTACTGCGAGCGCAGTGATTCTGCGTTTCCTGCGAGTTTAACGATACTGCGGGTTTGATACTTTTTGTCATTTGACATTGGTTATTCGGCATTCAGTAAACCTTGTATCTTCTCTTCATTCGGTGATTGGATGATTCCTTTTTCCGTGATTATGCCCGTGATTAACTGAGCGGGTGTTACATCAAAGGCGGGATTACAGACCTTTGCATTTTTTGCTACAATACATTTTGTGTTAAATAGCCTTATTTCATCTTCGCAACGGATTTCTATGGGGATTTCTTTGCCAGTTTTGGTATTGAGGTCAAAAGTCGATATCGGTGCGACTACATAAAAAGGTACTTCGTAATATTGGGCAATGATTGCAAGACCTTTAGTTCCAATTTTGTTTGCAGTATCACCATTGCGAGCAATACGATCTGCACCAACCAATACAAGGTCCATCTCATTCATATAGGTCGCTGCCATATTATCACATATGGCAAATGTTTCTATCCCGTTTTTGGTCAGTTCCCAGGATGAGAGGCGTGCGCCCTGTAAGAGCGGTCTTGTTTCACCAGAGTAAACCGTAAATATCTTACCCCGGGATTTTGCAGTATATAGGACGCCAAGGGCAGTACCAATGCCACTTGTTGCGAGGGCACCTGCATTACAATGAACCATTACCTTTGCTTTATCATGAATCAACTCGGCACCAAATTCACCCATTAATCTGCATGAATTCTTATCTTCTTGCTCAATCTTCTGTGCTTCTTTTAGAAGTTCTTCATATTGATTGCTTGCTCTTTGACTTTTTTTCTTCATCCTCTCAACTGCCCAGGAGAGGTTGACTGCTGTGGGCCTTGCAGATTTTATGTAATCAGCTGATTTGATAATCTCATCTGGTTTAAGTTTTGCTGCAAGTACCACACCGTAAGCCGCTGCAACTCCGATTAGTGGTGCGCCGCGTAGATTCATATTTTTTATCGCATTGTAAACGTCATTGACTGTCTTCAGTCGCAAATAGACCTCTTTTTCAGGTAACCTTGTTTGGTCAAGTATTATTATTTCGTTGTCTTTTTTGTTGTATTCTATTGTTTTGAACTTCATTGCCTGTTAATCACTGTAATCATTGATTTATGCCGGCATGGTTTTTTGCAGACTGAATAGTATTGTGGAGAAGCATGGTTATGGTCATTGGGCCGACTCCGCCAGTGACCGGTGTAATTGCACTTGCTTTCGCACTTGCTTGTTCAAAGTCAACATCGCCAACAACGCGGTGCCCACTTTTTTTGGTTTTATCTTCTATCCATGTTTGTCCAACTATTACCACTACTGCGTCTTGTTTTATCATATCAGCAGTTACAGAATCGGGTCTGCCAACGGCTAAGACAAGAATGTCAGCAGATTTTGTAATGTCACCCAGGTTCTTTGTGCGCGTGTGACATATAGTGATTGTGGCATTCGCGCCAGATTTTTTCTGTATAAGGATCATTGCGAGTGGTTTTCCAACAATGTTGCTTCTTCCTACTATTACGACATGACTGCCTTCAATCTTGATGTCATTACGTAGCAATAGCTGCTGGATACCATGAGGTGTGCAGGGTAGAAAGCCAGGTGAGCCAACCATCATTTTCCCGACATTTATCGGATGAAACCCATCAACATCTTTTTCTGGATCGATCGCAAAAATAACTTTGTCTTCGCTTATATGATCGGGTAATGGTAGCTGTACCAAGATGCCGTGTATCTCTTCATCATGGTTCAATTGATCTATAAGTTTTAGAAGGTCTGCTTCAGGATAGTCTGCTTCAAATTTGTATTTACGCGACAACACACCTACGGCAGCGCAGGCTTTTTCTTTGTTACGTACATAGGACAAAGAACCAGGGTCATCACCGACAAGAATGACGGCAAGCCCAGGTACAATATTGTGTTTTTCTTTGAGTTTGGTTATTTCTTGTCTCATCTCTTCACGCATTGTGGCTGATAATTCTTTACCGCTTAAGATTTTTGCCATGCAACCTCCTTATTTAGCTGTCTACTAAACCACTGAAATTCGCTGATAATAACACTGATTTGCCTTTTCATTGCTGTCTCATGCCTTATCTCGATATGATACCCATATTGTATTGGTTGTCAATATAACCTGCGCAAACGATTTATGGAGAAAATGGGAAAGAGTTCAAAAGTGAGCAGTGTGTAAAATACAAAATGCAAAGATTTGACCCCACTAGACTGAAAGTGAATAACTGAAAAGGGATGGCGATCGCCATCCCTTTAATTATTCTAATCCCTTCAGGATCCAAAAGCTGAGATCAGATATGCAGAGTCAGTGACATCAACGTAATTTTAATCTTCGAAGTGTCTTTCTATCTTTTTTTCCTTTATAATTGTACGCTTCGGTCTCTTCAGTTCTTCTCTTTGCTCAGGCGTGAGTATTGAATGAATGTCCAATCGCTTATTTATTTCTGTTTGTTTTATCTTCAATTCAAGGTCACTGATTTCCTTGACTATTTTCATGATCTTATTTCGGTTCGGGTCGTCTGACTGCATTTCTTTATGCAAGTCAAGCCGCCTCAGTTCTATATCGGCTCTTAACGGGATTATCTTCTTTTGGGCATCGAATTTTGTATCTTCAATTGCTTCCCTCTGTTCATCGCTCAGATCGAGCATTTCGAGCCTCATCTGCTGAGCCATCTTATGTTTCTGTGGAAAATCGGGTCTTTCTGGTCGATCAACATCCTGAGCAAGGCCCATTGATGACAACGTAAAGAGGGTTATTAAAATCGGAAAGAAATGCTTCATCATTAGCCTCCTTTTACTAAATTAGACATGAAAATGCATAAAAAGGTTTAATTACTACCACTCAAGAATACATGATATTCGCTCGGAACATTGAATTTCATATAGTTGCCCATGAGCTCATCAGTTTGTTAAGCGGCAGTTCTTTCTGGACATTATAAATCTCTTCTATCATCTTTTTTATATCATAGGTGTAATTCCACTCGGGATAGTCTTTCTTGAATCTTGTCACATCGCTTATATACCAAATATGATCACCAATTCGATTTTTGTCTTCGAGCAGATAATTTACTTTCTTATTTGAAATTTCTTCTATTATATCAATTGCCTCCAGTATTGAACAGTTGCTGTATCTGCTTCCGCCCATGTTATAGACTACGCCAATGCGCGGATTCTTGAAAAAATGATAGAACGTATTCACCAAATCAAAAGAATGTATATTATCCCTGACTTGTTTGCCTTTATACCCGAAGATATGATAGGTCACACCTGTGATCGCACAGCGTACAAGATAAGAAAGAAATCCATGGAGTTGTGTACCTGAATGTGCTGGTCCAGTGAGACAGCCACCTCTCAAACAGACAGTTTTCATGCCAAAATATCTTCCATATTCTTGAACCAGAACATCTGCCGCGACTTTGGAAGCACCGAATAATGAGTGAAGTGACTCATCTATACGCATTGTTTCGTCGATACCATTGTAGTACGGATGGGTTTTTTCGATATCATATCTTTTTTCCAATTCTATAAGTGGTAATCGGTTCGGTGTATCTCCATAAACCTTATTTGTAGAGGTAAAAATGAAGACCGCATCCGGAGTAAACTGTCTTGTGGCTTCTAATAGGTTTAATGTACCATTAGCATTTACTGTGAAATCTGTAAAGGGCTCTTTTGCAGCCCAGTCGTGAGAAGGTTGTGCTGCGCAATGGATCACCAATGCTGGTTTGTACTCTTTGAATATCGTGTTTAGTTTGTCGAAGTTTCTGATATCGTTGTCGTAGTGTTTGTAATTCTTGGGATGTTTTTTAATCAACATTTCTTTTTTCCATTGCGTTGAAGCTTCCTTGCCAAAAAAATATTTTCTCATATCATTGTCAATACCGACAACATCAAAGCCTTTGTCTATAAAAAACGATACAGACTCTGAACCGATGAGACCTGTAGATCCTGTGACTAATGCTACATTTCTTTCCATTGCTTCATCCTCTTGCTTACTGCATTGATCTTATGATGTTGTTCGAGATTGTTTCTGTTGCTGTCAAACTGTGACGTCCTAATCCCCACGCACAGCGTCGCATCCTGTTGTACCTATCTTTTGAATTTAATAGAGTATCAATGGTTGTACCAAGTTCTTTAGTGCTATTTAACCATTCTCCTGCCTGATTTGCTTTTAAAAACTGCGCAAATTTTAATTCCTGGGCAGACCCAGCACGAGGGGTGATAACAACCATGGGCTTTCCCAGACTCAGCGCCTCTGACATTGTAACAGAACCTGGTTTGCTGACGATTATATCCGAGGCCCACATCAGTTCGTCTACATTTGACACCGTGCCAAAAAAATGCATTGGCCATCTCGATTTTTGTTTCAATGTTTCTGCCTTGGTTATATGTTCATCATTTTTGCCGAAAACTGCCAGAAGCTGAAAAGGTGTCGTGATTTGCATCATAGATTCAATTGCTGAAGAAAAGTCTACCATAGTACCCAAGAGACCGCCCATTAAGAGAATTGTTGGCAAATCAGATGAAATATTGAGATTTTTGCGGGTTTGCTTGATATCGTACTTTATTATGTGGGTAAACCCCTGGCGTAAAGGTATACCTGTGACTGATATCTTATCTGGTTCTATTCTGTACCGAATTAATTCCTCTTTCAGGTGTTTATTTGCCACGTAATAGTGGTCAATACTTCTATTCAACCATAGCCCGTGAATCGCCAGATCAATGATTACTGTGTGCACTGGAACACAGAACCTGTGTTTTAGTAAGTCGGCGATCACATTGACTTCGGGTTGAGTAGTCACTATGATATCTGGTTGCCCAAACCGAAACATAAGCTTTTTATGAAGCTTGCCCGTATTGAAGAGCATTTTTTCAACAAGGCGATAACTCCCTAATAGCAACGGGTTTTCTTCTTGTAGATTCCTGTAGCACTTCCTGTAGAACCGTCTGAGTTTCAGATCTCCCTTGCCTCCAATTTTTTCAACGAGTGATAATGATGGTGAAATGTCGAGAAGATTAATGATTTGAGGATGTGTTAGATTTTGGACTTTTCTTATTAAGTAATCATATAGAGCCTTGCTTGGGTAGGTGTGGCCTCCTTTTCGTGAACAGTATACTATCCAGGTTCTTAATTGTTTTTTCAAAATTCAGATTATTGTCACTACATGCAAATACCCAATTAGATTATTGCTCCTCTTCAATCCATACTTTTTCCATGATGATAGCGTTAACGGGTCTGTCATTTGCCCCTGTTTTTGCCGCACCTATCTTATCAACTACATCAATACCTTGGACGACTTGACCAATAATCGTGTAGCCACCATCAAGATCAGGGAGTGGTGCAAGGCAGATATAAAATTGACAGCCATTCGTATTCGGACCACGATTTGCCATAGCGACTGTTCCTTTTAAATGCTTTAGCTTTGGTGTGATTTCATCTTCAATTTCATAGCCAGGAGTTCCTGTTCCATCGCCTTTTGGACAACCACCTTGTATTACGAACCCTTTTATTACCCGATGGAATGTTAGTCCATTATAGAAGCCTTCATTTGCTAATTTTACGATATTCGCAACATTCTTGGGAGCATCCTCTATGTGCAGTTTTATGACTATATCGCCAAGGTCTTTGACCAGAATATTCATATATATACCTTTCTCTACTTTTTCAGTAGGTTTCTCGATCCTTTCCTTTTTTGGTCCTCCACAGGCAAGCAAGACCAAAAGAGCTGTAAAAATATATCTCATCAAACCTCCTCTGTGAGCCATAACTTTGAAATGAACAGATGATAAAATATATTTAGAAAAAATAGAAAGTCAAGTATTTCTTCTGTAAGCCATCTTATGTCTTTTTTCGGTTTGGTGTATTGACATCCCCTCTTCATTCTGTATAATGAATAATTGAGTAGTAGAACTATTCAGAGGAGGATCTATATAAATGAAAAGTTATTCTCAGGATGAAATGAAGAAGTTGCTTGAGACCTCTTTTGCAACACCTAAAGAGGGTGAAATTGTTAAGGCGACAGTAATTAAACAAACAGAAAATGGTGTTCTCTTAAACCTTGGCCTGAAAGCTGAAGGTTTTCTTCCGGTTGAAGAATTTGCCCGACCTGAAGATGCGGTTGTAGGTCAGGAGGTTTACGTATTCCTCGAGGCATACGAGGATCGAGATGGATTTCCGGTGATATCGAAGAAGAAGGCTGATTTCCAATTGGCTTGGGACAAGATAAAGCACCTTTACGAGAATGGTGAACTTGCCATGGCAACGATTAGAAAGCGCATAAAGGGAGGGTTTGCGGTTGATCTGATCGGTGTGGAAGCATTTTTACCAAGTTCACAGATAGAATTCAAGTCTCAGTCAGGCATCGAGGCAGCGATCGGTCAGCAGATAGGTGTCAAAATCGTTAAGATAAATATGATGAGGAAGAACATCGTTGTCTCGAGAAAACTCGCAGTCCAGGAAGAACAGGCAAAAGCAAGGAAAAAGATATTTAGTAAGATTAAGGTTGGTGATGTTATTGATGGAACAGTCCGCAATATAACAGATTTTGGTGCTTTCATTGATATCGGCGGAATCGATGCACTACTGCATATTACAGATATCTCATGGTCCAAGATCACGCATCCTGCTGAGCTATTAAAGATCAATAATAGGATAAAGGTAAAAGTGCTTGTAATGGATCGTGAAACTGGTCGAATCGCTGTAGGTCTCAAACAATTGTCACCACATCCATGGGTTAAAATTGAGAAGAAGTATCCTGTTGGCACACGGATTACTGGTAGGGTGACGAGTATCGTAGACTATGGAGCATTTGTGGAAATAGAAAAAGGTGTTGAGGGTCTCGTCCATGTTTCAGAAATGTCCTGGAAAAAAGATGTGAAAGATCCTGCTAAAATCCTCAAAGTTGGCGATACTGTGGAAGCGGTTGTTCTATCCATCGCGCGTGAGGAAAGACGGATTTCACTCGGTATGAAACAGACCAAGCCAGATCCTTGGTCCACGGTGGATGAGAAGTTAAAGGTTGGCCAAAAAGTTGTTGTGAAGGTTACTAACCTAAAAGATTTTGGTGCCTTTGTGCAGCTTATGGATGGTGTTGAAGGATTGATTCACGTTAATGATTTTTTCTGGGACAGAAAAGTGAAGAAGGCATCGGATTATCTAAAAAAAGGCCAAAAGGTCGAAGCCGTAATCCGGACGATTGATCGAAAGAACCGCAGGATATCCCTGAGCATAAAACATACCAAAGAAGATCCATTTACTTTGTTTACGGAGAAATATGCAGAGGGTTCAAAGGTAATTGGTAAGGTGAGTGATATTCTTCCTAAGGGCATCAGACTTATGCTCGAAGGCGGGATTGAGGAATTCATCCCGGCAAATTACTTGGTGCGTAGGGGCAAAAAGCCTAAAGATTTGTATAAACTTGGCGAAGAAGTTGAGGTTATCATTAGAAAGATAAACCCAAGACTACGCAGAATAATTCTCAGCGAGAAGGAGTTACACAAACAGCCAGCAAAGAAAAAGGAAGTTGCAAAACCTAAACCCACCGATAAATTCACGATTGGCGATATTCTCGGTACCAAGAACAAACTGAAGGAAAAAGAATAATACACTCCGCATCTTTCTGTGTGACTATAGTCTAACACAGAAAGAAAGTGGTGATCATACAGCCGGTACATCAGAAGGTGCGGTAGATTAATCTTGCAAAAAATATTTAATTTAGGGTGCAAATTAAATCAATATGAAGGTTTTTGTTTGTTTAAAAAATACTCATATATTAAAGATTTAGTGATCGTCAATACCTGTTGTGTTACAAAAACAGCAGAGGCAAAATCGGTGCACAGATTCAGATCAGCGCTCAGGAAATATCCCGATAGCACAATCATTGCAACAGGATGTGCATGTAGAATTCATCCTGAGAAGTTTTCTGAAGCACACAAAGTAATTGATAATATTCAAAGGAATCTTATAATCAAAGGGATACTTCCAGAACCAAACAAATCGAGATATTTCTTAAAGATTGAAGATGGTTGTAATGAGAACTGTTCATACTGTATTGTCTCGAAGGTTAGAGACAAAATAGAGAGTAAAGGAATGTATGAAGTTAGACATGAGATTGATTGGGCAAAATCATTAGGGTATAAAGAGATAGTCTTGGTGGGCGCGAATATCGGTCTCTACGGTCTTGATCTTGGGTTGGATCTAAGAGATTTGTTAAGGAGCATTTCTACCATTCCAGATCTGCCAAGAATCAGACTATCGTCGATCGAACCACGATTCCTTGATGCTGAATTGATCAAATCCCTTAAGGATTTACCCATGTGCCGGCATTTTCATATACCAATACAGAGTGCAGACGATTATGTTCTATCACAAATGCGAAGGTGCTACAATGTGCTATACCTCGAGAATATGTTTGAATTGATTAGCAAGAATTTCAATGATGTGGCAATCGGTGCCGATCTCATTGTCGGTTTCCCTGGCGAAAGGGAAAAAGAATTCCAAAATACTCATGCATTCGTGGAAGCTCAACCTATTACGCATCTACATGTTTTTCCATATTCACCACGACCCGGCACTCAAGCATATGAATTGGGCGACCCAGTATCATCGCAGGAAAAGAAGCAGCGATTATGGGATTTAAAAAGAATGATATCAAAAAAGAATTATGAATTCAGGAGAACTCTAGATGGCAAGCAATTCGATATAATCATCGAGAATGATAAGAATAATATATGCGGTTTGACAGATAATTACATTCGGATTTTCATTGAAGAGAATTATTCAAACAATAGATTCTTAAGGGCCGAGATTACACGGGTTGCATCAGATAAAACTTTTGGACGCGTTGTCAAGGTGTACTGAAGAATCATTTCTTCAACTACTATGATGAAAAAATTCTATATTAAGACTTTTGGCTGCCAGATGAATAAGAATGATAGTTCTATTATCGCACGTATATTAAATGAAAATGGTTATGAACAGACGTATGACTGTAATCTTGCTCATATGTTTATTGTGAACACCTGTTCGGTTCGGGAACATGCTGAGACACGTGCATTAGGGTACATAGCAGGTCTCAAGAAGTGGTGTAATAAACGAAAGAGAGTTATCGCCGTCGTGGGATGCATGGCTCGACGTATTGCAGACAGAATCGTAACACGATTTCCGTTTGTAGATCTTGTTTTGGGACCAGATTCTTACCGAAAGATCGGGTATCTTGCAGATCAGACTATCGCGCAACACACAAAAATTATTGAAACATCGTTGACTAATGAAACATATTGCGGCATTCATCCAACAGCACTTGGTGTAACAGATTTTGTTTCTATCATGCGTGGATGCAGCAATTTCTGTTCTTACTGCATAGTCCCGTACGTGAGAGGCAGAGCGCGGTCCCGTCCTACTGGAGACATTGTAGAGGAAATCGAAGGATTGGTAAAAAGTGGTGTGAAAGATATAACACTTTTGGGACAGAATGTTAACGAGTATACATACGGCAAAACAGACTTCGCTGGTTTACTTGATATTCTCGCTAAGATCCATGGTCTCTTCAGATTAAGGTTCTTGACCTCGCATCCCAAAGATTTAAATGATGCTGTAATTGAAGCGGTGAGGGCTAACAGTAATATCTGCGAGTGGTTCCATCTACCTCTACAATCAGGGAACAATCGTATTTTACAGTTAATGAATCGTGCATACACAAAAGAGATCTATCTACAGTTAATCAGCAAGATAAGAGAAAGAATTCCAGAAGCTACGATTACGACAGATGTGATTGTAGGTTTTCCTACTGAAACTGACAAAGAATTTGAGGAGACAATCGATGTAATGGCAGAGGTGAAATTTGATGATGCTTATATGTACCGTTATTCACCACGAGAAGGAACAAAGGCCTACAGGTATCATGCCTTACCCGAGAAAATTATAAAAGACAGATTAGAAAAATTGATTGATTTCCAACGAAAAATTATTCTTGAAAAGACAAAAATGATGATAGGTAAGGAATTCGAAGTCCTTTTTGAAGGTAGGACAAAGAACCGTGCAACGAGGGGCACGAATCGAGGCAACAAGAACATAATCGTTGAACAAGAAATTACATCTGGAGAGGTGCGGGAGGTTATTATTGAAAAGGTGAAGGGATCAACACCGGTCGGAAGGCTCATATAAGTTTGAAGAGTTTGCTAAGAAAGTCGATATATGCCAAAAACTATTGAAATTATGTATTTTTTATGGCGGGCAAACACGCAGGAACAGAACAGGGATTGCATACCTTTAGGGCTTGACATATTGTTCATTCTTACTATAATATAGTAAGAAAACTCACGGCTTGATAAGCCGATCAATTACGAAAGGAGGTGAGAGAAAACAAAAAAATATAGTATGGTTAGGAATAATGTTGTATATTTTTTCCTTAACCATTGTTTGTAAGAAAAAGAAGGAGGATAAATGAAGAAGATGGCTTTATTATTGTTAGTCATGGTGGTGCTTCTCAATGCAAAGGCGATTAATAATTCTAATGTGAATATACAACTCCCGAATTATGTCATACCGAGTCAGAACACGCAAGGCACAGATATACCAGAATTCACTGCAGAAAATCAAGTTTCATTTGTGCCTGTTCTCTACAGCGATGCCACGATGATCACATTCTCGAATGGGATCTCATTTGACACGAGAACCCTTGGTAAGAACGGTGAGCCTGAGCTACCACCAAACCTAATGACAGGAGATGACGAGACCAATTATTATATTGTTCAGTTTAATGGTCCGATCTATCAGACACAGAAAGATTGGCTCGCAAGCAACAATGCTACAATCCATTTCTATGTTCCCAAGTATGGGTTCGTTTGTACCATAAACGAACCAACATCAGTTGATGCGGTTCGAGCCGATCCTGCGGTCAACTGGGTAGGTGTATATCAACCAGCATACAAGATCTCGTCGCTCTTTGAACAGATTGATGGAGTTCATAGGGTGACTATTCTTCTGTTTATGGATGTTGAACTCGATGGCGTATTTAATGAGATCAAAGCCATAAGCAATGGAAGCGATTTCGAAACCTCGGATAATGGGATAAATAAGATAATCTGGGGTAATGTGGACAGAAACGTTGTCGATGCCATTGCGAGAATACCAGGTGTATACTGGATTGAGCCTTATATTCATCCTGAATTACACAACAATGATGTACAGTGGATTGTGCAGAGCGGTACGTATAATGTTAGATCTATCTGGGCGCACGGGATTATGGGGCAGAATGAGATTGTTGATAACTGTGACGTTGGTATTAATGGACAGCATTATTCCCACCGAGCTGGCAGCGCTGCGATTACCAATTTTGGTTATTATCCCACTCATAATAAAATTGTTTGTTATGATTCAGGAGGACCGACTGTAATATTTGGTCCTGTGGGCTATCATGGTACCCATACTGGTGGAACTCTGTGCGGTAATGATACGATACTAGGTACTTCAAATCGTGATGGTGTTGCAAAGATGGCAAAGAATTATCATCTTGATATAGGTAATCCCGATGGTACTCTTTCGATATTTGGCGATTATAATGATGTTTATGGAAGATGCTATAACCGATACTACCCACCCACAAGGGCACATATTAGTACTAATTCTTGGGGTTCTGCAGCGGCTGGTGCCTATGGATCAAGCTGCCTCATGGCTGATCAGTTTATGTGGACCAACAAGGACTTCTTGCTCTGCTATTCTGCTGGCAATACAGGTACAAACGGTAGTATTGGTGCACCTGCCTGTGCAAAGAGTGTCGTAGCCGTTGGTGGCTGTCGAAATGGAAGTACTGGTTATACGCAGTTCTACAGCTGGACGAGTCGCGGACCGACGCAGGATGGTAGGATCAAACCAGACGTTGTTACGCCTGCGCAGACTGTTTATTCTGCGACCTCAGGAACCTCGACTTACGGTGGTATGCAGGGAACAAGTATGGCTGCTCCGAGCGCTGGTGGCGCAGCATGTCTTGCCAGACAATATCTGAGAGAAGGCTGGTATCCGACTGGAGCTGCGAATGCGGCAGATGCATTTTCTTTTATCAGTAATGCAATGTTAAAGGCGATTCTTGTGAACTGTTCAGATCCTAATGTTGGTTCTGGTGGTGCATACCTCATACCGAGTATGCTAATCGGTTGGGGAAGAGTTGATCTTGATTCCACACTCTTTTTCGCCGGTGAGGCACGCAAGACCTTGTTGGTTGATCACACGATTGGGATACTAACTGGTGAAGTGGTCGAATATCATTTTGACTTGCCTTCTGGTGCTCAGAATCTGAAGATTAGCGTGGTCTGGACTGATTACCCTGGTAATCCTGCAGTTTTGACCCAGCTTGTCAATGACGTTGATCTATACGTTGATATCGGTGCTACTTATTATCGTGGTAATCAGTACTCAAATGGTCAATCAGTTGCCAACCCAGCAGGTAGAGATCAGTTAAATCCTGTGGAGTGCGTCCGTGTTAACAGCCCAACTGCTGGTAATTGGCGCGTAAGGGTTGAAGGACATAACATACCTTATGGTCCGCAACCATTCGCCCTTGTCATAACCTATAATGCAGGGTCTATTGCAGGTGTTGTCACAACTGATAAACCAGTTTACCTGGCAAATGATTTCCATGTTGATACGGTTCATATCAGAGTAGAGGACACCAATTATGGTTCATCAGGTTCTGTCGATCAGGTTGATGTGGTGATTCATGGTGCTTCGATTGAGACGCAACCAGAGACATTAGCCTGCACAGAGCTCTCTGCTGATGCTTATGTATTTGAGGGAAGCATGCCTCTTTATTTCAATAAGGCAACTCATGGCGATGGTAGACTCTCTGTGTGTCAGGGCGACACCATCTATGTGTCTTATACAGACGCAAACCCATCTTACACAGCAACGACATTTGCAGCGGTTGATGCCGAATACTTCGAAATAAGTGATGTGCACTGTGAAAATATATTGTCACAGTCAGCTGATGTCTGTTGGACAACTGATGATAATGCCAATTCAATAGTACGTTATGGAGTTGACCCGGGTAATTTGAATCAGACAGCGTATGATACGCTTCTTTATTCTTTACCGCATCGAGTTCGAGTTTCAAGTTTGAGTCCTCAGACATTATACTACTATGATGTTGAGTCAGAAGACTATCGTGGCAACCTAGTGGTAGATGACAATGGTGGCAATCACTATTCATTTACGACTTCACCTGGTGGTGGAGGTACAGATGTCTTGGTCTGCGTTCTCAATAGTGATGGTTTTGAGGATGCATTCGAGCATGCTGACTTTCTTACCTATGCATTAGACCAGGGTGGTTGGACATATGATTGGTGGCAGACAAACCCGATGGGTGATTTCTCACGTGATCAGATCAAGGTATACAAGGCAGTCAATTTCCAGGTTGGTCAGACTGGTGGTATGGGTGGTAATTATCCGGTCTGGACCGTTGCCCAGAAAGAGACGATCAAGGTTTATCATGATGGTGGTGCGCGGTTTGCCATGACTGGATTTGATATGGGTTGGGATCCTTGGATGAACTCGCCGAGTGCCGATACGGTTTTCTGTAAGAATCATCTCCACTTCCGATACATTGGCGACATTACGGCGACATCATGGCAATCTCTTCGTGGTATGCCTAGTGATCCGATCTCTGGCGCATATACTGGTGGTGTGCTTTATCATCCATTCCGTGACGGTGCGGCTGGTGATTCAATCAGACTTTCAGGTACTGGTGCTGGGAATCACAGAATCCTATGGGTACACCTGGCGATGGTGTCTGGGGTGGATACAGGACAAGGGTTGTGAGCAATGCCTTTGAGATTACGCAGATTGATACGACAAACCCTACGCATCCTGCAAGAACCGATATCTTGAATAAGATGTTCATCTGGCTGATTGGACATGATCATCCTGATGTGACACTCAATTCACCGCAAGGTGGTCAGACATATAACTCAAGTCCGATCACGGTTGACTGGGTTGCTGTTGCTCATGGTGGTGCGACAATCGACACAACCTGGATTGAGTACTCACCTGATGCAGGACAGACCTGGATTATAATCACATCTGGTACTGGTGTTACTTCACCGTATAGCTGGGATGTAAGTGCCCTGACAAATGGTGTGCAGTATCAGGTAAGGGTGACGGTCAATGATGCCGGTATCTATCCATCAATGAAGGGTGCTGATGGTACAACCAATTTCACGATCAATATCCCAGGTAACGACTTTACAGGGCCTAAGGTGATTCCGCAGTCTATTTATATCCCAGAGAATCCAATGATTGTGACACCCACACATCTCGCATTACCATTGACCGCAACAGCCACTGATTCTTTCACAGGGGCGAGTAACATTGCTGCGGCTGAGTGGTGGACCACTGGCAGTCATATGCCAATGGCCGCACTTGATGGTTCATTCAATGAGATACAAGAAGATGTGATTGACACAATATACTTCGCATACATGCCCGGCGTTAGTTCAATTGATACGATACATGTACGTGCTCAAGATGCTGCAACAAACTGGGGAAATCCATCGACAAGAACCTTCACTATTATTGATGGTCAATGCGTTGGTATAGCTGAAGGCAATAAGCTCATTCCCATTCATTTCTCACTATCCAAACCTATACCGAATCCGTTCACAAGGAATGTTGAGATTAGATACGGCATACCCAAGACCAAGAAGATCAATCTCAAGATCTATAACTCTCTTGGTCAGGTTGTAAAGACGCTTGCTGATGGAACAGCGCAACCAGGTATATATACCGTGTATTGGAATGGTACTGATGATCTGAATCGTAAGGTGAGTGCTGGTATATACTTCTACAGATTCTCTTCGGATGAGTTCACGGATACGAAAAAGATGGTGATGATCAGATAAATCTTTCTCTAATCAGGAACAAGGGGGCAGCATGTGAAAGCTGCCCCCTTTTAGTTTACCGCTCGTCTTTGTTCAAGTCCTCTCGTCTTTCTATTGACACCTTTCTTAATTTATTTATTATTGACCGTGCAAGAGTTCAATAAATATATTGACCAAACATTACTGAGACCTGATGCAAATGATCAAGAAATCATGCAATTTGCAGAAGAGGTTAAACGGTTCAAATTCTATGCTGCGGTAGTGAATCCGTGCTGGGTAGAATATGTTCGGCAGAACCTACCTGACGAGATCAAGGTGTGTAGTGTAGTAGGTTTTCCACTTGGCACTGTAAACTCCACTGTGAAGATTTACGCAGCAGGTAATCTCGTTAAGATTGGTTGCGATGAGATTGATATGGTTATGAACATAGGTAAATTCAAAAGCAGGGATTATGAATACGTAAGCAAAGAGATCAAAATGGTAGTAGATGCAGCGAAAGGTAGAGTGGTGAAGGTTATAATTGAAACTTGTCTTTTAACTTCTGAGGAGAAGAAGAAAGCAGCATGTTTAGTGAAGGAAAG